>Ga0247741_1000002_pt1 | contig 388875 bp, 350 predicted proteins | sample UWRJL213509R2_FD_180945 | JGI IMG/M metagenome (GOLD analysis project Ga0247741, IMG submission 180945) | Plant litter microbial communities from Arlington Agricultural Research Station in Wisconsin, United States - UWRJ-L213-509R-2 | ecosystem: Environmental > Terrestrial > Plant litter >...
TATTAGTAATTTAAAACCAAATACTGCTTACGAATATACGGTTGGAGCTTCTTGTGATGTTGGAAAATATACCCACAGCACGATTCACGAATTTACAACGCTTGCACGAGACGAAATTGCTTTTGCAGGTTGTGGAATACAGCCGGATCCGAAAGATTTAAAAAATAAAAATCCGTTACCAAGTCTTTTCCCTAATGATGTTGTAACTGCCGGAGATTTTCCAATTGTGGTTTTACACGCTTCAGGAAGCAATGGTAGTTTTACAGGAGATGGTTATGTAACACTTCCATTTTTAGAAAAATTCAGAAAACTTATTGACGCTGCCGATGCTGCTGGTGGCAGTAATATTGGTAAATTCTCCCGTATCAGAATTACGTTTAATAATATTGGTGTAAATACTGATTTTAAATTGATTTCCGGGGAGATTGTGGCTAGTTATGATCCGAATTGGGGAAGCATGATTGATGGAGATAAATTGGTTGGGGGTAATGATAATCAACAAGAAAATTCTACAGAACAAATTAATCAAATTCCTTTTACTGAAAATTTTGACTTGGTAATCGTTGAAAGCACTATAAATTACGACGTTAATACAAAAACATTGACTTTCAAAGATGATCAGGGCAAATCTTATTCTGTGATTATAGATAAAGAATCATCCGGTAAGTTTGATGATAATTCTGGTCAAAAATATGAAATAAATAAAGATGGCGTTGTTGAAAAAGCAGGTACTGTAGAAGATTTAATCGCGCGAAAAACAACAATGGATGATCTAGACTCCTTAATTTTCAGTAGACATGATATAAAATTTGATAAAAAAACAATTTTACCTATATATTTAAGTGGACAAGAGATTGAAATTAAACTTGTTAAACAAAAGGAAACCTATTTTAATTTAAGTGACTTACAAGATGGATTTGAAATTAAGTTAGGCGATAAGGTTATTCCATATACAATAATTGGAGAAGAATTAATTCTAAAAATTAAGGCAGATTTGGAAACACTGGGAGAATCAATAACATTAAATGCTTATGAGAACTGGGAAAATAAAAAGAATGTTGGACGCGTAACAATACAAACTTATAGTTCTCCTGTTGTTAACTTTTTTAAACCTAATGGTTATAATAATGAGTTTTTATTTGATGAAGGATTTAGATTGCATCAAACACTAAAAGAACTAACTTCAGATAAAAGCTATAAACATTTTGAAGTTGGTAAAAATAAGCAAATCTATTACGCTCCAGTTTTAGGATTATTGAAAAACAAAACTGCTTCTATAAATGTTGAATTAGAAAATTTTAAAGATTTAGCTACAAAAGATCCATCTTTTGGTTTGACTTTCAAACCGTCTTTACCTGGTAAGATAAAACTAAACGAACAAGATGATTTAACCTTTTCTGGAACCAATCTAAAAAAATCAACTCAAATTAACATTAAGGCTTTAGAAAATATAGATGGAAACAAATTGACTTCTATAATGATAGACGTTTTCATAAAAGACACTGATCAAAAAGTGGGAGCAATAGAATATCTTTGTGCTTCACCGATAAACCAGACTGTAAAATTAATTTATACTAAATGTAAAGATGAAACTGACTTTTATAGACCATATACACCTCAGCAACTGGAAACATATTTAAACACATCTGCTTTTAATCAATTATTTATTAAATTTATAGTAAATACAGAAGACTATATCATTGCCGACAAAACTACTACTGAAATGTTTGCAGATAATAGGCAATCTATAACAAAAATACTTGGACAAAAGTATAAAACTACCAATCCAACATCGTCACAGATTGGTGATTTTAATGATGTTTTTTTTATTACAAGTTGGGTTGCAACAGATGCTGGTGCCAGACATCTGTTAGGTAGTATAGGAGGTATATTGTATGGTATTGCTAATAATAACAGCGAAGAAATAAAGTACGAATATAGTCTTGAAGCAACTTCACATGAGTTTGGTCATAGATATGGATTACCACACACTTTTCAGGAATTAATTAAAATTGGAATACCGAAAATTGCAGAAGAAGGAACTACAAAAAATAATACTATGGATTATAAAGTTGATCAAAAAACATGGTTCAAAGTCCAACTTTTTAGCATGCAACGATGATTAACAAAAAAAACAAAGTTATGAATAAAATATTTTTGGTAATTGTGATATTTATTGCCAGTGTAGCAAACTCACAAATTAAAAAAGATCATGATAAAGATACAATCTTATATTACTTTAAAAAATTTCAACCATTTGAAGCACAAGAAAAAATAAGAAGTGCGATAAATATATATAATTTAGACTATAAAACATTAAGAAAGGATAAAGAGATAAAATCTTATCTATTAAAATGTTTAGACCAGAAATTATATTTTGAAACTTTAATTAAAGATGATATTAATGAATTTCTTATATATCTCGATGATCCAAATAATTTTAAGGAAGAGTTAATCATTTATTTGTACGAAACAAAAAAGAATAAACAAATTGATTCGATTTTAAATTTACCCGATCTTAAATTAAAATATAAAGATAGTATAATTAGTAAAAGAGAAATTCTCTACAGAAAAGGAAAGGATTTCCATAATTATTATCCTCCAATCAAAATTTTAGTTTTAATGCGCTATCCTGAGGTTTATAATACAGTCAAGGAATGGTCAAAAAAAGCTGAAAATAATTATTTTTTGGAAGAGCTTTTATATTTTAATGATCCTGATGCAAAAAAAGAATACGATAGAATTATGGAAGGGGTTTTAAAAGATACTCCTGCTAATTTCGGAGGATATATTTTTAATGTAGAAACAGCATATACCTTCAAAGCAGCATATAAATTATTAGAAGTAGATAAAAAAGTAGAGTTTGTTAGTAGAGGTGAATATGAAACAGCAGATATTGGAAGTTTTTATAATTGTGTGTTTGCAAATAATTTAATTGAAATTTTTGAACGTTATAATATCAAGATAAGCAATGAAATTCTGATGAAAAAAACTCAGCATTGGTCAAATTCTAAAAGCGATATTGATATTTGTGCATTATATAAAAAATTTAGACCTGAAATTAAAATTCACATTAGTGAAGTTATAAAAATCAGAGAAAAAGAAGAAGAAGACTGGATGAAAAATATGCCTTTTTATAAAAGGCATTAAGTATAAAAATATTTCTATAATGTAAATAAATTCACTATTTGCTTAAAGATAAAACTATTCAAATTTTAAATGCATAAATTCGTTGTTATAATACTAGATAATATTGTCTTATTTAAGGAATAAAGCAAAGCCTTCTAATCCAGAAGGCTTTTTAATTTACAAAAAACATCATCAAATCTCCCTACTCCCCTTTTTCTCAACATAATTAACTCCCAATCCTCCCATTATCATAATTTTAGTCAACTCTTCAGTTTCAATAATTATATCTTGTTGTAAAACATTTCCTTTTACTGATTTTATATCAAACGGCAATAATTTAGAGAAATAATAATCCCCGCTTACAACAGTAACACTAAGACTATTAGTATTATTTAAAACTTTTAGCGGAACAGCAAATTCACCCGTTTTGGCATTTACTTTAAAAGGAGTTGGTACATTATTGATCGTCAACATTAAGTTTGGATATTTTTTATTGTCTAAAGGTCTGTTTGTTTTTAAATCTACTATTTTTCCTTTTACAATAATTGAAACTTCCTTTTCAGCCGGCTGTTTAAAGGCAATTTTGCCTACAATGTGATTATTTAATTTCGGAGAAGTAATTTCGGTTGGAATTGGCTCTTTTTCTTGTGCTGCGACATTCGATGCTAATAAAACCGAAGCTGCGATTGCGGCATATTTAAAATTATTGATTTTAGAAATTTCATTGTATTCGAATTCTTCTTGTAATTGCGTTGATTTTATGCGTGCGCAAATATTTTTGCCTTTATTTTCTGCAACAAACCTGGCAACTTCAGAGTTTAATTTTTGACTTAAATCAATTACGTTTTTAGCGCACGAATCACAAAACGAACCTTTTGAATTGGGAATCATTTTATCAAAATTTTCAGAACAAGGACTTGCTATTTCTAAGGTGAATTTCTTTTTCATACTATATATTTTTTAAGTTAAAATCATTTCAAAATGCTTTCTACTTATATAGAGATTGTTTTTCCCGAAAAGGTTGGGAAGGAATAAAAATATTTTTTGATTTTTATAATTTAAGATTAATTTAAATACTTGTAAGATTAATAATCAAATAAACTATTATATTTACGGCAATCAGAAGAATAAATTAATTAAAAACAATATCATGCAAACATCAAAATACACAAGATTCGCCGTAATTATTCTGGTGATTTTATTTGTAGTACTTAGCGTTATAAGCTAATAAGTACATAATAGCTATAAAAAAGTCTTTCTAAGAAAACTTAGAAGACTTTTTTATTTTCAGACTTGTGACTGTCTATATACACTCTAAATAGTGGTCGGATTTCAAGAAAAATATATAATCTTCTATATTTGTAATTCCAAAAACAAAAAAATAAAAAATAATTTATGAAAACATCAAAATACACAAAATTTGCCGTAATTATCATGGTAGTTTTGTTTGTAGCTCTTAGTGTTATAAGCTGTGTTGCACACGTACATAATGGTGGTGGTCCGAAAAAAATGCCACCAGGACAAGCGAAAAAAATGTCGGGAAGTCAAAGCGCTAAAGCTTACGCACCCGGACAACAGAAAAAACATTAAAAAAAGAAGCCTTTTGATTTATTTCAAAAGGCTTCTTTTTTTTAATTGTTGAAATAAGGATGACTATAACGCTTATTTTGATTTATTTTTTCGGATTATTGGTTACTTTCAACAAGTAAGTTCCTTCCGGTAAATCCCCAATATTAGTGGCGTTAGCTCCTACTACTTTTGTTCCTTGCGAGAAAACCTCAACAATTTTAGAAGCATTTTTTGCATCTGTTGTTGAAACAGCCGAAGCCGCTAATTTTATTGGAACTGCAGGTTTTTCTACTACTGGAGTGCTTTTTTGAGCTGTATTCGAAGTTGAAGTACTTTGAGATACTACAACAGCATTCGTTGGTTTTGAGCTGTTATATGACTCCATAACCTGCTCATCTGTCATCGCAACAGTATATACTTTAACATCGTCTACATCTGCATTAATGCCAACTGTTGTATTCATCTCTCCCAATCTTAAAATATATCCTTTTGTTAAGCGTGAAATCCCGTCAACTGATTTTAATAATTGGCCGTTACGATATATTTTTGAGGTATTACCATCATAAGTAATACTATATTGGTACCAAACATCTTTAGCAAGTGGAACCGAAACAATAACATCATTTGCAGCTCCCCAGCCAGCTAAACTTAAATCAGAATTACCCCCGGCTGAAGCCTGTTGCAATAATCCAAAATATTGGGCATTTGCTGCACCGCCGTAACCTAAAATGTAATTTGGTGCAGTTATCGCATTAAATTTTATCCAAACAGAAATTGATCTTGGTTTATTGCCTTGTGGAAGATCGCCTACAACAGCCTCCAAACCTTTATTAGTTAATCGCTGTGCGCCTTTAGCAACTCCCATTCTGTCATTTACAAAATTAGGCGCTCCTAAAAAAGAAATTGTATTATCGGTACTTTTTAAACTTCCGTCGAATTTGAATTCCTGTATTGGATTCTGGGCATTACTATTTAAAAAACTTACAAACATTAATGTTAGTAATAATTTCTTCATATTTATGGGGATTTAAAACTTTATATATTTTAACAATACTAAACTATATTATAATGTATCTGAACGAAAATTTATTCGGCAACGAACTTAATTAATCGTTAAATAACCAAAATTGATTATTTTAAACTCTTAATTATATTCATTTATACTTTTACAAATTTTGTTAAAACTATAAATTTAATTCAACATTACCAAAAACTTCTTATGTATAACTACATTATCCTCATTTTATTCGAAAATTTTAACAAGCAGTAATAGTTAGACTAAAGATTTGTAAAACGATTCTTAAAAAAAAGCTCCATTCGTTAAACGAATGGAGCTTTATATATTTAAAAAGTATTTTTCTTTACTTTACAAATTCAATTTTTTGAACTTCTTCTTCATTTATGCTGTCAAAGAATCCTTGTTCGTTCATCCAGTCATCACTAAATACTTTGCTCATGTAACGAGAACCGTGATCAGGGAAAATAGCAATAATATTACTGTCTTTTGTAAACTCTCCTTCTTCTGCATATTGTTTAATCGCCTGCATTACTGCTCCTGAAGTATATCCAACAAATAAACCTTCTTTACGAGTGATTTCTCTTGCAGAGTGAGCACTTTCTTCATCGGTTACTTTCATGAATTTATCGATGATGTCAAAATCTGTAGCAGATGGAATCAGGTTTTTTCCTAAACCTTCAATACGATATGGATAAATTTCTTTATTATCGAATTCTTTTGTTTCGTGATATTTCTTCAAAACTGAGCCAAAAGCATCGACTCCCAGAATTCTAATGTTTGGATTTTGCTCTTTTAAGAATTTTGCAGTCCCTGAGATAGTTCCTCCGGTTCCGCTGCAAGCAACAAGATGTGTAATTTGTCCTTTTGTCTGTTCCCAGATTTCCGGACCTGTAGAGTTGTAATGGGCATCAATATTTAACTGATTAAAATACTGATTGATGTAAACTGAACCTTTTGTTTCTTCGTGCAAACGTTTTGCAACGTTATAATATGATCTTTCATCATCTGCAGAAACGTGCGCGGGACAGACATACACTTTAGCTCCTAAACTTCTTAGCATGTCAATTTTATCTTTCGATGATTTTGAGCTTACTGCCAATATACAATTATAACCTTTTATAATGCTTACCATCGCTAAACTAAAACCTGTGTTACCAGATGTTGTCTCGATTATGGTATCTCCTGGAGAAAGTATTCCTCTTTTCTCGGCTTCTTCAATAATATATAACGCTATTCTATCTTTTGAGGAATGTCCCGGATTAAAAGCTTCTACCTTTGCGTAGAAATTTCCTTCTAGCTCTTCGGTGATTTTATTTAGCTTAATAAGTGGGGTGTTACCTATTAACTCTAAAACATTATTATAAGCATTTATTTCTTCTTTCATAAAAAAATAGTTAATCGAAGGTAATTTTAAATACACCTTGATAGGTTGCAAATTTAACAAAAAATTTCTAATTAGCTTTTAATTTTCTCTAAATCTAATAAAAAACTAAATTCTTTTGCTAAGTCTTTTAAAGCTTCAAATCGGCCTGAAGCACCGCCATGTCCAGCATCCATGTTGGTATCCAAGAACAAAAGATTATTATCTGTTTTTAGATTTCTCAACTTGGCTACCCATTTTGCAGGTTCCCAGTACTGAACTTGCGAATCGTGCAGCCCTGTAGAAACGTACATATTTGGATATTGTTGTGATTTTACGTTATCGTATGGTGAGTACGAAAGCATATAATCATAATATTTTTTATTATTTGGGTTTCCCCACTCGTCGTATTCTCCCGTTGTTAGCGGAATACTGTCGTCGAGCATTGTTGTAATAACATCTACAAAAGGCACCTGTGCAATAACGCCGTTGTACAATTGTGGAGCTTCATTTGCGATAACTCCCATCAAAAGTCCTCCTGCAGAACCACCTTCTGCATACAAATGTTCTGCCGAAGTATATTTCTCGTCTATTACAAATTTAGAGCAATCGATGAAATCTGTAAAGGTATTTTTCTTTTTTAACAGTTTTCCATCTTCATACCATTGCCTTCCTAAATCTTCTCCTCCTCTAATATGAGCGATGGCGTAAACAAATCCGCGGTCTAACAGAGAAAGTCGTGTCGAAGAAAAATAAGTATCCATAGTTATCCCATAAGAACCATAGGCATAAAGCAACAATGGATTTTTGCCATTTTTCTGTAATCCTTTTCGGTAAATCATCGAAATTGGAACTTTAACTCCGTCTCTCGCTGTTGCCCAAACTCTCTCTTCGATATAGTTTTCCTTATCAAATTTTCCGCCTAAAACCTGTTGCTCTTTTAAGATTTCTTTGGTTTTGGTTTTCATGTTAAAATCAATTACAGACGATGGCGTTGCAAGCGATTGATAGCTGTAACGCAAAACATCGGTATCAAAATCAATATTTGTTGTGGTATAAGCGTTGTAAGTTTCACTTCCGAAAGGCAAATAATAATCCGGCTCGTCATTCCAAGGCATGATTCGAATATGATTTAAACCATTTGAGCGTTCTTCAACAACTAAATAATTTTTGAAAATTTCAATATCTTCCAATAAAACATCTTCACGATGCGAAATAAGATCTTTCCAGAATTTCTTTTCGGTTCTGTTTTCAGGCGTTTTCATCAACTTAAAGTTGGTTGCCTTATCTTTATTCGTTAAAATATAAAAAGAGTCTTCATAATGAGAAATACTGTATTCTAAACCACGAACACGAGTTTGAAACACTTCGAATTCACCATTAGGATTGTCTGAATTCAAAATTCTGTATTCAGTAGTTAAAGTACTTCCTGAACCAATTACAATGTATTTTCTTGATTTTTCTTTGCTGATAGAAACATTAAAAGTGTCATCGGTTTCATTAAAAACCAAAACATCTTCTTTTGAATCTGTATTTAATTTATGTCTGAAAACTTTATCAGATCGTAAAGTCACTTCGTCTTGTCTGACATAAAAAATGGTGTTATTATCATTTGCCCAAACAGAACCGCCGGTTGCATTTTCGATTTTATCTGCCAGAATTTCTCCGGTTTCTAAATTTTTGATCTGAATAGTGTAAATTCTTCTTCCTACGATATCAACTCCAAAAGTTGCAAATTTGTTGTCCGGACTAATACTTAATCCGCCTAATTTAAAATAAGCGTGACCTTTTGCCAATTCATTACAGTTGAACATGATTTCTTCATCTGCCGAAAGGCTTCCTTTTTTTCTTGAAAATATGGGGTAATCCTGTCCGGTTTCAAAACGGGTGATATAATAATATCCGTTATAGAAATAAGGAACCGACGAATCATCTTCTTTAATTCTACCTTTCATTTCTTCATACAAAGATTCCTGAAGGTCTTTTGTATGTGAAGTCATACTTTGGTAGTATGCGTTTTCCTGGTTTAGATAATTTATAACTTCAGGATTTTCTCTGTCGTTTAACCAAAAATAATTATCGATTCGGACTTCTTTATGCTTTTTTAGTGATTTTGGAATTACTTTGGCCTTTGGAGCCGATATATCGTTTTGCATTGGTTGGGCATTAATTTTTATATAAGACGAGGCAAAAATACTATAAACACAATAGAACAGAATTAATTTTTTCATAAAATATTGCATTGATATAATACAGCAATATACTAATTTTGTATGAAATAATTTAAAATCAACAAAAAATGGATTTAATGGGAATGATGGGCAAACTTAAAGAAACCCAACAAAAAATTGAAGATACAAAAAAGCGTCTGGATACTGTTTTAATTGATGAGCAAAGCGCTGACGGATTATTGAAAGTGACATTAACGGCTAACAGAAAAGTAAAATCTATCTCTATCGACGATTCTTTACTTGAAGATAAAGAACAACTGGAAGATTACTTAATTGTAACCTTAAATAAAGCAATCGAAAAAGCAACAAGCGTAAACGAACAAGAATTAGACGCCGTTGCAAAAATGGATATGCCGATGATTCCTGGAATGGATAATTTATTTAAATAGGTTCAAGGGTTTAAAAAAGATTCAAAGGGACAAAGGTTTTTTCTATTGCGAATAAACCTTTGCCCCTTTGAACCTTTGCTTCTTTGCACCTCTTCTAAAACTTTTGAAGCGTTTCAATCACATACGTATGCATTACTTCTCTGTAATCTAAATGTGTTACGATACGAAGTTTGTTATGTCCCATTGAACTGATGGAGATATTTTTTTGTTTCAATTTTTCGATTAAAAGCTGGTCATTATAACCTTCTGCCAGCGAAAAAATCAAAATATTAGTTTCTACAGGTTCTATTGCTGCCACCCACGGTTTTGTACTTAAAACAGCTGCAATTTCTTTTGCTCTGCGGTGATCTTCTGATAGTCTTTCGATATTATGTGCCAGAGCATATAATCCGGCAGCAGCCAAATAACCAACCTGACGCATTCCGCCACCTAATATCTTTCTGATTCTCAACGCTCTGTGAATATCCGCTTTTGATCCTAACAAAACAGAACCAATTGGCGCTCCCAACCCTTTTGATAAACAAACTGAAATAGTATCGAAAATAGCCCCAAATTCTTTCGGATTTTGTCTTTTGGCTACTAATGCATTCCAGATTCTAGCGCCATCTAAATGGAATTTCAAATTATTGGTGTCGCACACTTTTTTTATTTCTCTTAAATCTTCTAATTCATAACAAGCACCACCGCCTTTATTGGTGGTGTTTTCAACACAAACCAAACTCGTTAGCGGACTATGATAAAACTCGGGATCATTGATTGCAGCTGCAACCTGAGCTGCATTTATCATTCCTCTGTTTCCATCTATTAAACAACAGGAAACGCCACTATTAAAAGAAGCTCCGCCTCCTTCATAATGATAAACGTGTGCATATTTATCGGCAATTAATTGTTCGCCGGGCTGTGTATGTAATTTAATTGCGGTTTGATTTGCCATAGTTCCAGACGGAAAAAAAAGCCCTGCTTCCATACCAAAAAACTCAGCAACTCTAGTCTCTAATTCGATAACCGTAGGATCCTGTTTGTATACATCGTCTCCAACCTGAGCGTTAAACATATACTGCAACATTTCGTATGTAGGTTTGGTAATGGTATCGCTAATTAAATTTATTTCCATGTTCTAAAAACTATATCTATTTTTGTACAACAAAATTACGTATTACTTATAGTTATTCCTGGCAAGTTTTAGTAAATTTTAACTTGTGAATATCCTAGAACCAAATTAACGTAATATTTATAAAAAACATATAAAACTAATATTAATTTATGACAACTACCGAACAAATAAAAGGTATTGTGGAGCGCCTTGGTGCGTTGAGGAGGTATCTTTGACGTTGATGCCAAACTAATCGAAATTGCCAACGAAGAAGAAAAAACCTTCGCGCCTGATTTTTGGAACAATGCAAAAGAAGCCGAAGTCATTGTAAAAAACCTTCGAAACAAGAAAAAATGGATCGAAGATTATAACAAGGCTATCGAACTTACGGATGAATTGCAGCTTGCCTATGATTTTTATAAGGAAGGCGAACTCACTTCAGAAGAATTAGACGAGCATTACAAAACAACGCAGGATCATATTGAAAACATCGAGTTCAAAAACATGCTTTCTGATGAAGGCGACAGTTTAAGCGCTGTTGTTCAGATTACTGCCGGAGCCGGCGGAACTGAAAGTTGTGACTGGGCAGGAATGTTAATGCGTATGTACATGATGTGGGGCGAAAGTTATGGCTACAAGATAAAAGAACTTAACTTTCAGGAAGGCGAGGTTGCCGGTATCAAAACCGTAACTTTAGAATTTGAAGGTGATTATTCTTTTGGATATTTAAAAGGAGAAAATGGCGTACACAGATTAGTCCGAATTTCACCTTTTGACAGTAACGCCAAGCGTCATACTTCGTTTGTATCTGTTTATGTTTATCCACTTGTTGACGATAGTATCGAAATTGACATTAATCCTGCCGATATCGAAATTACAACTTCGCGCTCTAGTGGTGCCGGAGGGCAAAACGTAAATAAGGTAGAAACTAAAGTTCAATTGGTACACAAACCAACCGGAATTCAGATTCAATGTTCTGAAACACGTTCTCAACAAGACAACAGACAACGTGCCATGCAAATGTTACGTTCTCAATTGTACGAAATCGAGTTGAAAAAACAACAAGCACAACGCGCCGATATTGAAGCCGGAAAAATGAAAATCGAATGGGGTTCGCAAATACGTAATTATGTAATGCAGCCTTATAAACTAGTAAAAGATGTTCGTACCGGTTATGAAACCAGCGATGTAGACGGCGTTATGAACGGAAATATAGATCCGTTTTTAAAGGCTTTCTTAATGATGATGGGACAAAAAGAAGAGGAATAATTTTCAGTATAGTATTCAGTCGCAGTTTTCAGTGACTGTGACTGAAAACTATAAACTGTAAACTGAATACCGAGACTGTAAACTAAAAATATACGACTATGATAAAATGGGCAGATATAATCCGTTTTTCGAATAACGGAAATCCAACTCCTGAAAAAAGAGTGGAAAAAACCGAAGAAGAATGGAAACAAGTTTTAACTCCTGAAGAATATCAGGTAACACGTTTAAAAGGAACAGAAAGATCTTTTAGTTCTGAACTGTGCAGTTTATTTGATCCGGGAATTTACGAATGTAAATGTTGTGGAACTGTGCTTTTTGATGCTTCTGAAAAATTTGAATCAGGAACAGGCTGGCCTTCTTTCACACAGCCAATTAAAGAAAATGCTATTGCCTACAATGCTGATAAATCATACGGAATGATTCGTGTTGAAGTTGTTTGCAATGTCTGCGATGCACATTTAGGTCACGTTTTTCCTGATGGACCTGAACCAAGCGGTTTACGCTATTGTATTAATGCAGTTTCTCTTTCTAAAATAAAAGAGTAAATAAAAATTAACTTCACATTTTTAAGCGACTCCTCTTTTATCAAAAAAGGAGTCGCTTTTATTTTGCTTTAAATTATCACATTAAAGAATTAACCTACACAAATAAAGTAAATTTCAAAAATTATTAAATATTCATTTTTTTAACTAAAATTTCCTGTATTACTTTTTCTTATAATTTAAAAAAATATAGAAGAAAAACATCACTTTTAAAATTATAAATTGACGATTCTTTAAATCTTCTTTATTTCAAAAAAGACAATAGAATTAAGTTTCCATGATCTAAATTGAATGTCTTACATTTTTATATTCAAATGATATACAACGCATTAAAAATATTTTTATCAGTTTATTGCAATTCAAAACCCGAAATTAAATGTTTTTTTAAGGGATAATTTTCTCGTTAAATAAAAACACCAACTTTAAAAACATAGCAATATTTTAGTATGTTTTATGTTAATTTTGTAATATTTAAACTGTTATTTAAAAAAGAATTTAAAAAACTTCAAAATAAGATTAGGTAATTTAAATCTAATTGATTTTATTTGGCAAAAAAATAACCCCTAAATCTATTAAATTCATTCGATGAAATCCTATTCAATTCAAGAAATTAATGAAGTAATTAATGGTGTAATTTACGGCACAACTTCACAATGCGTTACAGCAACAGAGCAATTAGAAAAAGCTACAACTTCAGAAATTTCATTTATAGGAAATAAAAAATATGAAAAATATTGGGAAGGTTCAAAAGCTTCAATTGCAGTCGTTAACGAAGACATTTCAATTGAACCCGGAGATAATCGTGCTTTTATTAAAGTAAAAAATGCTGATTTGGCTATGTCTCAAATCTTAGCCCTTTTTGCACCGCCAACACCTATTTTCCACAACAATATTCATAAAACAGCAACCATTGATGAAACGGCTGTTATTGGCGAAAATGTTCGTATAGGCGCAGGCTGCTATATTGGTCCAAAAGTAGAGATTGGAGACAATACAACGATTTATCCAAATGTTACTATTTTAGACGAATGTACGATTGGTAAAAACACTATTATCTGGTCTGGAACTGTCGTTCGCGAGCGTTGTCATATTGGTCACGAATGTATTATTCACCCAAATGCAACAATTGGTGCAGATGGTTTTGGTTTCCGTCCTTGTAGTGAAAAAGGTTTAGTAAAAATTCCACAAATTGGAAATGTAATTATCGGAAATGGCGTTGAAATTGGTGCAAATACATGTGTAGATCGCGGAAAATTTAGTTCTACAGTTCTTGGTGATGGTTGTAAAATTGATAATTTAGTTCAGATTGGACATAATAGTAAATTAGGTAAATTTTGTATTATGGCCGGAAATAGCGGTTTAGCAGGTTCTGTAACTTTAGGAAACGGAGTTATAATTGGCGGAAGCGCATCTATAAAAGACCATACCACAATTGGTGACGGTGCTATTGTTGGAGCAGGTTCAGGCGTTACAGGAGATGTTCCTGCCGGAAAAACTATGTTAGGTTATCCTGCAGTAGAAGCCCGTGATGCTTTAAAACAATGGGCAATTCTAAAAAGAATGGTTTGCGATTCTAAGAAATAACCGAAATTCAAAATATATAAAAAAACAGAAGGTGACTTCTGTTTTTTTTTTGCTACATCTATAAGGTTATAAAAGTTATTTACAAAGCTTCACATTCAAAACCTAAAATTTTCATCAAAAAAATAATCTCCTTCATAATATTATTATCCGATTCAAATCGTAAAATGCGATCACAATCTTCAAGATCAAAATTCCATTTAGAATTAGGAAATAGGGTATTCAATTTTGGAGCAATTCTTTTTACTTTCGAAGCAGAATTGACATTTGTTTTAAATACTAAAACCATAATTTTAACTGATTTATTTTTGAGACATTCTTTCAACCTTACTTAAAATTCTGGTATCAATATAAAAAGTTCCAAACGGAATTATACACGCCAAAAGCACTTTCCAGGTTGTTTCTTTAAATTTCCAGTTCTGCTCTACTCCTACACTTATCGTATTAAAAACAAAAAGTAAAAATAAAGCGCCATGAATTGTTCCCATCGTTCTGGTTAAAAATGGTTCACCAAAAGCATATTTTAAAGGAACTGCAACGAATAATAATATCAATAAAGATGTTCCTTCTAAAAATCCAATAATTCGTAATCTGCCAATGTTTGTTTGCAATAAATTTTTCATAATTATCTGAAATAAGGTCGGTTTGAAAGTGGAGAAAATGGCCAGGGAATGGCAATAAAAATGATGAATAAAGCGATAGAAAACCACAAAAGCATCGTTTTAAACTTATCGCTGTCTGCTTTTTTTCTTTTGGCTAAAGCCGAACCAATCGTGATTAAAACAATTCCGGTTAGCATCAGGAAAATATGAAGCAATCCAAAAAAGACAAATTCAGTATTTTGAATTCCTTCTGAAAAATTCTTCCAAAAGTATTTGACAATGGGACTTTGGACATAAATTAAAATTCCGAAGATCAATTGAATATGGGCAATCGTCGCCGTCCAATGTCGGACAGCATTATCCATTTTAGTAAATAATAGTTTTGACGAATAACCTCTGTAAGCTCTAAAAATACTATACAGTAAGCTTATTAATACGAGCCATCGCAGAAAAGAATGGCAAATTAAAAGAGTTTGATACATTGTTTTTTGATTTAGACAATGCAAATATATTTAAAAACATACTAATTAGTATGTTTTTGAAATTGAATTTATTTCAAACTATTTAAATAATTTCTAAACTCTTTTAAATAAACAAGATAACAAAAATTATTATCTTGCAATTTTCCAAAATTTCTTATTCCCCAATAACCTGACATTATAAAATAAGCCACTTGTTCGCCATTTAGATCTTTGCGTATCAATCCGGATTTCTGAGCATTAACAACAGATTTTTCAATGGTAATTTTCCATTGGTTAACCAATTCTAATAAAGCATTGCTAAATTGATTATTCCACGGTGTCATTTCCTGCGTTAAATTGCCAACCGGACAGCCATATTTTACCTGCAGGAAAGGATCTTCGAGAAGTAAATACGAAATCATATTATAAAAATCATCAAGCGGGTTTTCAGAATTTTCAATTGGCTGTATAAAACTTTCCTGCATTGTTGGCTTTAAAATTTCCTCAATAATCGCAACGCCCATTTCATCTTTTGTTTTAAAATGGTAATAAAAAGCACCTTTTGTGACTTGGGTTGTTGCAATAATATCATCAATACTTGTCGTTTGATATCCTTTCGAATAGATTAGTTCAAATGCTTTTTGTAGAATTGTAAGTCGGGTGTTTGCAGCTTTAGACATAAAAAATACCAATTAGTATGAAAAAACAAATTAAGTCAAAAAAATCGACTTAAAATTCCACATAACAATAAACTCACTTTTATTCCATCTTAGAAGATAATTTGGGCATCATTTTTTTTAACACATAGAAACATAGAATTAATTGAGTTCCAAAAAAAAGCGTTTCACTTGCATTTAATAAACATAGCTATGTTAAAAACGAGTTTCTTTTGATTTACTTTTTCAAACACATAAACCTATATTTTCATGTGTTTAATTAAATTCTACGCATTATATCCAACGGATTAATTTATTATGCCAGTTTCAATTGATTTTGTAAATTAGCCAACACTATTTTGTAAAAACCACAATATATTATGGATTTAAACTTCAATAAAAACGAAGATCACAATAAACTATTACTTTCTGAATTAAAGCAAAGATTTGCCAAAGTAAAATTGGGCGGAGGCGAAAAACGTATTGAAAAACTGCATGCCGAAGGCAAAATGACAGCACGTGAACGTATCGATTATTTATTAGACGAAAATTCAAAAAGTATAGAAATCGGAGGTTTTGTTGGAGACGGAATGTATGCTGAACATGGCGGCTGCCCTTCTGGCGGAGTTGTGATCAAAATAGGATACATTCGCGGAAAACAATGTATTGTCGTGGCAAATGATGCTACTGTAAAAGCCGGTGCGTGGTTTCCTATTACAGGAAAAAAGAACCTTCGTGCGCAGGAAATTGCCATGGAAAACAGGTTGCCTATCATTTATTTAGTTGATAGTGCAGGTGTTTATTTACCGCTTCAGGATGAAATTTTTCCGGATAAGGAACACTTTGGCCGAATTTTTAGAAATAATGCGCAAATGAGCAGTATGGGAATTACTCAAATTGCTGCCGTAATGGGAAGTTGTGTTGCCGGCGGTGCTTACCTGCCAATTATGAGTGATGAAGCTTTGATTGTGGATAAAACCGGAAGTATTTTTCTTGCCGGAAGTTACCTTGTAAAAGCCGCAATTGGCGAAACTATTGATAACGAAACTCTTGGCGGAGCAACAACGCATTGCGAAATTTCTGGTGTGACAGATTATAAAGCGAAAGACGATAAAGATGCTCTGGATAAAATTAAAAATATTGTAGATAAAATTGGCGATTTTGATAAGGCTGGCTACAGCCGAATCAAAGCAGAAAAACCTGCTCTTGAACCAAAAGATATTTACGGAATTCTACCAAAAGCGAGAAACGAACAATACGATATGATGGAAATCATCAATCGTTTGGTTGATAATTCTGAGTTTGAAGCTTACAAAGACGGTTACGGGCAGACCATAATTACCGGTTATGCGAGAATTGACGGCTGGGCAGTTGGTATTGTTGCCAACCAAAGAAAAGTAGTAAAAACAAAGAAAGGCGAAATGCAGTTTGGTGGTGTAATTTACTCAGACAGTGCTGATAAAGCAACTCGTTTTATTGCCAATTGCAATCAGAAAAAAATTCCTTTAGTATTTCTACAGGATGTTACCGGTTTCATGGTAGGTTCAAAATCTGAACACGGCGGAATCATTAAAGATGGTGCCAAAATGGTAAATGCAGTTAGTAACTCTGTTGTTCCAAAGTTTACTGTTATTATAGGGAATTCGTATGGCGCAGGAAATTATGCCATGTGCGGAAAAGCGTATGACCCAAGATTAATTTTTGCCTGGCCAAGTGCGGAACTTGCGGTTATGGGCGGAACTCAGGCTGCAAAAGTATTGGCACAAATTGAAGCTTCTTCGCTTAAAGCAAAGGGAGAAATTGTCGACGAACAAAAAGAAGCTGAATTATTCAATAAAATTAAAGCACGTTACGACGAGCAAACTTCGCCTTATTATGCCGCTTCAAGATTATGGACAGATGCTATTATCGATCCGCTAGATACTCGTACCTGGATTTCAATGGGAATTGAAGCTGCCAATCATGCTCCTATCCAAAAACCATTTAATTTAGGTATAATTCAGGTTTAGTTTTTCAGGATTTCTTAAAAATGCCTTAAATAAATAATGAAAAACTTATTTTTTAAGCACTTAAAAAACACTATCTCATTAAAAATTAGTAACTTAGTATGTAATTTTTAATCAGCGTAGTATCATGGAAAATGTAAAAAGTTTAAATAAATGGGCCAATTCGCACACTTATTTACCAGTAGATTTAGTACGTATCATATTGGGTGTTTTTTTATTTATGAAAGGAGTTTCATTTGTAACTAATATCCAGTATTTACATGATTTGATTTCTCCTATTGATCGTTTTGGTGGCGGAATGTTTCTTTTGCATTATATAGCACCAGCTCACATGATTGGCGGAATTATGATTGTTTTTGGTTTGCTTACCCGCTGGGCAATAGCTGCTCAATTGCCAATTTTATTTGGAGCTGTCCTTGTCAATTTTATGGGACACATGCATTCAGAAAGCTTAATTTTAGCAATAGTTGTATTATTACTTTGTATCTTCTTTTTGATTTATGGAGGTGGAAAACATTCCGCCGATTATTATTTCAAAATGCAACAATAAAACAATTTGCTCTCGACTATTACAATTTGTTGAGGATAAATATGTCTTCTTTTAACATTAATTAGCTTTTTAAAATTTCGTTTATTGCATTTTATGAACTAATTTCGCCACCATGAATTGGATTCGTAAAACCATTATTTTTGCATCACTTTTGATTATCGCTTTTTTTGCTTTTCAGGCAAACGAAGTCGCTTTACCAAAGATTGAAAATCAAAAAACGGATCCAGCCTTTTCAATTGAAAATGTTGATACATCAGAGTTCATACAACCACAAGCCAGTTATCAATTTGCAGCTAATATAAAAACAAGCTATCCAAATGTAATTAAATGGTTTGATGCTTTATTGATTACAATTCCTGGCCATCAGGTAGTAAAATCAACATCCAATTTCGCCAATCAGTTTTTAAATCAGAGTCAGAAAATTTCAGTACTGCTCTACCCCTTCCATTATTTTTGGTAATTAAATTAATGATAATGTAGTGTGAAGATGATATTCTTCACACATTAAGTCAAGCCGTTTTCAACCTGAAAACAGTTTGCTATTTTACTATTATTTAATTCAAATTTAAAAACATAATGGATACAAGTGTAACTATAATTGGTATTGTGATTGCGATCATAGTAGCCATCCCCGTATATTTTTCTGCCCGAACGAGCGCAGCAAACAAATCAAAGATTTTAGATATTAAAAAGAAATTCAATCCTGCAAATCCGCAAGATTTTGATCTAACAGAATCTCAAAGCAATAAAACGCTTACGATCGATCAAAAAAATCGAAAATTTATTTTAATGAATTTTAATCCAAATCAACAGGAAGCAACCTTTGTAGATTTAAGAACGGTTTCATCCTGCAAATTAATTCCAACTACTGACGGAAATTCAGATACAATCTTAAAAATCGATTTTGAATTTCAGGAAAGAGAAACTTCTAAAAAAATTACGATTCCATTCTATGATTTTGACGACGACAGAATTAAGCAAATAAGTGCTTATCAAGATCATCTGTTTGCGAAAAAATGGCTTAAAATCATTCAGGATTCTATTTAGTGTTAGTTATTTAATTCAGTTAAAAGAGGCTCATTTAGAGTCTCTTTTTTTATACCATTATATGACATTTATCATTTTATATCTTCGTCAGGTCAATTAATTTTGATAAGTCCAAAAATGCACTCTTATGAAAATTTCATTGATTCAAAAGTATAATGTTCCAGGTCCGAGATACACAAGTTATCCAACTGTTCCGTATTGGAATGAAGCTGATTTCAGCCAGGAAAAATGGGTAGCATCTTTTCAGAAAGCATTTTCAGAAAGTAATTCTCAAAACGGAATCAGTCTTTATATTCATTTGCCTTTTTGTGAAAGCATGTGTACTTTTTGCGGATGCAACAAGCGCATTACAAAAAATCATTCAGTCGAAGAAACGTATATCAAAGCATTATTAAAAGAATGGAGTTTGTATTGCAGATTGTTTCCCGAAAAGCCCTTTATAAAAGAAATACATTTAGGCGGAGGTACACCTACTTTTTTCTCTACAAACAATTTAGAGCATCTTATTAATGGCATTTTTTGTTTTGCCAATAAAGCAGACAATTATGAATTTAGTTTTGAAGGACACCCAAATAATACAACTTATGAACAGCTTAAAAAACTATATGAATTAGGCTTTCGCCGAGTGAGTTTTGGCGTTCAGGATTATGCAGAAAAAGTTCAAAAAGCAATTCATAGAATTCAGCCTTTTCATAATGTGGCAAAAGTAACTTTCTGGGCAAAAGAAATTGGATACACTTCCATAGGTCATGATATCATATTTGGATTACCATTTCAATCCATTGATGATGTTGTAGATACTGTAGAAAAAACAAATTCATTAAAACCAGACCGTTTGGCATTTTACAGCTATGCACACGTACCGTGGATAAAAGGAAATGGTCAACGTGGATTTAATGAAGAGAATCTGCCAAAAGATGCCGAAAAAAGAAAGTTATATGAAATTGGAAAACAATTACTTTCTAAAAATGGTTACGACGAAATTGGAATGGATCATTTTGCCCTACAATCAGATAGTTTACATAAAGCATCTCAAAACAAAAAACTGCATAGAAATTTTATGGGTTATAGTGCGTCAAAAACACAATTAATGATTGGTTTGGGTGTTTCTTCTATTAGCGACAGCTGGTATAGTTTCGCACAAAACACTAAAAACTTAGAGGATTATTATCAATTACTGGAATGGGATAAATTGCCTGTCGTAAAAGGACATATCCTTGATGACGAGGATTTAATTATTAGAAAACATATTCTAAATCTAACATGCGAATTTGAAACTTCGTGGACGAATGAAGAACTTTATTTTAAGGAACTTGGAAATGTTATAGCTGATTTAAAAGAAATAGAAAAAGATAATTTAATTGTAATCGAAGAAAATAAAATTACAATTACAGAGGCCGGACGACCTTTTGTACGTAATATTTGTATGGCTTTTGATTTACATTTAAAAAGAAAATCTCCAGAAACCAACTTGTTTTCTATGACTGTTTAATGGCAATTAGGAACTTCCTGAACAAACAGACTCATATTTGAAGGAGATAAATAAGGAATACCCAAACCTAAACCTCTAAGAATAAATAAAACTCCAATAATTACAGCAACATAAGGAATTGCTTTTTGTATTTTATTTCTAAAAGACAATTTAAGCAACCAATGTAAATATACAACTGCTGTCATTAAAGGAACAGTTCCTAATCCGAACAAAAGCATATAAATCATTCCTAAACCTGCACTTTGCATTGCTATTGCGCCAAACAAAGCTACATAGACCATTCCGCATGGTAAAAAACCATTTAAAATCCCGATTATAAAAAGTGATTTATAACTTTTGTTTTTGAAATGACTTCCTAAATTAGATTTAATCTTTGAGATAAGTTTGTAAACCGGTTTCGAAAAATTATACCTGGAAAATACTTTCTCCGGAATCAAAACAACAACTATCATTAATAATCCAATAAAAATGGACATTTTTTGTTGTAATCCAGCCAGAAAAAAACCTCTGCCTAATAATCCAAAAATTAATCCAATTGTTGCGTAAGCCGTTAAGCGACCTATATGATATATAATAATTTGAGTTGTTTTCTTAATTTCATTTTGATGATCTACAGGTAACATCATGGCAATTGGACCGCACATTCCGATACAGTGAAAACTACTAATTAACCCGAATATAAAAGCAGAATACAACATTTTTTCGCTTCATTAATTTACATAAACTACTTCTTTAGACAAATATTTTTTTCCATTATACTGCCATTCCATATTAACATCCCAGCGTCCTTTGACTAATTTTTTTTTTGGAATCAACAATGAAGAATTTATTAAGGCAATTGGAGTATTAAAATCGAATTTCTTATTTGAAGGTCTGTATAATAAGATATTACCTATTACCTTATCACTTTCAAAACTTACCGGAAAAACTATTTTAACGCCATCTGCTGCATATTCAATTGTTGGTTTTTGCTGTAAATCATGAGCGTTTTGAATGCGTGCCATTTCTTCCTGAAAATGCGAATCGTGTTTGTAATATTCCTCTACAACCAAATCATTATCATATTTACTATTTGATTGTACTTCAAAAACAAAATATAAAATAAAGGTCATAAACAATGCAAATGCAATGACTATTCCGGTTCCCCAATTGATTTTCATGGTATTTATTTTTTAATTAAAACTTCGTGGTCCTAAAAAGTTTGTTGTGGTTGTTTCAAGCAAATCTTTGCCGTTGTAAACCCCAATTTTCACTTTGGTCTTATCGCTTTCTAAAAGCGCCTGATCTATTTCTATAAAAAGAGTTCCTTGCGAAATACCTTCTTTTATAATTTTAAAATGCTCACTACCAACATTTTTAATATCTCCTTTTTGATCCATCAACTCAAAATGAATGTCATTATAATCTTTCATTGTTTTATTGACGATCTTATAAGTATATACATTACTAATTTTATCGCCTTTATGCTGAAAAAGCTGTCCCGGTAAGCGTAAAATAATTGCCTGAACATCGGCTCTTAAAAAAAGCATCCCAACAAAAACGCTCAATAAAATAAATAAGATTGACGTATAACCTTTCATTCGCGCAGTAAACTTAAAAGACTCTTTTTTTGCAATCTCATCTTCAGATGCATAGCGGATAAGTCCTTTTGGCAAACCAACCGAATCCATAATTGTATCACATTCATCAATACAAGCGGTACAATTTGTACACTCTAATTGTGTGCCATTTCTAATGTCAATTCCCATTGGGCAAACATGCACACATTGATGACAATCAATGCAATCTCCTTTTCCGGTGGTGGCTCTGTCTTCTTTTTTATTAAACCTGGCACGACCGAACTCTTTTTCGCCTCGTACAAAATCGTAAGCTACATTTATAGATTTATTATCTAAAAGTACACCTTGCAATCGACCGTACGGACAGGCAATAATACAAACCTGCTCACGAAACCAGACAAAAACAAAGTAAAAAACACCAGTAAAAATAAGTAATGCTATAAAATTACTGGCTTGCTGAATTGGTCCTTGCTCCATCATTAAAAACAAAGCATCACTTCCTACCAAATAAGCAAGAAAAACATTAGCAATACCAAAGGAAATCAGGAAAAAGATAATCCATTTAGTGGCTCTTTTGCGAATTTTTTCTGCATTCCAATCTTGTCTTGACAAACGCAGTTGTGCACCGCGATCACCATCAATCCAATATTCGATTCTGCGAAAAACCATTTCAAGAAAAATAGTCTGCGGGCAAATCCAGCCACAAAATATTCGTCCAAAAACAACGGTAAATAATATTATAAAAACAATACCAACGAGCATTGAAATTACAAAAAGGTACAAATCCTGTGGCCAAAATGGAAAACCGAAAATATTAAAACGACGTTCTAAAACATTGAACATCATAAATTGGTTTCCGTTTACTTTTATAAAGGGATTAGCAACTAGTATGGCTAATAAAACATAACTAACCCATTTTCTATAATTATAGAATTTACCAGACGGTTTCTTAGGGAAAATATATTTCCTTTTACCGCCTTCGTCAATAGTTCCAATGGTATCTCTAAATGCTTCGTCTGGTAAATTTGACATGACTATTATTATTTTTTAACTTCTGTACTATCAGCGGGTTTCCCATTTGCTATATCAGGTTGCGGAGCAGTATCATCTGCCCAAACTTCTCCTTCAGCTTCTTTTGGATCTTTTGGATTACTTCCTTGTAAAGACAGTATATAACTTGCTACTTTTTGAATTTCCTTTGGTTTTAAAGTTCCTTTCCAAGCGATCATTCCTTTTCCATCTCGACCACCATTTGTTATCGTATGAAACAGGTTTTTAATTCCACCGCCCAATATCCAGCGATCATCTGTTAAATTTGGTCCAATTTGCCCTCCACCGTCAGCTCTGTGACAAGCGGCACAATTTGTTGTGAAAATTTCTTTTCCTAAATCTAAATTTTCTTTATCTGCAAGTAAAACAACGGTTTTCTCATCCATTAAATCGGGTGCTGTTTTAAGGTATTCATCAACATCGATTTTGGCCTGAGCCATTTCTTTTTTAAGCTCCATTTCCTGGTCATCTGCACCAAAAACATCGTAGCGGGCAACATAGATTACTCCAAAAATAACGCAGGCATAAAAAAGATACACCCACCAAGGCGGCAAATTATTATCCAATTCTTTAATTCCGTCATAATCATGATCCATCAGCAGGGCACTTTCGTTTTCGATAGGCTGCGTTTTGGTAAGTTTATGCATTAGGTCTTTATACCAGGTGCTTTCTTTTAAACTTAGACTGTTTTCAAGATCTTCCTTAGCTTTTTCTTCGGGTGACATTAATTGGTACATTACACGATTTACAGCGCTTAATGTAATTTCAATTGCAATAAGGATGAAGAGAAATACAAATAAAAAAACTGAAACCATTGGGTATTTTATAAAAGCGGCTCTGTCGCCTGAATCTATACAATACTCCATCAATCCGAAAACGATGAAGAAAATCACCGGTACTCTTACATATACTGGGAAAAATTTTTTCATTTTAAATATCTTTTGAAATTAAACTATTTCCTTCATCTAGAGGAATCTGACTCATCTCCTTAATTTTTTCTTTTTTATATGTGAAGACCCAAAAGCCCAGAAATACAAAAAAGACAAAGAATATCAGCAGTGAGAGAATCGGGTAAATTTCTATACCCGATATATTCTCCATATTGTGTTTTATTTGTTCGAACATAATACTATTATTTAGTCTCTTTTACTTTTATATCAGTTCCAAGTCTTTGTATATATGCAATTAAAGCGACAATTTCTCTTTCATTCATCGGAACAAATTTTTCTCCTCTTGCAGCAGCATTTTTCTTGCTTTCCTCGTAACTTTTCACAAAATCAGGATCGTTTTCCAGGTTTTTTTCTATTGATATTGCCTGGGTTCTTAATGTCTCTTGCGCATTTGAAATTTCAGATTTAGAATATGGAACTCCTAACGTAACCATTGCCTGCATTTTCTTTTGAGTTAAAGAAATATCCATTGGCTTATTGTCAAATAACCATTTGTAACCTGGCATAATTGAACCTGCAGATATACTTTGCGGATTCCAGAAATGGTTAAAATGCCAGTTATCATTATACTTACCTCCTACTCTTAATAAATCCGGACCTGTACGTTTTGATCCCCAAAGGAATGGGTGATCATAAACAAATTCACCTGCTTTTGCTTGTGGTCCGTAACGCTCGACTTCACTTCTAAATGGTCGGACTGATTGTGAGTGACAACCTACACAACCTTCTCTTATATATAAATCACGTCCTTCAAGTTCTAAAGGCGAATATGGTTTTACACTAGAGATAGTTGGAATATTTGATTTTACCATAATCGTTGGCACAATCTGAATTACACCTCCAATTAATATTGCAATAGTGGCTAAAATTGTTAACTGAATTGGTTTTCTTTCTAACCATGAGTGGAATTTCTCTCCATTTATTCTACCGCTGCTAATTCTCTGTAAAGCCGGAGCCTGAGCCAATTCATCTTCGACCGGTTCGCCTGCTTTAACAGTCATTATAATATTGTAAACCAATGTTAGCATTCCTATCAGATACAATGTACCTCCAATAGCTCTCATCCAATACATTGGCATGATTTGAGTAACTGTTTCAAGGAAATTTCCATAAGTTAATGTTCCGTCAGGATTAAACTGTTTCCACATGGATGCCTGAAGAAAACCTGCTACATACATGGGCACAGCGTATAAAATAATACCTAATGTACCGATCCAGAAATGGAAATTTGCCAATTTAGTAGAGAACAGTTTGCTTTTTGTCATTCTTGGAATTAACCAATAAATGATACCAAATGACATGAAACCATTCCATGCTAGAGCTCCAACGTGTACGTGTGCAATAATCCAGTCTGTATAGTGCGCAATAGCGTTTACATTTTTTAATGAAAGCATTGGTCCTTCAAAAGTTGCCATTCCGTAACCTGTAATGGCTACAACAAAAAACTTTAAAACCGGTTCTTCGCGAACTTTATCCCAGGCACCTCTTAAAGTTAGAAGTCCGTTGATCATTCCTCCCCAAGATGGTGCAATTAACATTATAGAAAATGCAACGCCTAAGTTTTGTGCCCAGTTTGGCAAAGCAGAATATAATAAATGGTGTGGTCCCGCCCAGATATAAATAAAGATTAAGGACCAAAAATGTATGATTGATAAACGATAAGAATAAATTGGTCTGTTGGCTACTTTTGGAACAAAGTAATACATCAAACCTAAAAATGGTGTTGTCAGGAAAAATGCAACCGCATTATGTCCGTACCACCATTGTACAAGCGCATCCTGAACTCCGGCGTAAACTGAATAGCTTTTAAATGCTGAAACCGGAAGTTCGATATTATTAAAAATATGCAGAACAGCAACCGTTACAAACGTAGCAAGATAGAACCAAATCGCTACATATAAATGACGCTCTCTACGACGTAACATTGTACCAATCATGTTGATTCCCATTACGACCCAAATTAACGCTATAGCGATATCAATTGGCCATTCTAACTCTGCATATTCCTTTGAAGAAGTATATCCTAAAGGCAAAGTAATAGCAGCAGCGACAATAATAAGCTGCCATCCCCAAAAGTGTAAATTGCTTAGAAAATCACTAAACATTCTGGCTTTGAGTAATCGTTGCAGCGAGTAATACATACCCGCAAAAAATGCGTTACCAACAAAGGCAAAAATAACTGCGTTGGTGTGCAAAGGTCTTAAACGACCGTAACTAAGCCAGGAAATCCCGTCTGTAATGTTGGGAAAAAGGTACATAACCGCAAGAGTTAGCCCTACTAACATACCCACAACTCCAAAAAGGATAGTGGCGTAAATGAATTTTTTTACAATTTTGTTGTTGTAATAAAACTGTTCCATTTCCATAATTATACTTGTTTTTCTTCGGTTGGTGAAATATTATTCTTTGAAGTAATTTTGGTCTCGTCATCAAAAAGTATTCTGACTGAGGGGGTATAATCATCATCATATTGTCCTGATTTTACAGCTACAATAAAAGCAATAAAGAAACATATTGCGATAAAAATACTTACTGAAATTAATAGATAAATAACACTCATACCCTAAATTTATGTTAACAAAATTACTAGGTAATAGGCATGTAAAATATGATATTTATCATATTTGAAAAGATATCATAAATGTAGGAAAAATAATAATACTAATTATTTATAATCTATTTAAATTATTGCTGCTTAAATAGTTAGACATTAAAGTAACAAAACTTACTATTGTAATTGTACTTAACGGCATAATAATAGCTGCAACTAAAGGAAGTAAATTGCCTGTTATAGCAAAAGATAAACCAACAACATTATAAAGCAGAGACAAGCCAAAACTCATCTTGATAATTGAAATTGATTTATGAGATAATTTTATAAAATAATCAAGGCGTGAAAATTCACCAGCATCTAAAATTGCATCGCATGCAGGAGAAAAAACGTTGACATTTTCTGAAATAGAAATTCCGACATTACTTTGCGCCAAAGCACCAGCATCGTTTAAACCATCTCCAACCATCATTACATTCCATCCTTTTTCCTGAAGTTTCTTTATAAATTCTAATTTTTGCTCCGGTTTTTGATTGAAAATTAACTCCGTATTTTTTGGTAAAATAGCTTCGAGGCTTTCTCTTTCTCCATCATTATCACCAGATAAAACTTTGATTTGGTAGGTTTTGCTAAGCTTTAAAAACAACTCCTGCAAACCTTCACGATATTGATTTTTAAATATAAACCTGCCGTAATAAACATTGTCAATCTTAATGTGAAGGGACGTTTTTTCTATTTCGGATACATCTAAAACCAAATTCCTGGCAAATTCTGCAGAACCAATCTGAATTTGTTTATTTTCTATTAAAGCCTGAATTCCTTTTCCGGTAATTTCCTGAAAATCATCAATTTTAATTTTCTTTGTTTCGGGCAAAAAGTCATATAACATTCGGCTTAAAGGGTGATTTGAAGCACGAAGTACATTTTTAATAAGAATATTATTTTCCTCAGAAATTAAATCTCCTTCATAACTAATATTTGCTTTTTTATTTGTAGTTATTGTTCCTGTTTTATCAAAAACGATTGTATCAACTTTTGCTAATTGCTCTATTACAAGCGCATTTTTAAGATACATTTTTTGTTTCCCTAGAATTCTCAATATGTTTCCAAAAGTAAATGGAGCAGTTAGAGCCAATGCACACGGACATGCTACAATTAGCACGGCCGTAAAAACATTAAATGCTATATTGGCATCAATAAATATCCAGTAGCCAAAACCGGCAAAGGCAATCAATAATAATATTGGAGTAAAATACCTACTGATGGCATCTGTAATAGTTTTATGTTTTTGATTGACATTTTTCTGAAAAATTTCATTACTCCATAATTGTGTCAGGTAACTTTGTGAAACGGAATGCAACACTTCCATTTCGATCACTTTTCCAATTTGCTTTCCTCCGGCAAAAATTTTATCGCCTGATTTTTTAGTTATCGGAACTGCTTCACCAGTAACAAAACTATAATCAATTTCAGCTTTCTCACTAATTAAAATGCCATCAACCGGAATTAATTCCTGATTTCGAATTAATAAACGGTTGCCTTTTAAAATATCATATATAGGAACACTTTCTTCGGTTGTATCAGGATTAATTCTGGTAACGGCGATAGGAAAATACGATTTAAAATCTCTTTCGAAACTTAAGAAACTATACGTTTTAATCTGAAACATTTTACCGAGCAGCATAAAGAAAACTAAGCCTGTTAAACTGTCGAAGAAACCCGGGCCATAATCCATAATCATATCAAAAGTGCTTCGTATAAACATAACGATAATTCCTAACGCTATAGGGATATCAATACTTAACATCTTAGATTTGATACTTTTATAAGCCGAGACATAATAGCCGCTTGCCGAATATAAAAAACTAGGTAAAGAAAGAGCGAAAATTAAAGCCCTAAAAAAAGGTTTATAATTATCTAGCCAAAATTCTTTAATTTCAAAGTATTCCGGAAATGAAAGCAGCATGATATTTCCGAAACAAAAAAAGGCAACTCCTAATTTATAAGTAAGTGTTCTATCAATATTATTTTTGCCGGTTTCGTAATTTTCAAGACTTATATAAGGTTCATATCCTATAGAACTGAGCATATAAACAATTTCTTTGAGCGAAACAATATCAGAATTATAGGTTATTCTGACTTTTTTATCTGGAAAATTAACTTGAGAAGTACTTATTCCAGATTGTAATCTATTCAGATTTTCAAGAATCCAGATACAAGAACTACAATGAATATGAGGTATATTTAATGAAACTATAGAAGTAGTACCTTCCTGAAACTTCAAAATTTTCGATAGAATAACTTCGTTATCAAGAAAGTCATACTTACCCTTGATATCCTGGGGAGTAGCTCCGGGAGACTTTTCAAAATCATAATAGCAGGTTAAATCATTAAGACTAAAAATTTCGTAAACTGTTTTACAGCCATTACAACAAAACTTTTTTTCATCAAAATTGATTTCTTCACTTTTAGCAATGGTCAAGCCACAATGAAAACAACCTTGCTCACTCATAATTTGTTTTTTTTAACTTATGCAAAGTTTATAAATTGCAAAAGACTATAAATATGACATTTATCATTGTTTTTTAAATTATGATTCTAAATTAATAAAATAAAAAAGGCAAATTACAGGTATGTAGCTTTTATTATTATTTTTCTCCATTTATTGTGCTGTTTAGATACTAATATTGGTTAATTTTACATAAAATTTTTGTCATGAATAAATGTGACCAATGCATCGTACGCCAACTTACTTCTTTAAAAGCTTTGAATAAAGATGAAGTCATAAAATTGGCTAATAGCAAAACCACTTACAAAATAAAAAAAGGAGATTCTATTTTTGAAGAAGGAGAAATAACAAACGGTGTTTTTTGCGTGAAGGACGGAGTTGGAAAACTTTCAAAACTTAGTGCCAACGGAAAAGACCAAATTATTAAACTAGTTAAATCAGGAGAACTTTTAGGACAACGCTCTATGATTAGCAATGAACCTGCTAACTTAACAGCAAAAGCGATTGCTGATATGGAAGTTTGTTTTATTCCTAAATCTGAAATTATTAGTTTTTTTAATCAAAACAATCAGTTTTCTATGAAATTAATGCAATCTGTTTGCGAAGATTTGAAGGAATCTGAAAATGATAAAATTGCGTTAGTTCAAAAAACGGTAAAACAACGATTAGCCGAAACATTACTTTATTTGCACGACTTTTTTGGAGAAAACGACGATAAAACCCTAAAAGTACAACTTACCAGAGAAGAATTAGCCGGAATGATAGGGACTGCGACAGAAAGCTGTATTCGTTTATTGTCTGATTTTAATAAATTAGATTTGATTGAATTGGTTGGTAAAAAAATCATGCTTAAAAATGTAAAGGCATTAAAAAAACTAGCTGAATAATCAGAGTTTTTTAGCTTCATTCCAAAATACATCCATTTCTGCAAGTGTCATGTCCATTAAGGGTTTTCCTAATTCACTTGCTTTACTTTCCAGGTATTGAAAACGTTTGATAAACTTTTTGTTTGTGCGTTCTAAAGCATCTTCGGGATTTACATTTAAAAATCGGGCGTAATTAATCATTGAAAATAATACATCTCCAAATTCGGCTTCAATTTTATCCTGATCGCCTGCTGCCACTTCAACTTGTAATTCCTGCAATTCTTCCTGAACTTTATCCCAAACCTGATGTGGTTCTTCCCAATCAAAACCAACACCTTTTACTTTATCCTGAATACGGCTAGCTTTTACAAGTGCCGGCAAACTTTTTGGAACTCCTTCTAAAACAGATTTTTTACCTTCTTTCAGTTTTAGTTTTTCCCAATTTTGTTTAACTTCTTCTTCATCTTTTACAACTGTATCACTATAAATATGAGGATGACGGTGAATTAGTTTTTCGCAAATTTCATTACAGACATCGGCAATGTCAAAATTATTGGTTTCTGAACCTATTTTAGCATAAAAAACAATATGGAGTAATAAATCTCCCAATTCTTTTTTTACTTCATTTAAGTCATTATCCAGAATAGCATCTCCCAGTTCATACGTTTCTTCAATTGTAAGATGTCTTAACGTCTGCAAAGTCTGCTTTTTATCCCACGGACATTGTTCGCGCAGTTCATCCATAATAATCAATAATCTTTCGAAAGCCTGGAGTTGAAGTTCTTTACTCATTTTTTAAAGTTTTTGGGGTAGTAAAACCGAATGTTGTAAAAGTAAAAAATCCTGCCAAGAAAACTCTTAACAGGACTAGTATATTTAATAGAATATAATTACTATTCTTCTTCTTTTTTAACCTTTGCCTTTTTAGCAGCCGGAGCTTTTTTTGGTTTTTCTTCAGCAGCAGGAGCCTTTTCAGCAGTTTCTGCAGGAGCAGGAGCTAAATCAGTAACTAAACCTTTTTCTTGAAGTGTATTGTACCAGTTTAATACCTTTTTAATATCAGAAGGATAAACTCTTTCTTCATCAAAATCTGGTAAAATTTCCTTAAAGTAAGCAGATAATGTAGCATTATCTTCTTTGTGAGAAATCGCCGGACCGTTTTTTTCTTTCTTAGCAATAAGCTGCATTACTTCTGTCAAAGGTTTTTCTCCATCATAAGTGTAGATTGAAATCTCTGACAACAAACTTACATTACTTTTTAAGCTTACTGTAATTTTTTTTCCATCTGTTAATGATTCTGCCACAAAACCTGTACGAGTTTGTACTTTCAATACATATAAACCTGGTTTCCCGGAAACGGCTAAAATTTTCTCTAAATTCATGTTTATTAAAATTAGGTATTAAGAATTTCTTTTTTGTTTAGGTTCTTTCAGAACACAGTTATCTTCCTTTTTTTGCCGCAGCAAATTTCATTCTATATTCCTGAAAAGTTTTGCCTTCAGTAATATTTTTCAATTTCTTTTGAATCAAACGCTTTTTTAAAGAAGATATTTTGTCTGTAAATAAAATACCTTCGATATGATCGTATTCATGCTGAATCACTCTGGCAATCAATCCGTCAAAAACTTCGGTTTTCATTACAAAATCTTCTTCACAATATTCAATTGTAACGGTTGGCTTTCTGTAAACATCTTCACGAACATCAGGAATACTCAAACAACCTTCGTTAAAACTCCACTCCTCACCTTCTTCCTTAACAATTTTAGCATTGATAAAAGTTTTTTTGAAACCTTTTAGATCTTTTTGCTCCTTTGATGATAAATCTTCATCATCACTAAAAGGAGTTGTGTCAATAACAAAGATACGAATCGCCATACCCACTTGTGGTGCAGCCAATCCTACCCCATAAGCGTTGTACATGGTTTCATACATGTTTGCTATCGTTTCTTTTAAGTTGGGATAATCTGGCGTAATTGCCTCGCCCACTTTTCTTAAAACAGGATCACCATATCCTACAATTGGTAAAATCATTCGTATTAATTTAAGTATTATCTGCTGAAAACATTGAAATTTGTTCTCATATTTCAGCTGGCAAAAATAGTAAAAAATAGTCAATGAATAATTCTAAACAGATATTAATCGCATTTTTGACTTCTTATTAAAAACTCATCCATAATTATGCCAAATTAATTCGTACAATTCTTACCTTTGCTAGTAAACCTCATTATATGTTTGAACGTATCACTAAATTCACTAACAGCACTTCATTTTTTAATGCTTCAAAAGTAACTATTGCTTCTGTTGTTCCTGTTTTAATTTTGAATTTCCTGGGTCATTTCGAAATTGGTTTTACCATCGCACTAGGTGCTTTTTATACCTATCCAAGTGATATTCCAAGTACTTTGAAACATAAAATCAAGGGGCTTATAGTTGCTTCTTTTATAGTTTCCGGAGTAAATTTGCTGGTTAATTTAGCTTATCCGTATCCTTTTTTATTTTATCCGTTCTTAGGGCTATTACTTTTTCTTTGTTCAATGATTTCTGTTTATGGCCAGAGAGCAACTTTGGTTTCATTTTCTGCTTTATTATCTATTTCTTTATCATTCGGGCACCTGCATCAGGGCTGGGAAGCCGTTGAATATTCTGGTTTTATTTTTATTGGAGGTATTTTATATTTGATTGTATCGCTTGTTTTTCACTTTGTGCATCCTTATAAATATGTTGAATTACAAATCGCTGAGGGCATAAAATTAACTGCGAAATATTTAAAATTAAGAGGTGATTTATGGAGTCCGGAAGCCAAGCGAACTGCTATTATTGAAAAACAATTAGAACTGCAGGTTGAATTAAATCTAATTAATGAAGATTTAAGAAAGGTGCTTATAGGAAACCAAAATTCTTCTGCTGCCAGTAGTCAGAACAGGAAAATGCTGCTGGTTTTTATTACATTGGTTGAAATTCAGGAATTGGCCTTATATACTTCATTTGATCACAGCAAACTTCATGAGAAATTTGATAAACATCCCGAGGTTTTACGAACGTATCAAAATGTTGCTTACAAACTGGCTTCTACGCTAAAAAAGCTTTCTAAAAATGTACATCATATTGCGGTTTATGTCGACAAACATGATTTAAAAAATGAACTTGACGCTCTTGAATTTGCCATTTTTGATTATGAAAAAACATTAGGAAAAGAGGAAGCTGCCGAGGGTGTTTTGATGTTAACCAACATGCTGAAATATGCCAAAAACCAAGTTGGAAAAATCAAAACCATTCAAAGGGCTTTTTCACTTGCCATGCAGTCCTATAAGTTAAAAGACAAGGATAAGGAATTAGAAAAATTCCTGACGCCACAATATTATCCGTTACGTACATTGACTGAAAATATGAGTTTTTCATCGTCCATTTTCAGGCATTCATTGCGATTGACAATTACTATTTTGATCGGTTTTATTATCGGAAAATTTCTTCCTTTTCAAAATGTATATTGGATTTTACTAACCATTGTCGTCATCATGAGACCTGGTTATGGTTTGACAAAAGAAAGATCTTATAATCGAATTTTCGGGACTATTTTGGGAGGATTACTTGCTTTTGGAATTGTTTCTTTGGTTCAAAATCACGTTGTGCTGAGTATTTTTTCTATTGTTTGTATGTTACTCGGAATTTCATTTACCCAAATCAATTATAAAATAAGCGCCACTTTTGTTACTATGTATGTTGTGTTTATTTACGGAATTCTAACGCCAAATGTTGTCGAAGTAATTCAGTTTCGAATATTAGATTCCCTTGCGGGTGCGGTTTTGGCCTTTTTAGCCAATCAATTTTTATGGCCTGCCTGGGAATTTATAAATACGCCAATCCATATTGAAAATTCGGTTCGGGCGAACAGAAATTATCTGAAACAAATTGCAGATTTTTACAATAAAAAAGGCGAAGTTCCTACAACTTACAGATTAGCCAGAAAACATGCATTTGTAGAAATTGGAAATTTAATGACTTCGTTTCAGCGTATGATGCAAGAACCAAAATCTAAGCAAAAAACGTTGCCGTTAGTGAATAAATTGGTCGTTTTAAATCATTCCCTGCTTTCTGCACTGGCTTCTTTATCGACTTATATTCAATCGCACCAAACGACATCGGCTTCAGAATCATTTAATTATATTATAAAAACTATTTTATCAAATCTGGATCATTCTATTTCACTTTTAAAAAACGAAACTATCATAACAGATACTTTTTTTGATAAAGAAGATATTACTTTACAATTTGAAGAACTAAAACGCATTAATTTTAATCGTTTGGCAACAGATGACGAACTTGATAAAGAAACCCGTCAGGCAAAAATGCAGGAAGCCTCAATGGTTATTGAACAATTGATTTGGATGAGTAATCTTGCAGAAAAGATTTTAAAGAACACAAAAGACCTAAAAACAACAAATCCAGATCATTAATCTGGATTTGTTGTTTTATATAGGTTTAAAATCTAATTATTTAGTTTTAAAACTTCAGAAGTATGTTTTCTGATTTGTTCTAAAAGTTCTGGCTTATCATTTAATGTCTGACCGTAAGAAGGAATCATGTTTTTCATTTTAGTTTCCCATTCCGGTGTTTTAATTTGATTGGTAAAACATCTTCCAATTAAATCAATCATAATCGAAACTGCTGTAGATGCCCCCGGAGAAGCTCCTAATAAAACCGCTAAAGTTCCGTCGTGCGTATTGATAACTTCTGTTCCAAATTCTAAAACTCCACCTTCTTTTTCGTCTTTTTTAATAACCTGAACGCGTTGTCCGGCTCTTTCCAGTTTCCAGTCTTTAGAACGGGCTGTTGGCAAATATTCGCGAAGTGCATTCATTCTGTCTTTTGGCGACTGACGAACCTGTTCAATTAAATATTTGGTTAAAGGTATGTTATGGTATCCCGCTGATAACATCGGAATTAAATTGTTTGCTTTTATAGATAATGGCAAATCCAGGTAAGATCCGTTTTTTAAGAAACGTGTCGAAAATCCTGCGAAAGGCCCAAAAAGAAGCGCTTTTTCACCATCAATTACACGTGTATCAATATGCGGAACCGACATTGGCGGAGCTCCAACACTTGCTTTTCCGTATACTTTTGCCTGATGTTTTGCAATTACTTCCGGATTGGTACATTTTAACCATTGTCCGCTTACGGGAAAACCACCGTAGCCGTTTCCTTCAGGAACATTTGCTTTTTCTAATAATGGCAATGAACCACCACCAGCACCAATAAAAACAAATTTAGTATATGCTTTTCTTGTATTTCCAGTTCCTAAATCAGTAATTTTAATTCTCCACGATTTATCCTCGCGTTGTCTTAATTTTCGAACTTCATGATTAAAGTGTAAAGAAACGCCATCCAATTTTTCTAAATAATTGAACATGCTTCTGGTTAATTCACCAAAATTTACATCGGTACCAATATCCATGTGCGTTGCAGCTAATTTTTCGTTAGGTTCCCTGCCTTCCATTACAAGCGGCATCCATTGTTTTAATTGCTCAAAATCTGTACTAAACTTCATTTGAGAAAAAATAGGATTGCTTTGCAAAGCTTCAAATCTTGTTTTAAGATATTCTACGTTTTTTTCTCCCCATACAAAACTCATGTGAGGAACGCTTTTTATAAAATTATCAGGAGACGGAACTTTATTTTGCTGCACTAAATATGACCAGAACTGGCGTGAAACCTCAAATGATTCTGCTATACTTATTGCTTTTTTAGGATCAATACTTCCATCAGCCTTTTCGGGAGTGTAATTTAATTCACAAAAAGCAGAGTGTCCTGTTCCTGCATTATTCCAGGCATCGGAGCTTTCGGCAGCGGCAACATCTAATCTTTCGTAAATTTCAATTTTTATATCGGGTTGCAGCTCTTTCAAAATTAATCCAAGAGTTGCGCTCATAATTCCAGCTCCAATAAGCACTACTTCACTATTGGAACGTATTGTATTGTCAGGCATAACAGTAATTTGTTTTTAAAGTGCAAAGGTAATTTTTATAATTGCAAAAAAAAACTAAAATACTATGATAAAAGTTATGTTTTTCTAAAAATTAAAACATCATAAGATTATGATTAAAAAAAACTAAAATCGTTTTGAAGAAAGATAATCCTGAAGCATTATTGTGGCAGAGATTTCATCAATCAAACCTTTATCCTGACGTTTCTTTTTACTCAAACCACTATCAATCATCGTTTGAAATGCCATTTTTGAAGTAAAGCGCTCATCCACGCGAATGACTTTCATTTCAGGAAAAATATTAGAAAAATGTGTTACGAAACCTTTAATTACAGAAGCACTTTCTGATGGTTCGCCGTTCATTTGTTTGGGCTCGCCAACTAATACGGCTTCTACTTTTTCTTTGGCAAAATAGTCTTTTAAAAAGTCAATTAAAGTATTAGTAGGAACTGTTGTTAAGCCCGAAGCTATAATTTGCATTTCGTCTGTAACAGCAATTCCGGTTCGTTTTTGTCCGTAGTCTATGGAGAGAATTCTTGGCATTTTTAATTTTTAATCAAAGGTAAAAGGAAAATTCACAAAACTTTACAGAGAATCTTTATATTAAGTTATTTTCAATTCGCCAGAAGAAAATGAACTTAAAAATTCTAAGATTTTCTCTCTATCTCCAGCTGAAATTCTAATCTTATTGCTTCCATAATACTTATCATTTATAATACAAATATAAACGTTTTTATCCTGCCTACTACAGATTTAACTTTGAGAAAATTAAATCATTCCCTTTTTTATCCAATAAAAAATCCGCTTTGAAAACTCAAAACGGATCTTTTTCCCAAATATTTAAAACCTAAAAATTCAAATATCCTAACCTAAAAATTTAAATATCCTAACCTAAAAAGCAATAATTATCTATTAAATAAACGTTTAAAAAAGCCTCTTTCTTCTTCCTCTTCTTCGACATGCTGCTCTTCGTATTGAGCAAATTTTGCATGTCCTTTTTCGTGTTCATAAATCAACTCCTTAATATATTCGACATAACTTTTCTTTTTTTCTTCCAGAAAACCAATCAAATATTTTTCACTAAACTCTACTCCGCTTGCGGCTTCAATTTGCAGCAACTTTTTATATAATGGTTCAATATGCAATGCAATAACTTCTTGTGGTACGGCTTGTCTTCTTCCAAAATAATTCACAATTACATCATTTTCATCTCTCGAAATTTCAAAATCAGTAATTACCCAGTAATACCTTCCTGATTTCGCCAGATTTTTTACAATTGCGTGGAAATTTTTTCCGTTTTTAAGGTTTTCCCAAAGCACTTTAAAAATCACTTTTGGCATATCCGGGTGACGTATAATATTATGAGGCTGTCCCATTAATTCATAATCTTCGTAACCACAAACGTCTACAAATACTTCATTGGCATATTCTATAATACCAAATGCATTTGTTTTACTCATAATAACCTGAGTTTTGTCCCACGAAACTTCTTTATCAATAATAGTTCGCTCTTGTTTTTGAAATTGATTTTCCTGATTCATATATATAGATTAAATCTTTTGTTTTTGGATTTGTTTATAATTCACCTGTTCTGGAATCATGCCGCGAAATTAAGGGGAAGAAAAATCTCAAAACCTGATTTTTGTCATATTGTGATATTAAAAAAACTTTTAGAGGCTATCTATGGTTTCGTTATTATTATGAAGCGTTTATTTTATTTATCAAATTCAAAACAAAAAGTTATATCTGTAACATTTTCCAATCGTTTTACTTTTCCGTTTTTAGTCAAATACCCTATCTTTGCAAAAAATTAAAACTTATGAATTCTTTACAGACTATAATTGAACAAGCTTGGGAAAACAGAGCTTTATTACAAGAAACAGCTACAACTGATGCTATTAGAGAAGTTATCGAATTGGTTGATGCAGGAAAACTACGTTGTGCTGAACCAGTTGGCGACAAGTGGCAGGTAAACGAGTGGGTAAAAAAAGCGGTTGTTATGTATTTCCCAATTCAAAAAATGGAAACATGGGAATCTGGTATTTTTGAATATCACGATAAAATGTTGCTGAAAAGAGGTTATGCTGAAAAAGGAATTCGTGTGGTACCAAATGCCGTAGCGCGTTATGGGGCCTATATTTCAAGCGGTGTAATTTTGATGCCGAGTTATGTAAATATTGGTGCTTATGTAGACGAAGGAACTATGGTAGATACCTGGGCGACTGTTGGTAGTTGTGCTCAAATTGGTAAAAATGTTCACTTAAGCGGTGGTGTTGGTATTGGTGGTGTTTTAGAACCTCTTCAAGCTGCTCCTGTAATTATTGAAGATGGTGCTTTTATTGGTTCTCGTTGTATTGTTGTAGAAGGTGTTCACGTTGGTAAAGAAGCAGTTCTTGGTGCTAATGTGTGTTTGACTGCTTCAACAAAAATTATCGATGTAACTGGTGATGAGCCTGTTGAAATGAAAGGTTTTGTTCCTGCTCGTTCAGTTGTAATTCCTGGAAGTTACACTAAAAAATTCGCTGCAGGTGAATTTCAGGTTCCTTGTGCCTTGATTATTGGTACCCGTAAACCATCTACAGATTTAAAAACTTCATTAAATAATGCGCTTCGTGAATACGATGTTGCGGTATAGATTTTAAAATTCCAATATTTTAAATTATAAATTCTAATTTAAAATATATAAGTTTCAAATAAAAATTCCAAATCCCAATCATTATAAATTGGAATTTGGAATTTCTTTTTTATTGGAATTTATCCAAAATTATTGTTTTTTTTGAAGTTTTAAAAGCTTCGCATATTTCATATAAGAGAAAAAACTCTGAATCATGGCGATTGATAATCCGTCTACGCCATTAAAGATTCCCTTCTTAAAAAAATAACAGCGAATAAAAGCTACCGTACCGTTTAAAACCGGTTTAAAAGCATTTATTCTTTTTCCCTGATCGTATAATTGCTGTGCATGCCAACCAGAATATTGGTTCTTTTTTGCAATGATCTGATCTAATGAATCCCAACCATAATGCAAAATATGAACAGCAACTTTTTTCTCGTTTTGAGTTATTATTTTTTGATGCACAATAGAATCAGAAGGTCTTGCTGTTTGCTTATTAAAAAAACGAACTTTATGATCCGGATACCATCCTGAAAAATCGATCAGTTTATTTCCCAGAAAGTTTTTTACCCTGAAGCTAAAAGCATCATGATTTCCAACTAAATATTTTTTGTTCAATATAAATTCTTCGGCATCTTTATCCAGAAATTCGTCAGCATCAAGATTTAAAATCCAGTCGTTTTTACAATAAGGCAAACCATGAGTTCGTTGTGGTCCGTCTCCTAAAAATGCTTGCTGAATAACAATTGCGCCTTTTTCTTTTGCAATTTCAACAGTTCGATCTTTGCTAAATGAATCTACAATGATTACTTCATCGCACACTTTTAGTAATGCGTCAATGCATTTTCCTATATTTTTTTCTTCATTAAAAGTAATAACCAAACCACTAATTTCCATTGCAAATTTTAATTTATTAGCCACAAAAATATAACTTTTTTAATTTAGTTTACTCTTATTCTCTCTATACGGTTGCGCACTTCATAAAATAGTTTGTAATTTAGCCTTAAAATTGAATTTTAAAATATAATGAGAATATTAGTCATTCAGCAAAAAAGAATTGGAGACGTATTAACAAGTACCATAATTTGCAACAACTTAAAAACAAAGTTTCCTGATTCTGTGATAGATTACATGTGCTATCCTAATTCTGTTGATGTACTAAAAGAAAATCCAAATATTGACAATATTATTCCGTTAACTAATAAGGTAAGAAAATCAATTCCTTCTTTATTTAAGTTTATTTTTCAAATTCGAAGAAAAAAATACGACGCTGTAATTGACGTTTACAGCAAATTAGAAACTAACCTGATTACTTTATTTTCCGGAGCAAAATATAAAGTTTCTTATTATAAATCGTATACAAAAATATTCTACAATTATACTTATGAACGTTTTGATGCCGTAGAATCTGAGCACGGATTGGCGATTGAAAACAGATTATTATTGCTTAAACCTTTTATTTCTGAAAAGATTACAGATGTAAAACCCAAGATATTTTTAAAGGAATCTGAAATCAACGAAGCTAAAAATCTTTTAAAAAGCTATAATATCAATACTGCCGAAAAACCATTAATTATGTTCGGAATTTTGGGCAGCGAAGTTTATAAAACATATCCGCTTGAAGGAATGGCAAAAATTATAGATTTTACAGTGGCAAAAACCAACGCGACAATTATCTTTAATTATATTCCGGATCAAAAAGAGCAGGCTCTCGAAGTATATAATTATTGTACAGAAGAAACAAAAAAACACATTGCTTTTGATTTGTATTGTACTGATTTACGCGCTTTTTTAGCGTTATTATCGCAATGCGAAATGCTTATTGGTAACGAAGGCGGAGCTGTAAATATGGCAAAAGCACTTGATATTCCAACTTTCTCTATTTTTACACCTTCAGTTAGAAAAGAAACCTGGCAATTGTTTGAAAATGAAGCCAAACATTCTTCTATACATTTAAAAGATTTAAAACCAGAAATTTACGAAGAGCATACTGAGCAATACATAAAGGATCATACTTTTGAATATTACGACGAATATCCTTTATCTTTAATGCTAGAAAAATTAGAAGCTTATTTTCAAGAATACAAAAATTGAAAAAAGTAAAGTCATAAAATGGACAGTATTGAAAAGCAAAAGTTATCTGTTTTAATTATTACATTTAACGAAGAACTTCATATAAAATCGCTGCTTGAGGAGATCGATTTTGCTGACGAAATAATTGTTGTAGATTCATTTAGTACGGACAAAACGGTTGAAATAATTGAATCATTCAGGAATGTAAAACTGATTCAAAACAAGTTTCTTAACTACACTGCTCAGCGCAATTTCACATTAGATCAGGCAAAAAATCCATGGATATTATTTGTTGATGCTGATGAAAGACTGACTCCTAATTTAAAATCTGAAATTATTTCGACAATAAATAATCCGAATGCAGTAAGTGCTTATTTGATATACAGGACTTTCATGTTCAAAAACAAAAAACTGCATTTTAGCGGTTGGCAAACCGATAAGATTTTCAGGCTTTTTAACAAAACAAATTGCAGATATACGGAAGACCGATTAGTTCACGAAAAATTAATCGTAAACGGATCTATTGCAACTTTGAAGCATAAACTAATTCATTTTTCTTATACAAATTTTGAAGATTATAAAAGTAAAATGTATAATTATGGCATTTTAAAAGCCAATGAAAAAATAAAGAAAGGACAGAAACCATCAACGTTATTAATGATTTTCCATCCTGTTTATACTTTTTTATATCAATTTTTAATTCGGCTTGGTTTTTTGGATGGAACAAAAGGAATTACAATTTGTTACCTCAATGCCTATAGTATTTTTATTCGCTATAAAGAAATTCAAAAAATTACTTCTTCCAGAATTTAAGTTTCTTTTTTAAACGTTTTTTCCTATAAAACTGTTCCTGAAAATCAGCAGTATATTTCCACAAAGTATCAAACGTTTTTTGCTCAGATTCTGTATATAATTTCGAGTATTCATTACTCATTGTAGCAACCATCTCTTTTAAAGGAGTCAATCGACACAAATTCTTCATTCGCATTTCAAAACTCATCGATTGATGAAATTCCATTCTGTTTAAATCAACCAGAAAAAAATCATAAGTTCCGTCTTCTTTCTTTTTAATTAATGTATTTCCGGGCGAATGATCCAGAAATTCTATTCCTTTTTCATGAAGTCCAAAACTAAATCTGGTAAACTGTCTCAATATGTTTTCACGATCGGGATAATCAGGAATTTCTACAAGTTCTCTAAAAGTAAGTTCTGTAACTAAATGTTCGCTTACATAATAACTATCTCTTAAACCCAGCCAATTAAAATTTTCAAGATAAGCAACTGGCTGTGGCGTTCCGATACCTTTATCCAACAAAATCGTAGCATATTCAAAAGAACGTCTTGCTTTTGATTTTCTAAAATATTTATAGGCTACTTTGTTGATTAGATTAGGAATTTTGAACGACTTTATATTAATTGTTTTGTCGTTTAAGTCAAATAATTTTATGATATTGCGCTGTCCATTACCGAAAAGAATTCCTTTATCACTAAATGCGTTTATAGTATCAAGTATCGATGTAGTCTCTTTAGTAAAAATGGGATTTACTTTAAAATTCATGGGAATATTTTATATAAACAACAAAAATACGTATACAATTTAACACTTCAAATTAATATTGTATTTTCGTGGAAAAAATTGAATCAATGTCAAATCAAAAAAGTGTTTTTTTAGAAACTCACAATATCAATAACAGAGCTGGCGGTTTAGGAACTTTTAATTATGAATTAATCAAAGGGTTATCTGAATTAGATTTTAATGGAATGAAACTGACATTAAATGCAACCGACATCAAACTGCTTGAAAACGAATTTGGCAAAAAATTTAATTATAATAAATATACCAGTTTATCAAGATTAGAACTGTTTAGGACACGGAAAAACTATGATTTATGGCATTCCGTAAATCAAAATACAAAAGTTGAGCCTTATAATTGTAAAAAATATTTACTGACAATTCATGATGTAAATTTCACAGAAGAAGTTTCGGCAGATATAAATCATAAGCGAAATAAACTCTTTTTAAAAAAACTAAATAAGGCAACAGCCATTACTTATATCTCTGAATTTTCAAAACAGCAAACACATCAATATTTTAATGTTCCAGATGTTCCTGAGTATGTAATACACAACGGAAATCCAATTACAAAAATACTGGACACCTCTACCTATATTGCAAATGTTCCAGTTAATAAACCATTTTTTTATACTATTGGTGATTTTATCGAAAGAAAAAATTATAGTGCTATTATCAATATGATGAAATCAATTAAAGATTATAATTTAATTATTTCAGGCAATAATGATAAAAAATATGGCGAAGAAATTAAAAAATTAATTAGCGATAGCGGACTAACAAATCAGGTTTTTTTAACCGGAAAAGTAACTGAGGAAGGAAAACAATTTTTCATGAAAAATTGTACCGCCTTTCTTTTTCCGTCAATCCGGGAAGGATTTGGTTTACCTCCTATAGAAGCCATGAGTTTTGGTAAGCCTGTATTTTTATCTGATAAAACTTCATTGCCGGAAATTGGCGGTAAGGAAGCAAATTACTGGACTAATTTTGATCCTGAATATATGAAAAACACACTTTTTGACGGATTAAATCATTATGAAAATAATAAACCCGAATGCGAAAAACTTTTAACCGAAAGAGCTTCGATTTTTGACTGGAAAGTTGCAGCAGCTTCTTATTTAAAGGTATATAACGATATTTTACTATAAAACCACCCCTTTTATTAATTACATAATTTTCTGAAAAGAAAGCATTGCACACTATAATTTAGAATTTATATAGTAGGCAAAATCAAAACTATAATTTAAAATAATTTTTACTTGATTGTAATAAAAAACACATTATGCGTATTACTCTAATAAGTTTGGATAACTGGGGATTTAATAATCACATTGCAATTTCATTAAAACAAATGGGACACAATGTTCATCATATTAATTTCAATAAATATGAATTTAATTATCCTAATATTCTTTACAGGGTTTACAATTCTGTTTTAAAAACTTTTTTTAAGCAGAATTTAAAAACAAAATATTACGGAAAAAGAATCATTGAAAACCTTAAGGAAATTAATGAAATTCAAGATTTGATATTAGTTATCAAAGGCGATTTTATTGATCCAAAAAGTGTTTTGGAATTAAAGAAGTACGGAAAAAAAACGGTCGCATATTTTAATGATAATACGTATCGCTGTCCGAAAATCATTCGCGTAATACCTAATTTTGATGAAGTTTTTTCGTTTGAGAAAGAAGACTGTCAAAAATACAATTTAAAATTTGCTACTAACTGGATTTATAATTCTCCTTCTCCTGTAACAGAAAAACCTTTTGAATATCAGGTATTCAATATTATCTCTAAAGATCGAAGAGTACACCTTCTTTCTAAAATTGCAGATAATTTAAAATCCAACAACATCAGCCATAAAATATTTGTTTATGACAAAAAATATAGAAAGAAAACATCTTCTATTGAATTTATTACAAATCATGTTTCTTTATCAGAGATAAAAGAATACATAAACAGGTCTCAGGTTTTATTAGATGTAAATCGAAAAGGTCAAAACGGATTAACTTTTAGGGTATTTGAAAGTATTGGTCTTCAAAAAAAATTAATTACAACCAATGCAGATATCGTTAATTATGATTTTTACAATCCGAATAATATTTTAGTAATCGACGAGAAAAACCCTGAGATTCCAGTTTCCTTTTTTGAAAAAGAATATGAGAAAATACCAGATGATATATTTCATAAATATAGTCTGGAAGGCTGGATAGAAAATGTTATTTACAATACAAATAAGATAATTTAATTAAAATAAATGTCAAAAAACATATACATAATATGTCCTCCTAAAAAAGCAACAGGAGGTCCGGAAGCATTACATCAATTAGGTTATGTCCTTAATTTACTTGGATATAATGCGAAAATGTTATATTCTAAATACAAAAAAGATCCCGTACATCCTTTTTATAAAAATTATAATGTTCCCTATGTAATGAAAGTCAAGGACAGTACTGAAAATGTGATGATAATCCCTGAATCAATGACAAATCTTATTGCCAAATACCCTTTGGCTGAAAAAAAAGTATGGTGGCTAAGTCTTGATTTTTATGAGGTCTTAATGAATAGCAGGGAAAAGAAAAAAAATTGGATAAGAAAAATATTTGTTCCTTTTAAACATACTGAATACCGCTTTGAACCAAACAAAAAAGTAACACATTGGTATCAGTCTCAAAGAACAAAAGAATTTTTACAAACTAAAAAACTGGATAACGATATTGCCTATTTATGCGATTATGTTACGGAGCTTTTCTTTGAAAATCTTCCTGAGTCTTTTACAAAAGAAGATATAATCACTTACAATCCAAAAAAAGGATTAGATAAGATCGAAAAAATTATGACTCTTCTTCCTCAATATAATTGGGTGCCATTAACCGGTATGTCCAGAGAAGAAATGAGAGATACTTTAAGAAAGACCAAGCTTCATATTGATTTTGGATATTTTCCAGGAAGGGATAAAATCCCAAGAGAAGCTCTTGTTTCTGGTGTTTGTTTATTGACTGGTCGTGATGGTACATCTGCATTTAAAGAAGATTTGGGAATTCCTGAAAAATACAAATTGCATGAAGACGAAATGCAGACTGAAAAAGTAACAGAACTTATTAATCACCTTATGAGTAATTACGAGGAAGTTTTTAGTGAATTTCTGGAGTTTAGAACTTTTGTAATGAATGAAAAACAAAATATGATTGATCATACAAAGAAACTTTTTGCTAAATCATAATCATATTATAAATAATTTCAACATCCTTTTTTTGCATTGTATAATTAGAACGCTATGAAAATATGCATTATCAGTTTTGATTCAACTTATTTTGATCACAATATTATAATTGAATTAAAGAGAAGAAACATAGAGGCAAATCATATCGATGCTTCAAAATTTAAATACAAATACAAATCTGTTTTCAACAAATTAAGTAATTCTATTAATAAATTATTTTTTGGCAAAAACATAAAAAACATAGCATTAGAAGAATATATTCTGAAACAGCTTAAAAATTTAGGGCAACAGGATATTATTCTTTTTATACGCCCTGATAAAATAAGTAAAAAGGCCCATCTGGAAATAAAAGAGTTAACCGATAGATATATCTCTTATATTTATGACAGCTGCAGGCGATTTCCAATTGATCACCTGTTAAATGGCGTATTTGATGAAATCTTTTCTTTTGACTTAATTGATGTCGAAAAACATCAATTTACATTCATATCAAATTATATTTATATGGATAAGAAAGAAATCAAGTTTGAAAATGAAATCAATAACAATATCTTTATAGTTGTGTCTATTGACGAACGATTTGATTTTTTAAATAATTTAGCCAATTATCTTACTAATCATAATATTGATTTTAAATTCATAGCTGTAGGTAAAACAAAGCCTAAAAATATGAATCAAAATATCATTTTTTCAGAAAAAACACTTCTTCCTGAAGAGCTGCAAAATGATTTAGAAAACTCTAAAATCTTTTTAGATCTCATAAGAAAAGATCACAACGGATTAAGTTTCAGAATTTTCGAAGCATTAGCAATGCAAAGAAAAATCATTACTACAAATAAATCAATTAGTCAATATGATTTTTACAATCCTAATAATATTTTAATTCTGGATGAAAACTCAGATATCAACATACAATCAGATTTTCTAACGACACCATATGAACCTTTAAGGGACGATATATATCATAAGTATACTATCGAAAATTGGGCAAAAACAGTATTTAAACTATAAAAAAACTAATTGATTAAGTTTTTTAATTTTATTTGAATCGCATTTTTTGAGAAAGGCGCTATAACCTCTTTAGAATCTAAACTTATTTGATGCCATAGAGATTCATTATTATAAATTGCAATGATATTATCTACAATTTCCTTTTTAGTATTGGCTATTACGACATCTTTGTTTCTGCCAAAATTAAAACCTTCGGCACCAATATTTGTCGTAACAAGAGGCAGTGCATACTCTAAACTCTGACCAATTTTACCTTTAATTCCCGCTCCATAACGCAATGGAGCCACAAAAACTTTGGAGTTAAGAAAATAAGGAGATACATCATCAATAAAACCTAAAATTTTAAATTTATCAGAAGATAAACTCTCAATTTCCACTGGTACATTGCTTCCAATAATGTTAATAATAATATCAGGATTTGTTTTCCATAGCAAAGGCATAATTTCATCGTGCAAATACTTTACAGCATCTACATTTGGTTTGTGATCAAAACCGCCTATAAATAATAAATCCTTACGATCCTGAAAGTTTTTAAATTGCTTATTTTCAATAAACTGATGAATATTCCCGATTGAAATTGCTTTACTTTCATTGTCGTAATATTCTTTTAAGCTTTCCTTTTCAAAGTCAGAGATAACAATAATTTTATCTGCTTTATGGCAATTATCAAGTTCCAGTTCTAAATATGCATTTGCCGTTTTCATAATTTCCGGATCACCTATTAATTCAGATTCTCGTTTAAATCTTAAATAATGAAAATCGACCATGTCAAAAAACACTTTTATAGATGGTTTGATATCTTTGATCATAGGATAATATTTTTCAAAAATTTCAGGTCTGTGCAACCACGCAAAATCAGTAAAAGGAAGTATTTGTTTTAGAAAATCATTTTTCATAATTAATTTTCCAAATTTGTCAACACTTGGCTCATAAACTACTGCTCCCAAATTTGTAAAATACTGAACATAATCTGCTTTAAAACGATGTTCTCTAAAATCAGCCAACAAAAAAACACCTATTTTATTTTCGATAAGTAATTTGATAATTTCTGTTAATCTTCTGGAACCTGAATCCTTATCGTATTCAGGAATCTTTATATCCACTATAACAACATATTTCTGATATTTTAAATCAGAAGTAAAATCAATTTGTTTTTTTTGCTTTCTTAGTTTTTCTGCTAAGGACTTTAACCTAAAATATAATTTAATGGATTTAAACATTTTATTGAATTATGCTATTATTAAAAATTTAGCAGTTAGTTAAAAAAATACTGTCAAGTACTTTATATGCTTTGTTTATATCAAAATTGTCTTCAAAAAAAGTTTTTGCTTCCAAATATTTTTTTCTGTAAAACTCCTTATCATCTAAAAGTTTATGTATATAAGCAGAAAACAATACAGGATCATTTGTTGTAAGACATCCATTATTTGTTTTATTTAGTAAACCATCAACTCCCCTTTCCGTACATACTACCGGAATTCCGTGTGATAATGATTCTATTACTTTTATTTTTACTCCTGTACCTGATAACATAGGACAAATTGCAATTCTGGATCTTTTATAAATGTCGTCTAAATCTTTTACAAGTACCAATTTCTCTACATTTTTAAATTCAGATATATGATTATTAATCTTGCCTACTATGGTAATTTTAATACGGTCAGATAACTTCGGATATACTTCATTAAAAAACCAATTGGCTGACTTTATATTATGCTCATTTTCACTGGCTACATATACAATGTCAATATCTTTCTCTGTAGTTGATGAATTTTCAGTATTATTAGGTAAACTGTGATATATTAAACTTACAGGGTTTTTAACAAACTGCGAAAAAAGATATTTTTCTTCACTTGAAATCACCCACACATTATCAAATTTTTTAAGTGAATTTATTTCGGTTTTAAAATACTTATCCAGAATAAATTTTTTGTTATCCTGAAATTGAGACGTTAAAAAATCATGTGTGTCAATAATCCATTTTGTTCCTTTTTCTTTTGCTGCATTATCTAAAAGCGGAGACCAATAAACATAGGACATAATTACAACGTCATATTGATTATCATTTAATACTTTTAAAAATTGATCTTTATATCCAAATTTTGTTCGGTCAAAATCTCTCATTTTATTATTTAATTGTCTCGGAAAAGAATAATTAAAATAATAATTAATTCGATTATCACTCTTTTTTAATTTTTCAAGTAAAAAACCTTCTCTAATTAATTTTTCACTTTTTAATTCAATAATTGCATCTTCATTAAAGCTATCAGATTTTTCGCCAATAAGATCAACAAAAATATCCCTGCTTCTAAAATAGCGTAATAATGATAAAGCTCTCGAATTATTTCCCTGACTATAAGAAAGAGGGTTTTCAGGGTAGAAATATAAAATACGCATTCTAAGTTGTTCTAATTTTTAATTTTAACTTGTCAAAATTTGGTTGATCACATTTATCCATTTATCTGATACATTATTTTCATTATATTTTTTAATCATTTGATGAGCATTCGCTCCTGTTTTTTTTCTCAAATCTTTGTTGGCTATTAAGTTTTCTAAAGATTCCTGCAACTCACTTTCATTATTTACTAAAAATCCATTAACATTGTTCTCAATAAGTTCATTGACACCTGAACAAGTTTGAAAACCAATACTAGGCAATCCAACAGACATAGCCTCAGTCAAAGCTAAAGGAAATCCCTCATACTTACTTGGAAAAATAAACACATCGGATTCCTTCATTTTATCAAGCGGATTTTTTGTAAACCCATTAAAAAACACTCTGTCTTCAAGTTTTAATTCTTTTACCTGATTTTGCAATAGTTCTAAATCATCACCAATTCCCCAAAAATGCAAATCCCAGATTGGATATTTATCTGCTATTTTAGAAAATACATTAATAGCAACATCTTGCTGTTTACAATTTGTAACCAGAGAAGCAACATTCAAAATTTTAAACCTTTCTTTCTCTTTATAATGATTAACAATTTCTGAATCATCAATCTGAAATACAGGATTTGGAATAGTAAAAGATTTTCCTTTGAAAGTACCAGGCAAATAGTTTTTATAACTATCGAATAAAATTTGTATTGCACTTAAGTTTTTATAAGAATCCGTAAGGAGTTCCATATCTGTTTTAGAACGATACCATAATATATCTGAATAATCGTAATCTGGTCTCCCGTTTACCGAATTTATTATTGGAATATTATATTTATTCTCAAATGTAATCTCTAACAACGAGCCAATTGTCATCGTGATTATTAAATCCGGATTAGATTTTACAATATAATTTTTCCATGCTTGTGAACGTTGGTATAAATTAAATTTATTAAATTCATCAATACCGTTCATCTTCTTTAGCAAATTCTTATTATAGACCTTACGATATTTTTTTTGAATTTTATAATAGATCCAAAAAAAGGGATTTCTGCCTTTATAATTGTATAATTTTAATAGTTTTTTTTGAAGAACATTTTCATCAAAAATATTAGTGATTTTTACCTTTTGATTCAAGTGAAACATGGGATTTCCACTACTATCCTGATTCGTTGCAATTTCTACCTCAAAATTGTTTTCACTTAAAATATTAGATAAAAAGCAGCATATTTTTTCTGTTCCGCCAGCGCCATTTAAAAACCCTGTGTGTTGGATTATCATTATCTTCATTGATAAATACTTAACCTTAATTCTTTACGTACTTTTTTTCTAATTTTTGAAATTGGCATAAATTTAATTAAAAACAGCTTTATCTTACGTTTAATTTTTAAATTTTGATAGTGATTTTCAAATTCTAAATAACTCTTAGATTTTATAAAAAATAAAAAATAATTGCTCAATTTCTTCTTATCCTCATCTTTCAAAAAGGGCATTACATTTTTTTCCATAAACCCCTTTATCAATTCATGCAAATGTGCTTTTTGATTTTCGTTTAATAGCATAGAGAGATACCTTAATTGAAGAGGTTCATGTTCTATAAAAAGTGCTAAATGAAGAGAATGGGATTCAAACAAATTATATCTTTTATAAAAATCTTCCAGAATTTCAAACCAGCCAGGAATTTGAACCAATACTTTATCTGCAGTATCATTAATTTTTTTGTGATTTTGGTCCTCATGATGCCTGTAATTATACATTCCATCAGGATTCTCCCCTATGTTTTTTGTTAAAGCCAATAGCTGATGAGAGAACAATCCATCCTCACAAGGCTGAATGTTTTCCGGAAATCTAATATCTGAATGTTTTTTTAAAAAATCGTGTCTTATAAATTGCCCCCAAGCTGGCAACGCAAAAACATTTGGTAAACGTTGACAGCAATATTCCCCAACAACAACAATGTCAAAATTTTGCTTTTTAGCAACATTATAGGACGTACTAAGAAAATTTGAATCAATGGTATCATCAGAATCCATAAAAAAAACATATTCTCCATTTGCTAGCTTTAAACCATTGTTTCTTGCATTTGAAACTCCCGAATTGTTTTGATTTACTAATTTTATCCTCGAATCCTTTTGTAAATATTGTTCACAAATTATTAATGAACTATCTGCTGATCCATCATTTACTAAAATAATTTCAATATCATTTAAACTCTGATTTAAAATACTTTCTATAGTTTCAGAAACATATCTTTCCGCATTATAAATTGGAACAATAACTGAAACTAAAATATCTGAGTTGGTAATTTTCATTTAAACTGTAATTAGAGTCCAAATATAAGCAAAAGCAATTAATTTTTTGAATCAACAAATCTAAGGAGAATAAAGAATCCTAAGCTTAAATTAAATACTTTTACAACTTAATTAAAATGAGTCTTGTTTTAGATTTAAATTAAAAAAAATGAACGAAGAAATACACAACGCCTACGAAGTCATAAAAGAAGGCGGAATTATACTTTACCCAACCGATACCGTGTGGGGAATTGGCTGTGATGCCACAAATCCCGAAGCTGTTGCCAAAATATACAAATTAAAACAACGTGCCGAGACACAAAGCATGATTGTATTGATGAATGGCGAAAAAATGATGTACAATGTTTTTAAAAACATTCCGGAAGTTGCGTGGCAAATTTTAGATTTATCTGAAAAACCAACAACTCTAATTTTAGACGAACCAAGAAATGTTGCTCCAAATATTATTGCAGCAGATAATTCACTTGGAGTTCGTATCGTAAAAGAGCCTTTTTGCTTTAAATTATTAGAGAGAATGAAAAAACCTTTAGTTTCAACTTCTGCTAATATTTCTGGACAGCCTACTCCTATCGCTTTTAAGGATATTAATCCTGAAATTATTAAAGGTGTTGATTATGTTGTAAAACTAAATCAGGACAAAGTTGCAGGAAAACCGTCGACAATTATAAAACTAACAAACGATTCGCAAGTAAAAGTAATTCGCAAGTAATTTTAGATTGCAGATTATATTTTAGATTTCTGATTTTAGATTTTAAGATTAAATGCGCAATAAAAAAACTTAGCACCTTAGCAACTCAGAATCTTAGAACCTTTTTTTACAGCGTTTTCAAACTCTCAATTAACCAATCAATATCTTCTTTGGTATTGTAATGACTAAATGAAATTCGGAGATTTGGTAATTTTAGATCAGTCTCCGAAAGCATTTCTTTTAAAACATGCGAAGGTTTTATACTTCCGGACTGGCAGGCACTTCCTCTGGAAACAGCAATTCCTTTCATATCCAGACTAAACAATAACATCGAAGTTTTATCTTCAGAAAAAGGCAGGATAATATTGATGATATTGTAAAAATCTTCCTTTTTACCGTTGATCCTAAATTCCGGAAAATTATTTTCTAATTGCTCGATTAAATATTTTTTCAGGTCAGAAATATAGTTTCTTTCATCTTCTAAATTTTCATAAGAAATAGATAAAGCTTTTGCCATTCCGGCAATTTGATGAACCGCTTCCGTTCCGGCACGAAGTCCTTTTTCTTGTTCTCCTCCAAAAATTAATGGCTGTAAACCTGAATTTTTTCGAATAAAAGCAAAACCTACTCCTTTTGGTCCGTGAAATTTGTGTGCACTTGCCAAAATAAAGTCAACAGGAGTTTTTTGCAGATCAATTTCGGTTTTACCAACGGACTGAACTGTATCTGAATGAAATAAGGCGCTATATTGCTTACAAATAACACTAACCCTGTCAAGATCTAAAATAGTGCCTGTTTCGTTGTTTACATGCATTAAACTGACAATTGTTTTTTTATCATCAGATAATAAACTTGATAAATGCGTTAAATCAATACTTCCGTCCTGATTTACATCAACATAATCAACCTGAACCTTATATTCTGATTCTAAAACCAAAACTGTATGCAAAACCGCATGATGTTCTATTTTAGTGGTAATAATGCGCTCGATTTTTAAATCTTCCACCGCCGATCTTAAAATCCAGTTATTAGCTTCTGTTCCTCCAGAAGTAAAAATAATTTCCTGAGCCGTACAATTTAATTGCTTAGCAATACTTTTTCTGGAAAGTTCTAATATGGTTTTTGCATTTCGCCCAAAACTATGTGTAGAAGACGGATTACCAAAATCTTCAGTCATAACTTGTGTCATTTCCTGAATAACTTCAGGTCGCATGGCTGTGGTTGAGGCATTATCGAGGTATACTTTTTTCATCACGGCAAAGTTAAGAAATATCAATTGTGATTTCTTAAATATCATTTGCGAAATTTTTCACTATTTTTGACCCAAATAAAATTATGATGAGAAAATATACATGCCTGCTGTTATTTGCACTTTTATTAAACGGTTGCGATGATGGTGATATAACTGTTAATAATATTGATTTTGACGATGTTGCTGAAGCACAGAACTGTACCGATGAGAATCTTATAGTGTACAAACTTAAAACTCAGGAAGCTTTAATATTGCAAGTCCCAGAAAACACTTTTGAAAATAATCCAACAGGAGATGGCGAAGATCCGGATAGATTTAGCATTGACAACACTAGCTATCGCTTAGTTTATAGAGGTTACGACGGAACAATAGCAGGAACTTATATTTGCAGTTTGATTCCACCAACATCTCCTAAAGTTATTGACGAATGGTACGCTAAATCTGGAGTAATAGAGATTACAACTACGCAAACAGTATCAGCTCCTGATGCTAATAATGCAACCAAAATTAATGGTTACAACCATAATATTATCGTTAAAAATGTTACTTATTCTGTTTCTGGTGTCGATGTAACCGTGCCACAAATAGTGTTTGGAAATTTCAAAACAACAATAGCAAGCACCGACCAATTAAATTTAGTATTTAAAGCAGCGGCAGATCAATGCGGTGATGATTTAACCGGTCAGGTTTTCAATTTTAATTCAAGTTCTTCAATTACAATTGATGCTATTGATCCTTCATTAATTGTCAATTCTGTTACACCTTTAAATGCTCCAAGAACTGGATTATTGGGTACTACTTCAAATAAACTTTTATATCGTGTTTATCAGGGTGGTGTTGTCGATGAAACTTTTTTCTGTAATCCAACTACGCCTACTACGCCAACACTAAAAGAAACATGGACAGGAGCTGATGGTGTAAAAAATGCAGATGGTACATTTATAAGTGGTATTATTGAGGTAACAACCACAACTTTTGCGGCTGGTTTTAAACATACAATTTTGCTTAAAAAAGTAACACTTCAAAAAGGAAACAACAAGTTCTTATTAGGTGATAGTTTCTTATTAGGAGAAATAATTACAACACCTCCGGCACAATAAAAATTAAGTTTTTAAATGCTTGATTTTATTTTTTATTCTTACAAAAAAAACATCCATTTTTCAAAACTGACTTTAAAAAATTCAGTAGAAAAATGGATGTTTTTTTATGCTTAAAAATGATCTGATTTAAACTTAAAAACCAGACTTATTTATTATTTTGTCTAAAGTAAACTTCTGTTGCGCCCAGACCATATTTTTGATAATTAGCATCCTGAAAATCAATTCCGTCATAACGGCCTAATAAAAAATCAAGCTCGGCTTTTAAAATTCCTTCGCCAACTCCGTGGATAAAAACAATTTTCGGAATGCGGTTTCTTATAGCAAATTCAATATGTCTTTTTGCTGTTTCTGTCTGCAAAGTCAAGATGTCATAATTTGACATTCCGCGTTTGTTGGGAACCAGTTTTTCGATATGCAAATCAAATTCCGGAGCAGCAATTTCGCGTTTATCTTTCTTTTCTTTTACAAAACTTCTGGGTTTTGGTTCGGTTTTCTCTTTTGTAATTTCATCTAAATCAATTCTTTTAATAGAATTCATTAAATTACTGGAATCTTGCATTTTAAGTAATTCATTGACAAAAAATGTCATCATGAATCCGTCTGTAGTTTCAATTACAACTTCATTGTTTTTTACCGAAACCACTGTTCCGTTTATGGCTTCATCTAATACGGAAACCTTATCTCCTTTATTCAACATCCTGCTCTTCTTTTTCTTGATTTTTACTTGGCGTTTTTGCACTCAACTGCATCATTCCATACATGAAAACTGCAATCGCAATTATCATAATATAAATATTTTTCTCTGCCGAAACCTGCTCATATAATGCTACCGAAATAGCAAGAATCATGATTAAAATTTTAAAAGCTTTCATATTTTAAAGTATAAGAATCCAAAAGTATAAAACTTAAAAATAACAACTTCTATCTCTCGAAAGGTTATCGGATATTTTTTTGTACAATTGTAAAAAATAATCACTGTGAATTTAGAAAAATTTATGCTTCCCTGTTTGTTCAAAACGCTATTCGGAGTTGAGTGTCTGGGCTGTGGTTTTCAACGCGCTTTATTCTTACTTTTTCAGGGTCATTTTTTTGCCGCTTTCAAGATGTATCCGGCACTCTATTCTACCCTCTTATTTTTTGGATTTTTAATTTTATATTATCTGAATAAATCAAATAAAAATAAAAATCTGCTTTGGATTTCGGCTTTAGTAAATGGCATTTTTATGATGGTCGGGTATTACTTTAAACACTTTTATTTTTGATCTTTTTACCCAAATTATTTCTTGATCTGATTCAAAATATCGTTCATCATTTCGATTTGAACTTTCTGAATTTCGATTAATTCCTGTTGCTGATGCATAATTAAATGATCAATTTTATCGTGAATCATTCTTATTTCCAATTCCGATTTCAGGTTAATCATATAATCTTTTTTGGCACGCGTACGGTCTTTTTCTTCCTGACGATTTTGGCTCATCATAATTACCGGAGCCTGCAATGCGGCAATACAGGAAAGAATCAAATTCAGCAAAATAAAAGGGTACGGATCAAACCCTTTATTGACCAAAATATAGACATTCGAGCTTATCCAAATGACAATAAAAAGCAAAAACGAAATGATAAAAGTCCAGCTTCCGCCAAAATCTGCTACTTTATCGGCTATTTTTTGACCAAAACTTCTGGCTTCTTCTTCATCTTCAACAATACTCACAATCGATTTATCTTCTTTTAAAGAGGTAATAACACTTTTTTCAAGATCTGAAAGTGCGCCGATTTCTGTAGATAAATAATTCGAAATATATTTCTGGCGGTAGGCATTTAACTCTTTAACAGCTATAAAATCATCATCACAAAAAGACGGATGATCCTGAATAATAAGTCCTAAGATTGGATCGTGAATCGATTTTCCGGAGACTTTTTCTTTTGCAGGAAAAGACAGGTTAGAAATAGAACTTTTAAAAGTCTGATTATTTTTCATTTTAATTATATTTTACTGGCTAATTTACACATTTAACTTCTTAAGAATCATATAAATTATTGCCCTTTAAAATTCTTTTATTTATCACAAATAGAATTCTTAAAACAAAATTTCTTTAGTTAATTCCTGCCTTTATTTACAAAAAACGCCTTACTTTTAGCGTTTCAAATTATTCATTCAATTTTTATAATTGTGTCAAAAAATACCATCATACAAAGTATAAAAGCTTTAAAAAGCCATTCAAATATAAATTACGGAATCAAAACTAAAACAGAAGATTTTACCGAAAAGCTTTTTTATACCCTTTTTGATTCGAATGCGCCGCTGGACGAAAGTATCGACGAACTCGAAATTCGTTTTAAGGAAATTGCTGTTTTAGCCTGCCAAAAACCACAAAATTTATGCGGATCAATCTGGGATCGCTTTCTTGAAAAATTGCCCGGTGTTCTTGAAATGCTAAATCAGGATGCAGCTTATATTTTAGAAAATGATCCTGCATCAAACAGTATCGACGAAGTTTATTTGGGCTATCCCGGTTTTTATGCCATTGCCATTTACAGATTAAGTCACGAATTATACAAGCTTGATTTATTGTTGTTTTCGAGATTAATGAGCGAATATGCACACCGAATTACAGGTACAGATATTCACGCAGGGGCACAAATTGCTTCACCTTTTTTTATTGATCACGCAACCGGAATCGTTATTGGCGAAACAACCGTAATCGAAAAACATGTAAAAATTTATCAGGGAGTTACGCTTGGTGCCTTGAGCGTGAGCAAAGAAATGAAAAATGCAAAACGCCACCCAACCGTAGAAAAAAACGTTTGCATTTATGCAAATGCTACTATTTTGGGCGGACAAACCACGATTGGCAAAAACAGTATTATTGGCGGAAATGCCTGGGTAACAAAATCGATTCCTGCGGGTTCTATCGTTATGAATACCACAACAACTGAAGTTAAAATAAAAGAAATAAAATAATGGGTCCACAGAAATTGCTAAACCTAATTGGAAATACGCCATTGATGGAAACTGTCAATTTGGTTAAAAATAAAAACGTAAAACTTTTACTGAAACTCGAAGGAAATAATCCCGGCGGAAGCGTAAAAGACAGAGCGGCTTATAATATGATTGCATCGGCTCTTGAAAGGGGCGACATTAAAAAAGGAGATAAATTAATTGAGGCAACAAGCGGTAATACAGGAATTGCTTTGGCAATGATTGCGCAATTGTTTCAAATCGAAATAGAATTGGTTTTACCGGAAGATTCTACAAAAGAGCGCACCCAAACAATGCGTGCGTATGGCGCCACAGTGATTTTAACGCCTGCCAGCGAAGGAATTATTGGTTCGCGAGATTATGCCGATAAAAAAGTCGCTCAAGGCGGATACATCATGCTAAATCAGTTTGCGAATGATGATAACTGGAAAGCGCATTACAAAACTACCGGCCCGGAAATCTGGAATGATACTGAAGGAACTGTAACGCATTTTGTTTCGGCAATGGGAACAACGGGAACTATTATTGGAACTTCAACTTATTTAAAAGAAAAAAATCCTGCGATTCAAATCGTGGGCGCTCAGCCAAGCGATGGATCTCAAATTCCGGGAATCCGCAAATGGCCGCAGGAATATTTACCAAAGATTTTTGATGCTTCAAAAGTAGATACAGTTGTCGATGTCAGCGAAGAAGAAGCCAGAGAAATGACCAAAAGATTAGCCCTTGAAGAAGGCGTTTTCGCCGGCATGAGCAGTGGCGGTTCAGTAGCCGTAGCCTTAAAAATCGCTGAACAATTAGAATCTGGCGTTATCGTTGCCGTAATTTGCGATCGTGGCGATAGATATCTTTCTTCCGATTTATTTGATTGAAAAAGGAACAAAGGTTGAGAGGTTCAGAGCGACAAAGTTTAAAAAAAAGTCCGAAAACCTTTGAACCTTTGTTGATATGAACCTTTGAACCTTAAAAGAAAAAAAATGAACTATAGAAAACTAGGAAAAACAAACTTCAACATATCCGAAATCTCACTTGGCACCTGGCAGGTTGGAGGAAAATGGGGATCTCCTTTTGATAATAAAACGGCAGACGAACTTTTGAATACCGCGATAGATAATGGCGTAAATTTTATCGATACCGCAGATGTTTATGAAAATGGCTTAAGCGAAACTGCTGTTGGACGCGTGATTCGTTCACGATCTGAACGTATTTATGTGGCTACAAAATGTGGCCGTCAAATAAATCCGCATGTTAATGAAGGTTATCAGCCAAAAGTGCTTCAAAAATTTGTTGAAGACAGTTTAAAAAGAATGGGATTAGAAACTTTAGATCTGATTCAGCTGCACTGTCCTCCTACTGAAGTTTATTACCGACCTGAGATTTTTGAAATGTTTGATCGTTTAAAAGATCAGGGGAAAATTTTAAATCTTGGCGTAAGTGTAGAAAAAGTTGAAGAAGCTTTAAAAGCAATTGAATATTCGAATGTTACAACGGTTCAGATTATTTTTAATTTGTTTCGTCAGCGTCCGTCCCAATTATTTTTCTCTCAAGCCAGAAAAAAAGATATCGGAATTATTGCACGTGTTCCACTCGCAAGCGGACTTTTAACGGGTAAATTTGATGCTAAAACTACTTTTGAAGCAGATGACCATCGTAATTTTAATCGTAACGGAGAAGCTTTTGATAAAGGGGAAACTTTTTCGGGAATTGATTACGATTTAGGTTTAAAGGCTGTTCAGGAATTAAAAGCATTATTTCCGGAAGCTGAAAATTTAGCACCGTATGCTTTACAATGGATTTTAAGTTTTGAAGATATCAGCTGTATTATTCCGGGTGCTTCAAAAACAAGTCACGTTTTATCGAATTTATCGGTTTACGATCAGCCAAAATTGACTTCGGAGAAAATTGCTGCAATGAATAAAATTTACGAAGAATATATAAAACCTTCTGTACATCAGTTATGGTAGTTTTTTTAAGGTTCTGGGATACTATCCCGAAGCTTCGGGACTGAGATGCTAGTTTTTCTTACGCAACCATTTGTTGATCAAGGCATCTATTAATAAAACTAACCTAGAATCACTAACCATGAAAAAATTAAGTTTTATTGTATTTGTTTGTATTTTATTGGCTTCTTGCAGCAGTGATAGCGATAAAGCCGATTCGATGGAAGAAGAATCTCAAAAACTCGAAGCGAGATATAACGAGATCATCCAACTTTCTTTAATGAATTCTCAGCCCTGCACAAATCCTGATGAATGGGAATTCGTTTTACTTTCTCCCAATAATTGCGGGGCATTTAAAGGATATATTCCCTATTCAAAAAAATAAATAAAACAGAATTTCTTGCTAAAGTAAAAAGTTATATTCATGATCAGGGAGCATTTTACACAAAGTGGGGATTATTCTCAGATTGCGCTCCTACAAGTCCGCCTACTGGTATTGAATGTGCTGACGGAAAGCCAAAGCTTATTTTTCAAAATGTTGTTTCGATTAAAACTAACCATTAAATCAATAACCATGAAAAAATTAAGTTTTATTTTACTTGCTATTTGTTTCACATTTGCTTCTTGCAACAGCGATGACAATGATCCTCAAACCGAAGAATCTCAAAAATTAGAAAAAATGTATCGGGAGATTGTTAAAGCTTCTTTGGTAAACTCTAAACCTTGTACAAATCCTGACGAATGGAGTTTTACAGCAGTAAATTTAAGTGCTTGCGGTAAAGATTCTGGTTTTATCATCTATTCGAAGAAAATCAATACTGACGAATTTATTAAAAAAGTAGAAAAATATTTAGAAGCGCAAATGGCATTTAATAAAAAATGGAATATTGCTTCAACATGTGAAATTAGAAGTATGCCAAGCGGAGTTGATTGTACCGATGGAAAACCGGTTCTAATTTATAATCATATTATTTTTTAAAAGGAAAAAGTTTCCTATAGTTTCAGTATTAAGGTATTGAGTTATTTTTGCAGCTTTTTGTTGAGAATGATAATTCTCAGCTTTTCTCCAAATATAATCTTAGTACCTTAGCACCTCAGAATCTTAGTATCTTTCCAGAAATGCTTACAAAATCAAATTTCAAAGAGTGGTTTAATCGCTATAAATATGCTGAATTGGCCAGTACAAGTGCTGCACTTCTTACTTCTCTTTTTAGTAAAATTTACAGCGGATTAACAACTGCATATTTGATTACTTTTGCAGAATATCTGGCTTTTTACAGCGTTATTCTGTTCTCTTCGTATAAAAAATTATCTGCAAACAATGCCTTTCTCAACAAAAAAACAACTTTTAGAGATGTGCTTTCGCTGATAAAAAACTTAGTATTAGAATTTGGATATCCGGCTTTTTTAGATTTTTTGGTAGTTCGTCCGTTTTGTATGTATTGGATGCCGATTTTATGTGGGAATTATTTCTTCGGAATTATTTTGGGGAAAATCACAGCCGATTCTTGTTTTTATTTCTTTACAATCATCAATTATGAAATTATAAAAAGAAAAAATAATTAAACCTCAAAAACAATTTTAAATTCGGCTCCTCGGTTTTTACCTTCGCTGGCAGCCGTTAATTCACCTTTATTTCTTTCGATAATTTTTTTGCACAAGTATAAACCAATTCCCGTTGAAGTTTCTTTTGCAGTTCCTAAACGACTCATTTTGGTAAATTTCTTAAACAGCTCGTCGATTTGATTTTTATCAAAACCAATTCCGCTATCAGTAACCGTAATTATTAATTGTTGATCTTCAATGTACATTCTCATTTTAATTTCACTATCAAAATAAGAAAATTTAATAGCATTGCTAATCAGGTTAACCAAAACCTGAACCAATAATCCTTCATCAATTCTAAGCTGAGCTTCTTCTAATTCCAGACTCAGATTCAACTTTATATTTTTATCAATTAAACGCTGCTCAACCTGCTCGTTAATAAAAGGTATAATATTAGGAAAAACAATCGTTCTCAATTCCTGATTTACTTTTACAACCTGATCTTGTTCGTTTAACAGTTTAATAAAATTATCAATATACCTAAATTGTAAATCAGTCGATTCGCAAATTAAAAGCGCCAGATCTTTTATAGATTCAGATGGATTTTCATCTATAATTAATTTTGCCAAACCCTGCGGATTTCCGGCAAAGTTCTTTAAATCATGCGAAAGCATATAAATTAAATCCTGTTTTTCATTTATAAAACTTTCAGATTCATAAATAGATTCCTGGATATTGCACATCAATAAACCAGCTTCGTCAGAATACTCAGTTGGCAAAACAGATAATCTTCGTTCGTTTCTGTAATCATTTAAGGATTTTGAAGCAATCGCGATAGGTTTTATCAATTGATTTAAAATCAATAACGTTATCAAAGCAGCCAGCAAAGTCATTATTAAAGAAAACACTAAAATAGAAGTAGGCGAAATGTCTGTATTATAATAAAGTACAAAAAATAAAATTCCGATTAAAGGAATGTGTATACCAATAAATGCTACAAATAAAAATTTGAAGGCATAGCTCTTTTTTAAAAAGCTAATTTGTGAAAGATTGTGATACAACTTCATAAAAAACAACAATACAATAGATTAAAAACGTAGCATTTGGGATAATACAAAGACAAAGTTACCTTTTAAACGTTATTAAACTTAATAAATTGATAAAATTGGTAAAATATTTTGAAAATTAAATTTGTAAAAGTTTACAAACCCTTATTTTTGCGCTATGGGAAGAAAAAATACAGACAAAGTTGTCTTTCATCAAATTCCGGTTCTTGATGCCGGAGCAAAGGGAGTATCAGTAGCAAAAGCACCTGACGGAAAAGTAATCTTTATTCCGAACGTAGTGCCTGGAGATGTGGTTGATGTACAAACATTCAAGAAAAGAAAGGCGTATTACGAAGGTAAAGCCGTAAAATTTCACGAATTTTCAGAGCATCGTATTGAGCCAATCTGCGATCATTTTGGAGTTTGTGGTGGCTGTAAATGGCAAAATATGAAATATAGCCAACAGTTGTATTACAAACAAAATGAAGTAAAAAATCATTTACAAAGAATTGGAAAAGTTGAATTACCTGAATTTGAAACTATTTTAGGTTCTGAAAAACAGTTTTTCTACAGAAATAAAATGGAATTTTCCTTTTCTAACGCTCGTTGGTTAACCGAAAAAGAAATTGGAAGTACAGAAGATTTAGGTAACAGAAATGCACTAGGTTTTCATATTCCAAAAATGTGGGATAAAATTCTTGACATTCAAAAATGTTATTTGCAGGAAGATCCTTCAAATGCCATCAGAAATGAAATTAGGGATTTTGCAAACGAACATAATTTAGCATTTTTTAATCCGAGAGAACAATCAGGTTTACTAAGAACTTTTATGATTCGTACGGCTTCGACTGGCGAAATCATGGTTTTGATTCAGTTTTTCGAAAATGATAAAAAAAATCGTGAATTGATTTTGGATCATTTATACGAGAAATTCCCGCAGATTACTTCATTGCAATATGTGGTGAATTCAAAACAAAACGATACGATTTACGATCAGGATATCAAACTGTATAAAGGAAGAGATTATATTTTGGAAGAAATGGAAGGCTTGAAATTTAGTATCAATGCCAAATCATTCTACCAAACCAATTCTGATCAGGCTTTTGAATTGTACAAAATTACACGTGATTTTGCCGGACTTACAGGCGATGAAACCGTTTATGATTTATATACAGGAACGGGAACTATTGCACAATTCGTTTCTAAAAAAGCTAAAAAAGTAATTGGTGTAGAAAGTGTTCCTGAAGCTATTTTGGACGCTAAAGCTAATGCAGAACGCAATAATATTACAAATTGCGAGTTTTTTGTTGGTGATATGAAAGTCGTATTTAACGAAAGTTTTATTGCGCAGCACGGAAAACCGGACGTTATTATTACAGACCCGCCAAGAGACGGGATGCACAAAGATGTTATTGAACAAATTTTGAAAATTGCTCCTCAAAAAGTAGTTTATGTAAGCTGTAATTCGGCTACACAAGCACGTGATTTGGCTTTAATGGATGAAAAATACAAAGTAACCCGCGTTCGTCCGGTTGATATGTTTCCGCAAACGCATCATGTTGAAAATGTTGTACTTTTAGAACTTCGATAACAAAAATTATAAATGAAAAAAATAATCTCATTTTTATTACTCTTTGCTTTTGGTTTATCAGGTTGCGAGAAAGATGATATTTGTGATGCAAATACACCAACTACTCCCCGATTAATAATTTCGTTTTACGATTATAATAATCCAACTGTAAAGAAAAGAGTAACACGATTAAAAGTAATTGGAGACAATCAGCCCGAAGGAATTATTTTTAATGAAAGTGCCCTTGATGATGAAAAATACTTAACAAGTGGTGACTCAATTGGTATTCCGTTAAGAACAGATGCAGATACGGTGACTTTTAGTTTTATCTTAAATTCCGGAAGCACTGATGCTACTCAAACCAATACCGATAAAATAAAATTTAATTATACCAGGCAAAACGTTTATGTTTCCAGGGCTTGCGGCTTTAAAACCATTTTTAAACTCGATCCTTTGGTACCTTTTGAACCACAAGATGGCACCGACGGAAAATGGATGCGAAATATTGAACAAATAAATCTTAACATTGAATACGAAGATGAAACACACCTCAAAGTATATTTTTAGTATTTGCCTATTGTTTTCAATGTTTCTGGTTAACGCCCAAGATTCTACAGCAACAAAAGAAATCGTTCCTGAAAAAGTAAAAACTACAGCAAAACCTGTAAAAAAACCAGTAATTAAGGAAACTAAAACAGATAGCGTTCCAACTCCTCCAAAAACAGATCGTTATGGTTTACGTGTTGGTGTTGATTTGTATAAACTTACCCGCGGTTTTTATGATAAAGATTATAAAGGAATTGAAATTGTTGGGGATTTTCGTTTAACGAAAAAATACTATCTGGCTGCAGAACTTGGTTTTGAAGATAAAACTACAGATGACGACAGATTAAACTCAACTGCAACGGGAACTTACATTAAAGGTGGTTTTGATTACAATTTGTACCAAAACTGGCTTGACATGGAAAACATTATAAGTATTGGTTTACGAGGTGGTTTTAGTACTTTTAGTCAACAATTAAACAGTTATAAAATCTATAATGCAAATCCGTATTGGGGTGAGCAGCCTGCAATTGCTACTGGTCAAAAATACGACGGACTTACAGCTGGATGGCTGGAAGTTAACGCAGGTTTAAAGGCAAAAGTCTTTAATAATATATTTGTTGGTTTCAGCGTTCAATTAAAACTTTTGGTTGCCAATAAAACACCCGATGGTTTTGACAATCTTTATATTCCGGGCTTCAACAGAACTTACGATGGTAATTTCGGAATTGGTTTTAACTATACTGTTTCTTATTTTATTCCGCTTTACAAGAAAAAAGTAATTATACCGGAAATCCAACAGAACAGTCCGAAGAAATAATTTTTACAAATAAATAAAAGCCACGAATTCACGAATTGATTATTTAGTTCGTGAATTCGTGGCTTTTAACTTTATATTTTTTTAAGACAATTGAAATTCAACTGCTGCTTTTGAGTGTATCAAAGCGGTATCGAAAACAGGAACATTAAGATCTTCCGGCAAAATAACTAACGGAATTTCAGTACATCCTAAAATGATTCCCTCTGCTCCTTTTTTAATTAATTCGTTTGCGATTTCCAGATAACGTTTTTTAGTTTCAGGAGTTACAATCCCTCTTCCTAGTTCCTCAAAAATTGTGGTGTGAATAAAATTTTTATCGTCTTCACTTTCCGGAATAATAGCTTCAATTCCCTGAGCAATAAGTTTGTCTTTAAAAAAATTTAGTTCCATTGTGAATTTTGTTCCCAATAAACCCACTTTTTTAAGATTTTGCTTCTGAATTTCTTTCGCAGTTTCTGTAGCAATATGAATAATGGGTAATTTAATTTCTTTTTCAAGTCGGTCAGCAATGAAATGCATGGTGTTTGCACACAAAACAATAGCTTCTGCCCCACCGGCTTTTAAAAAATTACATCCTTTTAAAAGCATGTTGAAAGTAGAATCCCAATCGTTGTTTTCGTTATTCTTTTTAATATCAGCATAATTGAAAGAATAAATCAAACATTCAGAGAAGTTCAAATCTCCCATTTTTTCATTTATTCCCTGATTTATAAGTTTGTAATAATCAGCGGTAGAAACCCAGCTTATTCCGCCTATAAGTCCAATTATCTTCATAAATAACTATTTTAAAACCGTTAGATTCAATTAAATATTTTTCACGCAGATTTTAAAAGATTTAAGCAAATTAACGCAGATAAATTATCTAAATTAATCTGCTAAAATCTGCGTGAAATAAAAAATCTTTATAATCTTGTAATCTGTAGCTAAACTAAATTAACCTATTTCTCTAATTCCTTTTATAAAAATCCATTTCATAAAAAGTTTTTCGCCATCTTTTGTTTTAACTGCCTGAAATTTAGGCGAAATCAAAGTCGCCACAATAAATGACGTCATCGGAATCCAAAGCCCGGTTAATTGTGTATAAGTTGCTACAATGAATCGTCCTAAAATAAATAGAATCGCGAAACATCCTAATTGATATAAAAAAGCTCTTACTTGTAGTTTTGACATTTTTTTTAAAGTTGCTAAGGTTCTGAGATGCTAAGTTGCTAAGTTTTTATTTAGCAACTTAAATTCTTAACCTTAAATTATTTTTTTAAAGTTTCTAAGGCTCTGAGGTGCTAAGTTTTTACATTAGTAATTATAAAGCGAAGCTAAAAACTTAGAACCTTACCATCTTAGTATCTCAGAATCTTATTCAGAAACCTGAAACTTCGTTCTCTTACTTCCTTCGTACATTTCGTATTTTACCAAACGTGCTTCAAGACTTGCGTTGAAAAGTTTGATTTTTCTCGAAGGTTTTAAACCTACAAATTTTAAAGCTTCCAGATTTGCTGTGATAAACCATGCATTTGTTCCCGGATAACTTTTCTTTAAGGTATCACCAATATTTTTGTAGAATTCTTCCATGTGAATATCCAGACGCTCATCATAAGGCGGATTAAAAACCATGTGAAGTTTTCCTTCTACTGCTTTTTCAGAATCAAAAAAGTTATCTTCTGAAACTGTAACATAATCCTCCAGATTGGCATTTTTGATATTGTCTTTTGCTTTGTTTACTGCACTTGGTGCTTTATCAAAACCTTTAATAGTATAATGAAACTCTTTTGTTTTTTTCATCAAACTATTTACAATCTGATCAAATAAATCGTTGTCCCAGTCTTTCCATTTTTCGAAAGCAAATTCTTTACGGTTAATGTTTGCCGGAATATTACAAGCGATCATCGCAGCTTCTGCAAGGAAAGTTCCAGATCCGCACATTGGGTCCAAAAAGTGACTTTGTCCTTCCCAGCCGGATAATAACAAAATTCCTGCTGCCAAAACCTCGTTGATAGGCGCAATATTCGTCGCCGTTCTGTAACCACGTTGGTGCAATGAATTTCCAGAAGTATCTAAAGCAACCGAAACCTGATCTTTATCAATATGAACGTTGATTCTTAAATCAGGAAAAGCTTTGTCAATACTTGGACGTTGTCCCGTTCTTTCTCTAAACTGATCTACAATTGCATCTTTACATTTTTGAGAAACAAACTCAGAGTGATTAAAGTATGTTGAATGCACAGTCGCATCAATAACAAAAGTTTGATTGGCGTTTAATAATTTCGACCAGTTTACTCCCGAAATTCCTTTATATAATGCCTGTTCATTGTTTGCTCTAAACGAATAAATTGGTTTTAAAACTTTAAGCGCCGTTCTAAGCGATAAATTGGCTTTGTACATAAAACCTTTATCACCTTTAAAGCTCACCATTCTCACTCCCTTTTCGACATCCTGCGCACCAAGATCACGTAATTCTTTTTCTAATATTTCTTCAAAACCAAAAAAACATTTGGCAATCATTCTAAAATTTTCTTCCATCTTTATTTTTGTTTAAAAAAAACTCCGATCGCATACACACATCTGATTATTCAGGTATCGTCACGAAATAGTTATTTTTCGGCAAAAATACACTAAATTTGCCGGACTTTGAATTAATTGAAATAGAATAAATGTCTGACGCACCCAACTCATCAACACCTAATCAGGATCGTAATACCGAAAATTGGTTTACGTCATGGTTTGATACTCCGTATTATCACATTCTTTATAAAGATCGAAATTACAGAGAAGCCCAGATTTTTATGGACAACCTGACGCATTATCTAAACCTGCCCGAAAAAGCAAAAGTGCTTGATCTTGCCTGCGGAAAAGGACGTCATTCTATTTATTTAAACCAACTTGGTTTTAATGTTTTAGGAGCTGATTTATCAGAAAACAGTATTGCCGAAGCCAGCAAAAACAGCAACGAAACCCTGCATTTTAAAGTGCATGACATGCGTGAACCTTTTGAAGAAAAATTCGACGCTATTTTTAATTTGTTTACCAGTTTTGGTTATTTCGAAAGTGATGATGACAACTTAACCACTTTAAAAGCAATCAAAGAAAGTTTATCAGAATATGGTTTTGCCGTAATTGACTTTATGAATGTGGCAAATGTAATCGAAACTTTGGTTCCCGAAGAAGTAAAAACCGTTGACGAAATCGACTTTAAAATTAAAAGATACGTTCAGGACGGACATATTTTTAAGGAAATAGATTTTGAAGATCAAGGCAGAAGTTATCATTTTACCGAAAAAGTAAAAGCTTTAACCCTAAAAGATTTTGAAGAATTAATGGCCGAAGCCGGAATTTTTCTCTTAGATATTTTTGGAGACTACAAACTCAAAAAATTCCACAAAACCGAAAGCGAACGATTAATCATGATTTTTAAGTAGGTTTAATCGGTAAACCGTTTATTTTCTTAATTGACTGAACAATAAACGATTAACAACAAAACGATTAAACGATTAAACGAATCAACGATTAAACAAAATACAAATGAACTATCTTTTACCCCTATTTTCTGTACTTCTGGGCTATGCTGTGGCTTTGTTTTTGAAACCAAAAAACAAAACCAATCTAAAACTATTATTGGCATTTAGTGGTTCGTTTTTATTATCGTTAACCGTAATGCACTTACTGCCTGAAGTTTACGAATCGCACAATCATAATATTGGTTTGTTTATAATGGTCGGGATTTTATTTCAGATCATATTGGAGTTTTTCTCCAAAGGCGCAGAACACGGTCATGTTCACGGACATGCGCAAATGTCTCAAATTCCGTGGCTGTTGTTTATAAGTTTGTGTATTCACGCTTTTCTTGAAGGTTTTCCGGTAAGTCATCATCATGGTTTAGCCGTTGGAATCGCGATTCATCATTTGCCTATTGCCGTAATTTTAACCACGTTTTTCATCAACGCAGGTTTAAACAAAAAAGCCATTTTTGCTTTTATGCTAACTTTCGCCATCATGACGCCGCTTGGTACAGTTGCCTCTGAGTATTTACCCATTTTAAATCAATATTATACTGAAATTACAGCCATTGTAATTGGTATTTTATTCCATATTTCATCGACTATTATTTTTGAAAGCAGCGAAGGACATAAATTCAATATTGCCAAAGTTTCCATGATCGTTCTCGGAATTTTACTCGCATTTCTGTTATAATTAGGGCGTGACCAAATTCACAAAAGGCGCTATTTAACCAACCGCTTATGTGCGCCTTTCGCAAATTCGGTCGGGCTATCCGTGCTACTTCGGTAGCGTACTCCTATCCCTCACGCAACAAAACAAAAGAACGTCCAGAGCATCCATTTTCATAATTCAATTTTCTAAGTATCAAATTTTCTAATTGACTAATTATTAATTCCCCGTTCTCTTTTTCTCCTCCTGATTTCCAAAAGCTCTTTCCTTCACATTGATCTTTTTGTTTCCAAAATTATAAACCACAGACAAACGCACAAATCGATTGCTTTCTTTTTGATCATATACCTGTTTTACACCATTTACAACCGAAGTAAAATCTTTTAAATAAGACGTATTAAAAATATCATTTGCCAAAAGAGCAATCTGCATACTTTTATTAAACAAATCCTGTTTAAAACCAATATCAAAACTCGACGTATAACCCATTTCATACAAACCACTTTTAAACGGCGTTGTGTATGAAAAATCAAACTGCAATTTTGTAGTTTTTCCTAAAACAAAAGTATTGTTTGTCGAAAAATCAATTTGTAAACTATTTGACGGCGTTGCATTAATGTTCTTAATAAATTCTGTTTTTGCGCCTAAAAAATACAATGAATTTTCACTTGACCACCAATCTGCAAAACTCGCAGAATAACTTTCTCCAACACCATAATTTAAGCTTTTAAAATAATTTTCACGGGTAACAATCTGCGTATTTGTTTCAGGGTTTGAAGTAAATAAAACGCCGTAACCGTTTGTAATTGCATTCACGAAAACGCTCGTTCTTAAAATTTCTTTATAAGAATGTGCAAACTCAAAATTATCACTAAATGAAGGTCTTAAAAACGGATTACCTTCAGAATAACTGTTACTACTAATATAAATTCTAAACGGATTCAATAAATCAAAACGAGGTCTGTTGATTCTTTTTCCGTAATTCAGACTAAAAGTATTGTTTTCATTTTTTTTGTATGAAGCATAAACTGTCGGAAATAATTTCAAATAATTATTTTCTGTTTCCTGATTTAGTGTTTCAGAAAATCCGGTAGTTTGGGTATTTTCCAATCTTAATCCCAATTGAAAATTCCATTTTTCATTCAGTTTTTTATCTGCATTCATATAAACCGCCTGATTGTCTTCCGTATATTTAAATCGATTTGATTGGTTTGGATCCAGTTCAGGATTTCCGGAAATTGTATTGTAATAAAGCACATTACTTATACTGTTTGTAAAACTCATTTTTGCGCCATAAGACAAGTTGAACGCCTGAAATGGATGTTCCATATCAGCCTTAAAACTCAAATTATCAATATCCTGATCCGAGATATTTCTTCCCGCCTGATTTACATCAACAAATGTCATATCCGGCGTGTAATTGTTGGCCACAAAATTTCTGTCGAATTTCGAATTGTAATTAAAATAATCTACATCAACAGATAATTTTCGTTTTAAAGAATCCAGTTTTGTGATCAAATGCGCATTATACGTTTGATTTCCAGATCCTTTATCAGTAAAACTATTATTTAGCGTAATACCTTCTAACTGATTTTGAGTATCATAATTATTAATTTTAATATCCGACTGAAAATCAGGATTATTGCGATCATTCACAAACTGGAAACCAATTGTGGTGCGCTCAGAAAAATCATAATCTAAAGCTAATTTCCCGGAAAGATTTTCGGTTTTGACCTTTGTTATACTTTTCATATTCGAAAGTCCGTCAGGTAAATACATATCTAAATTATCCGTGGCATTCAAATAACCCGTTTTTGCATTAACGCTCGCCGAAAATCTAAACTTGTTTTTATTGTAAAAGAAATTATCTCTTAAAGTATAAATTCCGTACTTATTTTGATCGTAAGACGCTGTCGTTGTATTTTTCCAGGAATCACGAACGCCTTTTTTCATAATAATATTGATCAATCCGCCAGTTCCTTCTGCTTCATATTTTGCCGGCGGGTTGCTGATAACTTCAATGTTTTTAATATCACCTGAAGAAATTGATTTCAAAAAATTATTCAATTCCTCACCTGCCAATTCGATCATTCTTCCGTCGATCATCACGCGGGAAATTCCTTTTCCTAAAATAGTAATGGCGTTATTCTGTACTACAACTCCCGGAGCAGTATTTATGGCGCTCAATGCATCGCCGCCAACCGTTGCAACATTATTTTCGAAATTGTAAACCAAACGATCTGTTTTTTGTTCGATGGTTTTCTTTTTTGAATTGATTACGACTTCTCCTAAATTGGTTGTCGTTTCTTTTAGAATAATTATGCCTAAATCAGTATCATTTTCTATCGAGATTTCTTTTTCAAAATCGGCAAATCCCAAAAGGCCAATTCCTATTTTATAAGAACCTTTTTTTATGCTGAATTCAAAAGTTCCATCTTGTTTGGTTGTAGTTCCGTCAATAATTTTTCCTTCTGAATTGGATATTGAAATATCTGCCCATTGTAAAGAAGTTGTTTCGCCCGATACTTTTCCTTTTAATTTAAATGTTGATTGCGCTACACAAAATAATGGCAATAATAAAAAGATAAGGAGGTTTGCTTTTTTCATGATTTCTAATTTTAAACTTGTTTCGATTAATTTGAAGCAAAGTTGCCTTAGAAATTCTCCGGAATCGACCGACAAAAAAAAGTCGAACCATTTTCTGTTTAGGAAATTGGTTCGACTTTATAGGACTTGAAGTACGAATTTTTACAAACCGCTAATTATGAAGCGTTTCGGTAAGCTGTTGGCGTTAAATTTGTGTATTTTTTGAAAGATGTATTAAACGAAGATTTCGAATTAAAACCCACTTCGTATAAAATTTCTAAAACGGTAAGGTCGCTTTTAGACTTATCTTTTAAAATATTCATGGCCTTTTGAATGCGATACTCATTTACAAAATCAAAAAAATGCTGATCCATTTGATGATTAATCAAAACCGACAGATCCCGAACCGGAATTTCAATTTGATTGGCCAATTCCTGAATCGTAAGCGACGGATCAAGAAAAGGTTCTTTCTCTGCCATATATTGTTTTAATGTCGAAATTTGATTGGTAATTTCCTCGTTTTGATTCTCTTTTATTGCGGCTGTTTCCGTCTCTTCTTTTGGCAGAATATATTTGGTTAACTTTAATTTGGAATTAATTCCCCTAAAAAGTTCCGGATGATTCAGGGCTTTCATAACCAGCCAACAAGTTACAAACAAAGCCACGCTTCCCACTAATACATTGGTCCACAAAAATATTTGCCTGTAATCTGTATAACGAAGCAAATTTTTTAAAGCCACTAAACAATGTGCGACCAGAAAAACGGTCGTTACCTGAAAAAGATATTTGTACGTCGAAGTACTCGGATTTGTATAATTCTCCAAATAAATTTCTCTGTATTTCTTCAAAATTAAAAAAGCACTTACGATATAAAATACATATTGAAACTCAATTAAAATCTGAATCAGGTATATTTCCGGCATTTGATCGATAGTTTCAAAAAGTTGTGCTCTGTCTCTTCCGCTGTTGAGATAAAGTCTTGGAAGAAAAACTAAATTGACGATAACAATAGGCAGTAAATGCACCAAATGTTTCCACTTTAACCTAAAATCAGAATAACAAACCGATAATACATAAAGGTAAAACAAGGGCATTGCCAATAAGCAGATTGTCCATCTAAAAATGACCAGATTCAGGTAATTCTCAATATAATCGTAAACAAAAAAACCACTTAAGTCGATAGCCGAAACTATAAAGAACCACGCAAATAAACGATTGGCCAGTTTATTTTCGGTTTTAACGGTCAGTAAAAAAAATGCCATCAGCAAAGACACAAAAACAGAGATTTTGGCAATCCCCTGTAACAAGCTTAATCTATCCATTTAAGTTTTAATATTTAACAAATATAATATTTAGTTCTTTCAAAAAGCTTCTCAAAATTGCAATAAAAAACAGTAATTTTGGGCAAGACCAATTATACAAAAAATGACGTTTACAAAAACCACAGAACAAGCATCAAAATACGAACATTTAGAAAAAATGTCGGTTCATGAATTGCTAACTAATATCAATAACGAAGATAAAACCGTTCCGAATGCTGTAGAAAAAGCAATTCCGCAAATCGAAGCTTTGGTTGCTCAGGTTGTGACTAAATTAAAACTGGGCGGGAGAATTTTTTACATCGGAGCCGGAACTTCTGGCCGTTTAGGTATTGTTGATGCCTCAGAATGTCCGCCAACTTTTGGTGTCCCGTTTGATTTGGTAAACGGAATTATTGCCGGTGGCGACACTGCCATTCGTCGTGCTGTAGAAAACGCCGAAGACAACGCAACGCAAGCCTGGATCGATTTGCAGGCGAATAATATTGGTGCAAATGATGTCGTTATCGGCATCGCAGCTTCTGGAACTACTCCGTACGTTATTGGCGGTTTAGAAACTTGTAATCAAAATAATATCCTTACGGGATGCATTACGAATAATGCGGGAAGTCCGCTGGCTTTAACGGCTCAATTTCCTGTTGAAGTTGTGGTTGGTCCTGAATTCGTTACCGGAAGTTCGAGAATGAAAGCCGGAACTGCTCAGAAATTAGTTTTGAATATGATTTCGACTGCAGCCATGATTCAGCTTGGAAAAGTAAAAGGAAATAAAATGGTCGATATGCAATTGAGTAACATCAAATTGGTCGATCGTGGTGTAAAAATGATAATGGGAGAAATTCCGGTTTCGTATGAAGAAGCTTCGGAATTATTGAAGAAATATGGCAGCGTTAGAAATGCTGTTGATAATTATAATAAGTAAAATGTTTGCTTAACTGCATGATTTTTACCGCAGAGTTCGCAAAGGTTTTTCGCAAAGTACGCTGAGCTTAAGATAAAAAAAGTTTTAAGATAGCAAAGCTGGTATTGATCTTTGACAAAGATTACCATACTTGAAACCTGAAACTTCACAAAACCTGAAACAAAATTTTAAAATGGCAACAAATAAAGAATTACTTGGAAAAGGCGTTAAATATCTATCAGGTTCTTTACCGCTATTATTTATTGGACCTTCCTTAATATATAATGCTTTCATGAATCAGCATACCAACTGGCATTATCTGGTTTTAGGAATTGGAATTGTAGCTTGTCTGAGTGCTATGTTTTTAATTTTTTATGGATTGAAAATTATTATGAAAGGTTTGTTTAATGACTAAATTTTAAACAAAGAAAAATTTAAAATGAAAAGCAATAAATAAGATCTTGATGAAAAACCTAATAATTCTGTTTTTACTATTTAGTAACTTATTAATTGCGCAAGAGCATATATTCGTAAATCCTGATAAAAAACCGAAATGTTCAATAATGAAAAACGGTACGTTTTCGAGTGTAAATTATACTTTTAAACAATATCATATGGTTGTTAAAAATGGTGTTCAAACAGAATATCTTGAAAACGGACAATATGTAATGTCTAAAATGGAATTTTTAAATGAATGTGAGTATAAAACAACTGTTTTAAAAGTTACAATTCCAAATTATTTTGTTAAGCCTGGAGATCATATAATAACAAAAATATTACAAACACAACATGAATACATTAAAGTCAAAAGTGTTTATCTAGGAAAAGAATTTGATTTTGTTTTTATTAAAATGGAATAATTTCCAACAAAAATTCATATCAAAAAATACATTCTTAGAACAAATTATAAAATTCAAACATTCATGGAAAGCCTAATTCACATTCAGAAAACATTCGAGAAAGTCACTTATATTGACAAAAAAATAAACAATCGGGAGTTTGAAGATTGTGTTTTTAAAAACTGTGATTTTTCTAACAGTAATTTCGCTTACAACACTTTCTTAGATTGCGAATTTATCGATTGTAATTTGTCAATGACAAGTTTATTCAGCACGAGTTTGAAAAATGTGACTTTTAAAAATTGTAAACTTCTGGGCATTGCTTTTAACGAATGCGACGATTTTTTATTTCAGGTTTATTTTGAAGAATGTACTTTGGATTATGCTGTTTTTTCGAATAAAAAAATGCCTAAAACCAAGTTCATCAATTGTTCGGTTAGAGAAGTAACTTTCATCGGAACCAATTTAACGAGTTCGGTTTTTGATAATTGCAATCTGGAAGGTGCTATTTTTAATGACACACAATTGGCAGCGGTAAATTTTAAAACAGCCTATAATTATAAAATAGATCCGGAATTTAATCCGATGAGAAAAGCGCAATTTTCGAATGATGGAATTGTTGGGCTTTTAGATAAATATGATATTAAAATTGTTTAAAAATATCGCTTCGAATTTTCAGGAATTAAAATTTCAATCGTTTAAATAAAATTCGCGAAAATTAGTGTAATTCGTGGCGAAAAAATATAATTATGGAAGCAACAGAATCTTATTTAGAAAGCGTTAAAAAGCAGTTTTTGTATTATAAAATGCTCGGCGAAAAATCGATCGATCAATTAGAACCGCAGCAGCTTTTTGTTTCTGTAAATGAAGACACAAATAGTATTGCGACTATTATAAAACACATTTCAGGTAATATGCTTTCGCGCTGGACAGATTTTTTAACTTTTGACGGTGAAAAAGAATGGCGAAATCGTGATGCCGAATTTGAAAATGATTTACAATCGAAAGAAGAAGTTCTCGAGGTTTGGAACAAAGGGTGGGATTGTTTTCTTGGTGCTTTAAACAGTTTAAAACCGGAACAGCTTTCGGATATTATTTATATTCGAAATGAAGGTCATACAGTAATTGAAGCCATAAATCGACAGTTAGCGCATTATCCATATCATATTGGTCAGATTGTTTTTTATGCGAAACAATTGAAAAATAGCGATTGGGATAGTTTATCCATTCCGAAAAATAAATCAGGAAATTACAATGCCGAAAAGTTTGCCAAAGAAAAAGAAATCAAGAACTTTACCGATGATGAATTCAAGAGATTGAAATAACATTTTGCCAGACTAAGCAATATTCAGGACCCTAAATTATTATATTTATTTGGAAGTATAAATATGAAACAAAAAGATAAAGAAACGCATCATTTTTTACCAAGCGGAGAATGGGAAGGATTTTATTGCTATCAGAATTCACCCCAACAACATAAAATGTCTATCGAATTGAATTTTGCAAACTCTATTGTTTCCGGTTCTGGAACAGATGATATAAACTCTTTTAGATGGAATGGTACTTATAATTTGGAGCATTTTAAAATTAAAATGGTTAAAAAATATTCAACTCATATCATTAATTATAAGGGAGATATCGACGAAAATGGTATTTGGGGTGTTTGGGAAAATCCTGAAGATGTGAGCGGATTTGCTGAATTTGGATCAGCCTTTATGCAAAAGGTGACGGCCATGACGCAGGGAGGATTTCATATCTGGCCAAAAGCTTCAAATAGTGAATCGAAAGAAGAAATTCGAGAAGAAGTAAAAGAATCAAAAAAACTGAAAGAGTTTTATATTCAGAAAATTTAAATCTGATAAAAGCATAATAATACAATGGTTATTAGAACCTTAAACGTTCTAGCCCTTCCTAAACAATAACATAAATTTAAAAATGAAAAAAATTATATTTCTTTTACCGTTAATCACATTATTTTCCTGTTATAACGCAGAACACAATTGTAAAGATTTTAAAACCGGAAAATTCAAATTTGAGTTTGAAGTAAATGGCGTAAAAAAAACAACCGTTTTTGAACGTAAAGACAATATCGAAATCGAAACTTTTGAAGGGAAAACAGATACGTCGACAATTCGCTGGGTAAGTGATTGCGAATACGTTTTGCAAAAAAAACACCCGAAAAATATGGCTGAGGAAAAAGCAATCAGTATGAAGATTTTAAATACTTCTAAAGATTCGTATACTTTTGAATTCGGAATGGTAGGTTCTGAAGAAAAACAACGCGGGAAGGTTTATAAAATTGATTAAATAAACTACTATTTCTGCCACAAAGGCACAAAGACACCAAGATTATACAATTTGCGTCTTTGTGCCTTTTTGGCAAAATATTTTAATGTGTTTCTTTTACATTTCTATTTTAAATGTTAAATTACAACTCAAATCTTACACATGAAAAATACCATTTCGCATAGAGTTGCCGACTTCTTAAAGGATTATCCGCCTTTTAATTTTTTGCATCAAAAGGATCTTGAAAAATTATCTGAACAGATTTCCATTGTTTATAAAGATAAGGACGCGGTTATTTTTGCTGAAAATGACAAAACGCACGATTCTTTTTATGTAGTTCATAAAGGGGCAATTGCGCTTAAGAAAAGCTCTAAAAACAATGTTCTGGACATGTGTGATGAAGGGGATATTTTTGGCTTGCGTCCGCTTTTGGCACAGGAAAATTATATTATGGAAGCGGTGGCGCATGAAGAAAGTATTTTATACGCCATTCCTATTTCGGTTTTTAAACCTTATGCGCTGGAAAATAGAAATGTTGGTAATTTTTTGATCGAAAGTTACGCTTCAAATACCCGAAATCCATATTCAGATATTCATAAAGATAAATTGTACGGCGACGATTTAGCGCACGACAATTTGCATTCTACCAAAGATTCCTTCGATTTACAGCCTATAAAATATTCGAAGAAAATCGTGACTTGCAGCCCGTCTACAACCGCACGGGATATTGCCAAAATAATGAATAAGAAAAAAGTTGGGGCGATTTTGATTGTTGATGAAATGCTTCCGATTGGAATTATTACGGATAAAGATTTGCGTAATAAAATTGTTACGGGAGATTTTTCAATCCTGACTACGGCTGAATCGATTATGACAAAACCTGTTGTAACGTATCCCAAAAAAATGACGGTGACCGAGGCACAAATGGCAATGATGAAAAGTAACATCAGCTATTTATGCCTTACGAAAGACGGAACCGTAAATACGAAAGCGGTTGGTATTTTATCCAAACATGATGTAATGGTGGCTTTAGGAAATAATCCTGCGGTTTTAATTAAAGCATTAAAAAGAGCTAAAAAAGCAAAAGAAATTAAACCAATTCGTGCCAGAATTATGCAATTGCTTCAGGGATATTTAGATCAAAATATTCCGATGACTTTGATTTCTAAAATCATAACGGAGCTAAATGAAGCTTGTACAACGCGCGTTATTGAAATTTGTATCGAAAAAATGAGCAGTCCGCCACCGGTAAAATTTGCGTGGCTTGCGCTTGGAAGCCAGGGACGAAGTGAACAAATGCTCCACACCGATCAGGATAATGCGATTGTATATGAAAATGTTTCGGATGTTTTTAAGGATGAAACTAAAGTCTATTTTTTAAAATTTGCCGGTCTTGTCAATAAAGGCCTTTTTGAAATTGGCTACGATTATTGTCCTGCCGAAATGATGGCTTCGAACCCAAAATGGTGTATGAGTCTGGATGAATGGAAAAGTCAGGTACATCATTGGATAACAAATCCTGGGAAAAATGAGGTTTTATTGTCTTTTATTTTCTTTGATTATAGTGTTACTTACGGCGATACGGAATTGACGAACGAACTTTCTGATTCTATTTTTGAAAACGTAAAAGCAAATCCTATTTTTTATGTTCATTTGGTAAGCGGTGCTTTGCAAAGTCCTTCGCCAACAGGGTTTTTTAGACAATTTCTGGTAGAACAAGATGGCGCAAACAAAGACAATTTTGATATTAAAAGACGTGCTTTAATGCCGTTGACAGACGCTGCACGTGTTTTGATTTTATCTCATTCGGTTAAATCGATTAGTAATACGGCAGAACGTTTTGAAAAATTAGCTGAACTTGAACCTAACAACCGAGAGTTATATTTGTCTTGTTCGTATTCGTTTAAGGCTTTATTGAAATTTAGAACAAAACAAGGACTTTTGCATAATGATTCGGGGCAATTTATTGCTCTGGAATCGTTATCTAAAATGGAAAAAATAAAACTTAAAAGGACTTTTAAAACCATCAAGGAACTTCAGGAATTGATTAGTATTAGATTTAATGTTTCAAATGTTGTATAAGTATGAGCCTATTTAATTTTTGGAAAAAAGAAGAAGATCTATTCGATGAAAACATTACAATTGAAGAAACGAGATTTGTCGTTTTAGATACCGAAACTACTGGTTTTGACTATGATAATGATCGCATTTTGTGCATTGGTGCATTAGTTTTGCAAAATAATATTATATCAGTTCAGGATAGTTTTGAGGTTTATATTCAGCAGGATCATTATGATAAATCGACTGCACAAATTCATGGCATTCTGAAGGATTTTGTTTTAAAACGACCTGATGAATTAGAAGCTTTGCAACAATTTCTGGCTTATTTAGGCGATTCGATTATTATTGCGCATCATACTATTTTTGATGTTACCATGATCAATAAAGCTTTAGAAAGAAATGGTTTGCCACAACTCACTAATAAAACTTTAGACACGGCTTATTTGTATAAAAAGACGTTAATAAAATCGCATTTATTTGAACGAAAAGATCATTACACGCTGGATGATCTGGCAGATAAATTTGATATTTCGAAAAAAGACAGACACACGGCTCTGGGCGACGCGTATATTACTGCAATTGCTTTTTTGAAAATTGTAAAGAAATTGAATGAGAAAAAAGCAACAAACCTCAATCAGCTTTTTAAATAATTAAGTCTTTTTTGTGAAGTCAAAATTTACATTCAGAATCAAATTTTACCATTTAATAATACATACCTTATAATTTATTAGCAAAAAGAAAAAACTGGCGTAACATAGAAATTGATTTTGAAGGATAGCTTTGTTTGAAATAAAAAAACAAACCTATTATGAAATTTAACTTTTTAAAATCAGTTGCTTTGCTGGGAATTACAGGTCTTTCTGTAATCAGCTGTCAAAATGATGATCCTAAAAATCCTACTGAACCTAATGAAGTAAACGCGAACATTGATTTTACATCACATTCAAAAGTTCCCGCTTTTGTTTATCCAATGACCGGTTTCGAAAATCTTAAAATCAGTACATTATTATCTAGTTCTGATGTATTAGCTGAATCCCCTTCTTTTGTTTATGGTCCTCAGCCTGATGGTGCCGGCTTAATGAAAAATCCCAATGGCGAAGGTTATATTATGATTACAAACCACGAAATTGTACAATCTGTTTCAAGAGTTTATTTAGATAAAACGTTCAAACCTGTAAAAGGAGAATATATTGTTGACGCAGTGGGTGGTATGACACGTTTGTGTTCTGCAACTTTAGTAACACCTGAAATACACGGATTTGGTCCGATTTTTTTAACTGCAGGAGAAACTAACCAGGAAAGTATGGTTCACGCAATTAACCCATTAGGACTAACAACAGATAAGAGCAGAACGGATAGAATTTTACCAGCACTAGGAAAAGCAAGTATGGAAAATGCGGTTCCATTAACTAAAGAAGCTTATCCAGGGAAAACAATCGTAATTATTGGTGAAGACCAGTCTTACTCAACTTCTCATGCAAGTGCAGGACAGTTAATTATGTATATGAGTACAACTGTAGGTGATCTTACCAATGGAAAATTATATGCTTTAAAAAGAACAGACGGAAATCAGGTAGAAACCAATATGACTTTAAACAACTCTTATCCCGTTACTTTTGTTGAAATTCCGGATGCTAAAAACTTAACAGGTGCCGTTATTAATACCACGGTAAACGCTTTAGGAGTAATTCGATTTTCAAGAGTTGAAGATATTGATTACAGAAAAGGAAGTGCAAGTAATAATAGAGAGGTTTATTTTACAGCCACTGGCCAAGCTACTGCAAACACTAATCCTGTAGATGGATATACAATGTGGGGACGTGTTTACAAACTTAAAATGGATGCTAATGATCCGCTTAAAGGAACATTAGAATTAGCCGTAGAAGGTGACAGTACGCCAGGAACGGGAATCATTAATCCTGATAATCTATGTGTAACTGAAAATTACGTTTATATTCAGGAAGATGGCGACAGTTATTATACTGAAGCTAAACATGATTCATATATCTGGCAGTACAACATAGCTACAAAACAAAATAAAGCATGGTTAAATATGAACCATAAAAGAACTGATACTGCGTGGAATACTTTGTACAATCAAAGCGGCGAAATGAGATTTGGTAGCTGGGAATTTGGTGCTATGACGGATATTTCAGATTTAATTGGTGTACCAGATACTTTTACTTTAAATATTCACCCACATACATGGCAATCAGAAAAATTTGAAAATGCTGATGGATCAGGCGTTAGTAAAGTTAAAGAAGGTGGCCAGACGGTTATTATAAGAAACGTACAACGATAATAATCAAATTAAAAATTAATTAAAACAACCCTTATTTTCCGATAAGGGTTGTTTCTATTACAATATATTATGAAATTAAAGCACTTTACTTTTTTCTTTTTAACGCTTTGTTTTTTCTTTTCATGTCAAAAAAATGAAGTTTCAAAGACAACGATTAAACAAGATTTATTGATTTATTTAACTAAATTAAACAATGAAATCATTGAACTTGAAAAATTAGTCAATAATAATTCATCGCAAAAAGAAATTTTAGAGCAATTTAAAAAGTGTCGGTTAACTTATAAAAAAGTAGAATGGGCAATTGAATATTTTATTCCGGACACAGCAAGATTTATGAATGGTCCGGCATTAGATGAAATGGAATTAGAAGAAAATAAATCTTTTGAACCACACGGCTTTCAGGTTATAGAAGAAATGATTTATCCAGAGTATTCAATAGAAAACAAAAAAGATATAATTAGGGAATTACGTATTTTTCAATCGAATGTCAAACAAGTAATAAGCACATTTGAAGTTATAACTATTAGTGACGATTACGTTCTGGATGCAATAGAACAAAATGTTTTTCGAATAATTACCTTGGGAATTACTGGTTTTGACAGTCCAATTTTGCAATCCTCCATTCTGGAAGCTGGAGAAAGCCTGATTGCGATTCCTCAATCTTTAGAGAAAATCAATTCTAATAACAAATCATTTTCTGAAATAAAAAAATTGACGCAAAAAGCAAAAAATTACTGTAGCGAAAACAATAATTTTAATTCCTTTAACAGAGCCTTTTTTATCACTGAATATTTAAATCCAATTTCTAAAAAAATTAAAGCTTTCCAGAAAGAAGAAAATATTAAAAACGTAAAAAAAACAAGTCCGTTAAATTCGACTGTAGAAACTCTCTTTGATAAAAATGCTTTTGACGTAAACGCATTTGTTCTTTCAAAAGATTATAATTTTACGGCTGACAAAGCAACTTTAGGAGAAAAACTATTTTATGATAAAAGCCTTTCTAAAAACAATGACAGAAGTTGTGCCTCTTGTCATCATCCGGAAAAAGCTTTTACAGACGGTTTAAAAACAAATGTTTCTTTAACCGGAAGTAATTTAGTACGAAATACTCCTACTCTAACGTATGCATCTTTACAAAATGCACAATTTTGGGATATGCGCCAGTTAGATTTAGAAAAGCAAAGTGTTGATGTGATTCAGAATAAAGATGAAATGCATGGTTCTATGGAAAATATTCATGCCAAAATTTTATTGGATAAAGACTATATAAAATTATTCAAAAAAGCATTTCCAAAAACTTCAAAACCAGAAGCCTGGCAAATTCAAAATGCTATTGCAAGTTATGTGAGATCTTTAAATTCTTTTGATTCGAGATTTGATCTTTATATGAGAGGAGAAAAAAATGCATTGAATAACGAGGAAATTGAAGGAATGAATCTTTTTATGGGCAAAGCCAAATGTGCCACTTGCCATTTTACGCCTTTGTTTAACGGAACTGTTCCGCCAAGCTATTCTAAAACCGAACATGAAGTTATAGGAACTCCCGCCGAAGCCAACGGAAAAAAACTAAGCCCGGATTCCGGACGTTATTTATATAATAAAATGCCACAATTAGTTGGTGCTTTTAAAACGCCAACTGTTAGAAATATAGCCATTACAGCACCCTACATGCATAACGGAGTTTTTAAAACCCTTGAAGAAGTGGTTGATTTTTATAATAAGGGCGGTGGAAAAGGTTTAGGTTATGAAGTTGAAAACCAAACGCTTCCTTTTGACAAATTAAATTTGGACAAAAAAGAAGAAAAAGCTCTTGTGGCGTTTATGAAAACTTTGACTGATAAAAGATACCAATAAAAACCAAATATCAAATTATTACAAAAAACGCTAAGAAAATTTCTTAGCGTTTTTATTATTTTTAAAGTAAACTAACTTTCAATAAACAAGCGATACGGAAACACATTTGAAGATCTGTTTTTTAAATTCTTCATAAAACTTTCGCATAAATAGTCCCATTCTGTAGCCGATAAATAATCTTTTTCAACAGAATTAACCTTTAAGTGAATATCAACTGTACGGCTAAAGCCTGCTTTTACAGAAATTTCTTTTCGTGTTCCTTTCTCAATTTTAACATCTGTAATACAGCTTTTAAAATGATTGAAACTAAATGCTTTTATATCAGCAAAAGTTACAATTCGGCCACGCGTTAATAAGGCGTTACGATAAGCGAGAATTCGGTCTTTATTGTTTTGCTTATTTGTTCCGCCCACAGTATTTGTAATCAATACCGCGTCTTTACTTATAAATGAAACATCTTTGCACTCTAAAATTGTTCCTGCTTTAATATCATTTCCTTCTTCTGCACAGGTAGACCAATAATTTATGGCAAATGTTTTGCCTATAGATTCATCTATTTTAGGCTTGATCATTAAATATGGATCATTATTTTTAGAAAAACTGCTTTCTTTTGCCTGTTGTTCTACCGAAGCTAATAATTGGTTAATTTCGACCAAAGAACTGCTCATAAAATCTTTTCCTAAACCGGCAAAAGAAGAACTTTCATCTTTTAGTAAATCCAACACATTCTGAAGCAATTCTGAAGCACTTCTCGAATCAAATCTTGAAACTCCTCCTGTTCGCAAAACGGCATTTCCTTCTTCTATAACCCCGTCTTTAAATTCTTTTATCTCGTAGCGATTATTGAATCCATCAATAACAGAATCAACATCCAAATAAATATTGTTGTCTGTTTCCAAGGCTACATAAGATAAGAAATTTCCAATTGTTTTATTTATAGTATGTTTTTTCTTGTTGATTACAGGAAAACAATTTGCTGTAAAAGAAACATTATCAATTATTTGCGGAATCAACGATTCCGGAAAAATTAATTTCAACCAGATAACATTCTTGCCTCTTTCATTTGTTATTTCTTCAAAAAATTTATATTCAGGTCTATATTCCTTAATATCTTTGTGTCTTAATGCTCCTTTGAATGTGTAAAAATTATCAAAGTAATACTCATTAACTTCCTGCATTATTTCACTAAGATGTGTATAATTTCGGTTGATAATATTTTCGATATCAAGATTGTTTATGGGCACGTTATACCCTTCTTCTACCTGAATCTCTACAGTATCATGAAAACATTTCATTTGCTTTAAATAGTAATGAAACATTTCTTTTTGATGGGTATTTTTGATATCGATATACAGCATCAAATCTTCCAGCTCTAATGCATTCTGATTTAATTCAATACCTAAAAAAACTACACCCGAAGGCAAGGAATATTTATAACCTCTAACAGCATCTTTATAGAAAAGATTAGAAATTTCGTAAAGATTTCTTTCGTAAGCAATATACTTAACCTCACAGGAAGACAATTTTACTTCTAATGTAGGCGAAAGTGCTATTTCCTTAGTAATTGGCGCTAGTGGATTATAAATATTATGAATCCTTCTGCTTACCGTCATCTGGTTATGCAAAGAAACATTCATGTTATTTTCTAACGGCAAAGCGTGCATGATTGCTCTTGTTGGTTTTGCGCCGGCTGTAACTTCGGGAAACATAATTTCCAGAACTCTTTCTACAACGCGGGTTTTAGAATCTTCAAGTTCGTGCGCTACTTTTTCTAATTCATAAGATAAAGCATTTAGCATCATAGATACAACGGGATCAAATGACGATTCCATCTCCACATCTGAAAAGCCCCACGATCTAGCCGCTCTTTTTAATACTCTGTCTTTTATTCGCTCTTGTCTCATTGTTATATTTATTGAAGGCTAAGAATATAATTTTTATTTGATCAAAAATAGTTTCCTATTTTGCACAATTCGTTAAAATGGTGTCTTTTACATTTCTTTGAGCATCAAAATACGAAATTTTAGATGTCCATTTATTTTTATCATTTTCGCATCTGTCAAAAGTAATTTCTCCTATACCAAATTCCTGGTAATAGTCATTTAATACCTCACTTGAAAATCCTCCTGAATCATCTGCATTATCAATAAAATAAGAAGTTGAATTGTTGTTAAGATAAAAAAATAAGGTGATCGAATATATATCAGCTTTTTTATTAAAATCATTCAAATTTTCATTTCCGTATTTGGCAAACATTTTAATTATTTCATTGTTCTGAACAGGTGGGTTATGTACTAAAATACTTTTGTAAGCAAATCGTTTCCCTTTATAATTGCCTCTGTCAAAAAAGCTTTCTCCACTATGCTTTTTTAAAGGAATAAATTTAGTTTCTTTCTTTTGGCAAGAAATTAAATGTATGCAAATAATTATTAAAAAAAATATTTTCTTCATCATTTTAAAATTTAGGCTCTCGCCTCATTTTTGCTGTTTCCTTTTCTGCCCATTCCTGAGCTTTTCTACGTTCTTCTGCTTTCCTTTTATCCTCTCTGGCTTTTTTTCCTTCTTTAATATTTCCGGTAAATTCACGTTCGAAAGTCATTTTCGTTATAAAAGGCTTAAACCCTCTTAAATGCTGAAGAATAAACCAAGTTACAAATGTTTCACCAATACTTGGTATAATATTAAAAACCTTTTCCATGTCTGGTAAATCTAATCCAAAGTGATCCCAAAGTGTTATTTGATATTTGGCTTTATAATTATCATTGTCTGTATGAAGTTCTTTTAACAATACCTCTGCAGCCCAAATATCATTTAGTGATATAGTTAATCCACCGGTTACATTGCTTAAATTATCATAGGAATAAATTGGTTTCGTGAAATTATCCTTATTCTTAATTTTCCTGTTTTTAGTAATTTCTTCAGCATTTCCGAAATAAGGTTTTGCATCTTCTATTTTTTGAAAATCAGCAACGTTTTGTTTCAATTGTTCTGCAATATAATCTTCTACATTAGAACAATATTTTGCCGTATTAGGATTATTGCTTACATACATTGTTAAAACTTTATCTTCATAAACGCCGCCTTCATTTCTTTTAAATTTAGCGATCATTCGTTTTATATTTTCCTGCAATTCACCCGTAGCAAAATACAATGTTGAAGTTTGCTCAAAATCCCAAAATAAATTTTCTGTCGAGAATTTATCAAATAATCTAACATCAAGACCTGTAGATATTTCCGGAATTATCTTCTTTATTAGCGGAATATTTACTTTGTAACTTGTATTATAACATTCTTCCCTGCTATATTTAGCCTTATTTTCAGCAGAGCCTTCGTGCGAAAACAATGCATGCTTGCTATTATCAAAACCAGTTTTTTCATATTCTTTTTTAAATTTCTCAAGAATATCACTAGCATATATTTTCCCTGCATGTTTAACACCTGTACCATAAGTCATATCATCAGCAATGTTCGAACCATCACTATTTAGACCAGGCATTTTATAACGATCAATTACTATAGCACCTACTTTTAGGTAATCCTCAACATTAGCAGGATATTGAACATTTTCTATTTTATAACTACAGCGAAAATAAAGTTCTAAACATTTATCCTGTTCATCATTAATAAAATATCCTAAACCTGACAGGTCAATTTTTTGTACGGCTTTATTTTCTGTTACTGTTGCAACAAGAACTTCTTTTTTAGTTTTTGAATTAACTAATTTTATAGCATCATCCTTATCTTTCTTTCCATTTGTATTTTTAGGTTCTTCTTTCTCATGATTATCTTCATCAAATAAAGAAAGAAATACAGAATGTCCATTGGGAATATCTTTGGTTTTTAAGTGAAAATAAACAACCATACCCGGAAGTACTCTTTTAATTTTATTTTTTCCTTCTTTATCCAATGCCCACCAGCCATCTACAAAATACATCTTTTTAGGAGGTGGAGGACTTTTTGGCTCACCATAAACAATTCCTGCGTCGCTTGTTTCGGTAATTGCTTTACCCGAAGTGTAAACAATATTACCGTCAGAGTACATATTGTGATCTCCTACTGTGGTTTTGGTTATAGTACCTCCAACAATTCTTATTCTGCTCATAATTAATAGGTATAAAGTTTTGGGACTTATATTTTTAAAAATTAGATTTAATAACTTAATTAAATTGAATTGCGTATTATGGTCTGGTTCTAGTTACTTTATTAATGTCCAATTAAATTTTTAATACATTTTGTTCTCTTTTAATTCCTCGTCATAAAAGTTTGTTTTTGCTTTATTGAGTACAATGAGAAAACAGAAATTACTGATCCAAAGTATAATATCGTTAAAAAAAACACCAGTACAATTCCTGATTTCTTTAATATTTTAAATTTTATCGCAAAAAAAAGTTGAAGAAAAAATAGAAATGGAAATGCAATAATTAAGAAAAAAAAGAATCCATATAAAAGAGTTATCACAAAAGCAGATATACCCTGACAATTAGAGGGGAAATCCGCATTATTAAAGTACTTATGACTGTCTTTATAAAAATGATAAGCGATTGTCGAAAAAATAAAAAAGATAAAAAAATAATTTCTATTCTGAATATTCGAATAATAGATTTTTCAAACAAGAAGATTATTTTATTCATAATTAAGTTTTGTTTACCAGCGATATATCCAAAGTAACCATATTAAACACATCGTATGAAAGTATCCATTGCCATTTTTATTTCTTTAAAACCTGACCGGTTTTTGTTGGAATTTCAATATTCAAAGGAGCTTTTGAATTATCTACTTTATAACCATTGACAATAAATGATGAAATATTATTCATTATAATAAAATCTCCAGGACGACCTCCTGAGAAAACTGTATCAATCTTGTTGTTGATTGAAGTTATTCTAAATTCAAGACTATCATCAATTATCAATTTTATATCATAATCTATTTTTCCTTTATAAGGAACAATGGGCGTAAATATTCGCTGATTAATTTCTTTGACTTCATTTTCACAACCTTCAATATTAAATCCCGTATCTACTTTGATTCTCTTTTTAAAATTTGAGTTTTTTTCATATTTTTCAAAAAGAATCTTTTTTGGACACAGCGAAGAGTTCCATTCTTTAAGGTAGATTCCATAAAAAGAGCTATCATCTTTTGAATACTCACTTTTATTGCAGCTTATAAAAAGAAAAAATATTAAACTAATATACCTCAATATACCCATAATAATTACCTGTAAAAGATTCTACAATCAAGTTCAAAGTTGTAATTGATCGGTATCATAAATCCTTTGTAGTTAATAAAATTCTTTCTTATTGTGAGATGAATTAGAATGTTTCGATAGCGCTCAAAACGATTATTATTTGTTCTGCTTACTCCACCTTCCTCATCATTATTCTTTATTAATATTGTAATAAATTATGCACGGTTAATTATATTTCATCATAGAAACAAGGTTCTTTTTTATTGAATATACAATGAGGAAAACGAACATCTACGTAATCTTTTAAAGTATATATTTTTGTACTGTTTATTGATCCATCTTTATTATAATATTTCCATTCTCCAAACTTAAAATTATTTTTAACCTCGCCTTCTTCTTTTAAAATTTCTTTTGAATAACCTTGAGTTTTACCATTTCATAGGCTATAATAATATTTTTTTAAATTACCCACTCCATTTATAAGTGTACTTTTATAATTTAAAAATGTAAAAACAATTACATTTTGGTTATATCGAATACTATAACATACTGGGATAAGGATTATCAGCTATAATAATATTTTGACTTGTAGGTAGCCCCTTTACAATACCAACGTTATAAAAAACTTTATATATTTTAGCTTCTTACCTAATCTTCACAACCTTATTTTAAAAAAACATCTATAGTGTCAACATCCTCCGAAGTATGTTGAGAATCTTTATCAGAAGGAATGGTATTATAATAAAGACTACAATAATACTCACCTCTGTCTTTTCCTGCCTTTATTCTTGTGGAAGTGTTTTTAAAATCAAAAAATTTGTATTTTTTATTTTCTCCTTCAATTATGAGGGTATCCGATTTTAAAACTTTAGAATCGATATAATATTTATTATCATAGTCTTTAATTTTCTGATATTCAACTTTTTTAGTTTTCCCATCTTTTCCAACTAGAATTATCTGAAAGTTTTTCACCATTTTCGTCGTGCTTATATTTCTATAGAAAGAAATATAAACTTTTCCGCCATCAGCAACAAATTGGGATGAATTACAACGATTATTATTTGTATAATCTTGTATTTTAAATAAGCAATAGCGAAAAACAAAAAAAGCAATAATTATTGCCAGTAAGATTGATACTTTTTTTTTCATTTATTTACATTTTATATATCCATTATAATTATTCATGAAATGCGAAGAAGAGATTGCTTTCTTTAAATATCGAGAAGTCCCATTTGGATCCACTCCCCATGTATAAACTTTAAAGTCTATTTCGTCTTGTTTTGCCGTAAAAAAACCAGGAACATAATTCCATGTTATTGGAGATTCTAAAACTACCCAATGTAGATCTAGTGCCGATACATCCCATACATCATCAATTAAGTCAGAATCTATCATTAAAGTTAATTTATAACCTGCTTTTAATTGATCATTAATATCATCAATTTTATTTTTAATATCAAAAGTGGTATAAGCTAGAGGTTTTACCGGATTATAAATTCCTTTCGAATGCACATCTTTATAGCCAAGAAATTTTTCGGATAATTTAGTCATTAGAGGTGGCCAATTAATAGCTTGAAACTCTTCATCACCTCCTTTATATTTAGAATTATCTGTATTTCTGGTCGCGGCCATAGTTATATAGTCAACTGCCGGCATATTTGATGTTTTCATAGGAAAACCTGATTTATTTACTTTTTTCTCAAAAATATCAATATCAGGATTTACTGTATAATCATTTACTACAGCAATACCAGTTCTAAAAAGTTCTTTGGCAAACTTTTTATATTCTGCTGGCTGTTCCTTTGCAAACAAATAAAAAATACAAGCCATCCCACAAAGGGATGTGCCTGCTTGATTTATTTTCCAAGGTTTATTATTATCAGTCCTATCTTTTATCTCTTCCTCTACCTGCATTCTGTCAAACCATCTAAATCTGTTATGTTTCCAGACTTTCAATTCAGCCTCCGTTTTATGATCTTTTACATAAGCGCGAACATATACAAATCGTCCACACATATCCTCTTCATTCATAATGATTTTTATATTATCACCCTTTTGAGGTAATGGAATTTCTTTCCATGAATTGTCTGATAAACTATGATATCTTAATAGCCATTTTATATCCAATTTATTCTTAGGAGCATCCTTAACATAGCTTTTAACTCTAAAATGATATGTTTTTCCAAAAATCATTCCATCTTGAAATGTACCTGTTTTATCATTTGCAGAACCTTGATCTAATTTAGTTAAAAGTTCAATTTCTTTTACTCCTTCTTCTTTTTTCTCAGGAGCTTTATACTCCCCATAAATAATCCCCACATCACTTGTTTCGGTAATTGCTTTTCCCGAAGTATAAACAATATTACCTTCAGAATAGATATTATGATCTCCTACTGTAGTTTTGGTTATAGTACCTCCAACAATTCTTATCCTGCTCATAAATTATTAGTGTGATTTAGATTTTTCGGCACTATTATTTTGCAATTCTTTTTTAGAGTGTTTATTTATTCCGCCTTCACTGCTTGTATCAATACCTTTTACAGCTACCTCTTGTCTCTCCTTAGCAGTATGCGACTCTAAATTTCCTTCAATATTTTCCATAAAATTCCCAGTAACATTAAGCATATGATCACCTCCTACACTTGTATTAAGCATCATACCTACCATAGTAGTTTTATCCGCTCCGGCACTTTCTGTAATATTAACTCCTGCTGTAGCACTAATATTTTCGGAAGCATTTATAACAATATTAGCAGCGTTCATGGTTATTGTGTTTGAAGCTGTAATATTTATATTTCCACCAACAGTATCCAACAATATTTCATTACCATTTTTGTCAGCAATTAAAATACTTTCGTCTTCAGTAAATTTTATGATATGTCCGCTTCTGGTATGAATCGCTTTTATATTGTTTTGGCTATCGGCGTAACCGCTCTTGTCTTGTCCGTTGTATTGTGCTCCAATTACATACGGATTTTGTACGTTGTTGCCTTCAAAACCTACTAAAACTTCTTCTCCAATTTCCGGAATAAAGTAAAAACCTTTTCCTGCACCAGAGTGAGGCTGAATCATACGTATCCATTCGCTTACAGCATTTCCGCTTGCGGCGTAAAACTGTACCTTCACACGTCCTAAACCTTCGGGATCGTTATTTTCTTTTACCTGTGCCGGCTGACTTTCTGCTTTTGCAAAAACATGCACATTTGTATAATGTGGCGCTGCAACATCTGCAGGTATTGCTTTAAATTCGCAAGAATAGTTTCCGTGTACTTCTGAGTGGTGAATAACTTCTATCGCAATTAATTCATGCTCAACGGTTTGATTTACTATAGTAAATACCTGTCCAAGTCCTATAGGAAAATAAGATATACCGCTGTAATACACACTGTTTGCATCATTGCCCGCAGTTTGTAGCTTTATCATTTCATCTATATCCTCTTTATTCTGAGCATTTACAGTATAAGTACCATTACTCAATTCTGCATTTGTAACAGTTCCCTGATTATAACCTACAATTGATGCAAAGCTATCTTTACTTCCTGTAGCTGTTTTCGCTGCAGCATTTTGAATATTAGCTCCGTTATTGTAATCATATCCCGTTAAAGAAATTTTATGCGATACCATATTGGCTTGTATCTTAAAACTATGAAGTGAAGCTCCATTAATAAGTACTGTTTTGCTGTTTTTTGTTTGTCCGAATTGCATACGCATTCCGTCAAAATAATACCATTGTCCGTAACGCGTTGCTAATCTTTTCAGAAAATCAAAGCTGGTTTCGTTGTACTGTACAAGATATTTAAACTCTTTAAGATAAGTCGATTTTATAGAATCTCTCTGGTAAAATTCTCCTGGTCCTTCGGCAAAAATTCCCAGTACGATATCATCCATTCCGCGATCTTTAAAAGTCCTTGCCTTTTTCATATCGTCGATAACAATGCTATGACTTACTCCGGTTACATGTAACCCTACAGGGCTACCATGAAGATCAATTGACGAAAGTTCGGTAATAATTCCCTTGCTCATTAACCTGATTCCGGTAAGACTTTTGAAGGTAAAAATAACTTCGTCTCCCAAATAATCTCTCAGGGCTTTTGCCTGATCTGCCGGTTTAATTAAAGCTTTACCTGTATATTGCCAAACAAACGAAAAATGATGATGATCGGCCATTTTTTGCGATAGCTTTAAATCGTAATAAACAACGTTTTGGGTAAAACTTCCTATAGTGATATGTACTTGTTCTGAAAAATGTGCCATAATGATACGTGTTTTTTAATTAGCCTTTACAATTAATCTAAAGCAATCCAGTTATTAGAGAATTTTGCATCTCCAAAAGTCAATTCTTTAGCTACCAATTCCATAGTAATTTTCATCGGAACCTCTGTAGTACTTGTAAATTGCTCATCATAACCCACACAGAATGCTTTTGAAAAAGTAAGCTCTTTCATTTTGCTTAAAGCATCTCTTCTGTAAAAAACAATTTTTCCGTCTTTGGTCAGGTCGCCATTTAACATCCATGATAAAAAATGGCTGTTTTGACTTGCCTCAATAATCATTTTTATAATACCTCCTTTAGCACCGCCAGTTGGCTTGCTTGTGGTATCTATTTCCTGTTTAAAACTAATATTAAATTCAAGAACATTATATTCTTCACCGTCTATGTGTAATTTTGATAAAAAGCTCATTTGTAGATTTTTTAGGTTGTTAGAAATGGAGTATTAAGTTTAACTCCTGCTTTAGTGGGTTTTAAAAAATAAAATAAAAAAGGAAGTCCAATTAAATGGACTTCCTTAATAGTTTCAAGCTTAATAAAGTTTGATAAAGTCCAAAGGATTATACCCAAGCATTATCAAATTCTCCTCCACCCATCGAAATTTTACGAGCAGAAATCATAAAAGTTTCCGTTAAAGGATTTTCACTGTTATGATCAAAGTTTTCTTTGTACTTAACCATGTAAGCTTCTGTAAACTTTAACTCTTTTAAAGTAGCGTTTGAGTCACGTTTGATGAATTTTACTGACCCGTCTTTTCTTTCGAAATTGTTAGTCATCCATTCAAACAATTCTGTACTACCGGTAGATTCTACCTCGATCATGATTCTTCCTCCACGAGTTACTGTAGATGGACGCCCCGAAGCATCAGTTTCCTGAGCTAAATCATAGCTCACGTTTAATACTTTGTAATCTTTACCTGCTACTGTTAATGATGTTAAAAACGACATAATGAAAAATTTTTAGTTATTAATTTATATATTTATGCGGTAAATGTATAAATAAAATCTTATTATTTTAACATTTTTAATAAAATTTTATTTACATTGTTTATTAATCAGATTATCAACATCTTACATGCTAAAAAAAATAGTTTTAAACAGCGAAAAATCGAAAAATCAATTATTTATACGATAACGGACCTACAAAAAAGTACCCTCTGAAATCAAAAGCACGGTTAGTACTTTTTATTGTAGCTTCAATAATAATATCAACCTTTTTTTTTGCCCTGCTAACATTATCTACCAGATACATCGTTTCTGATAATTCGACTTTTAATTCGTTTACTTTTATTCTTTTTTCATGAAAAAGTAAAGACTGTTTCATCGTTTTTGAAATGATTTCTTTCAGCGTATTTTCATTCATCAGTAAATCAAAATCAATTTCCCAGATTTTAGATCCAAAGGTTTCATCAAACTTGCATTCGCCAAATGTTGTCGTTGCCAGCAATATGATTTGTTGGGCTATCGAATGTTCGATTGAAGTTTTCTCTAACTCCTTTTTTTGTATAACACTATTAAAATCTATTGGCAATTTATAAAAAGCTCCTTTCATCTCTTTTGGTATTAAATATAAATCAACCTGTCTGTACGCCCTTGTTTATTGGTTTCCATTTCTTTAGAAACCTGTTTTCTTTTTATAATATGCAGTTTTACTTTCGGAGTCAGTTTTAAGAATTTTTCCCGATACAGAATATCACCTATAAATCGATGCCCTTTTTTTTCATCTACAATTATAAAATAACTGGTTCCTTTTTCTACTTTTAGTGAATTGATATCACCTGCAAAAATTTGAATATTTTGCTCCTCTTTCTGAAAAGAATAAGTCAGTTCTTCGTGACTTAGTTTTCTGTATTTAGAAATATCAAACGATTCCATTTCTTCTTTTAAAGGCTCAAAAGGAATATTCTCAAAAAGAAAATTCTTAGGCGCTAAAAACTTTAAGCCTAAAAAACTCCATAAGCCTTTTTTGGCCGTTTGCTGTTTATAAAAATAGGTATCACGTGTTACTCTGTAAATCTCTTTTTCGTTCGTTTTATCATCTGTAACAATCATTTGATATGTCGGAATTTCGATTTCAGCAGGAACTTCCGCACCTTTAAAATGTGTTTTTAAATTTACTGTACCTACTTGCTCTTCAGAGATTATTATGCTAATGGTATGCTGTTGTAAAGCAGAGTCTGTTCGAACAATAACTTTACCTTCGCCGCTTCCCGCGTAAAAAACAGAACCGTCATTATCTGTAAGTCCTAAAGAAAGATTTAATTGTGGAATAGGCATATTTAAGCTTTTTAATAAATTATTTTAATTCTGTTTTTTGAAATTATAAACGCATGTTATCTTTTCTTAATCTTATATAATTTCAAACAATGCAGATACAATCGTATATTTTGATTATCTGCTTCACTCGGATTAAATTCATAATCCTTCTTCAGCGTATAAAACTTTATCGTATTAATTGTATTGGTCATCAATTTTTTAATATCTCTTCTTGTCAGTTCTAATGCCGCAGTTCCGTCACAGTTTACCTTAAACGCATTTTTTAAAATGTACATTTCACCACTTTTAAAATAAAGTTCTAAGGGCTGCTCTTGTCTGACACATACATTATCTGTGAAAATTTTAAAATACAGGTATATACTGCTTTTTCTTTTTCCGAGTTGAAACACAGCATATTCGTAATCTTCATTAAAAACACGTAACAAAATTGGTTTCGCACTTGCAAAAAGTTTACCCGAAAGCAATAATTCATTTTGCGTAATAGGGCAGCTTATGGTATCAATTGAATTTACTTTTTGTGCTTCAATTGTATTTGAAATAGAAAATAAGACAATAAAAAGTAAAATTTTAAGTACGTTCATGAATTTGAATTATTTGGTTTGATCATTCAAAAGATCAATATTTTTGTTTAAAAAGGAAACACATTTTGGTGTGCTTCCTTTTTAGATTTTACAATACAATTATTATTTTTGCTCGTAATCTGTATCCCATTCTGTTCCGTCATTTCCTTTTTGACCGTCCATTTTGATAAGGAAGTTTTTAGCAGGGAAATAAGGCTTCATATGAATATCCATATAAATTCTGTCTTTTTGAATTGGATCCTGCTCAAATCTGCGGATTTCGAAATTCTCGATTAATTTATCCGGACCAGTGATTCCGTCAAGGAAAGCAACAATCTGATTCATAATCTCTTTACGTGTTTTAGCAGTAAAGTTTTCGAAAGCACGACGGTTAAGGAAATCCATTAATACTTTAGTCACATAATCAAAAACACGAACTACAGAATACGTTTGTAATCCTAAATTGTCTCCGCTAAATAATGTTTTTGCAGAGAAAGCCATTACTTTACCGTACTCGTTCACCATAGGAACTAAACCTAAATTTTCAAGATTGGCGATTTCGCTTTTCTTAAGGTCAAATTTCACTCCGTCAACCTCATTGATTCCACCGAATTTTTTACCGGCAGTAACCTGAGACATTAAAGTTTTATAAATTTTTCCTGCAAGTGCTGCCGAAGGAGCAATGTGTAAATCTTCATTTTCACCAATTTGGTCAAATCTTCCACGACCTACTAACCAGTTACAAGTCATGATTACGTTTGAACGATATACTTCTCCACCTGTTAAAGCAGCTGCATCAAACATTTCCATTACATCATCCGGTTCATCAAGATGTTCGAAATCTGTAACTAACATTACTTTGTTTTCATGTGCAATTTTTGCCCATTTCTCTATTACTTTATTTGATCCTAAATAACCAGGAATTACCAAAATACCGTAATTATTTTTAAGGTCTAAACGATCGTAATTATCAACTAATTCTGAGTGAATTGCATCAATAAAACGAGTATTGTCAAGATCTTTTAATTGCTCTAAATCAGCATTTACGATCGTAACATTTTTTACCTTATCTGTTTCAGTGTTTTTGAAAAACAAAGCAATTGTTCTGTAAGCAGCTTCGATTTCTCTTGTATCTTCAACTGCTTTTATCAGATTCTTTTTCAACAATGCTTCAGACTCTTTGCATTTGTCTTCACTTTGAGCCACCATATCAGTCAAAGCTTCATTGCTGCTTAAAACAGAATGCCAAAGCTCTAATGTCTTTTTAAGTGTTTCTCTTTCTTTGGCTTTATTTACTTCGCCAAGGAAAATTTTTCTTCTTGCTTTTCTGTCAGGATTAAGGTTTTGAATTCCCTCAATTGACATTTCCAACAAATCAAACCCGCCGTATTTGGCTAGTTTTTCAACATTTTTTTCAATTGAGCCTCCGGCTACTTTACGTTCTAATACTGCAGTATCAACGTCCCCACCTTTATATGCTTCTTTATTTGACATATTTTATATTTTTAAAATTCTTATTTGTTTTCTTTTAATTCGTTGATCAGCGTGCTTAAGCTTTCTAATAAAGCTTGTTTTGCCTCACCATCTTCCAGTGCTGCTTTCAAAATTTTATTTGATTTTAACTGACGAATAATTTTTTGATATTGGTCTTTTTCTGTCTCAAGATCAGACAAAAAACTACTTTGAGATGTAATCCCTTTTATACCAAAATCTCCTAAGTTTTTAAAGTCCAGCGCTTCTACTTTTGTAGCTCCGTCAACCGTTTCAAAATTTACTTTTACTTGTGGTTTAAAATGTTCAAATGCTTTCTCGACACTTGTAATTCCTTCAACCAATTCTGGTTTTACAGGAGCATCAACAGTTAATTTCTGAGCAACAAGTGTTCTGTTTTGAGGGATTGCAGTGATTGCTTCATCTGCATCTAGTTTTACTTCATTACCTCCAATTCCGTAATTTGATAACATAATTTTAAATTTTTAAATGATTATATGATTAGTGTTTTATTCTTATTTTCTAATTATTGATTTTGATAAATCTGGCGGCAAACATCCAAATCCCTGCTTACTTTCTCCAGTTCTTCCTTATAGGTTTTAGCCGATTGGTTTAAACTGTCTATCAAATGAGAGTTGTGCGTAAGACTTCTGATTTGTTTTTTATAATCAATAATGTTCTTGTAAGCCAGGATTACATTGTTGTAAAGTTTTTTATTCTCTGTTGTATCTTTTGGAATTTTCTGATACATATTAGCAATCATAACATTAGCCAGACGTTGCTGAAAATCATTGTCTACTTTTGGCGAATTAATAGAGTCTATTGTCATTCTTACACTATCAATTTTAACCGAAAAATTAGTTTGATAATCGTATTCTCTTTTCATCATTTCATTCTCTGCCTTAAGCATTTTATTTTCTGCTATCGGCATATAAAAATTGAACGATACTGCAATTAACATAACCGAAAAAGTAAGGATAAAGGCAATTAAAAAAGCGATAAATGCTTTCTGACGTTCTTGTTTGTTTAATACTTCCATAATTTATATTACTATTATATTCTTAATCTTTTATAAAGAAACCGTGTCTTTTAGGGCTGTGAACAATATCTTTTTTGTCTGTTTCAGCAACAAACAATTCGATATTTTCTTTCTTCTTACCTATATAATCCAGTTTGTTCAGTGTTTCAAACAACTTCTCAATTTTAGATAGTGTATCTACAGCCAGTGTTGCCGTTTTATCAATATGCACATGGTCGTAGCCGGAATTGATAAGCGATGTAAACATAATTTCCAGATTCCCCTGTGAGATGTCACACCATTCTGCAAAATAATTCAACAGCTCTTCTTTTCCTGCTCCGGATTTTGAATCGATAAAGTTTTTCATCACTCTTGCAAAAGAAACCACTGTACTTAACATCGCGGCAGGATGCTGATGTAACGAGAACCAGCGAAACTGCGTTAAGCAGGTCCCTAAAAAATAACCTGTGCTGTCTGCCAATTGCATTACTGTTTGCGGCAAAACTCCTGTTTGCTGAATTCGGTTGATTTTTTGAGAAATTTGTACTGAATAAATTTCTATCTGACCAAACGAACGTGCGATTTGTGCCTGAATATCAACCAATTTAGGATGACAAGCAACGGTAACCGATGACGGAATATAAGCTTCATCCAGAACAGTGGTATCGCCAATTAATATTTTACCAATGGCCAGATAAAATCCTCCATAACCAATTCCAGAACGAAATTCTTCGGCTTTGATAAGATGAAGTTTGTATTCTGGCTGTGTGTAAGGATATCTTGGCGGAACTTCATCCGGGTCCGGCTCACCAAACGGAATTCTCTTTTTAGAATTAACCGATATACAGGCAAGCAAAACCAGTTGTTCTCCTTCTTTTATGTCATAAGTATCTTCGGGATAAGGAACCTGAAGATCCAGCGTATCTGTATTGCTTTTACTGATTTCTATTCGTGATCCGTTTGGCGTAATAGCGTGGCATTCTTCTACACGAACGCGAAGCAGTTTATGGTTATCTATACTTAAAGTGATCTTAGTAGCTTCCTTATTTTGATTTCCGGAATCTAATAATCCATAACTCATGGGCGTGGTATGAATACCTATCGCATCATTTACCAATTCAGAAACGTTGTCCTGCATTGATAAAAAGTGGCTTTTGTTGATCTTCATCCCGTCAATCCAGTTCACGGGAAAATGATGTAATTTTTCTATCATGATTCTATATTTTATTTAATTTGAAATAAGAACTTGTTGTCGTCTCTTATCCTCTTAATTTATTTTCTACCCTAATTATGGCATTATCATAAACTGTGTTTTCCTTAAATTCCTTCGCCAATTTGTAATAATTCAATGCTTCCTCAAAATCATTATCATTTTCAAAAATTTTCGCAATATTGTAATAAGCGCTGGCTTTGGTCGTGTTGATCGAATTACCGGCAGCGTAGGTTATTGCTTTTCTGTTGGAGTAAATAGCTTCTGCTTTATAGCCTTTTTTAATATACATAAGACCTAGATTTCCGTATGCCTGCCCAAATACCGGATTGTACTCGATGGCTTGTTTATAAAAACTCAAAGCAGCATCAACATCTTTGTCCTGATAAGCCAAATCTCCTTTTTTATTCAGCATTAGTGCTGTTTTTCTGTCTTCTGCAGATACATATACCTCTTCCTCTGAATCATTACTTGATGATCCGTCTATACCAACTTCCTTCTCTGTTTTCGAAATGACATTGTTGATATCAATGATTTCTCCGTTTTCATTTATTTTAAATAAATTCCAGACATTTCCTTTTTTATTTTTTGGGATGTAGTAGGTTTTAACCAATGATCGCCCAACATAAACAAACACTTTTGCACCGCTTGCAGATAGCTGCGAAGAATTTAGATCTTCCTTATTAGAGTAATCATGCACAAAATAATGATAGGATTGTCCGAATTTTTTATTGTCAATCGTTATCGTTTCAGGACCATAACTATCTGTGTCGTCAACATCAAGATTAGACAGATTTCCCTTCTTATGCTGAAAATAAATATGATTCCCCGGAAAACTCAAATGCGAGTCTAAGTCCTCTGGATATTTTCCCCAGTTTAAAACAATCCTCATTCCGTCGAGATTTTTCATTACCGGACTTAAAGCATATGTCAAATCATTGCAGGGACATTTTACAACAAGACTAGAATAATTTTCTTTTTTAATGATTAACAGCGTATTCGAGTCATCCTGAAAACCACCATTAATTGTTGTTCTTCCATTAGAATTGGTTAATCTTTTTGTTGATGATTCTCCATTGCGCTGAATCATAACTTCTGCATTGTCTAATACCTTATCTTTTTCTACAGCAGACAAAACCTGAATCGAAATATCCTGCGCATTTACACTAAAAGCAAGAATTAAAAAGAATGCTAAAAAATTTAATTTCATTATATATTGTTGTTTATTATATGTTATAACACTATTTTTCGGGTTAAAACGTAGCAATGGCGCGCACTGAGCAGTTTTAATTAAATTCACTTAGGTTGCAACTTTTGTTTTTTTTAAAACTTTTCTGAACTTAGCTTTTGTCCTACTATTCAATTTTAGTTTTATAAACATATCCCTTTTTCCCAGATTTAGTTTGTATAAACCACCAATTACCTGAATTATCTAAAACTTCAATTCTATCTCCTGACTTTATTTTTTCAACTATATCAGATGCGCTATTTTTATCTTTTCTTAAATTAGTATACCCATCAGGATCATTAATTCTATATATGTTCTCAATTTCAGAATTTGGATTTTGACCATAAAGTAATTCTACATAATCCCTTAATCTTTGAAAATTAAAATATTTATTCTTTTTTAAATATGATTTATAATCTGGATTTTTAATAAGGATAGCTTCGGTATTACCTACAACACCAACTTCTAAATCTTTATTAAGTAAAATTGCAATTGTCTTCTCAGGATTAGAATACAAATTTGGATTGCTATTAATATTATCCACAATATGTCCAATTTTTGAAAAACCATTCCCTTCTTTTGCATAAGATAAGTCTTCTGATTTACCTTGATAATTCACCAACAAAATACCATCCAAAATATCCTCTCTAATTTCAAGTTTTTTATTATGATCAAAAATTAACTTTTCGAAAGAAGACTCATTATTAAAATCAAATTTTTCAAAAACAAATTTTAATAATTCAAGATCTGACGCGTAACCATATTCAATTACTAAGTCTTTCAGTTCTTCTCTATTATTTAGTTTTAACCAATTTAATGCATTCTTATCTCCATAAAAAACATAAGAATTATAATAGAATTCTAAATTATCATTTATAGCTTCTTTATTATCATCAGTTTCCGGATCTTCAATCAAAATAAATTTATTTTCTTTAATTGCAATTTCAGTAAACATTGCAGGTCTTAAAACAACATTCTTGTTTTTGTAATCATATATATTTACGTTAAAGACTTCAAGAACCTTATCTTTAAATTTTTGCTCATCAGGAAATTTAAATTGCCTATTTAACAAGCTTGTTTTTACTTTTTTTATGTAATCAACAGATAAGGTATCATAGTCATATTTTAATCCATCACCAAGATCCGTTATATTATAAGGTGCAACTTTCAAATTATCTGCAATTTGTAAATTGTCACTTTGTTTTTCTCCTTTTTCATTACAAGAAATAGCTAATAAAATCAGCAATAAATTAAATATTATCCTTTTCATTTTATGTTTATGTATACTTAATTTTATTTTATATTATATTTAGGAATTCCTCTCGCTAACAAGAATATATAATTCTTGCTAGCTGAGGCTTTTCTTTTTCAATACGTCAAGGAACTTATTGTTTTGTTATTCTTTTAATAATTAATTTAAATATTATTTAGTAACTACAATCAATCCATTATCATCTACCTTAAACTTTTCTAATTTTAAAGTTTTAAAGTTTTCTCCCTTTTTTGTTTTAGTTTCCAAACTAAAAACGTAATCTTTATTAATCTCAAACTCAGTAAATTCAGAAACGGCATTTTTTTCATCACCTTCTTTAACAAACCCAATTTCTTTTTTAGAAATAACCTTATTATTTTTTAATGTTACTAACGTATATGTAAAATCATCAAAATTAAAATTGCCAATAATAAAAAACTTAACGTCCTTAATATCAGGCAATCTTAGGTAATCTTTAGTATCCAAATCAGCTATACTACAGCCTAATTGATTCCATACATTGTTACCATTTATAATATTTTTTGTAATAGGCAAATTTGTAATTTTCGTTTGAGAGTAACAATCACCTTGATTTGTACCGTTTCCTTTTTTGAAAAAAACTAAATAATCATCATAAACAATTACTACAACATTATCGATAATTAATACTTCGTCCCAAGGTACTTCACACGCCTTCTCAGGGTACATTGATTGATAAATAGTAATTTCATTTCCAAGTGTTATACCATTTTTTAAGAAAATAGATTCATATGATTTCGCTGTTTTACTACTTTCATAATATTTAACTGGAGTTTTATTGCTTTTATAATATTCAAACGTACATAGGTCACCTACTTTTAGTTTTTTATCATCAATTTCAATTTTTATATTTTTAAATTGATCTGTTATTTCAGTTTTTGTTTTTTTTGCAGTTCCTGAAATTGAAGATTCGGAAATTTTATAAAAGGTCCAATAATCCGCAGAATTGTTATCATTATTATTAGACATCACTACTCTTGTATCTTCGACTGTTTTATTAGAGGAATCTTTTATCACTTCAGCATTCAAATTATCTAAATCTGTGCTATTTGATTGTGTGTTTTCTTTACAATTTGCAAGCAATAAAACTAAAAGTGCCAGGCTTAATATTCTTTTCATAATTTTATTCTTTATTCAGGAATTCCACCAGCTAACAAGAATATTTCATTCTTGCTAGCTCCAGCTTTTCTTTTTCAATACGTCAATGAACTTTAATAAAAATTAATAGACTTATAACATACTTAAATCTTTATGATCTTTCCTGATTCATTTACTTCGTAATTACTAATCATTTCAGATTTAGTTTTTCCTTTTACGCTTTCTATCGTTTTAATTTTAATTATTTGTTTTTCGTCTATTTGAAAATTCGTTATAGATTTATCATCAATATTTTCTGGTTCAAACGACTCTCCTTCTACGTATAAATTTGAAACAACTTTATTTCCTTTTATTGTCAAAAGATAAAATCTATAAGGAAAATCAGCACAATCTTGTGGAACTAGTATCAAATTAACATCATTTTTAGATGGTAAAGATAAATACCTCACATCCTCTTGTCCACATGAAAAATCTTCAAGACCTTTAATAAAATTTACCCCGATTCTATTATATGTTACTTTATCTATGTCAATTTTTTTATTATATGGTAATTGTACATCGGATTTTTTTATATAATTATCTGTTTTGTTTTCAACAACTGATATCTTATCAGGGTTAGGTGTAAAACAATGATATCCTTTATCATAATAAAACAAATGATTATCTACAATAAACATATCATTAAAAGGGAATAAACATCCTTCTTCAGTTACATCTCCATTAGCATTCATTATAACCATAATTTCATTTCCAACATTTACACCATAATTATTCTTAAGTTTTATTTTAATTTCATTACTAGTTTTTTGACTTTTAAAATACTCTGTAAACGTATTTTTTTCTTGTACTATTTCTCCTTTACATTTTAGTAATTTTCCATCCATTACTTTTATACTATCATTACTTATGTAAATAATGATATTTTCATAATTTTTATCAGTACTTTGAGAAGAAAAATACCAAGCTTTATAATTTGAATTATCTTCAATTTTTACATTTTCTGTGATTTTCTCTGCATTTTCATCTTTTAAATTAGAAACTTCTTTCTGTTTACAACTAATTAAAAAACCGATTAATGCTAAAAGTAAAAATTTGTTAATGTGTCGAATTCTAAATGTTCTTTTACTCCATTTCATTTTATTATTCTTTTTAATGAATTCCACCAGCTAACAAGAATATATAATTCTTGCTAGCTGAGGCTTTTCTTTTTCAATACGTCAAGGAACTTATTGTATTGTTAATCTTTTTTTTTAATCTATTTTAGTAGATTGAATTTGTGATATTGAATTACTTGACTTTCACAATAGAACCATCTTGCTTTATTTGCATATTCTTCGTAATTATTTTTGAGTTTTTTTGACTATCAATTTTATACATCACAATAGATAAATCTTTTTTAATCATAAAAGTATTTTCACTATCTGATTCGTAACCAACAATTTCACTAGATAAAACTTTCCCCTCTTTTATATTCACAATAATTTGAGTTACCGAATCACCATCAGTTTCAAAAACATATGTTTCAAAAGGTAATCCATCATTATCAATTATAAAAATTCTAGAAGGATATGCATTTAATTGTTCACTTATAATTTTTGTTATTTCTGATAAATCGTTTGGATTGTAAACGCCATATGAATTTTTATCAGGATCCTTATTATAATTATCAAAATCAAATGGTAAACTAATTTTCTTTAGTTTATTAACCTGGGAATTTTTTTTAGCCTTTTTCGTAAGTATACACTTTGTTGGTGCATAAAACTCAAAATTAACTTGCTTATCAATTTGCCATTGAATACTATCCTTATTAAGTATTAATATTTCTACATTCGCTTTTGTTTTTTTATTATCAAAAAAGCTATAAAATGTTGCTTCAATTTTATTTTCTTTAATAATTCCTTTTACATTATACTCCTTTTCATTCGAGCAATCAATTCTATTTCCGTTTTGGGCAATAGCACAGTACTGAGCTATAAATTCATTATCATTTGATTTTTGAATTGACAGTGTAAATAACATTTCAGGAATATCATTGTTATTTGGGTTATATATCCACTCCCATTTACCTTCTAAGGAAATGTTTTGTTCATTCGTTTTTTTTTGCTCACTACTTTTTAATTCGGATTTATTAGCAATTTTATTTTCACTAATATCTTCACTTTTTTTACATCCCATCAGAAGTAGAAAAATCAACAACATTCTTACTTTCATACTATTTTCATTTAAAATAATCTACTTTCTACTTATAAATCTTGGAATTCCTCTCGCTAACAAGAATATATAATTCTTGCTAGCTGAGGCTTTTCTTTTTCAATACGTCAATGAACTTATTGTATTATGTTATATTTAATCAATCTTTTTTCAAGATTAAATTGTGGTATATACTTACCTCTAATGAAATTATTTTTAAATTTAATTTAAAGTAAAGATTGTTTCTTTTATTTCGCCATCTACAGATTTTACTCTTGTCCCGGATATGAATTACCATCTCCTTCCTCTTTTGCTTCTTCCCAAAAAGTATTCATTTTCGGTAAACCATAGTAATTATTCTTTTTAAACTCATTATCAATTTTGCTTTTATCATCACTAAATTTATAATAAGAACCCATAGAATATCTATACTTTTCGTAACTGTTATCTTGCGCTAGAACAGACGAAAGATTAAGAACGTTAGCAACAATAACCATTTTTTCTTCAAATTCTAAAGTTTGATCTTCTTCTAAATATCTAATATAATCAAGTAAATCATCCATATAATTACCATCACTCACCTTCATTCCTTCTTTCATAATTTCAATAGTTTCTTTATGAAAGATAAATTTTCCATCGCAGGTTTTATGCCAAAGCAACTGACCATATTCTTCTCCATTAGTATCACCGCTTTTTGTTTTAAAGCGATTATTTTCAACTACCCATTTTAATAAGTCCTTATCTTTAACGTACCCAAAAGTTTTGATTAATGATTCTAAAAACTCCTTATCGTTGAATTTTAACCAAACCAAACTCGCTTGGCTATTGTTAAAAATATACTTATTACGATTTATTAATATTTGAGTATTTTTTTGTCTTTGTTTTTCTATATCAGGTACTTTTTTCCATCGCTTAACCTCTATTTTGGTATTTTCAACTTCATCATTTACAAAAACTGCTTTATCTTCGTAAATTGAAAGTTCAGGATAATCTTTTTCATAATTTATTAATTGAGGTACTGCCCAAAAATTAGTAATGAATTTATTTTTTTTAGAAACATATAGATATTGAAAATCTGACGTTTGGGGTTTTAAATCCATTTTTTTGTCACATTTATTACTTAAATCTATTTTTAAAAATTCAGAATTTGAATTAGGATCTATTTTGCGATTAAAAAAAAGATCTACTTTTTCAGAGAAATCTTTATCCGATAAAAAAACATATCCATTACTCTTTAATATTCCACTTTCTAAACTTACTAATACATTAAGATCATCAGAATTGTAATCCTCAAAACTTCCATATTCTTCGGACGCCCCATTTTCTAATTGCTTCTTTATGGTTTCTTTTACCTTACTCAATTCCATTGTGTTCATTTTATTATCATTATTGGATTTTTCTTTTTTTTGACAACTTGATATAAGTGTAAAAAAGAAACAGAAAAATATTACAATGTTTTTCAATTTGTTATTTAGAACTTTCACCTGCTTCATTTGATTTAATATTAAGCTTTAATACTTCTTTACTTGCTTCATCCGGAGAAGTATATTTATCGTCTTTATTTAATTTATCTTCATCCTTAATTTCATAACCTTTAGGCTTATAAAATCCTCTAAAAATTTTATAGTGTTTAACTCCTTTTTTATCTGTGTAAGACTTGAAAACTTCACCACTACAATCATATTGAGATATTTTCAACATATCGCCCTGGTTTCCTCCTAAACAAGCATAAACATTATCTACAGACAATTCTCCAAATATAAAAGTCGCATGCCCAGCGGTCTGTATTTTTTTTCCTGTTGAATCACAATCGGAAAAAATTGCCACAGCTCCATAAAATACTTCGCATTTTTCAACTTTACTACTATCTAAAAACATTCTAGATCCTGCTGATTTAGGACTTTTATTTCCACTTTCTTCTAAACACCAACAAACAAACGATGAACACCAAGCCGTCCCACTTCCCGACCCAGGACTTGACCCTCCATCTGAATGATATGTTTTGATTCTTGAATCAATATCTCCTTCATCTTTTCCTCCATATGTTTTTGCCTCTTCTAATGCAATTTTCATCCAAGGAGATCTTTCTTTATTCTCACCTTTTTCTTCGCTTTTTATATTTTCACATTTGCCTTTAAACAATACTGCAGCTCCTGGTTTATAATGCTTTTCTGTCAATTCTTGTATTACCTCGCCAACTGTTGTTTTTCCATTATTAAATCCCCAGCGTTGTTCTTTTTTTTGTCTTGTATAAACCCATTTTTCTCTTTTTACACGTTCATTCTCTTCTTTCATAAAAGAAGGATTTGAAGAATAACCATATTTAGTTACCCATGGTTCTTGATTTATATTTATTTTCCTCTGCTCAAGGCTTGTTTTACTCCCATCTCCATCCGGCACATCTATACTTTCATCAAAAAGTACATATTTAGGATTGCTTCCATTTCCAACAGCATTAGGTTTTAAAACTAATAAATACAAATCTGCCATTGTATTCAATTGATCTTTTTTCTTTTTAAAATAATCTTGAACAAAAGTCATTTGATCAATAAATGTCATTGCCTTCAATTTACCTCTTGTCGTTCCAAGTCCTTTTGCTGCAGCATCACTAAATTGTATTAAACCAGAAAATCCAGCGCCATTATCAGCAGATGGTTTAAATGTGCTACCTGTTTCTAAGTGCATAATTGACATCAATTCACTTGCTTTGTCTTTCTTTTTATCTTCACCCCAAAGATTAGCACAAACTTCAAGAACTTTTTTACGTTCATCACAAGTTAACTTATCGCTCCAATAGAAATTATTTTCTTTACAGACACAAACGCCTTTTTCCTCTTTTTTATCCTTTTCATCAGGTGTAAAAAGCTTTAAAAAACTATTTACCACTTCGGCAGCATCTGGCATTACTATGGGTTTTACTTTAAATACAGACTCACCCCAATCGTATATTGCTCCACTAACAGTTTCTATAACTCCTTTCTCTTCTTTTTTAGATTTTCCTTTTGTATCTGCTGGTGCCTTAGATTTTGGTTTTACAGTTTTTTGTGGAGCTGTTTTTTGAGGTGTTGCTTTTTTATCAGCAACCTTATCATTAGGGTTAATTACATTTACATTATTACTTGCTTTTGTTTCCTGTCTGAATATTTCAGCTGTAACATAATATTCATGCGTTTTGCCTTCACTTTTATCACCTTTAGCCAACTGGGCATTTGCCATTTTTGCAAAATCAGCAGCTAATTTAAATTTAACATTTGCAACACCATCTGATACCAGCTCTGATTTTGTTACAGCTTTGTTATTTTTATTTATTTCATTATGTCCTGCTTTGGGAGCATCGTCTTCCCATAAAGTAACATGCACGGTACAGTTATCCAGATTTAAACAATGTACTTTTGCTAAAACAGTTTGGTTATATGTAAAAGGTTTTGTCTGTAGATTTCCTGATGCGTCGCAAAGTTCCACTTTTACTATTTTACGCTCAATTGTATCAACTGGTTTAATATCTAATGTTGCTTTTTCATTGCCAAAAAGGGCCACTATGCGTATAGCTTGCCTTTTTAAGCTTATTTCAGTAAAAGTATAGTTTGCTGTAGGTCCGGTTTTATTGTTTTTTTCTTTTAAAATCCATTTTCCATACTCTAATATATAGATAGACCACTTCACCTGTTCTGTAAACGGGTTACTAGCGAAAGGATTTATTTGTCCCGGTAAACTTGCAGGAATATTTGAAATACTTGTTTTGTAAATTATTTCTTTCCCTATCTCCGGATTTGCTGTACCAATTATTTTAAAATTTGACATATTCTATATATTGATTATCAAATAACATCATTATCATCCAAAGTCGCCTGAAAAGTCCCCATGTCTACCATTGGGTTTATTTGGCTGTGTACTTCAGGATCTGCTTCTTTAAAATTTTGTTTTCCTGCCTCGGCTTTTTGTCCGTGCTTTTCAACCTCTATACAATCTGGTCCGCCAATAGGGCACGTTGCTTTACTGTCTTCAACTAATATTTTACCTTTATTGCTCAGCGTTATTTTTTCATAAAAACCACTCCATTTGGTAATAGTAGCCTGACATGGCAAATAATCCCCACTACCATTTGGTTGCATTTTACATTTACCAAAGGTGTTTTTTTCTAATGTTTGTCCAATTTCTTTATCTGTTGCTATGAGCTTCTTTTCAGCGTCTTTATCATTGGCAAAATGCTTATCCTGCGATTTTACTTTTAGTGTATCTTTTTTAGGTTCTACACTAAATTTACATTTTAAGGTTGCTCCCTGTACAACTACATGCTTCTCACTCATAACTTTATCTTTTTTAAAAACGACTCATTAATCCTTTAAAAAAACTTTCTTTCGGTTTTTCTTCTGCAACAAAAATGGATTGTCTTGTTGCTATAGTAATCTCTTTTTTTTCATTAAGATTATTAATTTCTATTGTTATCTTTTTTGCTGTTTCCAAATTAAGAGTACAAACCAATTTTATCTTTTCTATTGAATAATGATTTGGATTTAAAAAATATTCCGCCTCATAATTCCCTGCACGATCATCATCGATCAGAAATTTTTCTTTCATTTCCTCGTCTCTCAATTCGCCTTTTTGCTTAATCAAAATCAAATTGCCTTTGTCAAGATATTCTTCTATTCTTTGCTCAACATCTGCTTTTACAACTGCTTTTTTGGGTATAATTGAGAAGTAAGCATCTTTTTCTACAACCAAATTAGAACCATAACAAATGTGAACTCCATTAAAAAAAACCTTTAAAAACCAATCATCAGAAAGTGATTCAAGCAAACTATCTTCGTCTCTTAATGTATATTCGACAGCATCAATATATTTTAAAACTGTTTTTCCATCGTAATAATCAAAGATTTCATTTTTTTTATCTTCCCAACGTTCCTTAATGGTGTTATAATTAAAAATATCAATCCAATTTCCATTTTGATCTACAACTACCTGCATTGGATACAATACACTTGCTGTCATTTCTGCTAATATGTCTACTTTCGTATCAGCTTCTTTTCCATTGATTTTTATTTTATTTAATCTGTCGATTTCAAAAAAACAAATACCGTTTTTATCTGCTCTCAGCCATTTTACACTTGCTTCGTATTCGAGATGTTTTATCTTATCCCCTGTTTCAAAAGTGTATTTTACTTTGTAATTATTGTTAATATGAATCGGATAAAAAGGAATTGTAAATGCATTGCTGCCAAAAACTACCTTTTTACGAGTGACTTCACCTAGATCTTCCTTATCATTAATTTCTTCTTTTTCGGGAGCTAAAATCAATAATTCCAAATAACTTTTAAAATCAGCCTCAATTAAATCCGGAATATTACAACGCATATTATGATATCGTCTTAATTCCTGAGCATCTACGCCAAGTTCATTGGCTACACTTTGCAATGTATCTCCCTTTCTTATCTTATAAGTGCGATAATTGTCATATGACGGCACCTCAGATTCCTCTATATAATACATGATTTAAAAAATTTAATCTTGTTCTATTGCTATTTTATCATCTTTCTTTTTCTCTTTGTTCTCTTTAAGTTCGTACACAAAATCCGGATCTTTCAATTTATCTTCCTTTCTTGTTTCAATTTCTTTTTCTTTCTGCCTTTTACAAATAATTACTGAATTCTCTGTGATACCATTCATACCCAAAGTGTATTTAGCATCAACATATTTTGCTGTTTCATACCATTTTGGCTGTAGAAAAAACACCCAATTACAATTTTCTCCTTTATGTTGTAAATCTATTTTACTATCAGCATTATGGTCATTATATCCTGAAACTGTATGATAAAACAAGTTTCCAAAATCAATCCTTACCGGTCCTTTAGATCTGATTGAAGTATAATTTGTACTGTCTGCTTTCTTTTGAATTAACAAGGTTATCAATAATAAATCTTTCATCTCTATACCTTCAACCACAGGAAATGGGTTATCACCCGGAGGAATTTTCCACGTAACATATTCTTTAGGAGGAATCTGCATCATATAATTAAATACGGCGTAAATTCCCGTTGGTACCAGAAATATCAGGAAATGCGAACACATTAAAAACGTAAGGTTGATTCCGTTTAAGGCTGTGTAAATAATGATAAACAATACACTCGAATAAAGCGTAACCAGAAAAGAAAACAACAATTCGATACCAACTGTGCCTTTTAAATGAAATTCGTTAAAATACCAGCGATACAAGTACACATTCAGGATTCCGAACAATAAAGAGGCAATCTGATAGAAAAGAAACTCATCAGACAGTTCTGTAAATAATTTGTTGTAACCCAAAAAACCGACCAAAGCATAAATTACTACAAACGAAAAAAGATAGATATAAAACTTCTTTTTATACGTTACAGCAAAATCTTTTACTTTATCGCTAAATACCATTGTAAGTATGGCACTAACTGCTATAATTATCACTAAAAATACAATAAGCCTAATGTCTACAAGGGCTCCTAAATGCTTTTTTATCATTACTATATTCTTGTTGTAAACCCTAAAACAGGCTGTTTACTTAAATTAAATTCTTCCGTTTGCTCATTCATCAATAAGATTGTTTTTATCTCAACTTCCATAGGAAAAAAGTGTTCGCAAAAACAATCTATAAATATTTTAATTTCTCCGTTATTGATATAATTCTGAAAAGGCTTGTTGATTATTGGACCTATTTCAATAGTTACATTCAGAGAATAATCCATGTAATTATTTCCGCTGATAAAATCAACTCCTAATCTGTTTTCTCCCAGTATAATCTGCTCTCCTTCATCAAAGTATTCCTTAGAACTTGTCGTGGTAAAAGTTACTTTTTCTTCAATAATACTAGCCAGACAGCGGCATGCGAGATCAATATCCCCAACAATTTTATAAGCATAAGGCAAAAGCTGAATAAACTTTGACACCAAAATGGCAGGATAAATATGCGGCAAACCCCAAAAATCATAAAAGAATTCCAAAGGTTTACTTCCGTTTAGCTTATACAAAAAATCCCTTTCAACGCTTTCAATTTTAGTACGGTAATGAAAAATCTCATTTTCAAAAGGTGTGAAAAAATTACGTGCTTCGGCTTCCTGCTTTTTTTGATGCTTATGCTCCCTGATCATCTGCCCCACCGATTTATCGGCATTATTCTCGCTCAGACTATGTACAAACCCTTCCGGAAGCGCGTCATACATACTGTCTCTCGACAATTGTATGTTTAAAAATTCCTGCTTATCATAATTATCATCCTGAATTGCAGCTCCTAAAACATCACTTCGATGTGCTCTTGAAAATTGTCCATGATTCGAAATCGTAATTTCATCCTGAACAACGGTATTGCTCTCAAGAAGCTCATTAGCAATAACTTCTGCCCTGATATCATACGAAATACCCTCTATTTCGCGTACCAGCTCTTCAAGACTCTTCTTATTTTTTCTTTGCATCGTCGTTAATTCGTCCTGCGCCTATATACCGCAACTGAAAATACTCATCATTGAAATTATATATAGCAAGTCCTTTGTCTGTGCAGGCCAAAATTCTATCATTGTGCAGATATAAACCCACATCTGAAATAGGATGATCTTTGTCATATCTGAAAAAAACAAGATCTCCTTCTGCTAAAAAAGTTCTTCCCGTAAAAATTTGAATTGATTTGGATTTCCACATCCCTGCAGGATCTTTAGGCAGCGTTACTTTATAAACATCACTATACAGAGACTGCAAAAAATAAGAGCAGTCAATTCCCTTTTTAGAAAAAGTTTTTTCTTTATAAGGCGTATTAATCCAGGGATCGATGTAGGAATATAATTTGTAGTTCGTGATTTTATTGGGCATAACAGCCAGCACTATAGAATATTTTTCCTTTAATGCTAAAACGTCATCACTTAAATTTTCTGAATTATCGTTGACAACTATATTATTTTTTAAACCTGAATCTCCCATTTTCGATTGCTTTTTAAGTGACTCAAGAGAGTAATCGTATTTAAAAGGAATTTGAGAAATATAATTTTGGGCATGACCTCCCGTAAAGAAGTGCATCAAAAGAACTAAAAAAACTGCCTGCCTCATAAAAATATTATTTGTTGTTTTTATCATTTATGCAAAAAATGATAACAATTTTATTCTCAATTTTGAAATCTAAGCACAACATCCACAAAAATTAACATTATCATTTTTTTTATCAAAAAAATTGATAAATCAATACTTGATAGTGAGTTTATTTATTATGAATTTATTTACGGTGATAAAACGTTAGGTTGCAAACGTACTGAAATATTTTGTAAGAATACAAATTATTTTTGTAAAATTTCTTGTATATTTTTAAAATATTTGTACCTATTTTTGCTTTCGATTTCATAAAAAATATCTGACTTAGGGAATTACTTTAAAAAATTGAAATGAATAAAAAAAATATCGATATTAGGGTTGTATTTTTCTTTGTTATAATATTATTAATTGGAATCATAGCATTTATAATTCAGCTTTTCAACCATGTAGACTGTGAAGACGCTAAATTTTATATTTTTTCGGATAACTCGCAAACCGAGGAATCTATTGAGTTTTATGATAAAACACCCAATGCTAAATCATGGAAATGGGATTTTGGAGATGGCTCTGAAACAGATGTAAGAAAACATACTTTTCATGTTTATAAAAATTCCGGAACCTATTTTGTAACCTTAACCATAAACGGAAATTGTGTTCATACAAAAGAAATGGTTATTAAAGATAAATTTGCTGCCGATAAATTAGGAACACCCAAAATTATTGCGGCCAAAATTATTTTTGTAGGACAGCCAACTTACTTTAAATCAGTCTCTGACGATGCAAAAACATGGGAATGGGCGTTTGGTGAAAATAAGGGAATTGATGAAACTTCTTCTAATCCTGTCTACACTTTTTCGACTCCGGGTGAAAAAACTATTACACTGGTTATCAATGGAGATTTTAGCCGCGTGGCGAAAAAAACCGTCTATGTACATCCAAAAGTGATTAAAAAAACAAATCCGCTGGACGTAACGTCGTACGAATATGAAAAGAAAGCCGAAGCTTTTGCACTGCCAAGAGGTCCGGTAAAAAAAGATCCTTTGGAAGACATGCTGCAATATGTGCCTGTAGCGCCAAAAACAAAAACTACAAAAGACAGCGTTAATGTTGTTAAAAAAGCACCTAAAATATCCGAAGATCAATTCGAAATTTTACTGACTAAAGTCGCAGAAGGCAGTAAAGTTAAAGATGATTTTGCTGAATATTTATGCGATGATCTTGATATTCCAGTCGTAAAAAACGACAATGATTTGTTGACATTTTCTCAATTATGCGCTTCAATTAAAGGAAAAAAAATAAGGATAGAGTCGATACGATTAAACAAAGACAAGCAAAATAATTGCATAAAAGGACTGAATATCAGCTACAAAGTAAAAAAATACCTAATGTGGTCTAAAGACTAAACAGTATGGAAGAAGAAAAAAATATTTTCAGCATAGAATTACTAAGTGCATTAGAAATTGCCAAAAAAATTGCCAAAGCCAATTTAAATAAATACTACTCTGCATCACATTTACTTAAAGCTATATTAAACAGGGATTTATCTCTTTTAAAGCGTCTTGAAGCAATGGGCAAAGATGTCTATTATCTTGATGAATGGGCCGAAGTTCGAATGGAAGAAGAACCAAAGACAACCAATGTCCTTGACGCCGAACCAAGCGATTTAATCGATGAAATTATAAAAGAGGCGGAATCTGTTCGATTTATTTTAAATGAAGATGAAATTAGCCTTTATGCCATTATAGTCGCTATTAGTTCTCCCGGAGTAGGTTTTAATTTCGATCAAATGAAAACCTATCCGATTTCCAGAAACGAATTATTAGAAGATTTAGCAGTTACTCCACAAGAAGTTAACGCTGCGAAACAAGAAGTAAAAAAAGGATTTTTAAGCAAATATTGCATCCATAAAAACCTTGAAAAAAAAGCCAAAAGATTTGCTGCGATTGGCCGTGAAACCGAATTAAATACCATAAAAGAAATTCTTTGCCGATTCTCAAAACCCAATGTTTTGCTTATTGGCGATCGAGGTGTTGGCAAATCGATTTTGATTGATACACTTGTTCAAAATGTCATTGCCAATCAGGTTCCTGATGTTTTAAATAAAGTACAGCTTTTTGAACTGGATTTATCCTCTTTAATAGCAGGCGCTTCATACAAAGGTGAAATCGAGGATCGTTTAAAAAACTGCATTCAGGAATTAAAACAATATCCAAAAGCAATTTTAATTATTGAAGAAATTCATACTTTATTGGATAAAAATGGAGGCGATTCCGGAGTTTCAAATGTTTTAAAAGGCGAACTGGCAAAAGGATTAACAATTATTGCTACTTCTACAATTGACGAATATTCGAAAAGAATTGAAAAAGAACAAGGACTTTCGGGCATGTTTGAAATTGTAAAACTTGAAGAGTCAGACGATGAAACTTTGTTCAGAATGATTCGTGAATCCATTAAAACGTATCAGGAACATCATAAAATTCAAATTGACGACGAAACAATTTCTGAATCTATTCGCTTGTCAAGAAGGTATTTAAAAGAAAAAAGTCTGCCGGAATCAGCCATAAATCTGATTGACCATACGATGTCTGTTTTAAAGACTTCCGGTGAAACTTTCTTAAAAGAAAAACAATCGATTCTTGATAAATTAGCTGTTTTAAAAAAGAACGAAACCAACTTATCTGAAGAACTATTACTAAAAGAGTACAACTGGTTTTTGACAGATTTAATCAATAAAACAACATTTTTAATGGTTGTAGATGATCAAAATGAAACTAAAACTTTTGAAACTTCTGAAGCTATCATTAAACATATTGAGACACTTATAAATACTCTCGAAGAAAGAGCATTAGACAAACGTGTTCATATCGAAGCTTTTGATTTATCTCTTATTATTGCTCAGAAAACCGGAATTCCTGCCGGAAAATTAAAAGAAGAAGAAAAACAAAAACTGAACACCATTGAAGAAGTTTTAAACCGAAGAGTTATCGGTCAGGATCATTGTATTGCTACAGTTGCAGGTTCTATTTTAGAATCAAGATCTGGTTTAAGCAAGGCGGGACAGCCAATTGCTTCTTTTTTCTTTTTAGGACCAACAGGGACCGGAAAAACAGAACTTGCCAAAAGTCTGGCTGAATTTCTTTTTCAGGATGAAAATGCCATTATTCGTTTTGATATGTCTGAATTTAAAGAAGAACATTCTGCAGCCTTACTTTACGGAGCACCTCCCGGATATGTGGGCTATGAAGAAGGTGGATTGTTGGTGAACAAAATAAGACAAAAACCATATTCTATCGTATTATTTGATGAAATTGAAAAAGCACATACTTCTGTTTTTGATGTTTTTCTTCAAATAATGGATGAAGGAAAATTACACGACAGATTAGGAAAAGAAGGAGATTTTTCGAATGCAATTATACTTTTTACCTCAAATATTGGAGCCGATCATATTGTGGAGACTTTTAATCGCGGTCAGATTCCGGCTGCCTCTTCTCTAATGGAAATTATGGGGAATTATTTCAGACCTGAATTTTTAGGACGTTTAACTGAAATTGTACCGTTCGCTCCTATCAGTAAAGAAAATGCTTTGAAAATCTTCGAAATTCATCTTAAGAAAGAATTTACTGATTTACTTAAAAACATAAATATTGAAGTTGAAATTCCGGTAGAAGCCAGACTTTATCTCGCTGAAAACGGCTATAATGCAAAATATGGGGCAAGACCTATAAAAAGCATTATAAGAAGCCATTTAAGAAGACCATTGGCCAAGAAAATAATTGCCGGAGAAGTAAAAGACGGTGATAAAATGATTGTCGTTATTGAAAACGAAGAAGTAAAATGGATTAAAGAAGAAGTTGTAATAGAGAATTAATTCATAAAAAACATAAAAAAAACCGCTAAGAAAAATTCTTAGCGGTTTTTAATTTTATTCTAAAACTAAACCAATCTGGCCGTCGTCATCTAATTCTGTTTCTACTGAATCGTCCTCAGAAATCTCTGGTATTTCCGGAATTTCTTCAACAGGTTCTTCATAAGGCAACGGATCTAACAAATTGACTTGTTTTAATTTTTCAGTCGTTAATTGATTCCCTAAAGCCTTAAAACCTTTTACGGCTATAAAGTCCTCAACATCAATATGTAAGTCTTCTTTTTGAACTCCTTTTACTTTGGCAAAAACCAATTGTGCCACCGGACGATAATCTGTCGAAACGATTTCTAATTGTGAATTTGGATGTTCTGTAATGAAACTTTCTTCCTTTCCTTCATTTTCAACCAGAAAACGTTTCAAATAGTAACGTTCTTTTTCTCCGTCATAATAAATAGCAGAAATTGGTTTCTTAGGATTCCATTTTTCCAACACAATCATATCTTCATCAAAATGAGTCGATAACTCCGGAATTATAACTTTTAATTTACCACTTTGATTAATGATCAGGATTTTATCACTTGGTTTAAATTCACCCAATAATTCTCCTCTTGCATCAACATTTAAACGTTTTACGGTATCATCAAACCAAACTTTTCTTGGCAATAAAGTTGAAATTCCTTTTTCTTTTAATTCGATTTTCTTGATTGGATATTTGGTTACCAAATTTCCTTTAGAAGCACGTCCTTTAATCGCTAATTTAGCAAAATCAATATCGAATTTCAATTTCTTGATCGTTCCAACCTGGCGTAATAAAATAGTAATTACCTCAGCTTCTCCATTTGGGTTATGCGAAAAATAAACTACTTGCGAACCAGCTGTTTCATTGGTCAAATCATAAGGTTTGTCACGCGTTACGCCCGATACATTAAAACGTTTAATATACGAAGGTCCTGATTTTCCATCGCGGTAAATCATGTTGTAAATCGTGCGTTTATCGCTCTTGTCAAAAATGGCTACATGAATAATATCTTTACCAACGAATGTTTTGGCATCTACTTTTGTTACCAACATTTTTCCGTCACGTAAAAAAACGATAACATCATCAATATCAGAACAATCCGTAAGATATTCATCTTTTTTAAGAGAAGTTCCAACAAAACCTTCTTCGCGGTTTACGTATAGTTTTGTGTTTCTTAAAACTACTTTTGTCGCTTCAACGTTATCAAAAACACGAAGCTCTGTCTGGCGTTCGCGGCCTTTTCCGTATTTCTCTTTTAATTTTGTAAAATAAGCAATAGCAAAGTCTGTTAAGTGTTCCAGATTATGCTGTACTTCCTTCATTTCGTCTTCTAATTTAGCAATAAAATCATCGGCTTTATCAGAGTCAAAACGCGTAATACGAATCATTGGAATCTGAGTCAATCGCTGTAAATCATCGTCATTAATTTCTCTGACAAATGATTTTTTGAAAGGCTCAAATCGATCGTATAAATATTTATACAGCGATTCTCTATCAGAATATAATTTGAAATCAATGTACATTTCTTCTCGAATGAAGATTTTCTCCAAAGTCGAGAAATGCCATTTATTTTTTAATTCTTCTAATTGAATTTCTAATTCCTGACGAAGCAAATCTACCGTTCTGTGAGTCGAAATTTTCAACATTTCAGAAACTCCAATAAACAAAGGTTTGTTGTCTTCAATAACACAACCTAAAGGCGCTACAGAAGTTTCACAAGCAGTAAAAGCAAATAAAGCATCGATTGTTTTATCTGGAGAAACGCCTGGAAACAAGTGAATTAAAATCTCAACATCAGCCGCCGTATTGTCTTCAATTTTCTTGATTTTGATTTTACCTTTATCATTGGCTTTCAAAATACTGTCAATCAAAGTCGTTGTATTGGTCGAAAACGGAATTTGCGTAATCACCAAAGTATTTTTGTCTAATTGCGAAATTTTCGCACGCACACGAACACGGCCGCCACGAAGTCCGTCATTATAGTTTGACACATCGGCAATACCCTGCGTCATGAAATCAGGATATAATGTAAACGGCTTTCCTTTTAAAATCTTTATTGAAGCATCAATTAATTCATTAAAGTTGTGAGGCAAAACTTTAGTCGAAAGACCAACCGCAATTCCCTCTGCTCCCTGTGCCAAAAGCAACGGAAACTTTACCGGAAGATTGTTTGGTTCTGCACGACGACCATCATACGAAACACCCCAATCGGTAATTTTTGGAGAATATAAAACCTCCAAAGCAAATTTAGATAAACGTGCCTCAATGTAACGAGAAGCTGCAGCTCCGTCACCCGTTAATATATTTCCCCAGTTTCCCTGGCAGTCAATCAATAAATCTTTTTGACCAATTTGCACCATGGCGTCACCAATACTCGCATCTCCGTGTGGGTGATACTGCATGGTGTGACCTACAACATTGGCAACTTTATTATAACGACCATCATCCAACTCTTTCAAAGAGTGCATAATACGACGCTGAACAGGTTTGAATCCGTCTTCGATCGCCGGAACTGCACGTTCAAGAATTACGTATGAAGCATAATCCAAAAACCAGTCTTTGTACATTCCGGTTACTTTCGTAATAACATCTTCGCCTTCTTCTTCCTGATTTTCGTAAAAATGCTGTCCTTCAAAATGTTTAGCGTCTAAGTCTATAATTTCATCGTCATTTCCTTCGTGATTGTCATCAAGTTGGTTTTCGTCTGAATTATTTTCGTCGTCGTTTGGAATTATGTTATCGTCTTCTTCGTCTTTCATTTATTTATATTCGAAATTATAAATTTGTATTTTTTATTGTGAAAATTTTGATTTCCTAATTAAATCAAAATTAGTATATTCTAATTCGAATTATACTTATCAAGAATAGTGTTTTTTAAAATATACGGTTTTAATTCTTCATAACTGAAAAATATCTTAGGTTCTCCACCTGCAAAGCCTACTAATTCATACGGCGCATAAGAAAAGGTAATTCCTGTTGGCAAAATGTAAAAATTATCAGCAAGTTTTATTGTAGATGGTACCCCGTCGCCATAATCTGATCTCACTCTATTTTCATAGAAATCAATAAATTTTTCATCTTCTGTTTTTAGAATTTGAGCTATTTCTATTTTTTTTCCATTGCTTACTTCATAATTATCATATGATGTATGGTACATACCGTGTGCTCCACCCATATAGTTGTAGCCATAATCAGAAACTACATAAATATTTGAATCAATAAAAATAGGTGAACTAACATATAAACTTTCTGAAGTATAATTATCGTCATCACTTACAGACTTTTTGACATCAAAATTATGCTTCCATTTTTTATGGTCTTTTACAATAAGTGAATCTCCATCTAAATATTTTAAATTAGAACTTAAGGCTTCAAAGGTTTTATCATTTGATAAAATTTCTCCTAAAAAAATATAATCCCTTGACGGAGTGTAATCTCTTGCCACTCCTTTTTTATAAGCTTCTCTGGTATCAAACAATGTATAATCTATTTTATCAAAGCATTTATAAGTTGGAAACTTTTTACTAGGATAGATTTTATATGTTTTTTTATTGTAGATACATTCTATAAACATTTCATCAGTAAACAAATTGTATAATTTAAGATTACAAATAGTTTTCTCGCTATTATCATCATCATAATTTACTTCTGCTGTATAGAAATCCTCTTTGTTATTTTTAATAAATCCAAAACCAAAAATTTGATTTTCTCCATCAATATAAAGATCACCTGATTTCCAATATCCTCCAAACTCTTCTGTTAATTTATTAGAAATATGAATTTGAATTTTTTTATCACTATCAAGCGTTCCGTCAAAAGAATAAATAAAAGGAGCTTCAATTTTTAATGTATCACCACCTATTACTATTGAATTTTCTTCAATTTTATAAATTAAACTATCGTTTTTTTCTCCAATTTCGACTTCGCTAGCTGGATTTGCAACAATAAGTTCTTTCTTATCTTCATTTTTTTTTGACTGGCAAGAAACAAGTAATAAAATTAATAAACCAAAAAGATATTTTTTCATGAACTAAATCAACTTACTAATCATTAAAATTTGTTTTAAACTTCCGCCTCAATCGTATCCAATTCCACCTTCAGATTCTTGATGATAAATTCTTGTCTATCCGGAGTGTTTTTTCCCATATAAAAAGACAAAAGTTGCTCAATCGAAGTATTTTTGTCCATCATAATAGGGTCAAGTCGAATGGTTTCTCCAATGAAATTCTTAAACTCATCAGGAGAAATCTCTCCCAAACCTTTAAATCGGGTAATTTCCGGTTTTGGTTTTAATTTTTCGATGGCGTCTCTTCTCTCTTCTTCAGAATAACAATAGATGGTTTCTTTTTTATTTCGAACCCTGAAAAGCGGTGTCTGCAAAATGTACAAATGTCCTTCTTTGATTAATTCAGGAAAGAATTGCAAAAAGAAAGTAATCAACAACAAACGAATGTGCATTCCGTCGACATCGGCATCGGTTGCGATTACGATATTGTTGTAACGTAGTTTTTCGAGTCCGTCTTCGATATCCAAAGCGGCTTGTAGTAAGTTGAATTCTTCATTTTCATACACGATTTTTTTCGTCATTCCGTATGAATTTAAAGGCTTACCACGCAAACTAAAAACGGCTTGTGTATTTACATCACGCGATTTGGTGATTGATCCGGAAGCCGAATCTCCCTCGGTAATAAAAAGCGTACTTTCTAAGTTTCTGGGGTTTTTGGTATCCGGAAGATGCGCACGGCAATCTCTTAATTTTTTATTATGAAGATTAGCCTTCTTCGCGCGATCTGTTGCCAGTTTACGAATTCCTGATAATTCTTTTCTTTCGCGTTCAGCCTGCAAAATTTTACGCAATAATGCTTCTGCTGTTGGCGGATTCTTGTGTAAATAATTGTCAAGTTTGTTTTTAACGAAGTCATTTACAAAAGTACGCACAGAAACCGCAGGAGTTCCATCATCAGAACCCATGTCTGTAGAACCTAATTTTGTTTTGGTCTGAGACTCAAAAACCGGTTCCATAACTTTAATACTAATCGCACTTACAATTGATTTACGAACATCCGAAGCTTCGAAATTTTTATTATAAAACTCACGAATGGTTTTTACAAGCGCTTCTCTGTAAGCGGCTAAGTGCGTTCCTCCTTGTGTCGTATTTTGTCCGTTTACAAATGAGTGATATTCTTCGCTATATTGTGTTTTACTGTGTGTTAAAGCGATTTCGATATCATGATCTTTCAAATGAATGATTGGATATTCTAAATCATCTTCATTAATTGTTTCTTCTAATAAATCTCTAAGACCGTTCTCAGAAATATATTTTTCGCCATTAAAAAGAATCGTTAAACCATTGTTTAGGTAACAATAATTTTTAACCATTTTAATGACATATTCCATACGGAATTTGTAGTTTTTAAAGATCGTTTCATCCGGCGTAAAAGTTACTTTTGTTCCTTTACGTTTTGTTGTTTCAATTACATCTTCTTCTAAAACCAGATTTCCTCCTGAAAATTCTGCCGCTTTTTGTTTATCATCACGAACAGATTCTACACGGAAATAATTTGAAAGCGCGTTTACTGCTTTTGTTCCCACACCATTCAAACCAACTGATTTCTGGAAAGCTTTAGAATCGTACTTTCCTCCTGTGTTCATTTTCGAAACTACGTCAACAACTTTTCCTAACGGAATTCCACGTCCGTAATCACGAACCGAAACCGTTTTGTCTTTGATCGTAACTTCGATCGTTTTTCCGGAGCCCATTACAAACTCATCAATACAGTTGTCTAAAACCTCTTTTAAAAGAATATAAATACCATCATCCGGCGAAGATCCATCTCCCAATTTTCCGATATACATTCCCGGACGCATACGAATATGCTCCTTCCAGTCGAGTGATCGGATATTATCTTCGTTATATTGATTTTGCTCTAGCATAAATGAATTGGATTTTCGGCTAATGTACCATTTCTGCGTAAAAAATAAAAGCGTATTTTCTTTTTGTTACGAATAATAACAGTTTCAATTCTATTTAAATTGATTTTAAAAAATAAAAGCTTTAAAAATAAAAAAAATCAGTTCTAAAACAAGAAATTACGCCTTGATTCCGAGTACTTCTTTTGCCAAAGCAATCATTTCGGGAGTTCCCGTATTTTTGTTTTTTTCGTCAGAAAGTTTCACAACGCCCTGCCAATTTAAGTTATAGGTTTTGGTTTCGGTTAATTTTATGACCATATTCATTGGCGGTAAACCAACATCATTTGTAAAATTGGTTCCAATGCCAAATGACATTTTTATTTTGTCTCTGCAAAAATCAGCAATCGTTTTTACTTTGTCAAAGTTGAGCGAATCAGAAAAAACAATGGCTTTAGTTTTTGGGTCAATTCCCATTTTGGTGTAATGTGCAATTACTTTTTTGGCAAACTCTACCGAATCACCGCTATCGTGTCGAACGCCATCAAAAAGTTTGGAGTATTTTTTATCAAATTGATTGAAAAATATATCTGTCGTATATGTATCTGTTAAGGCAATTCCGAGGTCGCCACCATAAATTTGTGTCCAATGTTCAAGACTAATCGAATTGGCTATTTTAAAACCATATTGAGCAGCATGAAACATAAACCATTCGTGCGCATGCGTACCCAATGGACGTTTGTTATTGAGCATTGCAAAATGTACATTGCTGGTTCCGATGAAACTGCCTGAACCAAAAGTCTGCAAAGTTTCGTTTACCAAAACATGAACATCATAAGAATGACGGCGTCTTGTACCAAATTCTAAAACCGAAACGCCTAATTTATTATAGTTGTCAATTTTGTCTTTCGTCAGTTTTTTTATGGCATCGTCGTTTAAACGGATTAAATGATTTGCTTTATAAAAAAGCTCCGAAATCAAGGACATCAAAGGAACTTCCCACAAAATGGTTCTGTACCAAAAACCTTCAACAACAACTTTTATTTCTGAACCTTGCTGAGTGATTTTTACTTCTGCAGGATCATAACTATAACCTTGCAAAAAGTCTAAATAAGTAGGATCAAGATACGGACAATAATGTGACAGATAATGCTTTTCGTCTTTTGTTAAGCGCAAATCTACCATGGCATCGACCGATTTTCGAAGTATATCTGCAAAACCGGGCGGAAAAACATGTTTGCCACGATTGATAAATCCATAACGAACTTTAGCCTTTGGAAAAAGTCTGATTACGGCATGCTGCATCGTAAATTTATAGAAATCATTATCTAAAATTGATTTCAAAAAAGTTGTTTCCATAAGACAAAGTATATTTTTTCAAATCCGTAACTGCTAAGATACGGCAATTCGATAAAATAAGAAAATGATATAAATTATCCTTGTAAAACAATTCTTACCTTGAAATAATTTTAAATGATGCAATACTATTTGTGTCTACAAAAAAAGTAATATAATCTCCAATTGAATTATCAATGGCAATCTGAAATTCTAATCCGCCTTTTCTCTCTTTTGCATTAGAGATCTTAACAGGTTGATTTCTTTTGTTCAAATAATAAAACTGAGATGTTTTTGAGATATTCTTAATTTCAAAAGTGACTTTTTCTCCATTTCGGGCTTCGATCATACCAGAATCCGGTGCTTTAATTTTATAATCTCCCTCGATCGTTTTATTGTAAATTAAAGGTCCGTTCAGGAAATCTTCTTTACTTAACCTATTGCCTAAATACGACTCTGAATCCGGAAAATGTTTCGCAAAAAAGTAATCAGGATCGGTATCAAAATAAACAGACGTAAAATCATTTGCCATTCTGCCTTTGCTGCTGTCATAATAACCTTGCCCCCAGGTAACATCGATTAATCTCCATTTTTTATCAATCAAAACCATATTCCAGGCATGATTTGATGAAGTTTCTTTTCGTCCAATATCTGCCAATCTGGTTTTTGAATCTCCGCGCACAATTTCGCATTTGAGTCCAACCAATGAAGCTATATTTTGATATAAAAGCGTAAAACCTTCGCAAACGGCTTTTTTCGAATTAAATGCCTTATCAATCATTTTATCGTTTATCGCTTGTATTTTTCTCTGTTTTTCGGCTTCTGTACGATAACTAAAACCTTGTGTCCTTTGCGGATTCAAAAATGAAGCGTAATCGTATTTTACATTAAAGGCAATCCAGCTGTAAATCGCGCGCGCTTTATCATAATCAGAAGTAAAATCTTTTTCGATTCTCTCTGCTAATTTTTCTGTTGAACTGAAACTTTTTGGGTATTTTAAAACGACCTTATCAACTGCATTGTATTTTTGCGCAAATGAAGAATACAGGAAAATAAAATTTATAAGGAATATAAAAACAATCTTTTTTGTTGTCATAAAATTAGAAACAATCTTTTATAATATCTTTTAGTTCTTTGTCTAATTCTGCATTAGAAATTTGATTTTTTTCTACATCGAAATTAGCATTGAAAGCCGGTAACGAAAATGTACCTTTAATTTCAGCACCATATCGAGGCAAAGCATTTCTTCCAATTTCTAAAACCGAAGCACCTCCTCTTGTTCCCGGCGAAGTTGCCATTAACAACATTGGTTTTTGCTGAAAAACCTCTTTCGTAATTCGGGAAGACCAATCGAATATATTTTTAAAAGCCGTTGAATAATTATTATTATTTTCCGCCAGAGAAACTACTAAAATATCGGCACTTTTAAGTTTAGCTAAAAACGCTTTTGCTTTTTCATGCTGCCCCACTTCTTTCTCGAGATCAACGCTAAATAATGGCATTGCAAAATCATTTAAATCTAAAACTTCAACTTCTCCATTCTCAATTAAACCTGCCGCATAAGTGGCTAATTTTCTATTGATCGAATGTTGGCTGTTACTTCCTCCAAAGGCTATAATTTTCATATTGTGGTATTTATTTATATTTGATATCAAACTTCTTGCCACAGATTTTACTAATTTCAAAGATTAAAAATTGAATTAAGATTTTTTTAATCTGCGAAATCTGTGGCAAAATATTATTTTTTAATCTCGTAGATTTCTTTCTGAATCTCAACTGAATATTCATTCGGATAGATTTTTCCTCCGTAAGATTTAGCGTAGACTTTTGTAAATTCTGCCCCAAAATACAGAATAATTGCCGAATAATACACCCAAACTAAAATAATAATAACAGACCCTGCTGCCCCGTAAACCGATGCAACTGTAGAACTTCCTAAATAAAAACCTATAGCGAATTTACCAATCATAAAAAGTACAGCTGTAACAGATGATCCAATAAAAGCATCTTTCCATCTTATTTTTCCGTCTGGCAATGTTCTGAAAATAATGGTAAAAAGAAGCGTAATACTCGCCAGAACAATGACAATGTTTACAACGTAAAACAGATAAACGGTGCTTTCCGGAAAATATATTTTTAATCGCGTACTTACCAAATCAAGTGTTGTATTTACTAAAAGACTGACCAACATTAAAAATCCAACCGAAGCAATCATTGAAAATGACATTAAACGATTTTGTATAAACTTTTTAAGCCCCTTATCTGGTTTCGCTCGTAAACCCCAAATAAAATTTATAGAACTTTGTATTTCAGCAAAAACTCCGGAAGCCCCAATTAATAACATAACAACTCCAAATACTGTTGCAAAAACATTACTTCCTGATAGTTGTACATTTTTAATAGCTTCCTGAATCTGACTTGCAGCACCATTACCAACTAATTCATTAATTTGTCCGTACAATTGCCCTGTAACAGCTTCTTCACCAAAGAAAAAACCACATATCGTTATTATGATAATCAATAAAGGAGGCAAGGCAAAAATGGTATAATAGGATAATGCCGCACTTAGTTTAATGGCATTGTCATCATTAAATTCTAAAAAGGTATTCTTGAGCAGAAACCAAGTTTTGGAGAATATATTTTTAATTTTCACAGTACTTTTGATTTTGGGATATGCTCTCAAATTTATGGAATATTTGAAAATTTTTGATTGTTGCTTTTTTGACAAATATTACATTTTTACCATGTTAAATATAGCTTTGTAAATATTAAACACATATAAACATAGATTCTCTTCTCCACATAATACTATGAGTTTTATTTTGAGTGAAACGACTTCAACACTATGTAAACTATGTTTCTCTGTGTTAAAAAAACATATCATACATTCCTATTTATAATGACAAAAAATCCCTTTATCATAAACCGTCCATAAACTTGCTTTTTGATTGGCAGCTTTCAATGCACTATTTGCCCAGGTGTTGCAGGTATAAAACAAACTATAACTTCCTTTCGCTTCATAAAATGCATCTTTTCGTCCGTAGCTGTGGCCTTCAATCCATTGTGGATGAATAGAGTCGCTGAAACTTTCAGAAATATAAGCTACTAATTTTTGATAGTTTTCTTTTGAAATTAAAATGCGTTTGCAATCATCACCTTCTCGTAATTGTTTGAAAAAGGTTGTATGCATAGCTGATGAGCTTACGCCGAAAGCTGCTTTTAGAGCTGTGCTTGCTTTTAAATCTGACCATTCCGGCGTATCGAGGTAAAATCCTTTATCGCCCCAGCCAAAAGCTATAAAATTCATTAAGGAATCTTTTGATTGTGTTTGGCTAAATTGAATTTCTTGTCGCCAATCTTTGATTTCGTTAGTAACCGGAACTACAATATCGGTATGGACGCCGTTTGAAAGTATGTAAATGGGAATTGCATCTTTTTCTTCGACTTGAGCTACATCAGCATTTATAGTGATTTTAGAAATCAGATAAACACAGATTACATATAATAGTAAAAAAGTAATAATTGCAAGAATAGTCCAGCCGAGAATTTTAAAGGTTTTTATCATTTTGGTTTATTGTTTTTGGTTGTTAAAAGTATACTTTTTCTAATAACCAATTTTTGAGCCAAAAAATCAAAGTTCAAATTTTATTTATTTTTATTGTTGCTAGAAACTGGATTGCCTTAAAAATTGAACGCGGATTACGCGGATTCGCTAAAGCGAAAACGCAGATTTACACGGATTTTTTTTTACTTTTTTTTATTTTATGCACATCATTATCGAGCACAAAAAAACTGCTGAATTTCTCCAGCAGTCTTGATTCTATTTTCTAAAAAACTATACGTTAAAACGGAAGTGCATTACATCACCATCTTTTACGATATATTCTTTTCCTTCAACCTTAAATTTTCCTGCTTCTTTTGCTTTTGCTTCAGAACCGTATTGAACGTAATCTTCGTATGAAATAACTTCTGCACGAATGAATCCTTTTTCAAAATCTGTGTGGATAACTCCGGCTGCCTGAGGCGCTGTAGCTCCAATATTGATGGTCCAGGCACGAACTTCTTTTACACCAGCGGTAAAATAAGTTTGTTGTTTTAATAATTTGTAAGCTGCACGAATTAAAACTGATGCTCCTGGCTCTGTTAATCCCATATCTTCAAGGAAAACCTGACGCTCTTCGTAGCTTTCTAATTCTGTAATATCAGCCTCTGCTCCTACTGAAAGAATAATAACTTCTGCATCTTCATCTTTTACTAATTCACGAACCTGATCTACATATTTATTTCCGTTTACGGCTGAATTTTCATCAACATTACAAACGTATAAAACTGGTTTTGCAGTAATTAATTGAAAAGATTCCATTAAAACTTCTTCATCATTTCCCTGAGGTACAACAGTACGAGCTGATTTTGCCTGCAATAATGATTCTCTGATTCTGTCTAAAAGTGCTTTTTCTGTCTGCGCTTCTTTATTTCCGGTTTTAGCGGCACGATTTACTTTTTCCAAACGTTTTTCAACGGTTTCCAAGTCTTTCAATTGTAACTCTATATCAATCGTTTCTTTATCACGAATTGGATTTACATTTCCGTCAACGTGTACAATATTATCATTATCAAAACAACGCAAAACGTGAATAATAGCATTACACTCTCTGATGTTTCCTAAAAACTGATTTCCAAGTCCCTCACCTTTACTTGCACCTTTTACCAAACCTGCGATATCTACAATATCTACAGTTGCCATTTGCACGCGTTCTGGTTTTACCAACTCTTCTAATTTGTTGATTCTTGGATCCGGAACGTTTACAACACCAATATTAGGTTCGATTGTACAAAACGGAAAATTCGCACTTTGAGCTTTTGCATTAGATAAACAATTAAATAAAGTCGATTTTCCAACATTTGGTAATCCTACAATTCCTGCTTTCATATGTAGATAATATTTGTTTTTTTACTTGGTTTAGCTCTGTCAGACGCTGTCATTACTGATTACAGATCAATTATTTAGCTTTTTATTTGAGCGTTTTTTCTTCTTTTTAATTTATTGCTAAAATGATAGGATTTAGCCCTAAAATTTTGCAAATATAAGATTTAATACCTCTTAAGTAAACAAAAAATGACGATATATGTTTTTTTAGTACTTTTCTTAAAAAAAATCAAACTTTTTTATAAACTTTTGTTAAATAATACTATTTTTATCTCAATATTTAACAAACCAACGTACAAATTTTAACCAAAATTAGATTAAACATGAAAAAAATTGCAATTTTATTATTTCTATTTAACACCGTCGTTATTTTTGCACAACAGCAAATTTCGGGTGTAGTAAAAGATAACGCAGGCATACCTTTGCCTGGTGTTAACATTGTCGAAAAGGGTACTAATAACGGAGTTTCTACAGATAGTGACGGATCGTATAAAATTACAGTTAAAGAAGGAGCTTCATTAATCTTTACTTACATGGGGTACAACAGCGTAACCAGGCTGGCAAATTCCCCACAACTTGATGTTGCTTTATCTGAAGAAGGAGGACAAAATCTGGATGAAGTAGTTGTTACAGGTTCCAGAACTGCAGCCAGAAGCAATACTACCAGCGCTTTACCAATTGATGTATTATCCTCCAAGGATTTAACTTCAACGGGACAGGCAACATTTGATAAAGCTTTGCAATACAAAATTCCATCTTTTAATACCGTACAAACTCCGGTAAATGATGCTACGTCATTACTGGATCCCTACGAAATCAGAAACATGGGACCAAGCAGAACTTTAATTCTTATTAATGGTAAACGTAAAAATTTAAGTTCGCTACTTTATGTACAAACTTCTCCGGGACGTGGTGAAACGGGTGCAGATATCTCTGCCATTCCTACAGACGCAATTGAAAGAGTCGAGATTCTTCGTGATGGAGCTTCTGCTCAATACGGTTCTGATGCGATTGCGGGAGTTATGAACATCATTCTAAAGAAAAACAGAACAGATGGATCTGTAACAGTAAGAAGTGGAATTACTTCTGAAGGTGATGGAGAAATGTTGGGCGTAAGTTTAAACCAAGGAACAACAGTTGGTGAAAAAGGCTTTTTGAATTATACTATTGATTTTTCTAAAGTAAATTTAGCTAATAGACCCGGAACTGTTGATGCAGCTGGTGAAGCAGCAGATTTTGGTGCTAATATTGCAGATGTTCAATCTTTTCTTGCCAGACATCCGGATGCAAGAAATGTGAATGGTTCTCCAGAAACAGCATCTGCAAAATTTTTAATTAATGGTGGAAATGAAATTAGTGAAAATACTAGTTTATATTATAACGCTGCTTATGTATATAAAAAGGTAAATTCGTTTGCGAATTTCAGAACACCTTATTGGAGACCTTTATCTGATGATCCTTATTTAAATGATTTCTTTGGAAATGGTGATGATGCCAATCCTTCATACGATGGGTATGGCCCAACTTTTGAAGGAGATTTAACAGATTATAATGCTACATTAGGTTTCAAAACAGTTAAAAATGGCTGGAATACTGATGCTAGTTTAACAGTTGGTGGCAATAAACAAGTTTATACTGTAAATAATTCAGTAAACAGATCTACAGATATTGTTACTATTACTATAGATCCTGTTACCGGACTTCCTGTTGAGACTCCTGTATACAGAGAAAATAGCCCAATCTCGTTTAAACCGGGAGGAACATCTTTTAATCACGTTGTTGGAAACATCGATATATCTAAAATTGTTTCAGACAAAATAAGTATCGGTTTTGGTACGGAATTCAGATCTGAATATTTTACCGTACTAGAAGGAGATAAAGCTTCGTGGGAAGGAACAGGTGCTGACTCTTTTGCAGGAAACAGACCGGAAAATTCAGGAAAATGGAACCGATATAATGTTGGTGTCTATTTAGATGTTGCCTATGATATTACAAAAGACTTTTTGATAAACGGAACCGTGCGTCACGAAGAATACAGTGATTTTGGAGGAGCAACGGTTTGGAAAGCCAGCACAAGATATAAATTTCTTGATGATAAAGTTACTTTAAGAGGATCTGTTTCAACAGGTTTCAGAGCTCCAACTTTACATCAAATTTATACGCAAAAATCTCAATATTCTTTCGTAGCTGGACAAGGAATTCAAATTAGTGGAATTATCAATAACGTTTCTCCTCAGGCACGTCAATTAGGAATTCCACAATTAGATGCTGAAAAATCAACTAATATTACAGTAGGAATTGGTGCAAAACCATTTGCAAATTTTAACGTAACTGTAGATTATTACAATATTAAAGTAGAAGACAGAATCGTTTTAGGAGACAGACAAGACACAGAATTTGGAAACGTAGCGTGGTTTTCTAACTCATTTGATTCAAGAACTTCTGGTTTAGATGTGGTTGCAAATTATAACAATATCGGAATTGGTGCAGGTAAATTAGGTTTTAATGTATCTGGAAATATTACGTTAGAAAACGAAAGAATTTCTCCGGTAACTAACAATAGTTTTGGAGACATCCTGGAAGCTTTGACTTTTACATCAAGACCTGACACAAAATGGATTTTAGGTATAAACTATGAAATTGGTAAATTTGGTTTTTCTCTTAATAATACTTACTTCGGAAAAACTCAATTTGCTCAGGACGGACTTCAAAATTTAGAAAAAACATATCTTGATTACGATCCTGCAAATTATGATGCGACTGGTACACCTATTCCAGGTTCGATTGCAGAAGGAAGAGGAAATATAGATGGTCATCCAGATTTAAGAACTGAATTTATTCCAAAAATTGTTACAGATTTAGGAGTTAACTTTAGTGCTACAGAAAAACTTACTATAGCATTAAATGTAAACAACTTATTTAATGTTTTACCTGAATGGAAATTCGTTAAGGGTTCTGACACAGGTAACAACATTTTAAATGGCTCAGAAGATGTAACAAATTCACCTTCAAACTTAATTACATTCAACCAACGTTATTCAAGAATGACGTACGATGGTTTCCATTTCAGTCAGTTAGGAACTATGTTTAACTTATCTGTAAATTATAAATTCTAATTCATATTTGGTTAATAACACTAAGGGTTGTCTATATGACAGCCCTTTTTTATACTTTTATATTAAAATTCTCAATTATGGCAAATTTATATGATGGCAAAATGGCCGCGATATACGATGCGATGTATCAAACTTTTGTTGATTATGATGAAGAATATGCTTTTTACAACAATTTGGTTCAGGAAAATAAAGCTTCCAGCATTCTTGAAATAGGAAGCGGAACCGGAAATCTTGCAAAAAGATTTCACCAAAACAATCAAAATTATCAGGGTTTGGATTATAGCGACGATATGATTGCAATTGCAAAAGAGCGAAATAAAGATTGCTCTTTTACTCAGGGTGATATGCGCGATTTTAAACTCGGCAATCCGGTAGATGCTATTTTAATTACCGGAAGATCGACAAGTTATCTTATTACAAACGATGACATGAACAAGACTTTTGATTCAATTTATAAAAACCTAAACGATAACGGAGTAATCATTTTTGATTTTATTGATGCCAACAGGTTTATTCCTTTTACTAAAGAAAACTCCATTATTACTCATGAAGCAAAATATGAAAACGTAAATTATATCCGGGAAAGTCATTGGGATACCAACAATTCTCTCGAAAATTTCATGCTCGAATGGACGGCGCAATATTACACGTTTGTAGATGGTGAAAAACAAATTATCGAAAACGACTTTTCAACCGTTCGCGTTTTTACTCTCAACGAAATGCAGTTGTTTTTATATTTGAATAATTTCGAAATTATAAAAACAATCGACCGAAAAACCTACGCTTACGACACTTTTGTAATTGTGGCAAAAAAGAAATCATAAAAAAATCCTGAGCGTTAAACTCAGGATTTTTATTTACATTTTAAATTCTAGTCCGTCAATTAGTGTTTTTTCTTCATCTGTGGCTGTAAAACCAGAAATGTTCCAGTAATTTGTTAGAATTTTATTCTTTTTATTAAAAAGTGTTTTTTCTTTAAAAACATCACTTTCGCTATAAGTGAATTTTTCTTTGCTAAAATTTGTAGTAATGAAACTATTTCTAACCTGAATATTTTTAACTCCTTTGTCTTTTAAAACAACATCATACCCTATTTCTTCGTTCGAAGTCAATAAATAATAATCTTCATCATCAACCCTGTAATTTACCTTTATAGTTGATTTCGTGATATTTTTCGCGCCTTCTACTTTATTTTCAACTAATTCAGCAATAGTTCCGGGCGTAATAGAAATGCTAAATTCTATAATTAATTTCTTTTCCGGATCGTAAATAATTTCGAAATTATCAACTGCTTTTTTTGCTTTATTTAAAGGAGAAATTGTCATTATATAATAGTCTTTATTAGTAGGATGCCCTTTTGTAATAAAGTCATATTCTTTTTTTGCATTTGCATCTAAAACAGGATCAAAATACTTTAAGTTGACATAATTCTCCATAATATCATTCAGATTATATCCCCTTAAATCTCCGCTTACATCTTCTTCTATTAAACCATAAGATCGATTTTGTTCTACTAATAATGTCGTGTTTACCTTTTTCTGATTTATATTAAACTGAAAATTTACAAGTCCGTCATTATAATAGGAATATTTGTTATCAAGCATAAAAAACTCTCTAACATACACTTTTAACCTGCAGGATGTAGCTAATTTTTCGATAGAATTTGAAACTATTTTTTGAAGTATTTTTTGTGGATTTCCTTTAGACAAAACAATTTCATCAAGTTTATTATTCTTACTTTTTAAATAAACTACAAATTCATTTTCTTTTAAGCCGGCCCACCGAAGTGTCAAATCCTCATAATTTGTTTCAGAAACCTGAACATTCGAACCTCCGCTTAATATAAAAGTTACTTTACCATCCTGATTGCTTAATAAAATTTGCTTGGTCTTTAGTATCACAACCGTTGCGTTTTCGATTGGCAGCTGTGTTTCAATATCTTTCACAATAATCGAATACTCTGTATCTTGTGCAAAAAGTAAGGTGTTAAAAAATAAAACAAATAATAGTATCAATCTTTTCATAAGCAATTATTTAAATTATTCTAATAAACATAACCGAATTGTTAAATTAGCGTATAAAACTACAAATAAAACATTAAATATGAACATAATATTAGAATAAAACAAGAAAATACTTTACAAAAAAAATCCTGAGTATTTAAACTCAGGATTTTATATGAAGTTTTTAATATATCCAAGTATTATTAAAAATGATAGTAAAAAAAGAATTAATTCATTGTAATCAATCCAATAGTAAAACAAACTATAAATTTTCGTTTTATAATGATCTTCTTTATCTTCTAATACTGTAATTTTTTCTCCTAAATCAAAATTTGTTACCAATCTTAATTCACCCTGATCGCACCTAATTGTGTCCTTACCTACATAATACTCAATCTCAGGAATTTCTCTTGCAATTAGTATTGAACCCCGACCACTTGTGGAATGACTGCTAACAATTTTATGTAATCCTGTTACTTTGCCGTTGTAAAAATTGTAATTATGAAAATTTGCAACTTTTAAATAAATAAATGCAGCATAAACTAAAAAAAAGGAAAAAGCTATAGAATTATTTTTTACAAAATGTCGAAAATTACTCACCGTGTAAAAACGCTTGTCTATTCAACAAGGTTTCTTCATCTTCTACGTGATTATCATCTGGTACACAACAATCTACAGGACATACAGCGGCACATTGAGGCTCATCATGAAAACCTTTACACTCGGTACATTTTCCCGGAACAATATAATAAACTTCGTCAGAAATTGGTGTTTGAGCATCATCTGCGTCAACCTCAGTTCCGTCTGGTAAAATCACTTTTCCTTTAAGATTCGTTCCATCTTTATATCTCCAGTCATCGGCACCTTCATAAATTGCTGTATTTGGGCATTCCGGTTCGCAAGCCCCACAATTGATGCATTCGTCAGTTATAATTATTGCCATTTTTTTCTTGGTTATGAGTTAAAAGTTACAAGTTGAGAAATAATAATGTGAAGATTTTATTCTGCTTTGTCTTATAACTTAATATAGCTTATTTTTGTGCAAAATTACAATCAAAACTCTTCATAAACAAACATTATGACATTAGAAACAAAAAAAAGTGTTTTTGTTGAATTAGGGAAATTTCTAAAACAATTCTCTGAAAAGAACACCATTAAAAAATCGGATGTCTTACATAACGATTTATTTTTTGATGATTTCGAAAAGCTGATACATTTATCGCAATCTCATAATGGCTGGTATACCCCTGAACAAGTGTATTTTGCAATACAATCCTGGGCAGAAGCGCTAACAAAAGAAAACATTGACAAATGGCTTTCTAAATATTTCTTCGACTCCGTTCAGGATGACAAATCGGCAAAAACTGTTGCATTAATTTTAGCCGGAAATATTCCGCTGGTAGGTTTTCATGATTTTCTGTCGGTTTTAATTACCGGAAATAAAGCATTGATCAAAACTTCTTCAAACGATCAGCATTTATTACCGTTTTTGGCCAAATATTTAATTGCTGTTGATGAAAATTTAAAAGATAAGATCACTTTCGTGGAAGGCAAACTCGAAAATTTTGATGCCGTAATCGCCACCGGAAGCAATAATACAGCGAGATATTTCGAATATTACTTTAAAGGTAAACCTTCGATCATTCGAAAAAACAGAAATTCTGCTGCGGTTTTAAACGGAAAAGAAACCCACGAAGAACTTGAGGCTTTAGGCGAAGATATTTTTAGGTATTTTGGTTTAGGATGCCGAAATGTTTCGAAGCTTTTTGTTCCAAAAGGCTATTCATTCGATGCATTTTTTCAGGGTATTTTTAAATATCAGGATGTTATTCACTACGAAAAATATGCTAATAATTACGATTACAATAAAGCGGTTTTTTTAATGAGTAATTTTAAATTACTGGATAACGGCTTTTTAACCATAAAAGAAGATGCAAGTTACGCCTCGCCTATTTCGAGCGTATTTTATGAATTTTATGATGATATAGGAGATCTTAAAAATCGCCTGGAAGCTGATGCAGAACAAATTCAATGCATCGTAAGCAGTAATTTAACTAAAAATAGTATTCCGTTTGGACAAACGCAAAATCCGCAATTGTGGGATTATGCAGATAACGTAGATACTATAACGTTTTTGTTAACAACAAAGTAAAAAAATGTTTAATTATTTCGAATAATTTATCGCTTTTTCGGCTCCTATTGCCGAAATTTGCGTCTTTAAAATTTTCGACTATTAACAACAACCATGAAAAAACACAACTACAGCGCAGGACCCAGTATTTTACCTCAGGAAGTTTTTGAGAAGGCATCAAAAGCAATTTTAAATTTTAACGATTCAGGATTATCTATCCTTGAAATTTCGCACCGAAGTAAAGATTTCGTTGCTGTTATGGACGAGGCCCGCTCCCTAGCTTTAGAACTTTTAGGACTTGAAGGAAAAGGATATCAGGCATTATTTTTACAAGGCGGTGCAAGTACAGCATTCTTAATGGCTCCTTATAATTTAATGAAAGAAAACGGTAAAGCCGCTTATTTAGATTCCGGAACATGGGCGACAGCTGCTATAAAAGAAGCAAAATATTTTGGAGAAACTGTTGTTGTAGCTTCTTCAAAAGAAGAAAATTACAACCATATTCCAAAAGGATACACAATACCAAGTGATGCAGATTATTTTCACTGCACCAGTAACAATACCATTTTTGGAACTCAAATGAACGATTTCCCTACAACAAACGTACCTGTTGTTTGCGATATGAGTTCTGATATATTTTCACGCAATTTAGATTTTTCAAAATTTGATTTAATTTATGCCGGAGCTCAAAAAAATATGGGTCCTGCAGGAACTACTCTTGTAGTGGTTAAAGAAGAAATTTTAGAGAAAAACGGAAGAACAATTCCAAGTATGTTAGATTATGCTAAACATATTAAAGCAGAAAGTATGTACAATACGCCACCTGTTTTTGCTGTTTACGTTTCGTTATTAACATTACAATGGATTAAAAGTAAAGGCGGAATTGCTGCTGTTGAGAAATTAAACGACGCAAAAGCTGAGTTACTTTATAATGAAATCGACAGAAACCCATTATTTAAAGGTGCTGCAGCAGTAGAAGATCGTTCTAAAATGAATGTGACTTTCTTGCTTACAAACCCTGATCACGCTGCAACTTTTGACGCTTTGTGGAAAGAAGCAGGGATTTCAGGATTGCCAGGACACCGTTCTGTGGGTGGTTACAGAGCTTCTATTTACAACGCTATGCCCATCGAAAGTGTTCAGGTTTTAGTAGATGTAATGAAAGCTTTGGAATCTAAAGTTTAGTTTTCAGTTTCAGTCTCAGTTTTCAGTCTCTACGATAGTTATTGAAATTTGTTACCTGAAAATTTATAATGAATACTGGATTTTTAGCCCCGATAGAAGTGGAAATCCTTTTATCCGCCGCGGCGGATAAAAGATTGGAACGGATAGCGGGATTAGCTCCTAAATCAAAAAAAGAAAAAATTATAATATATCTTAATCTTCTAATCTAACGATTAAACGATTAACCAAATAAACACATAAACTAAAATGAAAGTATTAGCGAATGATGGAATTTCTAAAAGTGGAATTCTGGCTTTAGAAAAAGGTGGATTTGAAGTTATAACAACAAAAGTAGCGCAGGAACAAGTGGCTAATTTTGTAAATGAAAATAATGTAGACGTAGTTTTAGTGCGTAGCGCAACTAAAGTTCGTAAAGATATTATCGATGCGTGTCCTGGATTAAAAATTATTGGTCGTGGTGGTGTTGGTATGGACAATATTGATGTTGATTATGCTAAAAGCAAAGGAATTCATGTAATTAATACACCGGCTTCATCTTCAGAATCTGTGGCTGAGTTGGTATTTGGACACTTGTTTAATGGTGTTCGTTTTTTACATGATTCAAACAGAAATATGCCGCTTGAAGGAGATACTAACTTTGAAGGCTTGAAAAAAGCGTATGCAAACGGAACTGAATTAAGAGGAAAAACGCTTGGAATTGTTGGTATTGGCCGTATTGGTCAGGCAACTGCAAAAATGGCGCTTGGTTTAGGTATGAAAGTTATCGCTGCCGATAGTTTTATCCCGCAAGTTAATATTAAAGTAGAATTTTTTGACGGACAATCTATTACAACAACAATCGTTTCTCAATCTTTAGAATCATTGTTTAAAGAATCTGATTTCATCACATTACACGTTCCGGCACAAAACGGTTATATCGTTGGTGAGAAAGAATTTGAAATCATGAAAGACGGAGTTGGAATCGTAAATTGCGCTCGTGGTGGTGTTATTGACGAAGTAGCTTTAGTAAAAGCTTTAGACTCAGGAAAAGTTGCTTTTGCTGGTTTAGACGTTTTTGAAAGCGAACCAAAACCTGAAATGGCAATCTTAATGCACCCGAAAATTTCATTGACTCCGCACATTGGAGCTGCAACAGGAGAAGCACAAGACAGAATTGGAACTGAATTAGCCTCACAAATTATTTCTTTGTTGAGCTAATAATAAAATAAAAAGATTAACTTTAGAGGGATTTACTGCGTTTTTTGTAGTAAATCCCTTTCTTTTTGATTAATTTTGTTGTGTAATTTTAAACTTTAAATATCATGTTTGAACAATTAACGCAGTTAGTACAACAATACGGAGGTGATGCCATTGTAAAAAACAATGCAGTCCCAAATGAACACAACGATGCCGTTGTAAATGAAACAAGCAACTCTATATTTGCAGGATTGCAAAAAATTGCTTCAGAAGGTGGTGCAGAACAATTAGCCGGTTTATTTAGTGGAAAATCTCCTATAGACAGCTCAAATCCGGTTGTACAGCAAATAACACAGCAATTATCAGGAAGTCTTGGTGAAAAATTTGGTTTAAGCAGTGCTGCTTCTTCCGGTGTTGCGGCAAGTATGATTCCACAAGTTTTAAATTCCCTGGTAAATAAAGCGAAAGATCCTAATGATAGCGGTTTCCAAATTTCGGATATTATTGGAGCTATTTCTGGAAACAGTGGTCAGGCTTCCGGAATCATGGATACTATTTCTAAATACGGAATGCAATTTGGCCTTGATCAAAATGCAGATGGAAAAGTTGACGTAGCCGATGTTCTGGTAGTAACGCAAAGCAAAGGCGGAATTTCCGGATTTATTGGACGACTATTTAAGAGTAAATAATCTAAGATGCTAAGGTTCTAAGCTGTTAAGGTTTTGAAAATCTTTGTCAAAATAGTATAAGCTGTTTATTTAATGTAAACAGCTTTTTTTATGGACTTAATAAAAAAACTTAGCATCTTAGCATCTCAGAAACTTAGAACCTTTAAAAAAGAACCCTAGAATCTTTAAAAAAAATTTCGTAAATTTAAGTCATGAAAAACTGCATTTACATAGTGATTATTTTATTTACGATAATTGCGTGTTCGACGTCTCAAAAAACCGTTGATACTGCAGTAAAGCAAAATGTTGCCATAAATGATACAGTTCGAATTGCAAATGATTCTCTTGAATATGAAGTGATTATTATTGATAACGGATTTAGCAACTGGCTTGTATCCAGAGCTTATCCTAGAAATTATCACTCACAGTCATATCTCGAAACAAAAAACAATTTGTATGTTAACGAATGGAATAACCGGGTTTTACAGCCACAGCGTTATAATCCAAATCTATACGAAATGAGTATTAATTACGATCCCAATATCAATTACGGCTACGAAGTAAATTACCTTATTTACAACTACATGATTTATTTTCAAAATACTTATAAACAAAAACTTTGGGGGTATGTTCCATCAAGATAATGTTGTTATATTTGTAATCATTATAAATAAAAATGAATAAATTAAAACAACGCTGGGGCATTACCTCAAACTTTCAATTCGTCATCATATTTATTGTTTTTGCCATCACAGGGTCGGCATCTGCATGGCTTTCTAAACCTTTTTGCGTGTGGTTAGGCATTACCAAAGATGATTTTGGAGGCTGGTTTACTTTAATTCGCCTAATTATTATTTTTCCTATTTATCAGGTTTTATTGGTCGCAATTGGAACCATTTTTGGGCAATTCAGTTTCTTTTGGGCTTTCGAAAAAAGAATGCTAAAAAGCATGGGATTGGGATTTTTGTTTAAAGATTAAACATCAATCGTTTCATTATTCTGTCTCTGGAAAAAATAAGTATAAATCCATGTAATTGTAAATGATGGAATTATATCCGTAAACGGAATTATTTCTTCAACAAAAGTCAAAAAACCTGCCACCTTACCTACTCGCCCTTTGTACATTCTGCTCATAATAAAAGCAGCAACCGGCGCCCAGATTACATCTGAAAACTCACCCAGAAACGGAATCGAAAAGGAAATCATTCCAATACCGTCAAAAAGCAATCCTAAAAGGAGCTTTCGCATTCTGTCGTCATTCGCAACATTCAAATCCTGCATTTTAATTACATTTAGAGATTAGTCGAATTTAAAAATAAATCGTCAAATTAAATTATTTCTAATGGCTCTTTTTTTTCTTAATTACCATCTTTTTGCGATTTAAATTTTATTTCTTTTTAGCAGTTACTGCAAATAATACGCCAAAATTTCCATCAGTCTGAGTCCAGTTTTTTAATGGTACATAAGCACGCGATACAAAACCATCAAGATACAACGCATTTTTGCATCCCAAACTTTTAAAATAACTTGCAAAATCATAAAAATTGACTTCATTTTTAGATAAAACAAAGACAATCTTACCGTCTGGTAAAATCCCAACTCCGTTTCTTATATTCAAATTACTCGATCCCTCTTTAAAATCAGGGTGAATCTTGCCATCAATAATTAACATTGGACCAGATTGAGTTGCATATTCTATATTCTTATCATTTTTAAATTTTTCTGTCGTACAAATTTCAGCCGTTTTATTATTCTTCAGGAAAAACACACCATTGGGTTTCAAATAGAAATTTCCCGCTGCTTTTGTGGTATCTAATACAGACAAAGTTTTTCCTCTCTCAATATATAAACCTTGGGGCGAATGATCTGTTTTGTACATTCCCGCATTCATTGCAAATTCAAGTGTTAAATCATGATTTTCTATCCAGCTTTTCAGGTTTTGAATACTTCCAAAATTTTCTCGCTTTTCATTTTTCCAATACAACTTTAAATCCTGTTTTTTCAGATCTGCTTTATAAACTACAAATTCATCTTCATAGCAAGCTTTCCAACTGATAAAAACGGTTACAATGGCAATTATTAAGATAAGTAATATCGTTTTTAATTTCATTTTCTTAAATACTTTATCATAAATGTAGCATAATAAATTCAATAATAGCCTTATTTGTATTCTTCATAAAATTCTGTTACAACACATTTTAATATCGGCAGAATCTTTGTTTCTTTGTAGAAACAGTTTCAAAATGATACAAGCAAAAAATATACATAAATTCTACGATAAACTCGAAGTTTTAAAAGGAGTTGATTTACATATTAAAAAAGGAGAAATTGTTTCGATTGTTGGTGCTTCCGGTGCCGGAAAAACCACTTTACTGCAAATTTTAGGGACTTTAGACAAACCTTCAAAATCACAATACGGAACCTCATTAACGATAAACGGAGAAAATATTCTCAATTTTAACGATAAAACTTTATCTAAATTCAGAAATCAGAATTTAGGTTTTATTTTCCAGTTTCATCAATTATTACCTGAATTCACCGCTTTAGAAAATGTTTGTATTCCCGCTTTTATGGCGAATAAATCAAAAGCCGAAGCCGAAACAGAAGCCAAAAAACTCCTGCAATACTTAGGTTTATCCCACAGAATAAATCATAAACCAAACGAGCTTTCGGGAGGAGAACAACAGCGTGTAGCCGTTGCAAGAGCTTTAATCAACAAACCTGATGTTATTTTTGCCGATGAACCTTCGGGAAATCTCGACACACATTCTGCCGAAAACTTACATCAGTTATTTTTTCAGCTTCGTGACGAATTCGGGCAAACCTTTGTAATCGTAACCCACAACGAAGAATTAGCCAATATGGCAGACAGAAAATTGGTAATGGTCGACGGACAGATTAGTAATTAGAATTAGGAGCTGTTTCCTGCTGTCCTTCCAAATCTTTTGTACCTCCCGAAGCCTCGGGACTGGTACAAAAGGATTTTCCCTCCCATCAGGGCACTCGAATAATAAGAACATTCATTTCACATGAACCAAAAAGAATTAAAAGAATTTCTTGACGAAAAAGTCATTCAATATAACAATCAGGATTTTATCGAAAGCGATCCTGTGCAGATTCCGCATTTATTTTCTCAAAAAGAAGATATCGAAATTGCAGGTTTTTTAAGTGCCACAATTGCATGGGGAAACCGCAAAATGATTATCAAAAACTCACATCAAATGATGGAATTAATGGGCAACACGCCTTATGATTTCATCATGTCACATTCTGAAAATGATTTAGAGCGCCTTGAAAATTTTGTGCATCGTACCTTCAACGGCAAAGATTTTACAGGTTTTATAAAAGGTTTACAGCACATTTATCAAAATCATGGCGGCTTAGAAACTGTTTTCGCCAAAAATCAGGAAAAAGACAGTTTACAGAAAAGTATCAGCGAATTCAAGAAAATATTCTTCGAAATAGATCATTTACCCAGAACTCAAAAACATATTTCAGATCCGATGAATAATTCGGCAGCAAAAAGAATCAACATGTATTTGCGCTGGATGGTGCGCCAGGATACAAAAGGTGTCGATTTAGGAATTTGGAAAAGCATTTCTCCAGCCGCATTATCTTGTCCGCTCGACGTACATTCCGGCAACGTCGCCCGTAAACTAGGCATTCTTTTGCGTAAGCAAAACGATGGAAAAGCTTTGGCAGAACTGGATCTACAACTTCGTAAAATGGATATTAAAGATCCTGTAAAATATGATTTTGCTTTGTTTGGTTTGGGCGTTTTTGAAGGGTTTTAATTTTTAAACACAAATTTCACTAATTGTCACTAATTCGTTCGTGAAATAAATTTCACAAACTAAGTAACTATTGAAATTTGTACAAATTCGTGAAATTCGTGTTTAAAATTCATTTATAACATTTGTGTCCAAACGGTCGGTTCCAATTTGTACATTGCTATCAAAAACAGAATTCTAACAAAAAACCACGAATTTAACGTACATTTGCACAAAATTTAATGTAAATGAGCACTTTCGAAAAATTCAATCTTCCAAAATCAGTACAAAAAGCAATCGACGAATTAGGATTTGTTACGCCAACTCCTATTCAGGAAAAATCCTTTTCTGTGATTATGTCAGGTCGCGATATGATGGGAATTGCGCAAACCGGAACCGGTAAAACATTTGCTTATTTATTACCACTTTTAAAATTATATAAGTTTACCCCAACCAATACTCCAAAAATTGTAATTCTGGTTCCAACCCGCGAATTAGTAGTTCAGGTTGTAGATGAAATCGAGAAATTAACCAAATATATGTCGGTTAAAACACTTGGTATTTTTGGTGGTGTAAACATCAATACACAAAAAAAAGCCGTTTACGAAGGTGTTGATATTTTAGTTGGAACGCCAGGCAGAATGATGGATTTGGCACTTGACGCCGTTGTTCGTTTTGATGAAACTCAAAAATTAGTTATTGACGAATTCGACGAAATGCTAAATTTAGGATTCCGTACCCAATTGACAGCGCTTTTGGCGATGATGAAAACCAAACGTCAGAACATTTTATTTTCAGCAACTATGACCGATGAAGTTGATGCTGTTTTAAATGACTTTTTTGATTTTCCGGAAGAAGTTACACTTGCTGCATCAGGAACTCCGCTTGAAAACATTACTCAAATTACTTATAATGTTCCAAATTTTAATACAAAAGTAAACTTGCTGAAACATTTATTAGAGACAAACGAAAGCATGGAACGTGTTTTGGTTTTTGTGAATAATAAAAAGATTTCAGACATGCTTCATTCCCGAATTGAAGAAGATTTTGAAGGGCAATTTGGTGTAATCCACTCAAATAAGTCTCAAAATTATCGTTTGAGTACGATGGCTGAATTCCAGGAAGGAAACCTTCGCGGATTGATTACAACAGATATTATGGCGAGAGGTTTGGATATTTCGAACATATCTCATGTTATCAACTTTGAACTTCCTGAATTTCCTGAATTATACATGCACAGAATTGGTCGTACCGGTCGTGCAGATGCAACGGGAACTGCGATTAGTTTTATCACTCCTCGTGAAGAAGAATTTAAAGTGGAAGTGGAAGTTTTAATGAATCAGGAACTTGAAATTGCTGAATTTCCTGAAGAGGTAGAGATTTCTGCCAAATTAATTGAACCTGAAAAAGACAAACAACCGATCAAGTTTTTAATGAAAAAACAAACACTGAAAGGTGATGGTGCTTTTCATGAAAAAGATAAAAAGAATAAAAAAGTGAATCTTGGCGGACCTTCAAAAACCAAAAAGAAAACCCACGGATCTGTAAACAGAAACATGCTGAAAACCAGAGACAAAAAGAGAAAAGATAAGGACAAATAGTTTTTTTTAGGTTCTAAGGTTCTAAGTTGCTAAGATTCTAAGATTAAAAAAAAGCTCAAAAGGTGATAAGAATTTATCTCACATCTTTTGGGCTTTTTTTAATTATAAACTTTTGTCTATATAAAAACTTAGATTCTTAGTAACTTAGAACCTTAGCATCTTAAAAATTATATTTTAGTAAATATCAAACCTACCGGCGAACACAATTCGATTTTCTTTCCGGTGTTTTTCAATTTTCCTGTAGTTTTATCCCTTTTAAAAATAATGATATCATTTGTATATTGATGTCCCACTAAAAGGTAATTTCCCGTTGGGTCAATGGCAAAATCTCTTGGACCTTTTCCCTGAGTACTCACTTGCTCGACTTTTTCCAGATTTCCTGTTTTAAGGATTTTATACACCGTAATCGCGTTTACATCACCACGATCTGAAACGTACAGAAAGTTTCCATCAGGCGAAATTTTTATCGCTGCCGAACTGTTTGCACCTTTAAAATCTTTTGGAATAATATTCGTTTCTTTTACAAGCTTTAAACTTCCTGTTTTATCATACGAAAATGTCGTTAAGGTTCCGTCTAATTCCTGAACTAAATAGACGAATTTACCATCTTTACTAAATGTCAAATGTCTTGGTCCGCTGCCTGATTTTACATCAACAGTTCCTTTTAAAGTCAGGATTTCATGCTTTGAAGCTGCATTGTATTTGTAAATAAAAATTTTATCCTGTCCTAAATCATTCGATAAAACAAACTTTTTATCCGGAGAAAAAACAACCATGTGTACGTGCGCTTTTTCCTGACGTGCGGCATTTGGTCCTTTTCCTTCATGCTGAATTAATTGCTGCCCTTCGGTGATGCTTCCATCAGCATTTTTTTTAAATACGACAATACTTCCACCGGAATAATTAGCTACAATTACATTTTTATCATCATTAATTATATGACAAGGATCTGCTCCCAAAGATGTATTGGTATTCAACAACTTAAGCTTACCGGTTTTTGAATCGTAACCAAATGCACTTACCCCACTTTGAGTTCCGTTTTCGTTTACCGCATAAATAAATTTATTATTTGCCGAAACTGATAAATAGCTCGGACTCACCACATTTTCTGAAGAATTTTTTAATTTAAAATCTCCTGAATTGGCATCGAAGTCATAAACGTAAATTCCTTTACTATCGCAGGTATTGGTATAGGTTCCTACCAATAAATTAAATTTGTTCTGTGCTTCCATAGTAGTAAAAGCTAAAATTGAAAAAAGCAAAATAGACAATCTTTTCATAGTTTTTTTGTAGTTTTTGAATTAGCTAAAATACTGAATATTCTTATTCAAAAGTTTGTTTTTTGTTACAAATGAATTTCCAAAAGTTACATTTTTCAAACTATACTTTGTATTTTTTTACCATATAAGCAATATAACTTCGTTTAATTGAGCATGTTGAGTTTGTCGCAAAGTCCCGGAACGGTTTAATTTAGTTATAACGAAATTTTGCTTAAAATTAAATTAGTACACTTCGATAAAAACTTTACTTTATAATCTCTTATATTACTTATATGGTTTAAAAATATATCCCCACCTTTTTAAGTAAAAATTTGTATTTTTGACCAATATCTTCGCAAAAACAAAACGTAGCGAAGTAAATCAAAGCCAGAATGCACTTTAAACAGCCCGAAATTCTATACTTTCTCTTTTTATTGATTGTTCCAATTTTGGTTCATTTATTTCAATTACGACGTTTTAAAACCTCTTATTTTACAAATGTTCGTTTTCTTAAAGAGCTTGCTGTACAGACTCGTAAAAGTTCTAAAATCAAAAAAAGACTATTATTAGCAACCCGATTATTATTGTTGACTTGTGTAATTATTGCGTTTGCCCAGCCTTTTTTCGAAGCAAAAGACAGTAAAAATGCCACAAACGAAATGTATATTGTTTTAGACAACTCGTTTAGCATGCAGGCAAAAGGTAAAAAAGGAGAATTACTAAAAAGAGCCGTTCAGGAATTACTGGAAAACACGCCCGAAACGGCACAATTTTCACTATTGACAAACACAGAAAACTTTTGGAATACGGATATAAAATCATCTAAAAGTGCTTTACAGAATTTAAATTACAGCGCCACTCCGTTTGAACTTTCGTCGATAATGGCAAAGATCAAAGCACATAAATCGGCACATAAAAAAGATATCGTTATTATTACAGATGCTGTTGGCTTATCTGAAAATGATGTCAAAAACATTGATACCGAAGAAAAACCATATTTTATAATTCCTGAAGCTGAACAAAAAAATAATGTTTCGATTGACAGCGTTTTCATCAACCAGACTTTAGAAAATTTCTACGAAATAGGTATTAATTTATCCGCTTATGGCGAAGATTTCAAACCGATTTCAGTGGCATTATATAATCAGAAAAAGCTGATTGCCAAAACAATTATTAATTTTGATTCGAAGAAAAAGAAAATCAATTTTACGATTCCAAAAGAAGCTTTTCATGGATATGTAACAATTGAAGATAATGGTCTTGCTTATGATAACAAACTTTATTTTAGTATTTCGAAAGCTAAAAAAACAAACGTTATCAGTATTGGCGAACCTGAAAAAAGCAATTTTTTATCCCGAATTTATACTTCTGCCGAATTCAATTACAACAATTATTCAATTAGCAGTTTAGATTATAATAGTTTAGAAAAACAAAATACAATTATACTGAATGAGTTAATTGAAATCCCTCAGGCTTTGCAAACCACTTTGAAAGCATTTGTTTCAAAGGGCGGAAATCTTGTTGTCATTCCTACTGAGAAAAGTTCAGTTTCTAACCTGAATACTTTTTTAGGCAATTTTGGAAAAATTCAGTTTAAAAATCTGGAGAATAAAGACAAATTAATTACTAAAATCAATTTTGATCACCCATTATTTTCTGGAGTTTTTGAGAATAAAATCACGAATTTTCAGTATCCAAAAACAAACAGTTCATTTGATATTTCGAGTCCTTATCCGGCAGTTTTGTCTTATGAAGATCAAAGTGTATTTGTAACTATGATTCAAAATCCGGTTGCTGGAATTACTGTTTTTTCGGCACCAATAAATGCTTCAAATTCAAACTTCCAGCAATCGCCGTTAATTGTTCCGCTTTTTTATAAAATGGGACAAAACAATCAGAAAACTGGCGTAAACGCTTTAACAATTGGTAATAATCAACCTTATTTTGTTGATGTTTTGTTGAGTAAAGATGCGATTTTAGAAGTAAAAGGAAATGATGATTCCTTTATTCCGATTCAGCAAATATTAAACAATAAAGTCAAATTAACATTCAATGACTTTCCTGAAACAGCCGGAAATTATAGTGTTTCTGATAAAAAAGAAGCAGTCGAAAATTTGAGTTTCAATTACAAAAGAAGCGAAAGTGATTTAAGTCAGGCAAATACAAACGTAGTTTCGGATTTTAAAACTGCTGATACGATTTCGACCATATTTAACACGTTACAAACTGAGCGAACCGACAGTCAAATTTGGAAATGGTTTGTTATCTTTGCACTGTTATTTTTAGCATTAGAAATGGCGATTATCAAATTCGTTAAATAAACTTAAAGTTTTCTTTTTTGAACCATTAAGAGATTAAGTTTATTAAGCTTTGCTTTACTTAATCTCTTAATGGTAAGAAAAATTTAATGTTTGAATAAAAAAAATCTACATATGAAAATAATCATCAGGAGCGCCAAAATTATAGATTCAAAAAGTCCGTTTCATAATCAGACAGTTGATCTTTTAATTGCAGATGGTTTAATTGAAAAAATAGGAACTTCGATTCTTGATATTGAGGATACAACCGAAGTAAAATTCGACAATCTGCATCTTTCTCAAGGCTGGTTTGACAGCAGTGTTTCGTTTGGAGAACCGGGTTACGAAGACAGAGAAACCATTGCAAACGGATTGAATGTTGCTGCAAAAAGTGGCTTTACAGCGATTGCTTTACAGCCCAACTCCTTCCCTGTTATCGACAATCAATCTCAGGTAAATTTTGTAAAAAACAAAGCAAACGGTTTTGCTACAGAACTTTTCCCAATTGGTGCTTTAACCAAAGCAAGCGAAGGAAAAGATATGGCAGAATTATTTGACATGAAAAAATCCGGAGCAATTGCTTTTGGAGATTACAATAAAAGTATTGACAATGCAAACCTTTTAAAAATCGCTTTGCAATATGTGCAGGATTTTGATGGTTTGGTTATCACTTATTCTCAGGATCCAAATATAAAAGGAAACGGAGTTGCGAATGAAGGAATCGTTTCGACAAAATTAGGTTTGAAAGGAATTCCGAATCTGGCCGAAGAACTTCAAATTTCAAGAAACTTATTTTTATTAGAATATGCGGGAGGAAAACTTCACATTCCAACCATTTCTACAGCAAAATCAGTAGAATTAATTAAAGAAGCCAAAGCAAAAGGTTTACAGATAACTTGCAGCGTTTCTGTACATCATTTGGTTCTTACAGATGAAAAATTAGAGGGTTTTGACACTCGTTTTAAAGTAACTCCTCCATTACGAACTGAAGCCGACAGACAAGCTTTATTAAACGGTGTTACTGACGGAACAATAGATATGATTACATCAGACCACAATCCGATTGATATTGAGTTCAAAAAAATGGAATTTGATACAGCCAAAAACGGAACAATTGGACTGGAAAGTGCTTTTGGAGCATTACTAACTGTTTTGCCTCTTGAAACTGTTATCGAAAAATTAACTTTCGGAAAAGTGATTTTCAGTCTTGAAAACTCTTCAATTGCCGAAGGTTCAAAAGCTAATTTTACCTTCTTTAATCCCGAAGGAACATCAACTTTTACGAAAGCAAATATCCTTTCAAAATCTAAAAATTCTGCTTTTTTAGGAACTGAAATTAGAGGTTCCGTTTATGGAATTTTAAATCAAAACCAACTTGTTATAACAAAATAATTACAATGAATAATTCAATCGAAGAGGGAAAATCAATCGCAATTACCAGTTATATTTTAATAATCGGGGTTTTAATTGCAATGTCGATGAACTCTGAAAATAAAAATAGTTTTGCTTCTTTTCATATTCGTCAGGCTTTAGGTTTATCGCTTGCGTTTATTTCTTTTGGAGCGATTATTAGCAATTTCGACAGCTTTTTTATCACGTTTCCAATGTGGATTTGTATTTCTATTTTATGGACTTATGGAATTTTTAGTGCCATTCAAGGTCAGATGAGACCAATTCCATTAGTTGGAAATCTTTTTCAAAAATGGTTTAAATCGATTGGGTAAAAGTTAAATTCCAATTTTTAAAATTCCAAATTCCAATAAGTATCAAGTTTTAAAAAGGAAATCCGTTAAAATCAGCGTTTTCGCTTTAGCGAATCTGTTTTATCTGCGTATTAATTTGAACACGGATGATGCGGATTTGCAAGCACAAAAACAGATAAAACTGATTTTATTATAATTATAAACAAAGTATAAGAAAAATATAATTCGACAACCTTGTCAAACTTTAAAACTTTGACAAAGTTCAAATCAAACAATCTAATAAACTCGTATTTCAACTGAAAACTGAGACCGAGACTGAAAACTTAAAAACATGAATCTATCTTTAGAATATAAAATACAAGAACCAAAAGTAATTTTAGATAAAAATCCTGTTTTACTTTTATTACATGGATACGGCAGCAACGAAGCTGATTTGTTTTCGTTTGCAACAGAACTTCCTGACAATTATTATATTATTTCGGCAAGAGCACCTTACGATTTACAATATGGAGCTTACGCCTGGTACGCGATTAATTTTGATGCGGATCAGAATAAATTTTCGGATAACGAGCAAGCAAAAACATCTCGTGATTTAATTGCAAAATTTATTGACGAATTGGTTGTGAATTATCCTATTGATGCCAATAATGTAACGTTGGTTGGTTTTAGCCAGGGTTCAATTCTAAGTTATTCCGTTGCGCTTTCTTATCCTGAAAAAGTGCAGAGAGTTGTAGCAATGAGTGGTTATTTTAATAATGAAATCATCAAAGAAGGTTTTGAGAAGAATGACTTCAAAAACCTTAAAATATTTGCTTCACACGGAACTGTAGATCAGGTTATTCCAATTGACTGGGCGAGAAAAACGCCCGCTATTTTGGAGCAATTAAATATCCCCGTTACTTATAAAGAATATCCTGTTGGTCATGGTGTTGCACCACAGAATTTCTTTGCTTTTAAGAATTGGCTGGCTGAGTAGTTTTAAGTTTACAGTCGCAGTTTACAGTCTCATTGAAAACTGCGACTGTAAACTTTATTGCCCTGTGTAAATTATCTTTCCGGCTTTTTTCAAAACATAACCTTTCCACGGAATTAATTGCAAATCGCCATTTACCCAGGAATCACCTTCTGATTTTCTTTCTAAAATGATTGATTCTTTTTGAGTGTCTAGGAAAAGCTCGGCTTTGTTTCCTTCAAAAACTACGTATGCAACTGTTGTGTATGTTTTTCCGGTTTCTTCTACATGAGATAACTTTGTACCTTCAAAAATTCGGATACATTTCTTTTTAAGAATTGACCATGTATAACCTGCGGATGCTTTACAGCCGTGAGAATCTGAGTCTCCCCCAACCATAACTTTTTCCGGTTTTGCTTCTGTTTTATTCTCCTGAGATACTTTTTTGGCACAAGAAAATGAAAGACCTATAATAACCGAAAATAAAAATATCTTTTTCATTTTTCCTACTTTATTGATTAAACACAAAAATAGGAAAAATCTTTCTTATTTTTGATATAAAAGTGATTGATTTGTTTCGAAAGAAATACTTTCATCATCGTTAACAAAGTATTTCAACAAAGCTTCTCCCCATAATTCTCCGTTACTGAAATCAACGATAATCCATCTGTGGTTTAAGATTTTTACTTTATTGATGATAAATTTCTTGCCATCAATCATGTCTTGTCCTGTATACGGATTCCCTTTTGGATTGGAGTTTAAGTCTAATAATTTTTCGGTTACAATAGGAATCAGTTTTTCGTATAAAATTACTTTTCCACCAGAAGCACTATTATCAAAATAATTCTGCGCATTTTCATTATGTGATAAAGAAAAATAATCTGCTTCGGCTAACTGGCCTGAAACCAAATTAATACTATCTCTAAGCTTTTTTGTAGTTTTCTCATATCTTTCTTCACCAAATTTGACTTCGCGGCTGTAAAACATATAAGTAAAAATATTCATTAATATCGCAAGGATAAAAAGGTAAAGCATTAAGGATTTTTTCATTTTGTAGGTATAATTAAATTGTAATTTCTAAATTATCATAAGCCAAAAAGACGTTTTCAGGCAATTGTTTTTGTACTTCTTCGTGAAATCCTAAAACGTGGCTAATATGCGTTAAATAAGCTACTTCGGGTTTAACCAGATTAATAAAGTCAAGTGCTTCCTGAAGATTAAAATGGGTATCGTGAGGTTCTACCCGTAGAGCGTTAACCACCAAAACTTTCAAATTTTGGAGTTTTTTAACTTCAACTTCATGAATGGTTTTTACATCTGTGAGATAAGCAAAATCATCTATTCTGTATCCAAAAACCTGTAAATCTCCATGCATAACATTTACCGGAATTGCCATTTTATCGCCAACAGCAAATGGTTCGTCATTTACAACTTCGATAGTTTTTACGCTTGGCGCACCGGGATATTTGTTTACAGTTTCGAAAACATAATCGAAACGGCGTTTTAGATTATCAATTACACGTTGATGGGCATAAACCGGAATTTCTCCTTGTCTGAAATTAAACGGACGAATGTCATCCAAACCTGCTGTATGATCTGCGTGTTCGTGTGTAAAGAAAATTGCATCGAGATGTCTACAGCCGCAAGAAAGCATTTGCTGCCTGAAATCCGGTCCGCAATCTATTACAAACGAATGATTGTCCCACGTAATCCAAATGGATACGCGGAGCCTTTTGTCCTTAGCATCAGTGCTTTTGCAAACTGGATGATCTACTCCAATAATTGGAATGCCTTGAGAAGTACCAGTACCTAAAAAATAGATCTTCAATTGAACTTGATTTTTTTACAAAAATAGGGATTATTTCTCTTTCATTAGAAGCCTAATTTGCTAACTTTGTAACAAATCTATTTAAAATAAAATGGGTACAGAAATAAAACTCAAGGGTGACAAGGTCATCGAACAGATTCCTTCTATAAAAGACAAAGCGTTACGCATTAATTTAAACGAGAATATTTACGGAACATTTGCTGAAATTGGCGCTGGACAAGAAACGGTTAGGCATTTTTTCAGATCCGGAGGTTCATCGGGAACTATTGCAAAAGCAATGTCTGCCTATGATAAAGATTTTAGTGACGCCGTTTACGGTATTGAAGGCGATGGACGCTACGTAACAGAAAACCGACTGAAAAAAATGTTGACCTTTGAAGGTGAACTGATCGAAGAACGTTTGAGTCGCGAAAAACACCCTAATAAACTTTTCTTTAGTTACGCCAATACGGTTGCCACAATAGATTTTGCCAAACAATTTAAAGGTCACGGCTGGGTTGGAATTCGATACCAAATTGAACCCGACGAAGCTTATAACGAAATTATCCTACACATTCGTTTTAAAGAGACTGACGCAAGACTCCAACAGGAAACACTAGGAATTTTAGGTGTAAACTTAATTTACGGTGCTTTTTACAAATACAACGACCCGAAACGATTACTTCGTTATTTATACGATCACTTAGATAAAGATCAGCTTGAAATCGATACTATTAACTTCTCAGGACCACGTTTTGCTGATGTTGATAACCGTTTGATGAGTTTACAGCTTGTTAAAAACGGAATGACAGATGCGGTAATGTTTAACCCTGAAGGAAAAAATATTCTGCCGGCTGCCATTTTATATAAAAAAAATCTTCTTGCTTTAAGGGGAAGTTTTCGTCCGGTTACGAAAGTAAATATGGACATGTACGAGAAATCATTAAACATGTTTCTTGAAGAAAATAAAGTAGAAAAAGATAATACTTTGGTTGTTTTTGAAATTACACTTTCGAATTTACGTTCAGATGGTGAAATTGACGAACGTGATTTTATGGACAGAGCAGAATTGCTTTGTTCTCTTGGCCAGACCGTTATGATTTCGAATTTCCAGGAATATTACAAAGTGGTTGAATATTTTGCTAATTATACCAAAGCCAGAATGGGATTAGCAATGGGAGTTAACAATCTTGTTGATATTTTTGACGAGAAATATTACCGCCATTTAAGTGGTGGAATTCTGGAAGCTTTTGGTAAATTATTCTACCGCGATATGAAAGTTTTCTTATACCCAATGCTGGATGAAAATGGTGTATTAATGAATTCAAGCAACTTAAAAGTACATCCGAGAATGAAAGAATTATACAAATTCTTTAAATTCAACGGAAAAGTTGTCGATATCGCTAATTATGATCCGGAGAATTTAGAAGTTTTCTCTCGCGAGGTTTTAAAAATGATCAATCAGGGAAAAACAGGCTGGGAACATATGCTTCCTACCGGTATTCCGGAAATTATAAAAGAACACCATCTTTTTGGATATCATCCGGAAAAGGAATTGGAACAAAACGCTTAAAAAAAATCCCCGAAAAATTTCTCTTCGGGGATTTTTTTTAGTTCCAGTCTCGGTCACGTTTTCATTTATAACTTACGAAATCTTGAACGCAGATGACGCAGATTCGCGTTGCGAAAACGCAGATTAACACGGATTTTTTATCTTTGTTTGGCAATTGTTACGTTTAATCCTGGCCAAAGTTTTAAACTTTGCCAAAAATCCCGTCATTAAACAAATTTGGCCGACAGATCAAAACCTGAAACCTGAAACCTGAAACTTGAAACATTGAAACCTGAAACAAAAAGCTTCTATTTCAAAATCTGTGCGGCGTGTTCTTTTGTTTTTACTTGCGAAATTACCTCATCAATAATCCCGTTTTCGTCGATTACGAATGTTGTTCTGTGGATTCCGTCGTATTCTTTTCCCATGAACTTTTTTGGTCCCCAAACACCGAATGCGTTAATTACTGATTTGTCTTCATCTGCTAATAATGGAAACGGAAATTCGTATTTGTCTTTGAATTTTAATTGTGCTTTTGCACTGTCCGCGCTTACTCCAAGAAGTTCGTAATTATTGGCTTTAAAACGTTCAAAATTATCTCTTAAATCACAGGCTTCTGCGGTACAGCCCGGCGTACTTGCTTTTGGATAAAAGAAAACTACTAATTTTTTTCCAGCGTAATCTGCCAGTTTATGTGTTTTTCCGTCCTGATCTGTTCCTGAGAAATTCGGTGCTTTATCGCCGGCTTTTAATGTTGTCATATATTTTATTTTAGATTTTTTAGAGCATAGAATAAAGAGTCAAGATTATAGATTGGGCTCAATATCTTTCATTGATAACTTATAACTTATAGCTTGCAATTCATAATTATCATGCCCCAGATTGAAGTGAAAACCCCGGAATTGTGAAAGTTTACATTTTTTGCATTAAGAAAGCGACTGGAAGAAGCTCTTGTTAATGCTTAAAAATGTTACTTTGACAATGAGGAGTTGTAACGGAAAGCTGGATTAGGCACATCATGAAAATTATGCTATTTTTACATCAATAAAAATACGGAAATGAATAAAGAAGCCCGCGTACAATTTGTTATAAATACGTTAAAAGAACTCTACCCCACTATACCTGTTCCATTAGACCACAAAGACCCTTATACATTATTAATTGCTGTTTTGTTATCTGCGCAATGTACAGATGTGCGTGTAAATCAGATTACTCCTTTGCTTTTTGCGAAGGCTGATAATCCGTATGATATGGTGAAAATGTCGGTGGAAGAAATTAAGGAAATTATTCGTCCTTGCGGATTATCACCAATGAAATCTAAAGGAATTCATGGTTTGTCTGAGATTTTGATTGATAAATATAATGGTGAGGTTCCGCAGAGTTTTGAGGCGCTTGAATCTTTGCCGGCCGTTGGGCATAAAACGGCGAGTGTGGTAATGTCACAGGCTTTTGGTGTTCCTGCTTTTCCGGTTGATACACACATTCACAGATTGATGTACAGATGGAATCTTTCGAACGGAAAAAATGTGGTTCAGACTGAAAAAGATGCTAAACGTTTGTTTCCGAGAGAAACCTGGAATGATTTACACCTTCAAATTATTTGGTACGGACGTGAATATTCGCCTGCAAGAGGCTGGAGTTTAGAGAAGGATATTATTACGAGAACAATTGGAAAAAAATCGGTAATCGAAGAGCCTATTAAAAAGAAAATATAAGAGATTATTATTTTAAACACGAATTTCACGAATTTGCACTAATTACTAGTTTGTGAAATTAATTCGCAAACTAAGTTTACAATAAGATTTGTGCAAATTTGTGAAATTCGTGTTTACTATTATTACTGACTGTTTTTTAGCGAATTATATTCGTTTGTCATATCCAACGATCTGTATATTCCTAAAAGAGTCTTGAAAGCATCTTCGTTTTTTGGTTCAATAACTAGTGCTTTTTTAAGATACGGAATTGCACTTTTAACTATTTCATCTTTTTGAGCATCTAATTTATCGTATTCTTTCATTTCTGCGGGACTGTTTCCTAACAAACCCATTTGATCAACTAATGCTTTCTTTAATTGTATTTTTACATACGCCAGATTAATGTAACAATCAATGCAGTTTTGATTTAGCTGTAATCCTTCATCATAATATTTTTCGGCATTGGTATAATCTTTTGTTTCCAAATAAGAAAATGCCAGTGAATTTAAGATTTCTTCTTTTTTAGAAGGCGGTAATACATCTCTTGGCTTTTCATACAAACCGGCGGCAATATTAGATTCTCTTGCACTTCTGGAAATAAAAGATTCTTCAGCCTTTGTTTTTTTATTGGTTGCATAAAACATTACTCCTTTTCCGGTATAGTTTATTTTTTTTAGCCTTTCATAATATTTAATTGCCGAAGGATAATCTTTACCTGCTAAGGAAGCTGAAGCTGCATTAAGTAAGTTCAAAGTATCTTTTTTATCAAACTGATACACTTCATAACTTTTATCTGCACTTTCTTTATATTTTGCTGCCTTAAAATCATTGTAAGCACCGTCTACAAGTTTAGACTTCATTTCTTTCAAAGCTAAGTTGGCCTTAAAAGCATATTTATAATTACGGGAATCATTTTCGTATAAAAGTACATCCTGATAGGCACCGGAAGCTATAGCAAAATTAGCCGCTGCATCTATGTTTTTGGTTGCTAAATCTTTATATACATTTCCTTTTGTAAAAAAGAAATCTGATTTTACTTCATCTGGTGCATTTATAACCAGATATTCGATTTTTTTCAGGATGGCACAAGCTTCTTCGGCTTTGCCTTTTTCAAAATAAGATTGTGCTTCTTTAATTTCGTCTTTTTGAGCAAATGCTGCGTAATTTACCAATAGTAAAATTGATAATATTGTAAAGTTCTTTTTCATTTTCAGTTTTGGTTGGTTGTTAAATAGACGGTTGGTTATTTATGAAGTATCATAGTAACCGTTTTTCGGGACAAATAATACCTAAAATATATGTAAAGTCTTTGGTTCACTTTACACCTATATTTAAGATTGACAACAAACTAAACAAAATAAAGCAGTGTAATTTTTCTTCATAAATTATTTGATTTGGTTAAACATTATTTCCTTGACATTATTATAATTTGAATATTTTTAAACACTTAGAGTATTTTAATACGAAAAACTTCCTGATAAACTCATTTAGCTGAATAAAAAAATACTTTTTAACTAAAATAGAACAAATATTGAATAAATCATCAAAAATTATTTAAAATATCAAACTTTAACAGAACCTGACCAAAATATAAACAAAAACTCACATAATTTTCAATTCAAACATATTGAAACATAACAGATTAGCTTATTTTTAAATAAATGATTATTGAACAAAAAAAAGCTCACTATCTGTATTTGCATACAAATAGTGAGCTTTTTAACCAAAACGACCATTTGGTTTTTCTTTCGAAAATAAACATCCGACAAGGTAGTGGGCTGTTTAATTAGCTATTATCTCAAAACTTTTATCTTCAATTTTCACTATTGATAGTGCTCTTGAATAGTTTAATAAAAAAGAAACAACTTCTTTTTTAGGTTTTAAGTCTTTAGAAGCTAATGCTTTTTTAGAGTAAATTTTCGCCATACTATGAAATATTTTATAACAGTATAACGGGCTAATACTCAAAATAGTATTAGTTGGTTAAAATAATTTGATGTTTATCAATAATTTTTCTCAAATTCATCAATGCATAACGCATTCTGCCTAATGCTGTATTAATACTCACGCCTGTAAGTTCTGATATTTCTTTAAAGCTCATATCCTGATACATACGCATCACAAGAACTTCTTTTTGGTCTTCAGGAAGTTCCTCTATGATCTTTTTTAAATCAACCTCAACCTGATCAAAAATCATTTTATTTTCGATGGTTAAAGAATCATCAGACATGACAGAAAATATAGAAAACTCTTCGGTTTCTCTGTACATTGGCATTTTTTTGGTTTTGCGGAAATGATCAACAATTAAATTGTGGGAAATACGCATAACCCAAGGTAAAAATTTACCTTCTTCATTATATGAATTTGATTTTAAAGTCTTGATAACTTTAATAAATGTATCCTGAAAAATATCATTTGAAATATCTCTATCAGCGATCTTAGAATAAATAAATCCATAGATCTTAGACTCGTGCCTTTTTATCAGTGTCGCAAGGGCATTTTCATTGCCTTCGACATAGTTTTTCACTAATAGAGCGTCTGGAATATGCAGATCAGCCATAATACTACTTTTTTAGTTTCTGTTTAAAATTGAAGTAATTTTTCTAAAAAGTAATTTTATATAATAGGCCTATCTTGAGTTATGTTAATATTGAGTCCAAATTTAACAAATAAATATTTTAAAAAGCAAATGAATGATGTAATAATTAATAATAAAATTACAAATAATATACATTAAAATTAAACTTTGCCGGCAAAGTACTTAAAAACATCAAATAATTAGAATGTTTTAACAAATTAAAAATAGCGATGTAAAAGCTTTAAATATCTCAATTTAAACAAGTTACATCACTATTTTAGTAGTATAAATAGTATTATTTTTTTTATTCATAGACACGAACATAGTCTATATAATACTTTTGAGGGAGTATAGAGTCGTTTACATCCGGTCCTCCAAAATTACCTCCGATAGCTAAATTTACAATAATATAAAATGGTTTATTGAAGGGCCATGTATCGTCGTTTTTATTTTCGGGATTAAACGTATAAACAAGAGTTGTATCTACAAAAAAATCGATCTTGTCTTTTGTCCATTCGATGGCGTAAACGTGATATCCTTCTTCAATATTTGGAAATTCTGTTCTTTTGGTATTGATTGTATTTCCGTGGCTGTCTTGTGTATGCAAAGTTGTATATACCATGTGAGGATCACGTCCAATATATTCTAAAATATCAATTTCGCCTGTTTTGGGCCATTTTACCTCATCAATATTAGCACCAAGCATCCAAAAAGCTGGCCATAAACCGTGTCCAACAGGTAATTTTGCTCTTGCTTCGATTCGTCCATACAGAAATTCTTTTTTTCCTTTTGTGGTGATTTTTGTCGAAGTATATTTATTTCCTTCTTTTCTGGCTTCGATAATTAAATTGCCATCTTTGATTTCGTGATTGGTTTTGGTATAGATTTGTCTTTCGTTATTTCCCCATCCACAAAGATTTGGACAGCCATCGCCAAGTTCGAAATTCCAAACGGTTTCATTTATTTTCTTTTTATTGAAGTTTTCTTCCCAGATCAGTTTTCTTTCTGTTTGTGCAAAACAAAAACTACTGATCATAAATAGTAGTATTATTTTTTTCATGCTTTTCTTTTTAAATTAAAAAAAATTAAGAAGGCCAGCCTAAACTGACCTTCTTATTCCATTCTTACTAATTAATTATATTTATTGAAAAACTTTCACATAATCAATCTCCATTGTAGACTGCGTAAAGGCAGGATCAATAGCTCCTCCAAGATTTCCTCCCATTGCAACATTTAATATTAAGAAGAAATCACTATTAAACGGAAGAGAAGCGTCGTTGGCAACTTTGTGAATCTGTACATCATCAACATAAGTTGTTACTGATTTTGGACTCCAGATTGCTTTATAAACATGGAATTCTGTTGAAACATTTGGAATTGTTTTAGAACCCGTGTTTCCGCCTCCACCTGAATGTCCGGGATAATGCAACGTACTCAAAATCACGTTTTGATTGTTTCCTACGTGCTCCATAATATCTATTTCACCACATGCCGGCCAGGCAAATCCCGGTTGAGAAAAGTTTGATCCAAGCATCCATATTGCCGGCCATGTTCCTTTTCCTACTGGAAGTTTAGCGCGAATCTCAATTTTTCCATACGTAAATTTAAATTTACCATCTGATTTTAATCTTGTCGAAGAATAATCCGCACCGCCTGAAGCTTCTTTCTTGGCGGTAATTTTTAAGCTTCCGCCTTCAACAATTACATTTGATGCAGCAGTAGTATAATTTTGTTTTTCATTATTTCCCCAGCCATCATTATTAGGTCCTTTTCCTAAATCATAATTCCATTTCGTGGCATCTGGGGCTCCATCTGTATTAAATTCATCTGACCAAACTAAATTGGTATAATCAACTTCAGGCTCAGTAACCTTAACCGGTTTTGTAGTCGTAAAAGTATGGTACCAGGCTAATGATGCATCACCTCCCATTACTGCTCTTACTACCATTCTGTTGGCTGTTATGGATAGAATTTCGTATGAATTCTGACCAATATAATACCCCATAAATCCATTATCAGAAAAATTCATCATTGTTCCGCGAGTTTGCTTAGCATGATCTTTATTTTTTGTCACAACAGATTCTGATGGACTTAAAGAAACGGTTTTTATTCCGCCGACATCATAAGTTAAACAAGCATCAGTTGGTCCGCTTCCTCCTGCTACACTTGCAAACGCAGCATTAAAAAATGTTGCTCCGCCATTATCTAATTGATATTTTAAAACATCTCCATCCAGAGAGAAAGTCAATACGTTGTCGTACAAACAACTACTTGTCGGTGAACCTGCTTTTTCAAAAGGTCCGGCCTGATAGTGGTTTGGATAGAAATTTTTAGTCTCATTATCATCATTTTGCCCAACACCTAAATGTCCTGCTTCTGAAGCTGACCAATACCATTTTTTAGAAGTTCCTCCAGTTAAAAACTGAACTGCTTCGTCATCGCTGAAGTTGCTTAAAACCTCAACATCAATTGTGGTATTGGATGCTACTCCGCCTCTGCCTGTAGCAGTAAGGGTCACGGTATAAGTGTTTACTCCTGTTTTGGTAAAACGTTTTGTAAATTTACCGGTTGGCGAATTCTCTGCAGTTCCGTCGCTAAATGTATATTTATAGGAAATTGCATTATCTGCAATACCTACTAATTTCACCATACCGGAACCGTCTCCATAAGGAGCATCGACTGTTTTTCCAACAATTTCTGCCGTTATCTTAAGGCTTGTTGGCGTATCTATTGATCCAAATGTGTAATCGTCTTTCTGACAACCCGCCATAAGAAGAATCGTAAATAAGGATACTATCTTTATGATTATTTTTTTGTTCATGATTTCTTCTTTTAATTGGATTGTTTTATGTCATCAAAGTAAAATGCTTCGCCTGCTCCTGTTTGTCCAAAATCAGGGAATAAAATTACTCTGTCATATTTTATACTTGCACTAAAGCCCGGTGCAGTTGTCAGATCATATGTTAATGTCTGCCATGCACTGGCTACTGTTGTTGTTGCATGAGCTTCAATAAATACGGTTGGATTACCGTTTCCGTCTTTTGGAGAGGTTGATAATTCCATTTTGTATAAGATATCAGTACCTGTTCTAGGAGACCAAACGTTTATTTTTACAGTTGTTCCTTTTGTAGCGTCAAATGTGTTTTCTAAATTTAAACTTGCTCCGCCCCAAACTTCTGCTCCTGTTTTTTTGTCTAATTTTAGCACTTTACCAGAAGTATTAATTCCGGTTTTGTTTGGATTTGAAATAATGGATGCATCAACATTACCGAAACCACCCCAAGCGTACGTTAACGTAGAAGATTCAAAATCAAGTGGCAATTTAATAGATTCTCCGGCTGCTTTATAGAAATAAATATTATCTATATAAACATTTTTTCCTGCAGGAGTTCCAACCAATTTCAATTGAAAAATATCAGTAACTGTTAATCCCTGGCTTGTGTATGCAGAAATAGGAATATCGATACTTGTCCATTGATTTGCTGTAAGATCTTTTGTTACGGGTCTTTCATCAGGTCCCGGTTTGATTAAAGAAATTTCAAGTTTTGGCAAATCAGCTGTCCAGACATCCATATGAATAAATTCCATACCCGAAACATCTATTGATGAAGCCAATCCAATTCCCTGATAATTCAGGTTATTATAGTTTAGCATTTTATCTCCGGCTAAAACAAATTCTGTCAAAGTCGTCGATTGTCCCCAGTTTGGATAAAAATCAGTTCCTGTAAGATCAGTATATTTAGAACTGAAAATAGAAATCACATCTGCGGCTTGTCTGTTTGGCTGAGTTGGTGCTGATGTTGTTGGATTAAGAACCAATTTGGCTGTTACTTCAATTGTTTTTTCTGTTGTTTGAATTGCAGCACTTTTTGAAACTACACGAATTGTGTAAACTCCGGCTTCCTGATAGGTATAGGAAACTGATTCACCATTGTTTGCCGAAACCGGATCTGGTTTTCCTGTTTCTCCAAAATAAACATCATAAAACAAAGCAAAATCTGCAGTTGCTTTAACGGTTATTTTTTTAGATACTGATAAATCATTCGTAACTTCAACTACTAAATTTTCAGGTGCTTTAAAAGAAACCACTACATCTTTACCAATTTCAGTAGTATTTCCATTCAATCCCATTGCCGAAATTTTTGACTTGTAAACGCCTTCTTTATATACGTGTGAAATGGTTGATCCTGCTCCGGCATAATCTGAAACAGTGCCATCGCCAAAATCAATTTTGTATTGCGTTACGCCTTCGCCTTTAGGCACAAAAGTTACTTTACCTGTATTGTCTTGTGTAACTGTGGTCAAAACCGATATATTTGAGGGAGAACCTAAACCTCCCAAATCAATATTATTATCATCGCTTGAGCAGCTAAAAAATAGTGCTAAGGCAAAAAGACTTATAATTGAATGTATTTTTTTCATAATTGCTATCTTTTAATATTTAGGATTTTGCACCCAATTTCCGTTTGCAAATTGAATTTCTTCGATAGGAAGCGGAAATAATTCATTTTTACCAGCTGTAAAACCTGGAATAGTTCCGGCTGCTTTTCCGGTTCTAACCAAATCGAAAAAACGATGTCCTTCTCCAAAAAGCTCTACTCTTCTTTCATCTGCAATAAAATCTGTAAGTGCCGGTCCAGAAGCTGTAATATCATGATTATTATCTCCAAAAGCACGTCTTCTTACCTGATTTAAATATTCTCTTGCTTTTGCATCGTCAATTCCGCCGCTGTTGTAAGCTTCTGCAGCCATTAATAAAACATCAGCATAGCGAATGGCTCTGTAATTGTTTGGATTTGTTAAATTCAAATCTCCTGCAGCGTCATCACTTCTTTTTCTTGGCAAATATTTTCTGTTGAAAAATCCGGTGTCTTCATTTCCTTTTCCATATGAAACACCGTTATTGGCTGCAGCCCATGCCGCAATATCCAAAATAGCAACATCTTTACGTTTGTCTCCGGTTTCAAAAGCATCTGCTGATTCCTGAGTTGGTATATTAAAACTAAAGCCGGAAGAGAATAATGGTCCTGAATAATTTCTAACACCGCTAAAACCTACTGCTACGTTTCCTTCACTACATTGCAAACAAGGGAAACCGGCTCCTTCAGCATCTGTGTACTGAATTTCAAAAACAGATTCTGGTCCGTTTTCTCCTTCTGCCTCAAACATTTTATTGTAATCTGTTACTAATGAATAAGGTGATGTATTTATTAAAGCCTGCAAAGTAGTTGCTGCTTCTGTAAATTTTCCCTGAAACAAATAGGCTTTTCCTAATAATGCCTGAGCAGCGCCTTTTGTTGCTCTGCCTTTTTGAGCAGCAATTGGAGATAAGTTTGCCGATGCGAAAATCAAATCGGCTTCAATTGAAGCATAAACTTCTGCAACTGACGAACGCGGAATTATTTTTTCATCTCCAATTTTAAACCTCGCATCGCCTTTCATGGGTATACCACCAAACCATTTTACTAATTCAAATTGGTAATATGCTCTCAAAAAACGTGTTTCGGCTATTAGCTGTGCTTTTCCTGCAAAATCTGTTTTGTTCTGAAATTCAAGTATGTAATTTGTTCTTTGCACTCCTGCAAACATCCAGTTCCAGACATCTCTTAAGTTGCTGTTTACCTGAGTGTGAATCATATCGTCTATTTGCTGAAAACCAATTACATCTGTTGGGCTTTCTCCTCCCGCTAATGTATTATCCGAAGCAATTTCTCCTAACAAAACATTTACATATGTTGATTGAAGCAAGTCGTAAGCAGCAATTAATGCCTGATCGTAATCTTCTTTAGAATTAAAATAATTCTCGGAATCAATCGAATATTCAGGTTTTGGATTCACAAATTCATCTGAACAAGATGTTGTTACAGTTAGAATTAATGTTATCGTTACCAGAGTAGTAATTAAATATTTTTTCATTTTAATTGAAATTAAAAATTAATGTTTAAGCCCAATAAATAAGTTCTTGGAACAGGATAAAATCCGTAGTCGATTCCGGCACCAATTGGAGATTGAGAAACACCGTCCTGATTTGTTGGCCCTGATGAAGCGCCTGGATCAAACCCTTTGTATTTTGTAAAAGTGTACAAATTATTAACTCCAGCATAAAGTCTTAGCTTTGTAATTCCTGCTTTTTGAGTCACTTGCGGATTAAGCGTGTATCCTAATTGTACATTTTGAATTCTAAGGTAAGAAGCATCTTCAACAAAATAATCTGATAACACATTATTAGTTGTAGCGCCAGTCGTTACTTTTGGAACCGTTGTACTTGTTCCTTCACCTGTCCATCTGTCTAAAACATAATCAAGACGATTCGCGTCTGAAAGTACTCTTTCGTAGTTACGAACCATATCGTTTCCTACTGATGCAAATGTGTAAACAGCAAAATCAAGGTTTTTATAATTTAACTGAAAATTGAACCCCATTGTAGCATCCGGAATTGGATCACCAATGCTAGTTCTGTCTTTTGTATCGATTACGCTATCGCCATTTACATCTACATAACGAATATCTCCAGCAGTAGCATTTGCTCCTAAAGCCAATTGAGATGGATGAGCATCTACTTCGGCTTGGTTTTGAAAAATTCCATCTGTTTTATATCCGTAGAAATAACCAATTGGTTTTCCGGCTTCCATGCGCGATGCAGCTGGCTGACCTACTCCAAATGAACCTTGTTCAATAAAACCAGTTCCGTTATTTACTTCAAGTACTTCATTTTTAAGGAATGTGACATTATAACCTACTGATAATGAAAATGAATCAGAAAGTTTCTCTTTATAATCTATTGCAAATTCAAATCCTGAATTTCGAACTGTTCCTGCATTCATTGTAGGAGCACTTGCACCCGGAGCACCAACTCCGATAATTCCTGAAACTGGAATATTTGGTATCAATAAATCTTTTCTGGTATCAATAAAATAATCTGCTACAACAGAAACTTTATCACTGAATAATCTTAAATCTAAACCAACATCAAATTTTTGGGCTTCTTCCCATTTTAAATTCTCATTTGGTATTTGTCCTGTTGCCGCTCCGTTTACTAATACACCATCAAAAATGTAGGTTGCTTCTCCGTTTAAGATACTTAAATAACCGTTATTGGGAATTTGATCGTTTCCTAAAGTTCCGTAACTCGCTCTGAATTTTAAGAAATTAAGTGTTTGTGAATCACCAAAGAAACCTTCGTCAGAAACAACCCATCCTCCTGTAAATGATGGAAAATATCCAACTTTATTGCCCGGACCAAATTTTGTTGAAGAATCTCGTCTGATCATAGCAGAAAAAAGATATTTTCCTTTATAATCGTATTGTGCTCTTCCAAAATAAGAAATTCTTCTTTGATCGTAAACGTAACCGCCCGTATTTAAAGCTGTTGGCAATCCTTTAGTCAAAGAAAGATCTGCATAATCCCATGAATTATTTGGCACATCATAACCTGTTGCAACGGCAGAATTTCCCCATTGTTTGTAGATTGTATTTCCTATTGTTCCGGTAATATTATGATTTTCTGCTATTTTAGTATTATAAGTTCCATAAATATCAAACGAATAATCATTGTCGTTTACTGTTCTTTGTGTTACAGAACTTCTTTGATTATCAAATACTTTTCCGCCATAATTAATCTGCGGAGCAAATGTTTTGTTTTCGCTGTTAGCTGTATTAAAACCAATTGAGCTTGATAACACAAAACCTTTAAAAAGTTTATAATCCAAACCAAAGTTTCCATTTAGTTTTTTATAATTATAGTCGTTGTATGTATTTTCAATTTGTGCCAGCGGATTTATAATTTCTGTTCCAAATCCTGTTGTACTTGGCACAAGTGTAAAATTACCATCTGCGTCGTACGGACTTAATGTTGCAGGCACGTTTAAGGCATTGAACAATACAGATCCTAATCCGTTTTCGTTGATTGTTTTTCTATTAAAATACGTATAGATTACGTTTGTTTTTAATTTGATTTTATCACTCAAATCTGCTCCTAAAGCTATTCTCGCAGTATTTCTTAAGTAACCGGATTTGTCACCGCCAACAATACCTTCCTGATCAAGATGCGAACCACTAATAGAATACGTGATTTTTTCTGATCCTCCGGAAATTGTCAAATCGCTGTTTAACAACGGAACACCTTTTCCCAGAACCTCTTTTTGCCAGTCAGTTCCTTTTCCTAAACCACTTACATTTGGATAAGGAAGTGTTTTTCCGCCATTAGCGTAACTTTCGTTTAATAATAAAGCATATTCTGTAGCATCAAGAATTGAAAGTTTTCTTGAAGCTTCCTGAAATCCTGTATAACTATTAAACGAGAATCTTGTTTTTGAGTTTTTCTTACCCATTTTGGTTGTAACCAAAATAATTCCGTTTGCACCAATCGTTCCGTAAATAGCAGCCTGAGCATCTTTTAAAACGGTAATTGTTTCAATATCATTTGGGTTCAAAACATTTAAGTCTCCCACATAACCGTCAATAATTGTAGTTGGTCCATTTTGTCCGTTTGTAGCAATACCACGAATACGAACATCTATGGGTGCACCCGGAGCTCCGGATTGCGTGGTAACATTAACCCCTGAAATAGTTCCCTGCAAAGCTTGTTCAATTCTTGCCGGTTTCAGGATATCAAGTGTTTTACTGTCTAATACAGAGACTGCTCCTGTTACTTCTCTTTTCTTTTGAGTACCGTAACCAATTACAACAACTTCATCTAATGATCTTGTGTCGTCGCTCATTTTCACAGTAACTTTTGGTCCAGAAACTACAACTTCCTGCGTTCGGTAACCAATATAACTTAAAACAAGTGTGGTGCCGGTTGAAACACCTGTAAGTTTAAAAGATCCGTCGAAATCTGTAGTTGTACTTTGAGACGAATTTTTAACTTTTACATTTACGCCAGGCAATGATAAACCTGAGCCATCAAGTACAATTCCGTTGACATCAAAAGTTTGCGCGAACGCAAAAGATGTAAACAGTAACAATACCATTAATAATAATTTTGGTTTCATAATTAGTTAGTTTTTTATTGAAGCTAAATTTATCTTATCCGTTTAAGAATACGCTAAAATTAACCACAACAAAAAACATACATCACAAAAAAAGTACACAAAAATTTATTATACATCAAAAAACACCCTTATTTATCTATCAAATAAGAATGTTAATTTTTTTAACAAATAAGTGTAAAAAACACAACAAAACGTTAATGTTGTGTCGTTGTATAGGTGTTTTTGAAGGAATTTCCCACTTCCTATACAGCCAGGATATATTCGACTAAACCGATTTCGTGCTGTAAATCCATTTTTTTACGCAAACGATATCTTTTAATTTCAACGCTTCGTACCGAAATATTAAATAACGGCGCAATTTCTTTGGATGAAAGGTTCAATCTAAGATAAGCGCAAAGTCGCAAATCATTCGGCGTTAATAAAGGGTGAAGCAGTTTTATTCTTTTTAAGAAATCTTTATCAGCGTTATCAAAGGCTTCTTTAAAAACCTTCCAGGAATCTTCTTCGGTAATATTATCATTGATCGTTCTAATGACCGATTTGATATTTTTATTATCATCTTGGGAAGTCTTTTTCAAATCTTCTTTAATAAAAGCCAGTAATTCATTTTTACTGTTTAAACTCATCGTCGAAACTGCCAGTTCTCTATTTTTATTATCAACATCCTGAGACAATTGCTCGTTTTTCAGTTTCATTAATTGCTGCTCGTTTTCAAGCTCCTTGATTTCAAGCAGAAGATTATTTTCTTCTATTAATTTTTCTCTTTGCTTTTGATAAAAATTTCGATACGCTTTATTAATAAAATACCCAATAACAACCAGCAAAACCAAATAAATAAAACAAGCCAGATTGGTTAAATACCAAGGTTTTAAAACTATAAAAGTGTAAGTCGCTGTATTTTGCAAAAGTGTATTGGCATATTTCGCGCGAACTTTAAACGTATATTTTCCCGAAGATAAATTTTTAAAATTCACCGATGATTTGGTGCTCCATTCGCTCCATTCGTTCTGAAAACCTTCTAACAAATATTGATATTCTGAATTGATGTATTTATTGTATTCCGGAACGGTGTAGTTTAAAGTAATGTTATTTTCATTCGATTTAAAACTTCCTTCTTCATTTAAAACAACATTTTTTAAGTTCTCGTTTTGTTTATTGATCGAAATCTCCGAAATAGAAACATTATAATTTTTAAAACTTAACTCGTCAATATTAAGCGTGTAATATCCATCTGTAGTTCCTATTAAATAAGTCGATTTTGAAATTTGGGTAATATTTTCAAAACCCAGCATCGAATTGGTTAAAGATGACGGAATTGGGATTACGTTTTGCTTTAACTGACTGCTCAATTTACTGGCAGAAAAATAATGAATGTAATTTTTAGAAAACAGCCAGATTTTATTTGACTGATCGACAATTAATTTTCCGGAAGTATATTCATCTTTTTCGAAAATAGAACTCAGCAATTTATCTTTTTCGAATTGTTTTGTCTTAGAATTTAATTTAAAAATTCCATCTTTATAAGCATAATAAATCGCATTATTGAATTTTGTTAAACTTGCATTTTTTCCTTTTTTGGGAGAAGAATATGCATGAAATTCTTTAATTTTTGAAAGTGAATTGTCCAGTTTAAATCTAAAAATTCCTTTGTATTCATGACTTACATACACTTCCAGATTTGGCATGATTTCAAAATATCGGGACGAATAATTAAAGCCTTCTATTTTGTTTCTGAATTTCCATTGATTATTATCTTTTTCTAAAACCGAAATTCCGTAATAATTCCCCTGAAGCAATACATTTTTATCATTCGGTGAAGACTCAAATTTCCATGTTCCTGAACCTCTGAAAATATTTCTCGCCAAAGTATTTTCAACAATAAAAGTTCCGGAATCATGACCGCAGAAAAGCGTATTATCATATTCAAACAAAGACCACACCTGTCCTTTTGTTCCGTTTATAAACTGAAAATTATCTTTGCTTTGGTATTTTTTACAAAACAATCCCTGATTTGTTCCCACATACAACATTCCGTTATGTGCAATCGAGGCGTAGACGGTTCCTAAAACTCCTGTATCATCAGTAAAACTGTGTACGGGCGTTTGCAGATTGATACAGTTAATTCCGTTATCGAGCCCCACCCAAACATTCTGATCTTTATCTTCAAACAATGACAAAGCCGTATTATTGCTCAATCCTTTGCTTTGCGAAATATGATATTTCAGTTTTCCCGTATTCGATAAAATAAAAATTCCGTTCGAAACCGTTCCCAAAGCATAACTTCCGTCATGAAGTTTTTGACTGCTATACACAAAACCCGATTTTATCTGCGCATCAACTTCTGTTGCAAAAGGCGTTAAATTGTTTTCGATAAGTTTATAAAATCCATCTAATTGTGTCTGAATCAATAAACCTTCATCAATTGTAAAAACATTGACAATCGTATATTTTTTTAGAATCGGATTATCCGAAATCAATTTTCCTTTTCCTTCTTCAATTTCAAAAAGACCTTCGTTTATAGTTTGATAATAAATGGAATTTTTAGTGCTAAACGATTTTATAACTCCATCTTTAGGCGAAATTATTTTGAAGTTTTTCGTTTTGGTATCATAAATATAAATGCGGTTTAAAGACTGAAACAATATCCATTGATCGTATTTTAAAATGTTCCAAAACTGTTCGTCGTCGAGAATTTTATTTTTGATGGTATCGCTTAGTGACGTATATTTTAATTTTCCGTTTGGCTGCCTTGTCCAGTAACCAAAATTCATATAACAGCCTGTATAAATCTTGTTATCAATCACTTTTACAGATCGCATGATGGTTTCATTCGGCGTGGGATATAACTCCCAGTTGGTTCCGTTATATTCTAAAAGTCCTTCGTTGTTGGCAAAATACATCAGGTTTTGTTCGTCCTGCGAAATCATCCAGCTTTGATTTCCAGCACCGTAAACAGTCGAAGGATATTTTACAATTGGCGGTAATTCCTGCGAAAACAGGACAAAACCCATTAAAAAACAAAAAATAAACAGTTTAGTTTTCAAAATTTGGTCAGAATATTAAAATAGTATTAAAGCAGTTCTAAAATAGTGTATTTTATTGTTGAAAAGACAAATTTTTATTAATAAGATTTAGCATATTTAATTTGGTTCTATCCTATTTTAAATCATGGTTCGAGGTTCTAATCTTGGGATACGGTTTGTGATCATATATTGCGTCCGTTGGCTATGTCTACATGTAATTTTAAACATAACCCGCGGTTTCAACCTTGGGAAACGGATTGGAATTTCAATCTGTATCAGGTGTTAGTCTCTTCTACATCAAAGCAATTAGTTAAAATTTGTAACAATCTCATTAACAAAACTCAATTCAAAATTGATTACTTTTGTAAAAATTGACTTTTTTTATGCAAATTGATCTTTCTACATTAGACCCCAAACATAATATTATCATTAAAGGAGCGCAGGTACATAATTTAAAAAATGTAGATGTTGCTATTCCCAGAAACAAACTTGTTGTCATTACAGGGCTTTCAGGATCAGGAAAATCGAGTCTGGCATTTGATACTTTATACGCCGAAGGACAACGCCGTTATGTTGAGAGTTTATCATCATACGCGCGCCAGTTTTTGGGCCGACTAGACAAGCCTAAAGTAGAATATATTAAAGGAATTGCTCCGGCAATTGCAATCGAGCAAAAAGTAAACACTACAAATGCGCGTTCTACGGTAGGAACTTCGACTGAAATTTACGATTATATCAAACTTTTATTCGCCAGAATTGGACGTACTTATTCGCCTGTTTCAGGTAAAGAAGTTAAAAAAAATACCGTTACTGATGTTGTTACAGATGTAAAAAGTTTTGAATTGGACAGTAAATGGCTGTTGCTTTCGCCGATTCATCTTGAAGAAGGACGTCAGCTCGAAGACAAACTTAAAGTACTTTTACAACAAGGTTTTGCACGTATTTTAGTCGATAACGAAATGGTTCGTCTGGATGATTTTACACCAACAGACCTTCATAAATTAGACAATAAAGATATTTTATTAATCATTGACAGAATTGTTGTTAAAGAGGAGGAAGAATTCTACAATCGTCTTGCAGATGCGGTACAAACCGCTTTTTTTGAAGGAAAAGGGATTTGTTATCTTCAGGAATTAGGTACGGATAAAAGATTCACGTATTCTAATAATTTTGAACTTGACGGAATTACATTTCTGGAACCAAATGTTCATTTATTCAGCTTTAATAATCCTTACGGAGCTTGTCCGGTTTGTGAAGGATACGGAAATATTATTGGTATTGATGCTGATTTGGTTGTGCCAAATACCTCATTATCTGTTTTTGAAAGCGCCATTTATCCTTGGCGTGGCGATAGTATGAGCTGGTACAAGGACGAATTGGTAAAACATGCTTATAAATTTGATTTTCCAATTCACAAACCTTATTTTGAACTTACAGACGATCAAAAAGAGGTTATCTGGAAAGGAAATAAATATTTTCAGGGTTTAAACGGTTTCTTTAAAGAACTTGAAGAAAAAAATTATAAGATTCAAAATCGTGTAATGTTGTCTCGCTACCGTGGAAAAACAAAATGCCACGCTTGTCGCGGAAAACGTTTACGCGAAGAAGCTTCGTATGTAAAAATTAGCGGAAAAACCGTTTCTGATTTAGTTGATTTACCAATTAAACATTTGGTTACTTTTTTCAAAAACCTGGAATTGAATGTTTACGAACAGCAAATTGCAAAACGCCTGATGGTTGAAATTAACAATCGTTTATCGTTTTTGACAGAAGTTGGTTTGGATTATTTGACGTTGAACAGAAATTCTGCTACACTTTCAGGAGGAGAATCACAGCGTATAAATCTTGCAACTTCTTTAGGAAGCAGTTTAGTTGGTTCTATGTATATTCTCGATGAACCAAGTATTGGTTTACACCCAAAAGACTCTGAAAGATTGATTAAAGTTTTACTTTCACTTCGTGATTTAGGCAACACGGTAATTGTGGTGGAACACGACGAAGATATTATGAAAGCTGCTGATATGATTATCGATATTGGTCCGGAAGCCGGAACTTTTGGAGGAAATCTTGTTGCGCAGGGAACGTATGATGAAATCTTAAAATCAGAATCACTTACTGCGAAATATCTGAATGGTGATTTAGAAATTTCTGTTCCGAAGAAAAGAAGGAAATTCAAAAACCATATTGACATTATTGGCGCCAGGGAAAACAATTTAAAAAATATTAATGTAACTTTTCCTTTGGACGTGTTAACGGTAATTACCGGAGTTTCAGGAAGTGGAAAAAGTACGTTGATCAAAAAAATATTATTTCCGGCGATGCAGAAAAAGCTGGAAAGTGCTGCCGAAAAAGCAGGTCAGTTTAGTGATATAACGGGCTCTTTTTCGCAAATAAAACATATAGAATACGTTGATCAAAACCCTATTGGAAGAAGTTCAAGATCTAATCCGGTAACTTATATAAAAGCGTATGATGACATTCGTGATTTGTATGCCAAAGAAAAATTATCAAAAATAAGAGGTTATCAGGCCAAACATTTTTCTTTTAATGTTGACGGAGGCCGATGCGAAACTTGTAAAGGAGAAGGTTCTATAAATGTAGAAATGGTATTTATGGCAGATGTTTCGTTACCATGCGAAACCTGCGGAGGAAAACGTTTCAAAAAAGAAATTCTGGAAATTAATTTCGACGATAAAAACATCAACGATATTCTGACAATGACTATTGATGACTCCATTGCTTTTTTCGAAAAAAATAAACAAACAAAAATTACTCAAAAATTACAGCCTCTTCAGGATGTTGGTTTGGGATATGTACAATTGGGACAATCTTCTTCTACCCTTTCCGGTGGTGAAGCACAGCGTATTAAATTAGCATCGTTCTTAGTAAAAGGCGCAACAAAAGACAAAGCTTTATTTGTTTTTGATGAACCTACAACCGGTTTACATTTTCATGATATTAAAAAATTAATGGCTTCTTTTGATGCCTTAATCGACAAAGGGCATTCAATCATTGTAATTGAGCATAATCTTGATCTTATAAAATGTGCAGACTGGATTCTGGATCTTGGCCCCGAAGGTGGAGAAAATGGCGGTTATTTATTGGCATCCGGAACTCCCGAAGATATTGTAAAAGTAAAAGAATCTGTGACCGGAAAATATTTGAAAGATAAACTTTAATAATAAATTCCGAATTCTAAACGGTTTATACTGGATGAATCCTAAAACCTGTGGAGAGATAAAAATTTATGTTTCTCCACAACATTTTGTGTTGATTCTTTATATTCCGTAACAAAAAAAATTCCAGATTCCAATAGCGATTATCCTATGGGAATTTGGAATTTTAATTTTGAAATTTAATTTCTTTAAGCAACCAAACATCTTTCTTCAAATGGCAAACCATCTTCGTCGATGGCAACCAATATTTTTTTCTGTTTAGAAGCTTCTAAAGTAAGATAAAGCCATGCAAATGACCATAACCCTAAAGTCAAGCAAAAAATGGTGAAATTTAAACCATGATTCACTACTTTTCCTCCTTTAGAAAGAACTGCAAAAAGCAATTTGTCATTTCTTTCTTCAAGCGTAAATCCATTATGAACTTTATTTGATATCATATTTGAAAATACTTGCAAGCTTTGTTCCTGACTTAGATGATTCTTTTTCATAATTATCAAATTAATTTTAATCCAACTATTACTGCGATTATGTTTGTATGTTAAAACTTATCACTACAGTTCTTTAAATTAAAAACACAACAAGTGAATTTTTATTGCATTTTATAAGATATTTTTTATTTATAAAACCAAACTGGTGATAAATTCTTATATAAAGTTAAATTTTATAAAATTAATAACAAAATAAACAACTGTTAAAATTTTAAATTTTTAATCTGAATATCAATAAGTTAACTTTTATTGTTAATATTAAAAGGCGGCCTGATAATTTTTGTCCAAATAATTCTCTGGAATTGTTGTTGCATTTCCATCTCTGAGCGCATTATAATGAGGCGACATGATCTCAATTCCCGCAGCGTTAAACGAATCCTGAATATTTTGATGTAGGGAAGAATAAATTCTTGGCTGCTTTGTAGGCTCTTTTGTATACACATTTATTTGGTAGGAAACATAAAAGTCATCTAAACTGGTCTGCAATACAAAAGCCGGCGGTGTTGGCTCGATCATATCGGTTTTTAGTGCGGCATCGATCAATGCTTTATAAATATCCTTCCAGGGAACATCATAACCAATTGTAACGGTGGTGTGAATTAAAAGGCCATCAGTTGCATTTTTGATATTTGCCGAATAATTTGTTGAGGTACTGGATAAAACGGTTGCATTTGGAATGGTTATGTCTTCAAATTTTGGAGTTCTTATTCGGGTTACTAAGGCTGTCTTTTCGATTACTTCACCGCTTACATCGCCAATCTTGATAAAATCACCAATTTTAAACGGGCGCATATATGTAATTACCAATCCGGCAACCATATTTGCAATAGCATTTGAAGATCCTAAAGAAAATAAAACGCCAACAAATACTGAAACTCCTTTAAAAATTGGAGAATCTGATCCCGGCAAATACGGAAAAATAATAACGAGCATAAAAGCATACATCAACAACCGAATGATATTAAATGTTGGCATGGCCCAATCATTATAAAATCCGTCAATTTTGATGTTTTCTTTTTTAATCTCGTCAAAAAAGAATTTGATAATTTTTATACTGTATCTAAATATGATGATAATAACAATAATCGTGACCAAACTAGGCAAAAAGTCAACAAAGCCCATGATGGCTAATTTTGCCAGCGTTAAAATCCAACGCAATAAAGTTGTAGTATACGCTTCTGTGGCAGGAAAAATGCTGAACAAAACCGGTAGGGAAAAGTAAACGATTAAAATCAGCGTAAAAATTTTAATGAAGCCAAATAATCGCATCAATAAAACCTGCTGTTTATTTGGCGAAAGAATATTGATGTCATTATAATTAAATCCTTTAAAATATCGGTCGCTGTTTTTTAAAAGATAAAGTTTTATTCGGTTAAAAATTTTTCCGACTAAAAACAAAACAACACCAATAATTAAAATTAATAAAGCTGTATAGCCAAGCCTTTTGGGTAATTGCGAATAGTTTTCGTTTTGATAAATAACGGCTTTTTTAATTAAACCCAAATTTCGTTTTGCAATAAAAGCAATCGACTGATTTTCGACTTTTGCATCAACATCCAAAACAGACATAATAATGAAATCGCCTTTATATGTGATATCCTGAGAAATATCTGAAGGAACAACTAAAAGAGAATCAGATTCAAAAAAAGAATCGTGATACAATTTTATAATCTTTTCGGTAATGGCATTCGCCCTGTTTTCAGCAGAAAAAGAACCTACTTTATTATAAACATAAAAAAGCGTATCCTTAAAAGGAGAAACCGGATACCTTTTTAATTTTGATTGGGAAGCATCTTTTTGTGCTTTTAAAGTGTCATTTTGGGCAATCGCTGATAAAGGAAGTAAAACAACAAATAATACAAGAAAACAAAGTAATTTCTTTTTCATATTCTGCTATAAATAAGTTAGTTATCCTTATAACAAATATAAAACAAAATCGAATTGAATTTAAATTACTTCAATTTTTCGCAATAAAATCGTATTAAATTTTAAATCCTACTTTTCGTAAAAGACTATCCAATACTTTATTAATGTCTGGAGAAATATCAAATTTATAGTTTAAGTAAACATATAAAATCGTAACTATCATTGATTTTAAGGCAATACTAATAAGCTGATAGAAAGGAAATTCCCAAAAATAAAACATTAAAAACAATATGAATGTCAGCAGCATTGAATAAATGGTTTGTTTTGTAAAAGGATACAAGTGAAGCTTTTTAACAACAAAAAGCAACTTCGCTAAACTATATAAAGTAATCGACAAAAGTGTAGCAAATGCTGAGCCTGTTATTCCGAAAATAGGAATGAAAATCATATTTAAAACTATAGTCAAAAACACCAAAAGCAATCCTAAATACAAAACCATTCTATAGTATTTTGTATTAAAAATGATAGCGTTATTGTTGCCTAAAATCAAATCGAAGTATTTAGATAACCCGATCATAAATACAACAGAAATTCCGCCGCTGTATTCTTTTGGAACCAATTCATAAAGCTGATTAATGTTTACGAAAATGCATAACATCACAAATCCACCTACCATTTGCAGGTTGATCGATGTTTTTTTGTAAAGTTGATTCAATTCATCGTGTTTATTTTCATGCATCAGTTTGGCTGTAATTGGATATACAATTTGATGCATCGCACGACTCGGAACTGAAATTACCAAAGCGATGTAAGTTGCTACAGAATAATAGGCAATATTCTCAATTTTCATGTATTGATTCAGCATTAGTTTATCGCCGTCTAAAAGTAAATTGGCCACACTTCCTGAAAGAATAATAAAAAAAGTATATTCCATTACATCTTTTACATTCTGAGGAATATTAATTTGAAAATTAGGCCTTTTAATGTAAAACGCATAAAACATGGTTATCAAAAAGGCAATAAAATAGATTGCTGCCGTTACATAAACAAACTGCACTAATGTTATCCAGTGAAGATATAAACCTACCAAAGCAAAAGTCGAGAATAATCTCAAACCTACTTCTTTAATAAAATTTCCAAAAACAGAATGCATGTGAACTCTTGCCCAGGCATAAAAAATCTCAAAATACGCCATGCAAATCCCAATAAACGGAATTAAGTACATAAACTCTTTTACAACAGGATTTTCTTTGGACACAAAAGTGGTAATATCATCAAAGAAAAATATTCCGACAATCCCCAAAGGAATACACATTAAAAGCGGAAACAAGGCCGTAAAGGATAAAAACTCCTCTCTTTCTTCTTCTGTCTGGTATTGAGAATAAAATTTAACTAATGTATTTTGCATTCCGATAGCAAACAAAGGCATAATCACATTTGCTGCAGAAAGAATATAGTTTGTTAATGCATAATAAGTTGCACCTAAAAAAACAGGGTATAAATAAAGTGTATTGATGGCTCCAATACCGAAACCTATATAAGTAATTATTGTATTTTTGAAAGACTGGTTTAAAACAATACCCATTTTTGGATTTCTGAATTTAGATTTTAGATTTTTGCACTATCCGTTAATCAATTGTGCTAATTGTTTGGTGAGGTTTTTTCGTGAATATTGTTGTAAACCAACGCCATTAGACTGTAATTTTCCTTCCAAAAACTGATTATAAAAGTCCAAAATTACACTTTTTAATTTCGCTTTTTTAGAATAATCAAAAAATACACCTGTATTTGTCTCTTTTATAATATCTGCAAAATCAGAACCTTGCGGACCAATAGCAATTATTGGTCTGTTCGAAACCATATATTCAAACAATTTACCCGGAATAATACTTTTTGTATCTTCAGAATTAATTTCGATTAAAAGTAAAACCTGTGATTTTTTTTGATGTGCAATTGCTTCATTATGAGAAACATAACCTAAAAGATTCAAATATTCAGTTAGATTAAATTGCGAAATAGCATCTAAAACTTCCTGACTCACAGCACCAATTAATTTAATTTCTAAATGCGTTTTAAAATCAGGAATTTCGTTTAGTAATTCAACCAGACATTCCCATAAAAAAGGAGGATTTCTATCTGATAAAAACGAGCCTATATGTGCCAGCGTAAATTTGGTGTCTAAAGTTTGTTTTTCAACATTTTCGATATCATAACCGTTTGTAATTACCGAAATTGGTTTGTTGGTAATTGCTTCAAATTCTGCTTTAGTCGTTTTGCTGGTTACAATAATTGTATCAGCCGTATTTAATACTTTGCTTTCTAATTTTTTATGTTTTTTAGCAGCGTAATTTGATAAACGCAATGCTTTATGATAGCCAATTGTTGTCCACGGATCACGGAAATCAGCAAACCATTTTACATTTAATTTTTCTTTTAATTCTAAACCAATTAAATGCAAACTATGTGGCGGACCAGACGTTACAATGGTATCAATATTATTTTCCCTGATGTATTTTTCGAGATACGATACAGATGGTTTTACCCATAAAACACGGGCATCGGGAATAAAAAGATTTCCGCGCACCCATAAAAATGTTTTATCCAGAAAAGTTTGTTTTTTCTTATGAGGAAAAATTCCGGAGCTGATTTTCTTGGTTTTGTTTTTCGAAAAAATTGAAGCCAGTTGATAAGGCTCTAAAATTTTATTTTTAAGAACTATTACTTTATCTGAAATTTGGCTAACCAAACCTTCATCAATAATGGGATAAGTTGGATTTTCAGGAACATAAACAATTGGCTGAATATCGAATTCAGGCAAATATTTTACAAATTTCAACCAACGCTGCACGCCTGGGCCTCCGGCTGGTGGAAAATAATAGGTAATTATTAAGAGTTTTTTTTGTTCCATTTGGCTTTATATTTCACAGAGATTCACAAAGTTTGCACTAAGTTTCGCAAAGATTTTTTAAAATTTCTTTTGTGCATCTCTGTGAAATCTTTGTGTATCTCTGTGAAATTATTGTTCACAAAGTTTCGTAAAAGATTTCACGAAGATTCGCAGAGTTAAAAACTGATTTTAGATTTATTTCATCTGTTTTCAAATCTTAATTTCTTATATAATTTAAATAACATATATACAAACAGTACACAATTTAAAATTATCCACAAATTGTAAAATCCCCAGACAATTTTATATTCAGTATTCATACTTGAAAAACTAAAATATTCTCCCTGACTTTCATTATAAAAGTCATCATATCCCATCATATAAATTCCGCAAAAAGCAAATATCAATAAATCAAAAATGCTAAAAAGAATTATTTTGAAAAGCTTTGAAATACGCATGTAAAGAATTTAGACTTTATTATTGGTAGCATTTTTTCTTTCAAAATAAACCCCACTAATTAAAAGCAATAACATTCCAATTGAACTTGCTAATGCAATCGTTCCGCCGGTTTTTATAACTTTAGGTTCAAACTTAAATTCAATTGTATGTTTTCCACCCGGAACTTCCATTGCTCTTAAAACGTAATCTACAGGGAAATGATCTGTCAATTGTCCATCGACATAAGCATTCCAACCGTTTTTATAATAGATTTCAGAGAAAACAGCTAAGCCTTCTTTTTTATTATCTGATTGATATTTAATGTAGTTTGGTTTATATTCTACAACTTTAATAGTTCCTGTTGTATCCCATTGTTTTTTAGCTCTTGCGTTTTCAAATTTATGCTCATAATCATGAACATTAAAAACTGCAGTGTTTTTTGTATCAATGTTATCTAAGGCTTTCATAACATCATCTGGTTTGTTTACCAATTTTACTGCACTTACAAACCAGGCATTTCCGTTAGCTTCAGGATTTGCAACAGGAATCTCATTTCCTTCTTTATTTGTTTGGATCACGTATTTAACATTCAACATGTTAAGAACTTCAACGTTACCTTTTTGAATTTGATAATCCATCAATTGTTGCATTCTTCTTGGTCGCACCGCACTATATCCTCCGATAGTTTTATGGAAATAAGAAGATCTTCCCTGTAATTGACCTTGTACGTCAAATACTCGATAAATAGATTTGTCTTCCAGAATTTTAGCATCGACAGGAGTTTCCTGAAACGGAGCTGCAATTTGAACCGGACTAACAAAATCTTTTGCAGAAACATATCTTTTATCTACAAAAAATAAGTCGAAAATCATTAAAATACCAACAATGATTAAAGCTGTATTTTGAGAAAATTTATTTTTGATAAAAAGCCATAAAATTCCAAAAGTTACTACAATAAAAAATCCGGAACGCAGTAAATCAGCAGAATACAAACTCATTCTGTCTTCTTTCAATGCATCAACAAAAGCCGGACCGTAGCTATCTAAGAAATATTTATCGCTCATTCCCGTAAAGTGGAAAAAACCTTTGGCAAAAACTAAAATCAATAAAACTCCCAGTCCAAAAACTGCTGTTTGTACCAAAGCTTTTTGCTGTAATTTTGGTTCGTCTTTGGCTTTAAAAAACGATTGTAATCCCATAACGGCAAGAACCGGGAAACACAGTTCTAAAATAACCTGAATGGAAGATACTGCCCTGAATTTATCGTACATTGGAACATATTCGATAAAAAAGTCAGTTAGTGATGAGAAATTTTTACCCCATGAAAGCATCAATGTAAATAAAGCTCCTGCAAGAAATACATATTTGATTTTTCGATCATCGATAAATAATGCTAAAACAGCCAAAAAGAAAACCACAACACCAATATAAGCCGGAGCAGAAACTATAGGCTGATCTCCCCAATAAGTAGGCATTGCTGACACGAAATCCTGTGCCTGATCTGAAGGAACTCCCTGCTCAAGCATAAAGGAATACATACGGCTATCAGTACCAACATTTTCGTGGCTCGAACCTCCAAAAATTCTCGGGGCAATCAAGTTAAGACTTTCTGCAATTCCATAACTATATTCTGTGATATAGTCTGTTGTCATTGCTGCTGTAGTTAGATTTTTTGATCCATCAGGATTAAAAGTTAATTCACTTTTTTCTCGTATACTAAATTTAGCATATTCAGTTGTTGCCATCAAATTAGTGGCATTTGCACCAATGGCAAAAATTCCGGCTACAGCCAAAACTCCAAATGAAATTAAAAGAGGTTTATATTCTTTGTCTTTAATAAATTGAAAAGCAAAATATCCTGAGAGAATTAGCAAAAATATAAGTAAATAATAGGTCATTTGAAAGTGGTTTGCATTCACCTCAAGTGCTACTGCAAACATGGTGAGTAAACCTCCCCAAATGTATTTTTTTTGAAAAACGAGTATAAAACCGGCAATTACAAGCGGCATATAAGCAATTGCATGTGCTTTAGCATTATGACCAACCCCTAAAATTATAATTAAATAAGTTGAAAAACCAAATGCAATAGCGCCGATGAATGCTTTTAATGGATCTGTTTTTAAAACCAGTAACAGCCCGTAAAAGCCTAAGAAATAAAGAAATAAATAATCTGCCGGACGTGGTAAAAAACGCAAAGCATCATCTAATTTACCTACGTAATCGTTTGGATAATTTGCACCCAATTGATATGTTGGCATTCCGCCAAAAGCAGAATTTGTCCAATAAGGTTCAGCGTTTTCTGCAGCTCTAAAATCATTTTGCTCTTTTGCCATTCCGGTATATTGTGCAATATCGGATTGAAAAATTTGTTTACCCTGTAAAACCGGGTAAAAATAAATTAGCGAAACGAGAATAAAGCCCAATATTACAAGGGCGTGCGGATAGAACTTATTTACTATTTTCAATTTTGGCTGGTTTAGGTTAAATGATGGATCCTATTATTTTAGGTCACAAACTTAATCTATTTCTTCGTAATCAACATAATCACCCACTTTTTTGGTTTCACGTGGATTTTTTGCGTTGGCAGTATTGATGATTATTTCATCAGTATTGGTACGCGTTTTTTGCCAGGTATTATCCTGAGTATATTGTTGTTGTCTCTGAAAATTCTCTCCTGCTTTTTCAACCGCTTTTTTTACCAATACAGGCAAAAATATTCTGGCTAAAAATTTAAAAATATAATAAAATGCTATCATGTATACAATAGCTTTTATTAAACCTGAAAAAGATGCTTCTTGCATGATCATATAATTTTTTTCCAAAATTAATAAATCAATTGTTTAAAATTAAAATATGAATCTTAAATAAATAATAAAATATGTACATTTGAAATGCGTTATATCTTTTTAATCCCAAAAACAGATTTATGTTAAAAATTAAATACCTACTTATTGCATCTCTTTTTTTTGCACCACAATTATTTTTTGCGCAATACACTGATGTTATTAATTCAAACAGACCAGGCGAAACGATGTCTGCCTATGCTGTTGGAAAATCAGTTATTCAGGCCGAAATTGGTGTGTATGGAATAAAAGAGAAACACGATTTATTAGATTATGATGCTACCGGTTTTGGAACTGATTTAACGTTTAGATACGGTGCTTTTTTAGAAAAATTAGAATTTGTTCTGGACTTGCAATATCAAATGGAAAACTTTGATACTCCGTACACAAGCTATAAAAGAAATAACTTCAGACAAACGGTTTTAGGAGCTAAATATTTGATTTACGATCCTTTTAAAAACTACGAAAAAACAAAAAATATTTACAGCTATAAAGCCAATCACCGTTTTGACTGGCATTCTTTAATTCCGGCTGTTTCGGTATTTGCGGGAGCTAATTTTACAGGAGCTGATAATCCGTATTCATTTTCACCCGAAGCAAGTATTTCTCCAAAAGTGGTCTTGATTACACAAAATGTTTTTGGAGGCGGAAAGTGGGTTTTTGTAACGAATATCATTGCAGATTATATTACAACTGATTATCCAAGTTATGGATATGTATTAACTTTAACCCATGGTTTTAACGACAAATGGTCTGGTTTTGTTGAAAATCAAGGCTATAAAAGTGATTTTTACAGCGATGCAATTGTTCGTGGCGGAGCAGCTTACTTAATTAATCCAAATTTACAGGTCGATGCATCAGTAAGTACAAACTTTAAAAATACGCCTTCTATTATGTACGGCGGCGTTGGAGTTTCGTGGCGTTATGACGGAAAGTACAAGGAAAAACAAATGGAGTTTAAACGAGAATCCAGAAAAGAGAAAAAAATTAAAGATCCTAAGTCAAAAAAAGAAGAAAAAGAAACTGATTTTCAGGAACAAGAAAGAAAACGTAAATCTAAATACGAATAAGAATTAATAATCAACTTCTCTAAATAAAGAGATTTTACAAAACGATCTTAAATGATTACAATTAAAGAAGCTATAACTAAAAAAGAGTTAACAGAATACATCAAATTTCCGTTTTCGTTATATAAAGATAATCCGTATTGGGTTCCGCCCCTTATTGCAGATGAATTAGAATCTTTTGATAAAACGAAAAATCCGGCGTTTGATCATGCTGAAGCTTATTTTTATCTGGCGTATAAAAACGATGAAATTGTTGGTCGAATAACAGCTATTATCAACTGGTCTGAAGTAAATAATCAACATAAAAGAAAAGTTCGTTTTGGCTGGTTTGATGTAATTGATGATGTCGAAGTTACAAAAGCTTTACTTGAAAAAGTTTACGAACTGGGAAGAAAGCATAATCTGGAACATGCTGAAGGCCCAATGGGGTTTTCGAATTTAGATAAAGTGGGCGTTCTTACCGAAGGTTATGATCAAATGGGAACCATGATTACCTGGTACAATAATCCGTATTATGTAACTCATTTTGAGCAATTGGGTTTTCAGGTAGAGAAGGAATATATCGAAAGTATTTTTCCTTTCTCGAATGTAAAGCCTGAATTTTTCCTGAAAGCTCAGGAATTAATCAAGAAAAGATACGGTTTAAAATCGTTGACTTTCAACAAAACAAAAGACATTATGCCACACGTGGACAAAATGTTTGATTTGTTTAATGAATCGTATGCCAAATTAGCTTCTTTTGTAGCGATTTCTGATGTTCAAAAAGAGTATTTTAAAAAGAAATACATCAGTTTTATCAATCCTGAATATATCAAATTTGTAGTTGATAAAGACGATAAGTTAGTCGCTTTTAGTATTGTAATGCCAAGCTTTTCTGAGGCTTTGCAGAAAGCAAAAGGTAAATTATTTCCGTTTGGTTTTCTTCATTTATTAAGAGCCAGAAAAAAGAGCAAAGATGTTGTTTTTTACTTAATTGGAGTTCATCCTGATTATCAAAACAAGGGAGTTACGGCTATTATTTTTGATGAATATTATAAAACTTTCACTGAAAAAGGAATTCAAACTTGCATTAGAACTCCGGAATTAGCCGAAAATACAGCGATTCATTTACTTTGGAAAAACTTTGATCCGAAGATTCACTGCCAGAGAAAAACGTATTTGAAATATTTATAAGAAAGTTTCCGTTTTCAGTTTTCAGTTTTCAATCTCGGTTGAAGAGACTGAAAACTGAGACTGAGACTAAGATTATTGTGGACATTCCACTTTTGTCAATGTATTTTTTGCGTCAAATTTTAATTTCGTTTTATCTTTAAAAGTTACTTTATCATTTGCGTCAACTACATCTCCATATCCTTCAATAAATGTTCCGTCTTTTTGTAAAAAAACTACTTCTCTGACAGAAGAAACTCCTTCAGAATTAAAAGTATAATCCGCAATTAGCGTATCGCCTTTCATATTTCCTATCAAAGTACCTTCATTTTTATCTTTTCCGGTTAAGTTATAACTTAATTTTCCGTTTACTTCCTGATGTGAGTTAACATTAAAACTTAAAAGTACTGTATTACCATTAAGTCTTGATGCGTAACATTGATCTCCTGCCGGTTCAATCAATTCTGCTTCTTTTGGAGCATTTGGTTCTATTTGCGGAGGCGGAAGTACAGTCTCCTTTTTACAGGAAATAAAAAGGGTTAAAATCATTATTGTAATTGCTGATACTTTTTTCATAATCTGATTTTTTAATAATTAGTACCATAAAGTTACTTTAAATAAAAAAAATCCATTCGCATAACGAATGGATTTTTTTATATAATTCCCATTATAAGGAATCGTTATTTCAAAAGAAATTAAGCGTCTAAGTCAACTGTTGTTCTGCTTGCGATTTCCTTATATGTACCATTTTCTAATTTTTCACGAATTGCTTCAAAAGCAGTAAGTGTTTCGTCAATATCAGCTAATGTATGTGATGTTGTAGGGATCATTCTCAATAAAATAATTCCTTTTGGAATTACAGGATAAATTACAATAGATAAAAAGATACCGTAGTTTTCTCTTAAATCGTTCACCATTACCATTGCTTCCGGAACACTTCCTTCTAAATAAACTGGTGTTACACAAGTATTAGTATCTCCAATATTAAAGTTTCTTGAACGTAATCCGTTTTGTAGTGCATTTACGTTTTCCCAAAGTTTATCTTTCAATTCAGGGTGATTACGCAATAATTCCAAACGCTTTAATGACCCAATTGTCTGAATCATTGGTAACGCTTTTGCAAACATTTGCGAACGTAAATTGTATTTTAAATAATCAATAATATCTTTATCTGCAGCAATAAAAGCACCAATATTCGCCATTGATTTTGCAAAAGTCGAGAAGTAAACATCGATACCATCCTGACATCCCTGCTCCTCACCTGCTCCGGCACCTGTTTTACCAAGAGTACCAAAACCGTGTGCATCATCAACCAATAAACGGAAATTATATTTTTCTTTTAAGGCAACAATTTCTTTTAATTTACCTTGTTGTCCACGCATTCCAAAAACACCTTCAGTAATAAATAAAATACCTCCACCTGTTTCAGTAGCCATTTTAGTAGCTCTTTGCAGGTTTTTCTCCATACTTTCAAGATCATTGTGTTTGTAAGTAAAACGCTTACCCATATGCAAACGAACACCATCAATAATACAAGCGTGAGAATCTACATCATATACAATTATATCATTTTTAGTAACAAGGGCATCAATAGTAGAAACCATTCCCTGATAACCAAAATTCAATAAATAGGCAGCTGGTTTCATTACAAATTCAGCCAACTCATTTTCTAATTGCTCATGGTATTTAGTATGTCCGGACATCATTCTGGCTCCCATCGGGTAAGCTGCTCCAAATTGAGTTGCTGCATCGATATCTGCCTGACGAACCTCCGGATGATTTGCAAGACCTAAATAGTCATTCAAACTCCAATTTAAAATATTTTTTCCACCAAACTGCATTCTTGGACCAAGTTCACCTTCTAACTTAGGGAAAACAAAATAACCCTCAGCTTGTGAAGCCCATTTTCCTAATGGCCCTTTATTGTTCTGAATTCTTTCGAATAAATCTTTTACCATAAATATATTTTGAAGTAATAATTTTTATTTATACAGGGTGCAAAAATAATGATTATTATTCTAAAATAGAGTTAGCCTTTTATTTTTAATTGAAAAAATATTAGATATTGAATTGAAACTTCAATAAATTCTAAGGTTTCAAACACTTTTTTTCAAGAATGGATTATTAAATCTAAAGATATAGCAATTTAATTTTTATATCTTCTTGTAAGTTTTTACATGATTTTTATCATAATAAAAGACAAATTACTCTTTTAAATTTACTTCAGATTTAAACTAAAATTAAAACCAATTGTTATGAAAAAGCAAAAATCAACTTGTTTTGTTGCAAAATTATTTCTGTGCGCTGCATTTGCTGCCATCATTTTATCATCATGCAAAAAAAGTGAGGAATCTGTGAATTACACTGAAATTAAGACTGATGGCCAAATGGATGCTGAACTTACTGCTCCGCCAATGGTGCCAAAACCCATCGGTAAAAGAGCAGCCATGAAATTAAAAATAAATATGGAAATTAAAGAACAGGAAGGTACCATGACCGATGGCGTAAAATACACGTATTGGACATTTGGCGGTTCTGTTCCCGGAAGTTTTATCAGAACGCGTGTGGGCGACGAAGTAGAATTTCACTTGAAAAACCATCCTGATAATAAATTACCCCATAATATAGATTTGCATGCTGTAACTGGTCCGGGTGGCGGGGCAACTTCTTCTTTAGTAGCTCCGGGTCACGAAAAAGTTTTCAGTTTTAAGGTCATAAATCCGGGATTGTACGTTTACCATTGCGCGACAGCCCCTGTAGGAATGCATATTGCGAACGGAATGTATGGCTTGATTTTGGTCGAACCAGAAGGCGGACTTGCTCCTGTTGATAAAGAATACTACGTAATGCAGGGTGATTTTTACACTCAGGGTGAATATGGGGCTAAAGGACTTCAGCCTTTCGATATGAACAAAGCTGTTAAGGAAACACCTGATTATGTTGTTTTTAACGGAAAAGTGGGTTCGATGACCAATGGAAATGAACTTACGGCAAAAGTAGGCGAAACTGTTCGTTTGTTTGTTGGTAATGGCGGACCTAACCTGGTTTCTTCGTTTCATGTTATTGGCGAAATATTTGACAATGTTCATGTAGAAGGCGGCGCTCTTATTAACAAAAATGTTCAGACAACATTAATTCCTGCCGGAGGTTCAGCAATTGTTGATTTTAAAGTAGAAACTCCGGGAAATTTTATCATAGTGGATCATTCTATTTTTAGGGCTTTTAATAAAGGCGCTTTGGGAATATTAAAAGTAGAAGGTACTGAAAACAAAAACATCTATTCTGGTACAATTCAGGAAGGAATTTATTTGCCTGAAGGAGGAACTATCCAAAAAATGCCTGAAAATAAAACGGCAGCAACCGCAACTCCAAAGAGAACTTTGGCTGATAAAATTAAAATTGGAAAAGAAATTTACGGAACAACTTGTTTTGCCTGTCACCAATCTGACGGACAAGGAGTTGCTGGTGCTTTTCCTCCTCTTGCAAAATCAGATTACTTAAATACCGATTCAAAAAGAGCAATCAAAACAATTTTGCATGGTTTGAGTGGAGAAGTTACAGTTAATGGGAAAAAATTTAATAGTGTCATGCCTGCGCAAAATTTATCTGACGATGAAATTGCAAATGTAATGTCGTACATATATAGTAGTTGGGGCAATAATAAAACAGAAGTCACTCCTGAAATGGTAAAAGCGCAACGCTAAACATATAGTAATATGCAAAAAAGCATTTTAATTATTTTTCTTTTTCTGGTTCAGATTGGTTTCTTAAGAGCGCAGGAATCGAAAATGGTTTCCGTAAAAGAGGGATCTTTTGTCCCTCTTTATGGAGCCACATCGAAAAATCCCGTAAAAGTAAAATCCTTTTTTATAGATGTTTATCCTGTTACCAATAATGAATATTTAAGCTTTATCAGAAAAAATCCAAACTTGAGTAAATCTAAAATAAAAAGAATTTTTGCCGACAAAAGTTATCTGCAATATTGGAAAAGTGATTTTGATTTCGGAAATGCAAATCCAAAATCGCCTGTAACAAATGTTTCATGGTTTGTTGCCAAAAAATATTGCGAATGTCAGGGAAAACGCTTACCTACAATGGATGAATGGGAATATGTGGCTATGGCCGATGAAAAAAAAATCGATGCCAGAACCAAAACAGAATTTAATAAATACATTTTATCCTGGTATGAAAAATCAAAAACATACCAAAATCCCGTTGGACAAACCTTCAAAAATTACTGGGGAGTTTATGATATGCACGGATTAGTCTGGGAATGGACGGCTGATTTTAACAGCATCTTTTTATCCGGCGAATCAAGAAAAGACAAAAGCGAAGACAAAAACCTTTTTTGCGGCGGTGCATCTGTAAACGCAACTGACTTAATGGACTATGCCGCTTTTATGCGATATGCCTTTAGAGGAAGCTTAAAAGCACAATACTCAACCCGAAATTTAGGATTTCGATGTGCCAGTACAACACAACTTTAATTTACATCTTAAAAATGAAACAAAATATAATTACACTTTTTCTTCTTCTTTTGACATTACAAAGTTGTAAAGATCATAAAAGCGAAGAAATTCAAAAACCTTCTAAAAACAAAGATATTAGTGACTTATCTATTTATAATTTACCATCGCAATGGACCAATCAGGATGCGAAAAATATTGAGCTAAAAAGCCTTAAAGGAAATGTTTTGGTAATGGTGATGATTTATACTTCATGCAAGGCCGCGTGCCCGCGATTAGTTGCCGATATGAGGAATATTGAAACCAAATTGGACAAACAAACCAAAAAAAATGTAAAACTTATTTTAGTGAGCATTGATCCCAAAACAGATACTCCGGAAAGATTAAAAAAGTTTGCAATTGCCAATAAAATGAATCAGGATCCGTGGATTTTCTTGCGATCAACAGAAGACGATACCAGAGAGTTTGCTGCGGTATTAGCCGTTAATTACAAAAAAATATCGCCAATAGATTTTACACATTCTAATATTATAAGCATTTTTAATTCAGAGGGAGAATTGGTGTTTCAACAGGAAGGTTTAGGTGTTAACAATGATAAAACCATACAAACAATAAACGAAGAAGCTAAAAAATATTAAATAAGTAAATTAAGTAAAAAACAAGAGAATATTTTAAGTAATCGACTCTTGTTTTTTGTTTAATATTGAAATTAGAATCAAAATTAATCCCAATACAATTAAAGCGCTCGCCGCAAAAATACTTTCATAATATCCCGGAAGTTTTCCTTTCGCAAAATAAAAAAATAAGCCCTGAAGAAATAGCAAAATTTCAGTGGCAATATATCCGAAAATAAAACATTTCATTCCCAAACGAAGCAAATGAGCTTGATTTGAAAGCATTTTATTCTGAATCAATATTCCGAATAAAAAGCCGGTTATTACGCCAAGCGAAGTCAAATGAATAAATCCAATTACAAAGTTCCTTATCTGATGTGAAGTTTCAGCAAGATTAGGCAGTAAAACCATTAATTGCAGACTTATTTTTAAGAATAAAGAAGTTAAAGCTAAACCGTAAACTATTTTGGTTGTTGAATTTAAACTTTCTTTAAAAGTTTTTATTTGAGGTTTTAGCATTCGATAGAAAGAATCAAAAGCAAAAAACTGCAGCAAAACACCACAACAATTTATCCATTTTAATACTTCTAATTCAGCAAACCAACTAATGGGAAATGCAACCGTAAAAATGGTCGACATAATTAGTAAAGTCAGGAATATTCTAAACTGATTTTGATTTATTTGTTCTTTAAATTGTTTTAAAAACAAAGCCAAAACGGCTATTAAAAACCAGCCATTAAATTGAAAATGTAGAAAAAACTGAATCGCAATTTGATAAAAAGGACTTTGTTTACCCAATGTACTTATTGCCGGACCAAGACACCAAACACCAAAAGTAGAGAAAACCATAAATAAAACAGCAGTCAATAAAAGTTGTTTCTTAGCTTTATCTGCCACAGAATCTCTCCAAACAAGCCAGCAAAATACATAACTCAATAAAATATGTGCGGTAGAAAACACAATCGAAAATAATGCATATCCCTGAATAGGAAAAGAAACCATCATTCCGATAATGGTGATTTCTGTACACCAGAATAATTGATTGTAAATGGGTTTCTCCCTTTTATCTTTCGGAATAAAAAAATGAACGATTAAAACATAAATTATCAAATACAACCAACCCAACATTGCAACATGAGAATGTGCATGAAGCAGAAAAATGTAATTTATATTTAGAGGAAAAAGAAATGAAAAACGCATCATCAAACCCATAATCGAGGCTATCAGGAAGTTTAAAAAGCAACACAATATCCAGCTTTTTTGAGAATTCATTTTAAATGTTATTTTTCATTCTTTTAAATAAAAATGCACCAAACTTATGTCATTTTATGAATTAGTTTAGTGCAAATCTTTTAAATTATTTTGCTTCAGCAAATTGATCTTCCAGAATTACTGCTTTAGGAAATAAGACATTATTTTCAAGATGAATATGTTTGTGCAAATCTTCTTCAAACTCTTTCAACATTGCAAATGTTACTTTATAAGTTGTACAGCCGTCGTTTGGTGCAGTATAATTATTAGTCAGTTTTGCAATTTCTCTAAAACGATCTCCTTCATTATCGTGTTCCTGCATCATCATTGCGATTGGGTTTGAAACTGTTCCGAAAGAGGGTTGAGATAAAACCCCATCTGTTTCTTTCGTTTTTACCATTCGTTTGATAAAAGGAAACAACATCAATTCTTCTTTTTTCATGTGCTGCGATAATTCTCCTGCGCCTGCAGTAAACAATTCGTTTATTTTAAATAATTCCGGATGTCCTGCTCCATGAACTTTACACAACTTATCCAAAAATTGCACTAATATTGGTGATTTATCTTCGACATAACGATGGTGTGTTTTTTCGATATAATCTACCAATAAATCTAATGGCCATGAATTAAAATCGATCGTATTATCATTTTCAGACTGTAAAACATCAAATACATTCTGTATCAATACGTCTGAATCTATATTTTCTTTTTCACAAACTTCTGTTATTGTCCTGTTTCCTTTGCAACAAAAATCGATTTGATATTTTGTAAAAACTGCAGCTGTTCTAAAATCCTGAGCTACAAATGATCCAACTGTTTTATTCTTTAAATTTTCCATTTTATTAAATTTTATTAATGACTTGATTTTTAATAAAAGATAAAATTATCTTTTATTAATTTATTAAAAAACTCTAACTTATATAGCTAGAGCTTTTGGTTTTATTCTACAATTAGAACACCTTTCATCATAGCAAAATGCCCAGGAAAAGTACATAAAAAGTTATAAGTCCCTTTTTTATCAATTGTAAATTCGATAGTATCTTCTTCGCCTCCGCCAAGTAATTTAGTATGCGCTATAATTGATGCTTTTTCAGATGCAGGAATATAGTCTGTATCTTTTGCATTCATTGCTTTGGTGGCAAAAGCAGTTTCATCCGTTCCTTCCTGTAAAATCACCAAATTGTGCCCCATCGCTTCTTTTGGTACTTTTCCAACGTGTTTTAAAGTTAATGTAATTGGCTGTCCTGCAGTTGCTCTTAATTCTTTTGTATTAAATTGCATCTGGTCGTTTCCTTCAATTACCAAAACATTGCTTACTGCAGTTGGCGCTTGTCCTTCTCCTTCTACAGTTTCAGTCACTTCTGTTGATTCTTCAGTTGGTGCAGTTTCTTTTTTTCCGCAAGAAGTTACGGCTAAAAATCCCATTAGCAGGAACATCGAAATTTTGATTCTTTTATTCATTATTAAGTATTTAAATTATAAAATTTTATTCGCTTTTATTTAATATTTTAAGATGAAAATCCCCCGAGTTTACGCCTAAAGCCAACTCTTCTAATGTTGTATTAGTAAGCATAGCCAGTAGTAACTCCCTAATTTTTTTAAATTCATTATGAACCGGGCAAGGATGTGTTTCTGAACATTCTTTTAAACCAATTCCGCAACCTTTATATATGGCATTTCCGTCGATTGCATCAACAATCTGAATCAGTTTGATTGATTTTACAGCTTCATTAGAAACTTCAAAACCTCCTCCTACTCCTTTTGCAGAAGCTATAATACCATTTTTAGTCAAAATCTGCATTATTTTGGCTGTAAATGGTTCAGGTGAATCTATTTCTTTGGCTACATCTTTTATTCCAACCCTAATTCCTTTTGAAGATTTGGTTGCAATAAAAATGGAAGCCCGAATGCCGTACTCGCACGCTTTTGAAAACATATATAGTTGATTAATTCTTTACAAATATATTTAATCCTACATTAAAAGACAAATTTATCTTTAATTAATTTTTCATCAATAATATCTTATTTATAACCAAAATAATTTATATAAACAAAAAGAGTTATTTAGACATCAGGTATCTATAAAACCAATTTTAGTTTTACCTTTGGAAGTATAATTTCTAATAAGTTAATAATGCCTTTAAATACTAACTCAAAAGATTTAAAACTAGCCGTTCTTATTGATGCCGACAACGTTCCTTATAGCAATGTAAAAGGTATGATGGAAGAAATTGCAAAATTTGGCACACCAACCACAAAACGTATTTATGCAGACTGGACCAAACCCAACTCAAATGGCTGGAAAGGCGTTTTATTAGAACATGCTATTACTCCTATTCAGCAATATAGTTATACTGTAGGAAAAAATTCCTCAGATTCTGCCTTGATTATTGATGCTATGGATTTGCTTTATTCAGGAAAACTGGATGGTTTTTGCATTGTTTCCAGCGATAGTGATTTTACCAGACTGGCTATTCGCCTTCGTGAATCAGGCATGAAAGTAATTGGTATTGGCGAAAAGAAAACCCCCAATTCCTTTATTGTTGCCTGCGACAGGTTTATTTATATTGAAGTTTTAGACGGTGCCATCCAAAAGAAAAAACCAAAAACCACTGCAGCCGCAGATGCTAAGAAACCTGTTGAAAAACCTGCAGAAAAAGCATTACATAAAATAGACAAACAAACCATTGAGCTTATTGAAGCTACAATTGAAGATATTGAAGATGATGATGGATGGGCTTTTTTAGGTGATGTTGGGAATTTAATTGTAAAGAAAAAACCCGAATTTGACCCTAGAAATTACGGTTTTTCTAAGCTTACGCCAATGTTAAAATCCCTAACTGATATTCTTGAAATTGATGAAAGGGAATCAGACAAAAAAGGAATCAAACATGTTTATGTGAGATTACGCTTTAATTAATTATTACATTCTAATTTTTTTAAAAACATGAGAAAAAAATTCTTTATCTACGGATTCTTATTGTTTCTAATTGTTGCTGCAATTTATTACTATTTCAAAGTTGGCTTTTTACTATTAATCGCTTTACCTATTTTATTGGTTGTTGGTGTTTATAACACGACTCAAAAAAAACACGCTATTTTAAGAAACTTTCCGGTTTTGGGTTATTTCAGGTATTTATTTGAAATGATTGCGCCCGAAATTCAACAATATTTTATCGAAAGATCTACAGACGGCAGGCCTTTTTCACGAAACCAGCGTTCATTAGTGTACCAAAGGGCAAAAAATATCGATTCGAGTACGCCTTTCGGAACACAGCAAAATTTAAACGTAGAAACTTATGAGGGAATAAAACATTCTATTTTTCCGGCAAAAGTTAACGAAGAATTACCTCGCGTATTAGTGGGCGGAAAAGATTGCAAACAGCCTTATCTGGCTTCTTTATTTAATGTTTCGGCTATGAGTTTTGGTTCCCTAAGCGAAAATGCAGTTCGTGCGATCAATATCGGGGCTAAAAAAGGAAAATTCTATCAAAATACCGGAGAAGGTGGTTTAACCGAATTTCATCTTGCCGGCGGAGGCGATATTACCTGGCAAATTGGTACAGGATATTTTGGCTGTCGTGATAAAGACGGAAATTTCAGTCCTGAAAAGTTTTCGGAAAAAGCCAATCTTCCAAACGTGAAAATGATCGAAATTAAGCTTTCGCAAGGTGCAAAACCAGGTCACGGAGGTGTGCTTCCGGCGGCTAAAAACACAGAACAAATTGCTAAAATAAGAGGCGTTGAACCGCACACTATGATTCTTTCCCCTCCCGGTCATGGCGCTTTTTCAGACACTAAAGGGCTTATTCGTTTTATTGCACAATTGCGCGAATTATCAAATGGAAAACCAATAGGATTTAAACTTTGTATTGGAAACACAAGTGAATTTGAGGCCATTTGCCACGAAATGATTGCAGAAGATATTTATCCTGATTTTATAACCATTGATGGCGCTGAAGGAGGAACCGGAGCTGCTCCGTTAGAATTTTCCGATGGTGTTGGAATGCCTTTTGAACCTGCGCTTATCTTTGTAAATAAAACATTAATTAGCCTAAACATTCGCGATAAAATACGCATTATAGGAAGTGGAAAAATTATTTCAGGTTACTCTATTTTACATGCTGTTGCCCTGGGTGCAGATATGTGTAACAGTGCCCGCGGATTCATGTTTTCATTAGGGTGTATCCAGGCGTTGCGCTGCCATAATAACGAATGCCCAACCGGAGTTGCCACTCAAAATAAAATGCTGATGAAAGGTTTGGTTGTCACCGATAAATCAGATCGTGTGTATCATTTTCATAAAAACACTTTGCACTCTGCCAACGAACTTCTTGCTGCTGCAGGAAAAACATCGTTTGCAGATGTCGACATTAATATATTTATGCGTGGTGATGAATTTTCTAATTTATCAGAATTGTATTTTCCTGATAACTTAACGAATGTTACCAAAAGAAATTAAATAAAAAATGCCTCTTTGTCTGTTTCAAAGAGGCATTTTTTATTTCTATGTCTGAGTTAAAGTTTTGCAGTTTCTTTATTGTCTCCAGAATCCGGTTTGTTTTCTAAAGCTGCTAATTCTTCTTTACCCACTGATTGCTGAGCCAGAATTGCATTATTATAGGCTAAAAAATATACATCAAATGTTACTCCTTCTTCAATTAATGAGGTAGAAATTTGATCGTTTTTAATCATTTCTTTCAATAAATTCGGAAATGATTCTTTGTAGGTTAATTTATTTGCATCGTTTTCTTCCAAATTAGTTTCAATTCTTATTTCAATTTTATTATCATTTAAAAATGCTTTGGCACTTGTACTCGTAACGCCACTGCCTTTTATTGAAGATGAATTATTATAAGTGCTTACATGTTCCTGAATTTTCTGTTTGGTATTTTTACAACTTACAAGCAACGTTAAAACAGCAAAAACAAATGCGATTTGAGTAATTTTTTTCATAATTTTTTGGTTTTATGGTTGATTTTTAACTCAAACATAGTCAATTTAAAACAAGAAAACAATATATCTTACCAAAAATAAAATTGTAATTAATTGAGTGCAAATAAATTACTACAAAACCACGGTCCTATCAAGCTTTATGTGAAAATAAAAAAAAGCCCCTTAAAATTATTTTTAAAGGGCTTTGCTATTTTTAAGTATTATTTGCATCAAATTATTTTATTAATTCGGGCATAGTTTCAGTATTTACAATTTCTTTTACAAAAACAGTATTGTCATCAGCTAAAAAATAAACATCAAATTGCACACCTTCCTGAACTAACTCTTTCAGAATTTGATCTTTGTTAATCATTTCCTTCAATAAAACAGGAAATCTTTTTAAAGCAACCGATTTATTAGAATCATTTTGCTCTAAATCAGTTTCAAATCTCAATTCAATTTTGTTGTCATTGATGTAACCTCTGGCGGTTGTAAGTGTTACGTTATCAGCTTTAAAACCGGGAGCAGCTGCATTATATGTTACAACATATTCCTGAAGTTTTTGTTTGGTATTTTTACAGCTTATCAGCATTAGCGTAAAAATCAATGCAAATGCAATCTGGCTTATTTTCTTTATCATAATATTACTTTATTTTAGTTTTTGAAGTCTTAAAAGTGCTTCAAGATAATAATAATCTGCATAATTTATCGAACAATCTATTTCACTTCCGGCAGGTTTATGTCCGGTTGAATGAAGTAAAAATGCTGAATTCACATCATGACTTTGATAATTATTCGAAAGCGAGACAATCATTTTTTTAGCTTTGTCAAGATATTCATTTTTTAGTTTTTTATCTTTTGTAAAAGAACTTAATTCAATAAGTGCCGAAGATACAATCGCTGCCGCCGAAGCATCTCTCGGTTCATTTGGAATATTGGGCGCATTAAAATCCCAATACGGAATTAAATCTTCTGTTGTCAATCTGTCCAGATAAACACGAGCTATTTTATGTGCAAAATCTAAAAACGTAGAATCTTTTGTTTCTCTGTATGTCATTGTAAAACCATAAATCGCCCACGCCTGCCCTCTCGCCCACATACTATCGTCACTATAACCCTGCGCAGTTCTTCCTTTTATTTTTTTTCCTGTTTCATAATCATAAATCAAAACATGGTAAGAGGAATAATCAGGCCTGAAATGGTTGTTCATTGTAGTTTCGGCATGTTTGACCGCAATGTCGTACAACTTTTTACTTCCTCCATTTTTAGAAGCCCAAAAAAGCAATTCTAAATTCATCATATTATCAATGATGGTATTGTGTCCTCCGTATTTATTATGTGGCCAGGACTGAATTGTTCCTGCTTTTGGGTTAAAAAGTGTTGCTAAAGTGTCGGCTGTTTTTAAGATAATATCTTTGTATTCAGGATTTTTAGTCAAACGGTAACCGTTTCCAAAACTATTGAAAATTTGAAATCCTAAATCGTGGTCATTTGCTTTACTTACAGATAAAGGCTTTAAGAATTGACTGAATTTATCTGCTTCTTCTTCCCATTTTTTATCTCCGGTTGCTTCATATAGATACCATAATTCTCCGGGCCAGAAACCGCTTGTCCAATCTTTATAATCAACAAATTTCCATTCTTTGCTTCCTGTTGGAATACTTCTGGATGAAGTTCCGTCATTGGGAATTACAGCTAATGTTTTCGATGCCTGTTCTGCACAATAATCGAGTTGTTTTTTAATATTAAACGAATTATTTTTTTGAGAATAACAAGTTTCCATAAAAGATAACGAGACAATTAAAGCAATAAAAATGAGAGGTTTTTTAATCATTGTGGTTATTGATTTTTGGTAAAATAGTTTTATTTTTTCGAACAGATAAATTTATAAAATAAAGCAGACCTAAGTGAATGTTTGTATTTTTGTTTACCTAAAATGTACGAATGATTTTTTATAGATAGACTCTTGTCAAAGTTCTACATCCGCTAAACCCGACAGGTTTTAAAAACCAGTCGGGTTTCATGACTGCATTCGCGACGTTTACTAATCAAAAGTCTGTGTAATTTTTTCAATATTTAAACTGTTTGCCATTGCCATAAATATATGATAGTAAGCATCTTTATTATCGTATAATTCATCATGAGTTCCTTGTTCTACACATTTTCCCTGTTCTAAAACAATGATATGAGAAGCATCGATAATTTGCGAAATACTATGCGAAATAATAATTACGGTCCTGTCTTTTTTGATGGCATCCAGCGATTTCTTAATTTGTTCAGTTGCAATGGCGTCTAAACTTGCTGTTGGTTCATCTAAAAATATAATTGGTGGATTTTTTAAAAATAACCTGGCAATGGCGATTCGTTGTTGCTGTCCTCCTGAAAGTAAATGGGCATCAGAATCATAACCATTTGGCAATTGCATCACTTGTTCGTGAATGTAAGCTTGTTTGGCTGCATCAATAATTTCAGATTTTGAGGCTTCAGGATTACCGTAGAGAATATTTTCGGCAATTGTTCCTTTAAAAATGTGATTTTTTTGTAAAACCAAGCCAATATTCTTTCGGAGAAAATCAGTGTCATAATCATTCAGATCAATACCATCCAAATAAATTTTTCCGGATGACGGCAGATAAAATTTATCCAATAAATTAATTACGGTACTTTTTCCGGCGCCGCTCAATCCAACCAAAGCAGTTATTTCGTTTGGTTTTATACTGAAATTAATATTCGAAAGTGCTTTTGTCCCGTTTGGATAAACAAAATCAACATTTTTAACTTCTATAAATCCTGTAATTTTCTCCGGAATATAATTTCCGCTGGTTTCTTTTTCTTTTTCAGATTCTAAAATATCGAAAAATCCTTCAGAATAAATCAAAGCGTCATTTATTTCATCGTAAATTCGGTGTAATTGTCTAATTGGCGAAGAAACATTATTGAACAACATAATATGAAACATGATTGCACCAATTGTCATTGTATTATTCAAAACAAAATAAGCCGTCAGAATAATGATAATCACGACCCCTATTTGTTCAATAAAACCTTTGATACTTTCAAAAATGAAACTGGTTTTTCTGGTTGCCAGTTGATTTTCGGTCATTTCAAATTGAATTTTCTGATGACGATCTGCCTCCATTGGCTCGCGCACAAAAGACTTAATAACGGTTATAGATTCAATCAAACTTATGATACCGTTATTTTTGGTTTCTCGATAATTACGCATTCTTCTTCTAAACCCACTCAGCTTACTCGCCTGTAATTGACTCACATAAAAATAAATGGGAATAATACACAAACTCACCAAACCAACATACACATTGGCGTAAAACATAATTACCAGGGCTACAAAAGAATTGGCAAACAATGGGAGAATATCGATGAAAAAATTCTGAACCAATCTGGTTAAACTGCTAATTCCTAAATCAATTCTGGTTTGAAGTTTTCCGCTTTCGTTTTCGTTCGATGTATAAAACTCCATTCTATAAGTCAGTATTTTTTCAACTATCGACTGAGAAATATCTCTGGTTATGAATATTCGCAGTTTTTCTCCATAAAATTTCTGTCCAAATTGTACTACTGAATAAACCAACTCTTTAGAAAGCAATACAATACTAATAATTTCCAATAAATGAAATCCTTTTGACAAAGGCTCATGCGCCACCATTAATTTACTAATAGAATCAACAGTATACTTTAATATCAATGCATTAACTTGTGCTGCAAAAGATCCTAAAAAAGTAAGCAGTAAAGTTGCAATCACCATTTTTCTATATGGTTTAACAAAAGGCGTGATTTTTTTATAGAGTACGGATAACTGCATTTATTTTTTATTTTTAGGCAACTATCAAATATAAGAATTCTAAATTTGTGTTTCAATTACTCATCCTAAACTTATTATTATGCAACTCGTTTTCGCATCCAACAATCTTAATAAAATAAAAGAAATTCAAAGTATCCTGAACGGATCTATACAATTATTAAGTTTAGAAGATATTGGCTGTCATGAAGAAATTCCTGAAACTGCAGATACAATTGAAGGAAATGCGATTTTGAAAGCCAATTATGTAACCCAAAAATATGGTTATGATTGTTTTGCCGATGATACAGGATTAGAAGTAAAGTCTTTAGACGGAGAACCTGGTGCTTATTCTGCACGATATGCTGGCGAACAAAAAAATGCCGATGATAACATGAATAAACTTTTGGATGCTTTAGCAGATAAAAAAGATCGCAGCGCCCAGTTCAAGACCGTAATTGCGCTAAATATAAAAGGAGAACAACATTTGTTTACCGGAATAGCAAAAGGAGTAATTACTTTGAATAAATCCGGGAATTATGGTTTTGGATACGACCCAATATTTCAGCCAGAAAATTATAAGGAAACTTTTGCCGAGTTGTCATCAGATATTAAGAATAAAATCAGTCATCGAGCAAAAGCAACTCAGCAACTAATTGATTTCCTGAACACAGCAAAATAATTGTTTCAAATACAACAATTTAAAGGGCAAAATTTATATTATCAGACGTAAAATTATTCAATTACTTATCAAATTGATTTTACGATAAACATAACTTTTTGATAATCAAATCATAACAAATGTATAATTCTTAAAATTGCATTAGTTTATCTGAATAATTAACAGTAATTTTGCACCCTATTTTAAATACACATATGAATAAATTTGAACAATTAGGATTGAATGAATCGTTACTGAAGGCGATTTTAGATCTAGGATTTGAGAATCCGTCAGAAGTACAGGAGAAAGCGATTCCCCTATTATTGGAAAAAGACACAGATATGGTTGCGTTGGCTCAGACAGGGACAGGGAAAACGGCAGCTTTCGGTTTTCCGCTAATTCAAAAAATTGATGCTGACAACAGGAATACACAAGCATTAGTTTTATCGCCAACACGAGAACTTTGTTTACAGATTACCAACGAACTTAAAAACTACTCAAAATACGAGAAAGGTATTAATGTGGTAGCAGTTTACGGCGGGGCTAGTATTACAGAGCAAGCTAGGGACATTAAGAGAGGAGCACAAATTATTGTGGCAACTCCGGGAAGAATGCAAGACATGATCAACAGAGGTTTGGTTAACATTAAAAATATAGATTACTGTATTTTGGATGAGGCAGATGAGATGTTGAACATGGGATTCTATGAAGATATCGTATCTATCTTATCTGATACACCAGATCAAAAAAGTACATGGTTGTTCTCTGCAACTATGCCAGCAGAGGTTGCAAGAATTGCAAAACAATTTATGAGCGACCCTGTTGAAATTACTGTTGGAGCTAAGAACTCAGGTTCTGCAACAGTTTCTCACGAATTTTACTTAGTAAACGCTCGTGATCGTTACGAAGCCCTAAAGCGTTTAGCCGATGCTAACCCGGATATTTTCTCTGTGGTTTTCTGTCGTACTAAAAGAGATACTCAGGCTGTAGCCGAAAAATTAATTGAAGATGGATACAGCGCTGCTGCATTGCACGGAGATTTATCTCAGGCGCAACGTGATGGTGTAATGAAATCTTTCCGTGGAAGACAAATTCAGATGCTTGTTGCTACTGACGTTGCTGCACGTGGTATTGACGTTGATAATATTACTCACGTAGTAAATTACCAACTTCCTGACGAGATTGAAACTTACAATCACCGTTCCGGACGTACAGGTAGAGCTGGAAAATTAGGAACTTCTATTGTAATCGTTACAAAAAGTGAGTTGCGTAAAATTTCTTCTATCGAAAGAATCATCAAACAAAAATTTGAAGAAAAAACGATTCCATCTGGAATTGAGATCTGCGAAATTCAATTATTGCACTTAGCAACTAAAATTAAAGATACTGAAGTTGATCACGAAATTGACAACTATTTACCAGCAATCAATAACGTTCTTGAAGGTTTATCTAAAGAAGAATTAATCAAGAAAATGGTTTCAGTAGAATTTAACCGTTTTATTGCTTACTACAAAAAGAACAGAGATATTTCTGCTCAATCTGGAGAAAGACGTGAAAGAACTGACTCTGAGCCAAGAGAATTTAATAACAACGGAGCAGTTCGTTATTTTGTAAACATCGGTTCAAGAGACAATTTCGACTGGATGACTCTTAAAGATTACCTGAAAGAAACATTAGACTTAGGTCGTGATGACGTTTTCAAAGTAGATGTAAAAGAAGGTTTCTCTTTCTTTAACACTGATCCTGAGCACACTGATAAAGTAATGGAAGTATTAAACAACGTACAATTAGAAGGACGTCGTATTAATGTTGAAATTTCTAAAAATGACGGTGGCGGAAGACGTGATCATAACGGACGTTCTGGTGGCGGAAGAAGTTCTGGAGGACCAAGAAGAGAAGGTTCTGGCGGAGGAAGTTTCGGACCAAGACGTGAAGGTTCTGGTGGCGGAGGTTTCAGAAGCGACAGAAATTCATCTGCTCCAAGAGAAGGTGGCGGTTTTAGAAGCGACAGAAATTCATCTGCTCCAAAAAGAGAAGGTGGTTTTAGAAGTTCAACTCCAAGAACCGAAGGAGGTTCAGACAGAGCTCCAAGACGTTCTGAAAGCTTTGGTGATTCACCAAGACCAAGAAGACCAAGAAGAGACTAATAAGTCAATATCTTAAAATACAAAATCCCAAATTCCAGACATAATTGGAATTTGGGATTTTTTTATATCAAGAATGTTCTTCTGAATTGATGAGTCTTACAATTCAAATAATTTAATTAAATCTCCTCCCTCCTTTTTAGTTAAACACTAAAAGCAACACTTCTTGCTTTGTTAATTTTCTGATAATTATATTCGAAGACTGCGAAATATTTAATCCCGATTTACTACTTTTAGTGCTTTAAATCAGGATATGAAATATTTCGCAGTTTTCTTTTTTACACTATTCTCAACTTTTGGTTTTGCACAAGACACAGAAACTAATGTTCCGCAAAGAGTATCAGGATACATTATCAATGACAATAGTAAACAGCCTCTTCCTAACGTAAATATCATTAACACAAACAAAGTTCGTGGCGCAAAATCTGATGCCAAAGGATACTTTGAAATTGATGTTCAGCCAAATGATACAATTCACTTCTCGATTCTGGGTTTTCAGTCTTTGAGAATCAGGGTTACGAATGACTGGATAAAAAATAAAGTAACAAGAATTCAGCTTACTGAAAAAGCAATTGCGCTTGAAGAAGTTATTATTGCCCCTTTCAGTCTTACAGGTTATCTTGAAGTTGACTCGAAATTAATTCCTACCAAAGAAAACTATCGTTACAGTATTTCTGGACTTACACAAGGTTATGAAGCAGGTGAATATTCTCCAAATGCTTTTGGAAAAGTATTAGGATCTATTTTTAATCCCGCCGATGTTCTTTATGGTTTCTTTGGGAAAAATGCAAAAGAACTCAAGAAACTAAAGGAAATGAAGAAAGATGATACGGTTAGAAATCTTTTGGAATCAAAATACGATCGCGAAACTGTTTCTGTACTTTTAGGAGTTAGTAAAGATGAAATTCCGGAGATTTTACAGCGTTGTAACTATTCTGATTCTTTTATCCAAACAGCAAACGATTTACAAATTATGGACGCTATTAGCGCATGTTATGAACAATATAAAGTATTAAAACGTAATTAATTTACTTTTAAATAAAATCAAAATCCTCATTTACAATTCGTAACTGAGGATTTTTTGTTTAAACCATCAATTAATAAAACAAAAAAACTATGACTACAATACCTTTTCAAACCATCGATTGGACACAAATTACAAAAACAGAACATCCCGGAGATACCGGAACAGCTTATTGGCAAACCTTACAATTAGGTGGTTTACGCATTCGAAAAGTTACTTATTCTGAAAATTACTTTGCCAATCATTGGTGCCAAAAAGGACATATTGTGCATTGTCTGGAAGGGGAATTTATAAGTGAATTAGAAAATGGAGAGAAATTTGAACTTTTAAAAGGAATGACTTATGTGGTTTCTGATGACGTAAGTTCTCATCGCTCAATAACAACAAAAGGCGTAGAATTGCTAATAATTGACGGAGACTTTTTAAAATAATATTCTAAACAAAATCAGAATATTATAGTTATATTTACTTACATAAAAAAAAGAAATAACTAAATTCAAATATCATGGCAAAGAGTCAAGACGCTAAAAAAACAGCAAAAAAAGAACCGTTAAAAACAGCTAAGGAAAAGAAAGAAGAAAAAAGAGAGAAGAAAAATTCTCCTAAGAGAGATTAATTTTTAGTGTTCAGTCGCAGTTTACAGTTTCTCGTTAAGACTGAAAACTATAAACTGCGACTGTAAACTTTATTTAACCGGTATATTCGAAAGAATTTCTAATACAAATTTCCAATATTTTTGAGCAGATGAAATACTTGCTCTTTCGTCTGGAGAATGCGCACCGTGAATTGTTGGACCAAAAGAAATCATATCCATATCAGGATAATTTGTTCCTAAAATTCCGCACTCAAGACCGGCGTGACAAGCTACAACTTTTGGTTTTTCACCGTTTTGTTTCTCATAAATCCCAACCAAAGTATCTAAAATTTCAGAATTTACATTTGGTGTCCAACCCGGATAAGAACCTGAAAGTTCTACTTCACAACCAACTAATTCAAAAGCCGAACGCAATGAATTTGCCAAATCAAATTTTGAAGTTTCGACAGATGAACGTGTTAAACATCCTACCAAAATTTCACCATCTTTTATAATAACCCTGGCAATATTGTTTGAAGTTTCAACTAGATTTTCCATATCAGCGCTCATTCTGTAAACACCATTTTGAGCAGCATAAATTGCTCTGATGATTCCTTCCTGAACACCTAAATCCATCACTTTTTCTGGTAAATCGCATTTTACGATTTCAATTGAAAGATTAGGTTCCGTCGTTTTATATTCAGCTTTAATATCGTTGATAATTTCCTGCATATCAAAAATGTAAGCTTCATCAAACATTTCAGAAATAATTACTTTGGCAACACTTTCTCTCGGAATTGCATTTCTTAAGCTTCCACCATTAATTTCTGCAACCTGCAATCCGAAGTTTTCGAAAGCATCAAACAACAAACGATTCATAATTTTATTGGCGTTACCCAAACCTTTATGAATATCCATTCCTGAATGACCTCCATTTAAGCCTTTTACGGTAATAATATGACCAACTGATCCTTCCGGAACTTCTTCTTCATGATACGTTCTTGTCGCCGTTACATCGATTCCACCAGCACATCCAATATCAATTTCATCATCTTCTTCAGTATCCAAATTCAATAAAATCTGTCCTTGAAGAATTCCGCCTTTTAGGTTTAAAGCGCCCGTCATTCCTGTTTCTTCATCAATTGTAAACAAAGCTTCGATTGCAGGATGCGGAATATCTTTGCTTTCTAAAATGGCCATAATTGTCGCAACTCCCAAACCATTGTCAGCACCAAGCGTTGTACCACGCGCACGAACCCAGTCGCCATCAACATACATATCAATTCCTTGTGTATCGAAATCAAAAACGGTATCTGCATTTTTTTGGTGCACCATATCAAGATGCCCCTGCATTACTATTGCTTTGTGATTTTCCATTCCCGGAGTTGCAGGTTTTCTGATGATTACATTTCGAATATCGTCTTCAAAAGTTTCTAAACCTAAGCTGTTTCCAAAGTTTTTCATAAACTCGATTACGCGTTCTTCTTTCTTTGATGGACGCGGAACGGCGTTTAAATCGGCAAATTTATTCCAAAGTGCTTTTGGTTCCAGATTTCTTATTTCCTGACTCATTATATTTTGTTTGAAGTTTAACAATTAAGAGTTCCAAAGTTACAAAGTTTAAGAGGATTGTGTTCGTTTTTTCGGTACGAATTACACTAATGATCACAAATTACAAGCGTTCTAAAAATTTAATTACACGAATAATTTAGCATTTCGTCAAATATTAAATATAAAAACAATATTAATTAGTAGAATTCGTGGCTAACTTTTTTTATCAGCCAATATTGTATTTATATTTACGTATCCAAAATTTAAATTGTGAAATCAAAATACATTTTACCTCTATTTCTTTTAGTTCAAATCATATTTTTAAAAATCCTCCCCTATTATCCGGATTTTGTCGAAGGCTTTTATAGCAACAATTTATTTATTAGGATTTCGCGTTTTTCAAGAACACTTTTAGGTAAAATTCCATTTTCTGTTGGCGATTGCATTTATGCTGTTTTACTCTTGTCTGTAATAATCTGGTTTTGGAAAATAAGAAAAACATGGAAAACAGAATGGAAAGATCATCTTTTAACGATTTTTGGTAAAATTTCTGTTTTTTACTTTTTCTTTCATCTTCTCTGGGCTTTCAATTATTATCGCGAACCTCTTTTCGAAAAAATGGAAATCAAAAGAGAATATACCGATGCTGAATTTTTAGCTTTCACAAAAAGACTACTAGTTAAGACGAACGAAATTCAGTTTGCCATCACAAAAAATGACAGCGCAAAAATTATTTTTCCTTACTCCCAAAAAGAATCATTTCAAATGATTTTAAACGGTTATAACAATTTAGCTAAAGAACATCCTTATTTTAAATATGACATTTTAAGCGTTAAAAAATCACTATTCAGCACGCCTTTAACTTATATGGGATTTGGCGGTTATTTAAATCCGTTTACTAACGAAGCTCAGATTAATGATTTATTGCCAATGTATACTTTTCCTCAAACTACAGCTCACGAAATGGCGCACCAAATTGGTTTTGCCAGTGAAAATGAATGTAATTTTATTGGTGTTTTGGCTTCACTTAACAACGATAATCTTTACTATCAATATGCAGGATATAGTTTTACATTACATTATTGCCTGACCATCTGGAAGTATAAAAACGAGAACGTTTATAATCAATTAGAAAAATCAGTGCATATCGGAATCTTAAAAAACTATAAGGAAAGTGAGGATTTTCACAAAAAGTATAATACTTTTCTTGATGAAGGTTTTTATTTTCTTTATGATAATTTCCTGAAATCAAACAATCAAAAAGACGGTATGGATAGTTACAGCAAATTTTTAGATTTGATGGTAAATTATTATAAAACTCGAAAATTATAGTTTTTTTTTGCCACAGATTAAATGATTAAAAAAGATTAATTTTTAAAGTCTTTAAAATTTAACCCCGAAAAAATCATTAAAATCTTTTAATCTGTGGTAAAAAAAGAAAAACAATTTGTAACAAAATTGTTTTCATTACTACTAATCAATTATGACCGAAAACCTAGAACAATCATTTGTTGCGCAATTGCAGGCAAATCAGAATATAATCCACAAGATTTGTAGATTATATACTGCCGGCGAAGATGCACATAAAGATTTGTTTCAGGAAATAACAATTCAACTCTGGAAAGCGTATCCAAAATTTAGAGGCGACAGTAAATTTTCGACCTGGACGTATCGCGTGGCTTTAAATACTGCCATTACCTTATACCGAAAAACCAAAAGAACCGTATCGACAGTAGAATATGAAAGCCACCAGCATTTTGTAAAAGATGTCGATTACAATTATGAAGAGGAAGAACAGATTAAATTGATGTATAAAGCAGTTTATCAGCTGAATGACATCGAAAAAGCATTAGTTTTTATGTATTTAGAAGACAAAGATTATCAAGAAATAGCCGAAACCCTGGGAATCAGCGAAGTGAATGCACGTGTGAAAATGAACAGAATTAAAGGGAAACTTAAAAAGATACTAAATCCTTAAAAATTATTTATGAAAGAACTGGATTTATTAAAAAAAGACTGGAAAAAGAACTCGGATTCTTTTGAACAAATTTCTGAAAATGAAATCTATAAAATGATTCATAAAAAATCATCTTCAATCGTGAAGTGGATTTTGATTATCAGTATTTTGGAGATTTTATTTTGGACTGTTTCAAACTTCTTTTTCAGTACAGACGAAATGTTGATCAAGATAAAACACGCAGAAATGATTTTTTACCTGGAGCTACTAACGTACTTTAATTACGTAGTAGTTTTAATTTTCGTTTACTTTTTCTATAAAAATTACAAAACAATTTCTACTACAGGCTCAACTAAATTATTAATGAGCAGCATTTTAAAAACCCGAAAAACGGTACAATATTATGTTTGGTACAATTTAGGAATGGCTGTTTTAAGTTCCATCATCAGCTTTTTTATTGCCTTTGTCTATAATCCTGAAATGGAATTTTTAAGAGATAAATTAGCTACAAATGGCAAAGCAATGATGATGACCGTTGGAATATTATTTCTGGTAACACTTGCGTTTTTAGGAATCTTCTGGTGCTTTTACAGATTGTTGTACGGAACTCTATTACGCAGATTATACGCTAATTATAAAGAGTTGAAGAAGATCGATTTCTAAGAAAGTTTCTAAGATTCTGAGTTACTAAAGTTCTAAGTTTTGCAACCTGAAACTTGAAACTCTTTCAATCGAAAATCAGAAATCTAAATTTTAAAATCATCAGTAATCCCATCTTCTCAGTTTGTTAAGCTCTTCTTCTGCCTTGATTTCTTCGGCTGGAATAACTTTTAAAAATGATGGATGCTGTTCGATAGCAAATTCTACTTTTTCTACGATTTCATCAATTGTATCGTTTTCATAATCAATATCAAGAGGTTCTTTGATGATGAAAGACTGCAGAATTCCTTTCTTTTTCATTCGTAAACCTTTTTTATCGAATGAACGACGGAAACCGTCAATTACAATAGGAATTACAATAGGTTTATGTTGTTTGATGATATGTGCAGTTCCTTTTCGAACAGGTTTAAACGATTTTGTTGTGCCTTGCGGAAATGTGATTACCCAGCCATCTTCAAGTGCAATTCTGATATTTTCGGTATCATTTGGGTTTACATCACGTTTTTCAGTAACATCCACTCCTTTTGCACGCCAGGTTCTTTCGACAGTAATAGCGCCCACATAAGCCAAAATTCTTGGCAATAAACCGGCTTGCATCGTTTCTTTGGCCGCAACATAATACAAATTCATTTTTGGCTGCCACAAATAACCAATATTCTTAATGTTGTCCTGACGTCCGCTTAAACTTGCGTTAAATACATGAAACATCGCTACAACATCGGCAAAATAAGTCTGGTGATTGGATATAAACAAAACATTAGTACCAGGCAATGTTTTAATAATTTCAGATCCTTCAATCTGCAAATCATTAAATCCCCTATATCTTCGGTGCGTCATCGCTCCTAAAATACGGATTAACCATTTCTTGATGAATAATATATGTCCGAAAGGATTTCGTTTAAACAATCCCATAGCAGTTGTATTGTGTTATTTTTGTTGTGTCGCAAACATACAAAAATTATTCGTTTAGCAACAGCAATAAGCAATTTCGGAAAAATTTTGTTATTCTAATGAATATCAAATTGTTAATTTAATGTTTTTACAAATTTTGTTTAAAACTTGTTTTCAAAACTTCCCGCAATTCGCTTAATATCATGGCCGTCGCGCCCCAAACAATGTGATTTTCAATGCTAAATGCAGGAACTACAATATTAGATCCGTAAGAAGTTGACAATGTTGCTTCGATGATTATTTCATCGTCTAAAAAAACCGAAAGCGGCAACTCGATAATACCCGCCACTTCGCGAGCATCAGGATTAAATAAAAGTTCATCCTGTGAAATTCCTAAAAAAGGGTGTACTAAAAAATTACTTGGCGGAATATACATTGGAGAAAACTCCTTAATCACTTCTATATTTTCAGCTAAAATTCCAACTTCTTCCTGCGTTTCGCGCAAAGCCGTTGCTTCATAACTAATATCAAACGTTTCATATTTTCCTCCGGGAAAAGCAATTTGTGATGAATGAACACCATTATAGGCATTTCTCACAATTAAAACTAAATGTGTTTCTTTATTTTTTGGATAAAAAAGCATCATCACCGCAGCAATTCTGGGATTGACAGCTTGTATATCCAAATGTTTTAAAGCTTCTGCACGCTCTTTTGGTGCCATTTTTATGTGCGCGGCTTCCGCCGGAAGTTCAACTGGAATTAAATTAGGAACATATTGCAAAAAATCTTGAAAATCCATATTCAAAGTTTATTTTTGTATTTTCAAATAAAATATAAATATAGTCCAGAAAACGCGGTTCTACAAGTTTTCTAAAACTAAAGCCATAAAAATGTACAGCAGAGAAGAATCACAAAAGTTAAAAAGAGAGTTTTGGGTGGCTTTCGCCGAGAAATATCCTCGCAAATGGGTTTTATACGATACAAAAATCAAAGACTTTTCTTTTAAGTTTTTCATAGATAATAAAAAAGCACAGGTTTTAATCGACATCGAACATAGAAGCGATGAAAAACGAACTGCCTATTTCGAAAAAATAGAGGCTTTAAAAAATATTCTTGAAGAGGAATTTATCAAGAATTTAGTTTTTGAAAAAAATTACACACTGGAAAGTGGTAAAACCATTAGCCGAATCTGGGTCGAAAAACAAGGCGTTGGATTCAGCAATCGCAATAATTGGGATGCTATTTTTGATTTCTTCAACGAGAAAATGCACGCCCTTGAAATGTTTTATTTAGAGTATGATGAGTTTATTAAGGATATTTCTTAAAGGAAGACTCTGAGGTTCTGAGAGACTAAGGCTTCGGAACTAAGATTTTTAAAATAGCAAACCCGACAGTTTTTAAATCTGTCGGGTTTGCTGTATATTAGCTAACTAATTATCTTCTAGACGCTAAATATATTATAAACGATAATACGATCGTCGTAATTAATATATAATTGTTTGCGGTAATCTTGTTTTTTTCGTGTAATGATGGAAAGTTTACACTCAGTTCCGTTGTTGTCTTTGCACACAAAAGAGTAAACAATATCAGTATCGTTTTCTTCTCTTTCGATATAATCTAATATACTAAAAAGCTGAATTTCTTGTGAATACACAACGATTCTGTGTTTATTGGTATCTAAAATAACTGATAGATTTACCAGATCAAGATTAGACCAATCACCCCAATTTCCTCTTTCATTTTTCTCTAAAACACTAAAACCTGAGGTTTTAAATTGATAAGACTGACTATACGTTTGTTGTAAACCCAACCCCAAAAAAAGTAATATTATATAATGTATGCGTATAGTTTTCATAAAATAATTCTTGCAGATAATTAAAACTCAAATTTAGCCTTTTCCGCGCACGCAATTTCAAAATCTGCTATCATTTGCTGAATTATTTGCTCAACTGGTAAAATTTCATGAATTAATCCTGCTATCTGACCAATTTCAAGTTCACCTTCTTCAAGATCCCCTTCAAACATTCCTTTTTTTGCTCTTGCCCTGCCTAATAATTGGACTAAATCTTCTTTTGAAGGGCACTTTTCATATAAATCCTGAACGTCCTGATAAAACTTATTTTTAATTAATCTTACAGGCGCTAATTCTTTCAATGTCAATTGAGTATCTCCTTCTTTTATATCAACTATCTTTTGTTTGAAATTATTGTGCGAAGATGATTCTATTGACGCCGCAAACCTGCTTCCAACCTGAACTCCGTCTGCACCTAAAATCATGGCGGCTAACATTCCGCGTCCGGTTGCAATTCCACCAGCAGCAATAATCGGGATCTGGATTTTTTCCCGCACCATCGGAATCAGCGTCAGAGTTGTAGTTTCATCACGACCGTTATGTCCGCCAGCTTCAAAACCTTCGGCTACAATAGCGTCTACTCCGGCTTCTTGTGCTTTAAGAGCAAAAATACTGCTGCTGACAACATGCACAACCGTAATCCCTTTTTCTTTTAAAAAAGAAGTCCAGGTTTTAGGATTTCCTGCAGAAGTAAAAACAATTTTCACTCCTTCTTCAATCACAATATTCATGATTTCTTCAATGTTTGGATATAACATCGGAATATTGACACCAAAAGGTTTATCAGTCGCTTTTTTACATTTCTGAATATGCTCGCGTAAAACTTCAGGGTACATAGAGCCTGCGCCAATCAATCCTAATCCGCCGGAATTACTAACTGCAGAAGCTAATTTATATCCGCTTGCCCAAATCATTCCGCCCTGAATTATTGGATATTTTATATTGAAAAGCTGAGTAATTTTATTCATTCAAAAAATATTATTGCTTGATAATCTTGCCGGTTTTATGCAAATCTTCGCTATCAAAAGTATAAAAATAGAGTCCGCTTTTTAAAGGCTGAACAGAAAGAACCGGATTTTCATTTGTTATTTCTTTTTCGATAATTTTTTGTCCCAAAACAGAATAAATTACAACCGAAGCTTTACTATATTGTTCCGAAAAAGAAAAAGAAATATCTGTTTTTGTCGGATTTGGAAATACTGAAAAAGAAGTAGAAGCCTGAAAATTTTCTACTCCTAAAGTCGATCCGAAATTAGGAATTCCGTATCCGTAATTATTATCCGGAGTAGTATATTGACTTGATGATTCCAAAATCATTTGCCTGATTTCTTTGTTAGTTTTAGATGGAAAAGCCTGCCATAGACAAGCAACCATTCCAGCCATTATCGGACAAGAAAATGAAGTTCCGTTTGAAGTTCCTATAGTTCCATTCACGCTAGAAATTACAGAAGCAGTTCCTTGTGCCATAATATCCGGCTTGATTCTGCCGTCGTAGCTTGGTCCGATGGAACTAAAACTCGATTTTACTTTAGCAGCCGTAACAGATCCGATTGCTAATACAGAAACCGCATCAGCCGGAGAGCCAATATGTGGTTCAGCCTTGGCTCCTTCATTTCCGGCAGAAGCCAAAACTATTATTCCTTTACTAAAAGCTATTTCTGCACCTCGCGAAATAAAATTGGTTATACCATTCATATCGCTATAAGTATGATTGTACCTTGCTTCATCACGATCGCCAAAATAACCTAACGATGTAGTAATAATATCAACCCCTAAAGCGTCTGCTTTTTCGGCGGCTTCCACCCAAAGTGATTCTTCCAGAGGATTTTCAAGAGCATCAATTTCTGTAATAAAAAGATAATAAGACGCATTTGGAGCAGTTCCTATCAAAGCATTTTCTTTGTAACCGCCCATCGTAGAGAGTACGAGAGTTCCGTGACTGCCTCCTGTATAGAAATTCGCATTTCTTGTGGTAAAGTCGTAACCGCCTAAAATGCGATTGTTATTTCTAAGATTTTCGAATGGCTGAACTGTATTAACGCCGGGAAATCCTGCATCTAAAACCGCTATAATTTTTCCTTCTCCGGTAAAATTCTGTTTATGCAAAACTTGTCCGTTCAGCATCTGAATCTGGCTCGCAGAATTACCGTATGCATAATCAATAGCAGTTTCCAGCTTATCATACGTTTGGCTTGTTCCCGTTTCTGAAACTTTTTTTGCTGTTGTATTTAAAGTTTTATCTGCAAAGTCTACTTTTTGAACAAAAGAAAATGATTTCAATGCATTGATATTCGTTTGCGTACCGCGAATATGAAGTGCATTTAACCATTTCGACTGCGCCATTACAGTTATTCCTGTACTTGCTTTAATTTGGTCGATAAAGGAAGTTTCGACAGGTGCATCTGTAAAATCCAAAGCTATGTTTTGATTCGTTCTTCGATCTAAAGCTTTTTGAGAAAGTTCTGTCAACGGATTATCAAAGAACAATTGAGCTTTGGGTTTTGCATTGAAATAAACCCAGGCTTCCTCTTGCGAAAATACCGTAATTGAAAGAAGTAATAAAAGAAATGTAAAGTTGTATCTCATAGTTTACTTTTTTAAAGGTTAAACCTCTGTAAAAAAGTATAAAGCTAAGAAATTACTCCCGAACCAACTAATTCATTATCGAAATACCAAGCCGCAAACTGACCTTCTGTAATTGCTGACTGTGACTCATCAAAACTAACGTACATTCCGTCTTCAAACTGGTGCAAAGTTGCTTTTTGCAAAGGCTGACGATATCTGATTCTCGCCATAACTTCCATGGTTTCTCCCACTTTCAAAGCCAGATCAGTACGAATCCAGTGTACTTCAGATTTTTCGATAAATAAAGCTTTTTTAAATAAACCCGGATGATTGCTTGTTAATCCTGTATAAATCGTGTTGGTTTCAACATTTGTAGCAATAATAAACAACGGATCTGTAGTTCCGCCTACATTCAATCCTTTTCTTTGGCCAATTGTAAAGTAATGAGCACCTTGATGTTTACCAACAACTTTTCCCATTGTTGGAAGATAATTTAGCTTTTGAGCTTCTAATTTTAATTCTTCTTCTAATGATAAGCTTTCGGGTTTTTCAATAGTATAAATGGGATCGTTTTTATCAATCTGAACAATTTTCCCTTCTTTTGGCTGCAATTTTTGTTGCAAAAACTCCGGCAAACGAACTTTCCCGATAAAACATAATCCTTGAGAATCTTTCTTTTCAGCAGTTACCAAATCCATTTCAGCAGCAATTTCGCGTACTTCCGGTTTTGTTAAGGCGCCAATTGGAAACAATGATTTTGCCAGTTGGTCTTGCGATAACTGACATAAAAAATACGATTGATCTTTATTAGTATCGGCTCCGGCAATTAATTGATAAACCGGTTTTCCATCAACTTCAATTTCACTTTTTTGGCAATAATGTCCCGTTGCCACATAATCAGCACCAAGACTTAAGGCAATTTTCATAAAAACATCAAATTTGATTTCGCGATTACAAAGCACGTCAGGATTTGGAGTTCTTCCTTTTTCATATTCGTTGAACATATAATCAACGATTTTTTCTTTATATTCTTCGCTCAAATCTACAGTTTGAAACGGTATTCCGAGTTTTTCTGCTACTAATAAAGCATCGTTACTGTCTTCTAACCAAGGACATTCGTTAGAAATAGTAACTGAATCATCGTGCCAGTTTTTCATAAAAAGACCGATAACTTCGTAACCTTGCTGCTGTAACAAATAAGCAGCAACACTAGAATCTACTCCACCAGAAAGTCCAACAACTACACGTTTCATTTTAACTCCTTTATAATTTTATAAGGGTGCAAAGGTAAGTCATATTTTAGAAAATTATATGGGTTTTAATTAGTTTATATAATGCAAGGGTAGATAAAACTTATTGCTTTTTTTAATTACTTTTAATCATCAATTAAAATATCATGTTAAAACAGCTTTTTACCTTTATTTTCTTTATCAGTTTAACCACTTTAAGTGCACAAAATTATCGTGCTTCTTTGCAAAATTATTCAGAGTACAAAGCTTTTAAAGGCAAACCTTTATCTGATAAATTTTCGAATATCGAATCGGTAAAAGTGATTTACGATTTGAAAAGACAGAAAATGTACTATTTCAACAGCACGTTGATTCGTTTGCATTTTGATTTTGTTACAAACTATTTAGGATACAGCAAAGACCTGGATGTTTTTAATGATAATAATTACAGTAATACCGAAAAAAACAGAGAATTTTTATTGGGAAATCTCAATCACATTAAAGGAACTGACAAATGGATTTTTGAATTGGCGGCTTCAGATCACATGCCAATTGCTTTATTGGAACGCTTTTATAATTTAATCGTAAGTTCTACTTTTATTGGTAAGGATTTAAAATTTTATCTCAATAATCCGGAACAAATTGAATGGTTTCAACAAAATAAATTTAAAATTCCCTCTGTAAAATCAGATTATATTTTTAATGAACTGAGTTATCAGGAAGTTGTTTCAGGAAAAAATATTGGTATTCTAAAACAATATAAAATCAAGGAATTAGAAAGCACAAAACCCAATCCTGATGAAATAATTATTCTGGACGGAACACCGGACGTTCTGCCAAATGTTCGCGGCATTATTGTGAATGAGTTACAAACTCCATTGAGTCACCTAGTATTATTGGGAAAAAACAGAAAAATTCCGATTATGGCTTACACAAATGTTTTTAAAGATGCGAATATCAAAAGATTACTTTCTAAAAAAGTAGAATTAAAAATTGCAGTTGACACCTTTTACATCAAAGAAACCGATAAAAAAATAACGCAAAAAGTTATTAAGAAAAAGAAAAAACTAATTATTGACAACAGTGTTACAGAATTGGTTAATCTGGCTACAATTCCAAAAAAAGGGGTAAATTATATTGGTTCGAAAGCACAAAACATGGCGTATTTAATTGCTATTTCAAAAGAAACACCTTTTAAAACACCCGAAGATGCACACGCAATTCCGTTTTATTTTTATACGAAACACATTCAGAAAAAATCGATTTCACCTTTAATCAATGAGCTTTTGGCTTATCCGCATAAGGATTCAACTGTTTGGATTAACAAGCAATTGAAAAAAATACGTGATGCCATAAAAAAAGAACCTATTGATCCTCAATTAATAGCAAAACTAAATGAAACTTTTAAAAATGCAGCCTTCAAAAACTTCCGATTTCGATCTTCCACAAATGCCGAAGATATGGATGATTTTAATGGCGCAGGACTTTACGATTCTAAAACCGGAATAGTAGGAGACAGCATCAAAACTTTTGAAAAAGCCATTAAACAGGTTTGGGCAAGTGCATGGAACGAAAGTTCGTTTACAGAACGAGAACTTTTTGGCATCGATCAGCAAAGTGTTGCAATGGGTGTTTTGGTGCATCGTTCTTTTCCGGATGAATTGGCTAATGGAGTTGTGATCACAAAAAATATATTCAGGAAAAACTTTTCAGGTATTACAGTTAATGTTCAAAAAGGAGAAAATTCAGTTGTAAAACCAGAAAAAGGAGAAGTTTGCGAACAGTTCATTGTGTATCATTTCAATACCGGAACGAAAGAAAGTGATTATGATGTCGATTACACTTCAAACTCCAATCTCAATAACAATGAACCTTTATTAACTGTTAAAGAGATAAGTAATTTATTTTTAGCCAGTAAAAAAATCGAAACTAAGATGTATCGTTATTGGAGAAAAAACCTCTTTCATCCTGTCGATATTGAATTCAAAATTGTTGGAGAAAACCGGGATTTGTACATCAAACAGGTCCGACCTTTTAATGAATAATTTACCCGTTAGGTGTTATTATTTTAACAAATAGAAACATAGATTATTGAACTTAAAAAGATGTTTCACTTTGCATTAACACCATCCGTTCCGAAGTTTCGGGATCGGGACTATGCGTGAGAAAGCGAGTTTTCTTTTGACTTCCCTTTTTCAAAAACATAAAACCTGTGTTTCTGTGTTTAATTAAATTTTTATGATTACATCCAACGAAATAATTTAATATAAAACTAAAAGATCAATTTCGTTTGAAACCGTATTAATAGTGACAATTTTAAAGTCGAAATTTTCGATGTTAATTTTTCCCTGAATAGACTTTCTAATATTTTGATTGTCTAATGAAAAATTAGTATCTAATGCAATTTTAACATTAATCGTATTTAAATATTTGGATACTTTTTTATTAACGATGATAGAAGCAATTATATAAAATCCAATTATCATTATTTGAAAAAAGAGCAAAACTTCTATTTTTTCATAAGGATATAAAATATCTAAAATTGAAAGCGTGATCGTGGCAAAAAGAAAGATAATCGCATTGACTGTAAATGATTGCGTACGAAATCTCAAAATTGAAAAAATAGCAAATAAACCAAACCCAATTCCTACTCCAATCTCAATTTTTGTAAATACATAACAAAGCGAAAAAGTACAAAGCCCAACAATAACCATCAACGGGTTTATGGTTTCATTATCTTTTCTGTTCGAGAAAAAATATAAAATCAGAATTGAAAAGAACAGCAATAAAAATCTTCCTGAAAGCTCGTTTAAATCCATTTGGCTGAAGTATTAGTGAACCAAATTTAGAAAAAAAGTTGCCACGAATTTCACGAATTTTCACTAATTACCATTTAGCCAAAACTCGAAAGAAAAAATCGTGAATATTCATGCAATTTGTGGCAAAAAAAAGTCCGCTCAAAGCGGACAAATATTTATTCTGTTTTAGGTTTCGAATCGGCCTGATAATTACTTTTTGGATCACTCATATTCACCTCTTTGGTTAATTTCCCTTTTAGGTAAAATTGCCACATTCCAACTTTCTTTCCGTTCAAAAATTTTCCTTTAGAAGCTACAACTCCATCAGAATCATAGAAAACGGCATCACCATTATATTCGTTGTTTTTATAGGTTGTCTGCTCTAAAATAATTCCGTTTTGCCCCCATTTCTTATAAATACCTTCCTTTTTTCCGTTTATATATGTCATTTCTTCGGCAACTTTTTCATTTGGATAAAAAACAGTTCTGGCGCCTTCCAGTTTTCCGTTTTTGTAGTTCTCAATTGTCATTACGATCTTAGAAGCTTTATGATAATATTTCCATTGACCTTCATAATTTTTTCCAATCACTTTTCCTTCACTTACTTTATTTTTATTCTGATCATAAAAAATATTATAAGCACTTCCGTCATTGGCACTAAAATCACGTGTTGCAATTACATCGCCTTTTTTAGTATCATCAAAAAATTTAAATATTCCGGTTTCTTTTCCGTGACTAAAAGTTCCTTCGTAACGTGGACGTTTAGAAACTTCGTAAGTTCCTTTCCACAAACCGTCTTTTTTACCGTTAGCGTCCAGCTTATTAATGTCTGTCTGAGCGTTTATAAAAAGTACATTTAATAATGCTAATCCAAATAATAGTCTTTTTAAAATCATATATTTTCAATTTTAAACTTAAACGAAATTGTCCTTTATAAATTATATTTTGGCGTATAAAAAAATCCCGATAAATCGAGATTTTTTTATTTCTTATTTCTTTTTGTTTTGATTTTTCACAGCTTCCTGTTGTTCCATCACATCCTGAAGACGTTGTTGAAATTTACTTGGTTTTTTAGGCTCTTTCAATTTATTCTCCTGAATTTGAGCGTGAATTTTATCTGTATCAACAATATAGTTTTTGATTACAAACATAATTCCGATTGTAATTAAGTTGGAAATAAAGTTATACAAACTCAAACCTGCACCATAACTATTGAAGAAAATTAACATCATTAATGGCGAAACATAAATCATAATTTTCATCATTTTTGCCATATCCGGCATACCTTCTTGCTGAGGCGCTGCCATTTGCTGATCTCCAGAAGTCATTTTCATGTAGAAGAAAATTGCAATTGCCGCCAAAATTGGGAACAAACTGATATGATCTCCATACAATGGAATATTAAACGGCAATTTTACTACAGAGTCAAAAGAGGACAAATCGTCTGCCCAAAGGAAACCTTTTTGTCTTAACTCAAAAGCTGATGGGAAGAACTGGAATGACGCGTACATAAACGGAAGCTGAATCAATGCCGGAATACATCCTGCCATTGGGTTTACTCCTGCTTTGTTGTACAGTTTCATTGTTTCCTGTTGTTTTTTCATCGGGTCTTTTTTGAATTTTTCTCCCAACTCTGTAATTTCAGGACGTAAAACTTTCATTTTCGCCTGAGACAGGAATGATTTATAAGTAATTGGCGACATGGCCAATTTGATAAGAATTGTAAATATTATAATCGCAATTCCTAATGACAATCCAATTGTTGAACTTAAGAACCCGAATAATGGAATAAAAATCCATTTATTAATCCATCCAAAAATCCCCCATCCTAATGGAATAATTTTCTCAAAATTCTTATCATAGGATTTTAATACTTTATAATCAGCCGGACCAAAATACCAGCTCATTTTATAATCCACCTCTCCGTTAGAAAAAGCTAATGGAACAGTTGCTTTAAATTGTTTTGTAAAAACAGTATCAATTTTTTCGTCTTTCACCAGATTATCCGATTGTAATCTAGATTTTTCAAATGGCTTATCTGTAGAAAGAATAGTGGTAAAAAAGTGTTGTTTGAAAGCTACAAAACTAACTTTTTCAGGTGTTTCTTCTTTTCCTTCACCATTTGGACTAACATAACTATATTTCTCATCTCCATATTCATACTCAATTTGAGCATAACGATTTTCATAAGAGATACTTTTTTCATTTCTGTATGTTTTCAAATCCCAAACTAAATCTAATGGCTTAGAAGAATTTAAAACTTTATTCAATCCCTGTGAACGAATATCAAAACCAACTAAATAATCGTTTGGTTTTAATACATATTTATATTCTAAAAATTCATTTGCTCCTGCTTTCAAACGCATAGATAGAACCTGATCTGCACCAACTTTAGTTAGTGTTGGTTCAAAAAACAAATCTTTAGAGTTTAAAGTTCTGTTATCTGTTGTTTGTAATTGAATGTTTAGATTTGAATTATTGTCTTTGATTAATTCTACTAATTTTCCTGAATTTTTCTCAAACCTTTTGAATTCTTTTAAAGTTGCTTCAACTATATAACCACCTTTATTGGCGATTTTTAGTATCATCTTTTCGTTTTCAATAGTTGTAAAAGACTCTTTTGCAGAAGGAAGCGCAGCAGAATAAGCGAAACCACCTAAAGTTTTTTGCAATTGCGCCAACTGAAGCGTATCACCAGGCGTTACAGCAGTAACCGGCAAAACAGCTGTTTTAGTTTTATCAGTTTTAGCCTGAGCTTCTTGTTTCGCAACTAATTCTTTCTTGGCTTTTTCAGCAGCAATTTCTTTATCAGAAGGTTGATTTTGGTACATTATCCAAATCAAAATTCCAAATATCAATACAAAACCAATGATTGAATTAAGATCAAATTTTTTTTCTTCCATTATAATTTTAAAAAAAAGTTATTCGTTAAAGGTTATTAGTTGTGAGTTTCACTCAAAAGTTACACCTTTCAGAATTAATTATTATTTTTTATGCGCAATTACTGCAGCGGCCACAAAGTTTACAAAAATTGGATGCGGGTTAGCAACCGTACTTTTGTATTCCGGGTGATATTGTACTCCGATGAAAAACGGATGATTTTCTAACTCAATAATTTCAACCAAACCTGTATCAGGATTTACTCCGGAAGCAATTAAACCAGCTTTTTGCAATTCGTCTTTATACTTGTTATTGTACTCATAACGGTGACGGTGACGCTCTGAAATTGTCTTTTGTCCGTAAATTTTATGAGCTAAAGTGTTTGGTTTAATATCACATTTCCAGGCTCCAAGACGCATCGTTCCGCCTTTATCTGTAATTGTTTTTTGCTCTTCCATCAAATTCACAACAGGATGTTTGGTTTTATCATTCATCTCAGTCGAATTTGCTTCTTTGTATCCTAAAATATTTCTTGAATATTCAATAACAGACATTTGCATTCCCAAACAAATTCCAAAAAACGGAATATTGTTTTCACGTGCAAAACGAACTGCTTCAATTTTTCCTTCAATACCTCTTTCTCCAAATCCCGGAGCAACTAAAACTCCGTCAAGAATCCCTAATTTTTCTTCAACATTATCACTATTAATATGTTCTGAATGGATAGAAATTACGTTTACTTTCGTTTCATTTGAAGCTCCTGCATGAATAAACGCCTCTAAAATAGATTTGTAACAATCCTGCATTTCTACATATTTTCCAATCAAACCAATATTTACGGTATGTTTTGGATTTTTTAATCTGCGTAAAAAAGTATTCCAGTTTTTTAAATCCGGAGCGGCTTTTTTAGGTAAATCTAATTTCTTTAAAGCCACAACATCCAATCCTTCTTCAAGCATTAAATTTGGAACTTCATATATTGTTGAAGCATCAATAGACTGAATTACTGCTTCTCTTTTTACATTACAAAATAATGCTAATTTATTACGCAACTCATCAGAAAGCTCATGCTCTGTTCTACAAACCAAAATATCAGCTTTAATACCACTTTCCATCAACGTTTTTACAGAGTGTTGCGTAGGTTTTGTTTTTAACTCACCCGCAGCAGCCAAATAAGGAACTAATGTTAAGTGAATAACGATTCCGTTATTTTCTCCCAACTCCCAAACCAACTGACGAACAGATTCTATATAAGGTAATGACTCAATATCACCAACAGTTCCACCAATTTCAGTAATTACAATATCATAATCGCCTGATTTCCCAAGCAATTGCATTCTGTCTTTGATTTCGTTTGTAATATGAGGAACAACCTGAACTGTTTTTCCTAAAAATTCTCCCCTTCTTTCTTTCTCAATAACCGAAAGATAAACTCTTCCTGTAGTAACGTTATTAGCCTGAGATGTAGGAACATTCAAAAAACGCTCGTAGTGACCTAAATCCAAATCTGTTTCTGCTCCATCATCTGTTACATAACATTCTCCGTGCTCATAAGGATTTAAAGTTCCCGGATCGACATTGATATACGGATCAAATTTCTGAATAGTTGTACGATATCCTCTTCCTTGTAACAATTTTGCTAAAGATGCTGCGATAATTCCTTTTCCTAAAGAAGAAGTCACACCGCCTGTAACAAAAATATATTTTGTTTGATTCATTCTGTTGTTGTTTGTATTGTAGTTGTGTAAAAAACTTGGCAAAAGTACAAATTTAATTAGACAATTTATCAATTCGAGAATGAGATAATTTGCAAAATTTTAAACAGATCGATTACTTGGTTTTGTAATCGATAATTTTATGGTTTTATTAGGATTTTTTTTGAGGAATGTCTTTAAATCGAACTCAATTACTGTTTTCTAATTTACTAATAATTGAAAAAGTTAATTTACTTTGTATCTTAACTTATCACTTTATAAAGGTATTTTTTAAGCATAAAAAAAATATTATAATTTTAAACATCGACTTGTACACATTTACAAATTCAGTCTTGAATTCTGTGGTGCCAATTTGTTTTTAAAAATTATAATATTTTTTATGTTTCAAATATTTATAATCTAAAAACACTGACTTGTACACATTAATAAATTCAGTCTTGAATTTTGTGGTATCAATTTGTTTTTACGAATTATAATAATTTGTAATTCAAATATATATAAAAAAATTAAATAGCAAAAGATTTTTCTTACTTATTTTAAAGGTTTTGGATATTGCTTTTTTATATTGCGGATTAATTCTTCCAGTCCGTTTAATTTTAATTCGTAAACTAGCGCTAATTGCTGGCCTAATTCTCCATTAGGAAAACCTTTATTGTGATACCACACGACATAATATTCGGGTAAATCAATTAAAAAACGTCCTTCGTACTTCCCGAAAGGCATTTTGGTATGAGCTAATTTTATGAGAAGTTTTTTGTCTGGTTCCATAGTTTAAAGAAAAAAGAAGCAAGAAAAAAGAATATAGACTGATTCTTTTTCTTGCTTCTTGTTGGTACAAAGCTATTATTTTTTGCCACAGATTAAAAGTTTTCAGTCGCAATTTTCAGTCTCAGTGAACAGCAAAACTGAAAATTGTGACTGAGACTGAAAAACTTCTTAGTAGTGCCATCTTACGAAAGCTTCCATCGCTGCATAAGTTGCCAAACCTAATTGTTGGTACAAATCAGCAGTCTCTGCGTTTCTGTCTTCGGCTCTTTGCCAAAATTCTCTGGCGTCTGTTCCCTGGAAAACAACTCCGTCTTTTTGAGATTGGTGTTTGAAAATTCCATGACGTTTTGCCAAAACCTGATCCGGGCTCATTGGTACAGCCATTTCGACTTCGTCAATTCCCCATTCCTGCCACGCACCTCGATATAACCATAACCAGCAATCATCCATAAACGATTTTGTTTTCAAGACTTTTACCGCTTCAAAAATAGCATCCAGACAAACTTTGTGTGTTCCGTGCGGATCTGCTAAATCTCCTGCAGCATATATTTGATGTGGTTTAATTTTTTCGATTAAATCCACTGTTAACTGAATATCTTCTGATCCAATTGGCTTTTTCTCAATTGTTCCGGTTTCATAAAATGGCAATTCCATAAAATGAATCTGATCATCATTTAAACCCACAAAATGACTTGTGGCTCTCGCCTCGCCTTTTCTGATTAATCCTTTGATGTAACGTACTTCCGGAATATCAATTTCACTGTTCTTTTTATTCTCTAAAAAGCTTTGTGCTTTTTGGTAAATGTTATCTGCCTCGGCACTTTTAATACCGAATTTCTCATTATAATCAATCACGAATCTTGCAAAACGAAGCGCTTCATCATCTGCAACAGCAATATTTCCAGAAGTTTGATAAGCTACATGCACTTCATGTCCCTGCTCCTGCAAACGCATGAAAGTTCCTCCCATACTAATAATATCATCATCAGGATGCGGACTGAAAATCAAGACACGTTTTTTAGCCGGTTCTGCCCTTTCCGGACGGTTTGAATCGTCTGCATTTGGTTTCCCGCCTGGCCAGCCTGTAATTGTATTTTGTAATTTATTGAATATTTTGATGTTAATGTCGTACGCCGGACCAGAATCAGCCAGTAAATCGCTCATTCCGTGTTCGATATAATCAGCATCCGTCAGCATTAAAATTGGTTTTTTAAGCTGAAGTGCCAATCCTAAAACAGCTTTACGGCTAAGTTTATCAGTCCACGTAACTTTTTCTACCAACCACGGTTTGTTGATTCTGGTTAATTTTGAAGATGCTTCTTTGTCTAAAACAAAAACTGCATTATTATGTTCCTGCAAGAATGAAGCCGGTACACGATTGGTAACCTCATCTTCAACTGATTTTTTTACAATATTGGCTTTTCCTTCTCCCCAAGCCAACAAAATAACCTGTTTGGCTTCCATGATTTTTTTCACTCCAAGAGTGATTGCCGTTCTTGGCGTATTGCTCAATCCGAAGAAATCTTTGCTGGCTGCTACTCTTGTAATATGATCCAGAGCCACCAAACGTGTTTTTGAGTTTTGAAGTGAGCCAGATTCATTAAAACCAATGTGTCCGTTACCACCAATTCCAAGAATTTGAAGATCAATTCCGCCCAAAGCTTCTATTTTAGCTTCATAATCATGGCAATAATCGGCAATTTGTTCTTTCGTTAAAAGTCCGTCTGGAACGTGAGCGTTTTCAGGCAAAATATCGACATTATCAAACAGTAATTCTTTCATAAAACGAACATAACTGTTGATTGAGTTTGGTTCCATTGGATAATATTCATCCAGATTGAAACTAATTACGTTCTTAAAACTCAAACCTTCCTCTTTATGCAAACGCACCAATTCAGCATACAATCCTTTTGGAGAAGATCCTGTCGCCAAACCTAAAATACAAGGTTTGTTTTCTTTTTGTTTTTCCTGAATTAATGCTGCAATTTCCTGTGCAACTGCTTTTGAGGCATCTGTTGAATTTTCAAAAACAACAGTATTGATGTTTTCGAATCGTTTTTCGAATCCTGTTGCTTTGTCGATTTTACTTTTTAACATGATATAGTTTTTTTTAATTCTTTTTTTTCCAAACAATATAAAACACTAATAATCAATTCCATATAAAGATAACATCTTTAAGTTTGAATTACAAAAAGATTATTATCTCACTTTTTTAAGTAAATCATTGTGAGAGAGCGTGATAACTTAAAAAAATAATAAGTGTATATTTTGCATTTTTTACGCATGGATCTGCATTTTTTTTGCATAACAAAATTACTCCAATTAGTTCTTTATAACTAATATCTGAATATGAAAATTTTGTTAATTCCTGATTTCTCAGCCGAAAAACAAAAAAAAATCTTTTGTCATAAAAAAACCGTCAATTTCTTGACGGCTTTTAAATTGTATTTATGATATTATTTCCAATTGAAGGTAATTCGCTTTTCAATATCCGAATTTAAACTTAAAAATACCGGACAAGTCATTCCTGCTCGTTCAAGAATAGTTTTGTCTTTTTGATCAGTTACGCCTTTCAAATCAAAAACAATTTCGATAGCACCAATTCTTCTTGGTTCCGCATTCATTATTTTAGTTACTTCCGCTGTCGATTCACTTAAATCTATATTCATGTCACGGGCCTTAATTCCCATAATAGTAAACATGCAGCTTGCTAAAGCATTCGCAACTGTATCTGTTGGAGAAAAAGCTTCTCCTTTTCCGTTATTATCCAGTGGTGCGTCAGAAATGATTTCACTTCCTGATTGCACATGAATTGATTTTGTTCTTAAATCGCCTAAATAGGTTACTTTCGATGTCATTAATTTGCTACTTTTAAAGTTAAATCTGAGTCGTAATATAAAATATAAACACCTTTGTTTGCGTGTCCGCCATCTTCTTTTTTATAATATTGAAATTTATTGTCAACCTGTTCCGTTGTCATTAAATCTGTTGTTTCCTGATACGTTTTTCCTTGTACCAAACGCATCATAGTATCAAAAGTAACATCAAAACCACGCGTTGCATACGTACTAGGATTTACTTTGTTTTTCAATTTGTATTCTTTTTCAAAAATCAAAACCGGCTGTTCGTCACTTTCACGAGTTACAGAAGGATACATTAAATTCAGTTTTACCAAATTTTCAAAATTGATTTCATCTGTATCAAGCGTGCTGTTTGGCTCTAAAATTACCAATTGAACCTGACAGGATTTTTGAGAATCAATCAAAGCCTTAACAATTGTTTTAATCATGGCCGTATTAGCTGTTTCCATCACCACATAATTCTGTCTGTTTGGTAATAGTAAACTTTTTAAATTCGCAACATCAATACCGCCAGTTTCAGTCAAAGCTGCAAAAACAACTCCTTTTTGATTCTGTTTAATATAATTTATAATCGATTCTTTTTTCTTGTCAACAACAGCCACAATGTTTCCGTTTTTAGCACGCATATAATCAAAAATCGAATTTCGAACTACTTCATTTGTTGGTATTGACTGATATAAATTATCGATTGGATTTGCCGTATCTTTTGATAATGGCGAAATCACAGGCACATTATACAAACGCAATGAATTTGCGGCTGCTTCGGCATTAGTTTGATAAAATGGACCGATAATCGCATTGGCAGTCTGCAATTTATTCTGAGTAATTAAGCCAGAAACATTTGATGTGCTTTTAGTTTCCTGCGAATCGTAAATAGCAACATCTATTGGTAATTTTAAGGCTTTCGCCGAATCAATTGCCATCATAGCTCCGGAATAAAAGTCAAGTGTCATATTCAAAAACTTATCCTTTTTTAAGCGGGCTGCAGCACTTGTTGTATCGTTTTGCATTTTAGCAATATTAAAAGGCAGCAACAAAACTAATTTTTTACGTTCTGTCTGTCCTTTTTTCTTTGTCAATTCTACAACTTCCGGATTAGCAGAAACTTCCTCAGATTTTACTTTTTCAAGAATTCTGATTCCTCCTCCTGTATTTTCAACAGTTTTGTCAGCTGCTTTTTCGATTGGTTTTTCAACTACCGCCTGTTGTTGTGCAACAATAGGAACTGCCGCAACATACCCAGACGGAACTTTCAACACCATTCCTTCTTTTACTCCTTCAGAAAGCGACGGGTTTAATTCTGTTAATTCTTCCTGAGTGATGTGAAATGTATGTGTTAAACTATAAAAAGTTTCTTTTGGTTTTACCTGGTAATCCATGTAAGTTGTTCCTTTTTTAGAAGCTTCAGCTGTTTTTTTAGGCTCTGTCGTTTTTGTAGTATTCGCCACAACAGCAGAAGTTTCTGTTTTTGGCGCCGTACCTTTTATGGTTAATCGGTATCCTACAGGCAAACTGGTTACAATTTCAGGATTGCGTTTTTCCAAATCCTCAACTGTAGTTTTGTATTGTTTTGCAATCGAATATTTGGTTTCTTTTGCGGCAACATCATGATAAACATATTTTTCCGGAGCTGTTGCTTTTGCCGGTTTTTCTGCTTTTGCAGTTACCGGTTTTGCTACAGAACCTTTTGCAGGAATCACAAGTGTTTGCCCAATTTGCAAACCATTGGTTACCAAAAACGGATTTGCAGCTTTTAAAGCTTCATCAGAAACACCATATTTTTTCTCTATTCCAAAAAGGGTTTCTTTTGGCTGAACTTCGTGTGTTTTACCTTTATCAGAAACACTGCTTTTTTCTGCTTTTGCTACCTTTTTTCCGGCAACGGTTGGAATCAGCAAAACAGAATTTGGCGAAATTCCCGAACGTGCGTCAGGATTTAATGAATAAATATCATAAGGCGTAACCTTAAATTTCTCGGCAATCTGGTTGATCGTTTCTCCACTCGAAACTGTATACTTTACCACTTTTTCCTGTGAAAAAGCAGAAGAGCTAATAAAAAATGCGAGAGATAATAATGCTAAATAATACTTCATAATATGGCTAAAACAATTTAATTTTTAATTCAAAAACAAGATACTAATTTTGGTTAAAGCAAGATTCGGGCCAGTGTTATTTTTTACACAAATATTATCTAAGATCGATTTCTGCTTTAGCAATAATAATGTTCTTATATAACTCATTTTCCTCTTTTTTCTTGCATTGATATAAAACTTCTTCCATATTTTCGAACTTATCTGAGTACACATAATAGGAAAGACTGTTTACATTAAAGAAAAAACTAGCATTAAAATCACCAGAATCAATAAGTTGCATAATAAACTTATCTCTTGGCGCTGCATCGGTAAATATACCTAAAACTAAGTAATAGCCATTTGAAACTTCTTTAAGATTATCAAAAACTTCAATCTTTACATTTTTTTCGTTTTTAAACGGGTTTTCTTTTAATTCACGTCTCATTTCTTCTAACGAAACTGACTTGGAAATGACGTCTGAATTATCTTTATTTTGATTTTTAATCGCTTCATCCTGATATTTTTTCAATTTGATCAAAGCTACTTTATCATCAAATTTCCTGGCTTCCATACTATAATAAGAAGCTTTGCTGATGTGACGTTTGATTTCGATTGTTTTTTGAGTATCCAAAGAATCAATCTTCGAAATCAGTAATTGATTTTGAGCATCACCTTTTTCCTGTTCAATTTTATATCTTTTTATTTCGTCAAGCGAAAGTCGTTGCTGCAATCCGGTTTTGTTTGTATTTTTTTCGCTTTCGCGGATTTTCTTCTTGTATTCCTGATTTTCTTCAACAGCAATTTTTTCTACTTTATTCATCAAACCGGCATATACTTTTCGGTTTTCAGCCAGTTCTTTTTTCAGCTGAGAAGATAATTCATTCGTTTTTCCTATGCTTTCATACGATTGTTTTTCTAATCTTTTTGATTCATCAACATTTAAAACGTCCATTCTTTTTAATTCAACCAAATCATTATTCATTGTATTAACCAATGAATCTAATTTTGCCATTAAAATATCCTGCACATTTTTATTTGCTTCCAAAACCAATCTCAGTTTTTCAACCGAATTATCCTTAGAACCACTCATATCATCCAGATTTAGTTTCAAATCATTAATTTTTATAATTTTCTGATTCATTTCTTTCTGAACAACCAATCTGTCTTTTAAATCTTCCAATTCAACCGTTTTGGCTTTTCCTTTTTCAACCACAACCTGTTTTTCGGCAAGAGCCAGCATTAATTCTTCGCTTTCGTTTGCCGGTTTTATTTCTTTTGTATTGATGGCTAATTTGTTTCCGACAACCAATCCGTTTACGATTTCAGGATTTTGGGATTCTAACTGATCAATCGAAATTCCGTATTTTTTAGCAATCGAAAATTTGGTTTCCTTTGGTTCAACCACATGAAAAACAGTTTCTCCGTTGATTACACGAACTCTTCCGTCGAGCGTTTTTCTTTTGTTCGGAATTGCAATGGTCTGACCAATCTGCAATCCGTTTTGAAGTAAATTTTTATTAAGGTTTTCTAAATCCTGAACCGAAACATTATATTGTCTGGCAATGCTAAACAACGATTCTTTCGCTACAACCAAATGTGCTGCTTTTGAAGAATTTGTAGTTTCAGTTTTTGAAATATTTGAAGCATTTTGCGGAATAACTAATTCCTGACCAATCTGAAGTCCGTTGGCAAGAACAGGATTTGCGTTTTGAAGTGCTTCAACAGAAATGCCGTATTGTTTTGATAAACCAAAAAGGGTTTCTTTTGCACCAACAATATGAGTTGTTTGTTGGTTTTGATTTTGTTTTTCTGCAGAATGAACCGGAATTTTAAGAATTTGGCTGTCTTTTATTCCGCTTTGCGATTCGGGGTTGAGTTTGTAAATTTCATCTACAGAAACCTTATATTTTTGGGCAATAAAATAAGCAGTTTCTCCTTTTTGAATTTTGTGTTCAATAATTGAATCTTGCGCAGTTATTTTGTTAAAAGACAAAATAAACACAAGAGAAATTGTTAAAAGTTCTCTCATAAATAGTAGGTTATAAAAATTAAGGCCTTACAAATGTAAGACCTTAATTTTAAAAATGATACTATTCCCACTCAATTGTTGCAGGTGGTTTTGAACTTATGTCGTAAACTACACGGTTCACGCCTTTTACCTTGTTGATAATGTCATTTGACACCTTCATTAGGAACTCATACGGCAAGTGAACCCAGTCAGCTGTCATTCCGTCTGTAGACTCAACAGCTCTCAACGCAACTACTTTTTCGTAAGTACGTTCATCGCCCATCACACCAACAGAATTAACCGGAAGCAAGATTGCTCCAGCCTGCCAAACCTTATCATATAATCCCCATGATTTTAATCCGTCGATAAAAACGGCGTCAACATCTTGCAGGATTTGAACTTTCTCCGGAGTAATATCTCCTAAAATTCTAATTGATAATCCTGGACCCGGAAAAGGGTGTCTTCCTAACAATTCAGGATCTATTCCTAAAGTAGCACCCACTCTTCGCACTTCGTCTTTAAACAACATTCTAAGCGGTTCTACAATTTTTAATTTCATATAATCCGGCAATCCGCCCACATTGTGGTGCGATTTAATAGTTGCCGATGGTCCTTTTACAGAAACCGATTCGATAACATCAGGATAAATAGTTCCCTGCGCTAACCATTTTACGTCTTCGATCAAATGTGATTCATCATCAAAAACTTCGATAAATACACGACCAATAGTTTTACGTTTGGTTTCAGGATCACTAATTCCGGCTAATTCACCAAGAAAACGATCTCCGGCATCTACTCCTTTTACGTTCAGTCCCATTCCTTTGTATTGATCTAATACCATTTGGAATTCGTTTTTACGAAGCAAACCGTTATTTACGAAAATACAATATAGGTTTTTACCAATTGCCTGGTGCAATAAAACTGCGGCAACAGTAGAATCAACTCCTCCGGATAATCCTAAAACTACTTTATCATTTCCAAGTTTTTCTTTCAATTCTCCCACCATTTCTTCTACGAAAGCATTTGGTGTAAAGTTTTGAGGAACTTCTGCAATATCTACTAAAAAGTTTTTAAGCATTTTTGATCCATCAGTAGAATGGAAAACTTCAGGGTGATACTGAATAGCATAAGTGGTTTCGCCGTCAATTTTATAAGCAGCATATTCTACATCATGCGTGCTTGCAAGTTTCACTGCATTGGTTGGCAAAGCTTTGATACTATCGCTGTGGCTCATCCAAACCTGGCTATTTTCTGAAACTCCATTAAAGAAAGTTTCACCTTCTTTAATATAAGACAAATTCGCTCTACCATATTCTCTGGTGTTCGAAGCGGCTACTTCTCCTCCGCTAAAATGGGCTAAATATTGTGCTCCATAACAAACTGCCAACATTGGAAGTTTGCCTCGAATTTGAGATAAATCAGGATGTGGAGCATCTTCTGCACGAACAGAAAAAGGGCTTCCTCCTAAAATTACGGCTTTATAAGGTGATAAATCACTAGGAAAGTGATTGTAAGGAAAAATTTCGCAGAATATATTTAATTCGCGAACTCTACGCGCAATAAGCTGTGTATATTGCGATCCGAAATCTAAAATAAGTACGTTGTGTTGCATGCGCAAAAATACTTTTTATATTCGAAATTGAAAAATGGAATTTTGATTTTTTTTCTTAAAAGGTTCTATTCCCTAGTTTCTGCACTAAGTCGCTAAGATTCTGAGTCTTTCGCCTGCAAAAAAATTTAGAATATTAGCCCCGAAGCTTTGGGAGAGAATATTAGCATTTTTTACTAAGCCAATATTAAAAAACTTCGTATCTAAGGAAAACCAGCTTAAATATGAAATCAAAACTAATTGCCATAATCCTTTTAATTAGCACCAACGCGAAATTAGATAAGTACGTAAAAGCAGACATGAAACTTTCAGGGAATAACGACTTTGTTCCTTTGAACCTTTTGTCACTTTGAACCTATTTTATTACATTTAGAAAATCTAGTAAATATTTAGGAACTCAACTTATGAATATCATTAAAACAATAGCATTGCATTTTATAATTATTTTAATTGTAACAATATTTCCTGTTATTGTATATGAATATATGACAGGTCATGATTATCATGATTTTGCATTTATTGGCGGAATATCTTATTTTATTTATGCCCTTTATCTTGTTCTAAAAATTAAAAATCAACGTGCCAAAATTATTTTTTCAGGAATATTGTATTCTTTATTCGCACTATGCATTGGATTTTTTTTTACTGAAATCAACGAATTTGCAATTCTTTTCTCCATAACAATCAATTTAATCGTTCAGGCATTTTTATTAATAAAGAATCCAAAATCTAAAAACAGGGCAATATGGAAATCTTATTTAATTAGTTTTGTTATTACTATAATTCTATCCTTTTTCTTTACTTTCCTGTGGTTTCTTGCTATGGCCGCGAGCGGAATGCCGTCCAATCATTATTAAAAAATGTAGATTATAAAATATAATCCTTTAAATATAAAACAAATCCAGTCGAAATGCGTGTTACCTTTAAGGGGAATTCTAAAAACACATTCGATGAGTAAGATAGTTGCAGAACAATTAGTTGACATGTTGGTAGAGGCCGGTGTAAAACGTGTATACGCTGTTACCGGCGATAGCTTAAATCATTTTAATGATGCTATACGCAGAAATGGAAAAATAAAATGGATTCATGTTCGCCATGAAGAAGTTGGGGCTTATGCTGCTGCTGCTGAAGCAGAATTAGACGGTTTTGCCGTTTGTGCAGGAAGTTGTGGTCCGGGCCATGTTCATTTAATTAATGGTTTGTATGATGCACATCGCTCTCATGTACCTTTGTTAGCCATTGCTTCGACAATTAATACGAGCGAAATGGGAATGGATTATTTTCAGGAAACCAATACTATCAAACTTTTTGACGATTGCAGCTGCTACAATCAGATGATTATGACTGCCGAGCAGGCACCCCGAATTATCCAAACTGCGATACAACATGCCTTAGGAAAAAAAGGCGTTGCCGTTATTGGTTTGCCCGGAGATGTTTCTGAATTAAAAGCCGTTGAAAGTACTATTTCAACCCAATATTTTCACTGCAATCCTGTTATCCGACCTTCTGATATTGAATTACAGCATCTTGCAAAGGTTATCAATGAAAGTTCTAAAATCACCTTGTTTTGCGGAATTGGTGCAGAGAAAGCACATGATCAGGTGGTACAATTATCTCAACATATAAAAGCTCCCGTAGGATATTCTTTCCGTGGAAAAATGAGTATTCAGCCTAATAATCCTAACGAAATAGGAATGACAGGTTTACTCGGTCAGCCGTCTGCTTATCATAGTATGCACGAATCAGATTTGGTATTATTATTAGGTACTGATTTTCCGTACGATAAATTCATGCCTACTGATAATAAAATCATTCAAATAGACACAAGTTCTGAACGTTTAGGACGAAGAGCCAATCTTCACATGGGATTATGCGGTGATGTCTCCCATACTATAGAAGCTTTACTTCCATTGTTAGAAAACAAAACAGATAATACCTTTTTAGAGGCTCAGCTTAAATTGTACAGTGCCGTTAAAGAAAATATGAATATTTATATTGAGGACAATGGTGGAGAAGATACAATACAACCTGAATATGTAGCCCATATTATAGACAAACTGGCTAATAAAGATGCAATTTTTACTGTAGACACAGGTATGACATGCGTTTGGGGAGCTCGTTTTATCAAAGGAACCGGAGAAAGAAAAATGCTAGGTTCTTTTAATCACGGATCAATGGCAAATGCAATGCCAATGGCCATTGGAGCAGCGCTGGCACATCCCGAAAGACAAGTTATTGCGATGTGTGGCGACGGCGGTCTTTCTATGTTATTGGGCGATTTGGCTACGATTCATCAATACAATATTCCCATAAAAATTATTGTTTTCAATAATCGTGCTTTGGGTATGGTGAAACTTGAAATGGAAGTTCAGGGCTTGCCGGATAACGAAACCGATATGACTAATCCTGACTTTGGTTTAATTGCTCAGGCAATGGGCTTTCAGGGTGTAAACGTACATAAGCCAGAAGAAGTTCAGGGAGCAATTGAAAATGCATTTCGTCATAATGGTCCTGTTTTACTAAATGTCTTTACAAATCCGAATGCATTGGCGATGCCTCCAAAAGTAGAATGGGAACAAGTTCTTGGCATGGCAAAATCGATGACAAGATTAATGCTTGGCGGAAAAATGGATGAAGTTTTAGATACTATTAAATCTAATTATAAACATTTAAAGGAAGGATTATAATTTAAGTTACAGAGCAACAAAGGTTCAAAGTTTTTTAAAGCGTGGTGGCTTTTAGCTTTGTTCCTTTGCCTTTTTTTAGATCCTAAGAAAAAAAAAAGCCTCTACTTCTGACCTTTATTAAGATTATTGTCATTCTCTTTAATAATTAAAAACTTTGCCTTTACACCTGTATTTAAATTTTGCCAAAAATCAGATAATAAAAGTTTACCTTCAGCATCATATATCCTAAATTCTGCTGTATTACCTCCAAGAAGACCTTTATTTAAAGCTTCTATTTCAAAAGTATTAAAGCCATCTTTTAGAACAATTTTAAACTGCTTATATTCAAATTCCATAAGTAATTTGGTTTGTTCCACATTACCATTTAGTGTTGCTTTAGCCAAATCACCATCAATTTGTCCACAATCACGATATTTGATAATAAAATAAGCTGAACTTGTTCTAATTTCTCCAAAAGAAATATCAGTGTATACTAGTGCTTCATTATCCTCTTTTAAACCTGCCTCTTTCAAAGCTTTGTCCAAGTCTTTTTCCATCTTTGGCACATATCGATCGCCCGGGTTAGCGAACTCATTTTTTGGAACCATTGAAAAATCACTTGTTTTTCCTATTTCAAGACTAGATTTTGGCGTTATACTAGTGTTATCAAAAACATTAGGTGTTTTGATTGGTGGCATATCCAAACTTTCAGTTTGAGGATCTTTAACCGTTTTATTTGGAAGTTTTTTAGGTTTTGCACTAAACTTTGGTGCAGGAATACTTTTGTATTTAGTACTAAATTCAGTTTGTGCTGACATTGCTGCAGCAGTAAAAAATAATATGAAAAATAAAATATGTTTCATTGAAATAGTATTATCGAATCGGCTTTTAAATATTATAAACCTAAAAGGTAGCTTCACAAAAATAGCATAATTTAGTTAGGCCAAACAGGTTTAAGATTTTTATAACAATATATTAGGCTAATTTTTAGAATCAAAAAACCTGCCAAAAATAAAAACCATCAAAATTCCAAATCTTCAAACCCCAAAACCCATATTAGTTTTAAATACGTTATTTTTTTGTTTAAAAAAAATACATGATTTTGATAATTAACAAGTTATTCCTAAATTCAATGTTTTAATTTACTTCTTAAAAAACACAGCAAATGGATTATATCGACTATTATAAAACATTAGATGTTACAAAATCGGCCACAGAAGCTGAGATCAAAAAAGCATATCGAAAACTGGCCCGAAAATACCATCCTGATTTGAATCCGAATGATAAAGAAGCGGAGAAAAAATTCAAGGAAATCAACGAAGCCAATGAAGTTTTAAGCAATGCTGAAAACCGAAAAAAATACGATAAATACGGAAAAGACTGGCAGCATGCAGACGAATTTGAAAAAGCGGGTTACGATCCAAATCAACAGCGTTCGAGACAACAAAGCAGTGCTGATTTCTCAGGCGGAGACTTTTCTGGTTTTGGAGGCGATTTTTCAGGAAGCGATTTCTCTGATTTTTTCAATTCCATGTACGGATCTGCAGGAAGAAGTTCCAGAAGTCAGGCAAAATACAGAGGTCAGGATTTTAATGCCGAATTACAGTTAGATTTGGCTTCTGCATATACAACACACAAACAAAATCTGGCAGTAAATGGAAAAAATATTCGAATTACAATTCCCGCCGGAGTCGAAAACGGACAGGTTATAAAAATCCCTGGACATGGTGGACCCGGCGCAAATGGCGGCCCGAATGGTGATTTGTACATTACTTTTAACATCGAAAACAATTCTGATTTTAAACGAGAAGGCAATAATCTGTATGCTGATGTTGATCTTGATTTATATACCGCAATTTTGGGAGGAGAAGTTAACGTGAATACTTTTGACGGAAAAGTAAAAGTGAAAGTTCCGGCAGAAACCCAAACCGGAACAAAGGTAAAACTGAAAGGAAAAGGATTTCCTGTTTATAAAAAAGAGAATCAATTTGGCGATTTATACATTACTTATAATGTGAAAACGCCAACAAAATTATCTCAAAAAGAAAAAGATTTATTTGCAGAATTAGCTAAAATAAGAAATCATGAATAGTGAAAATTTAATCCAGATAAAACAATTTTGTGTCTATCACGAAATTGAAAATACTTTTATAACAGAGTTGAATAATTATGGCTTGGTTGAAATTATTATTCAGGAAGAAGATGAATATCTGCAGCCGGAACAATTGCCCGCGATCGAAAAAATGATTCGTATGCATTATGATCTCAAAATAAATTTAGAAGGAATTGATGCGATTTATCATTTGCTGAATAAAATTGAAACTTTACAGCAAAATTTAACTGCAACGCAAAATAAATTGCGCCTTTTTGAAAAGCATCAAGAACAATAATGATTTTTTTTAAAATCATTTAATACTTGACAAAAAACTAAAATCACTACTCAAATATCACAAAAAAGAATATTTTACAGCTTGATTTCAAATAAAATTTTCTCTTTTTCAGTTTCATATTTTATAAATTGCAACAGAATTTAACTAACTGAATTTGTTTTTAAAATTGACAAAAACGATTCAAAAAAACACACTAAAATGAAAAGAGAAAACATCTTGACAGGATCACCATGGGAAGACAAAATGGGATATTGCCGTGCAGTAAGAATTGGTAATATTATCGAAGTATCCGGAACTGTGGCAATTGTTGATGACGAAAAAGTAAAAGCAGATGATGCTTATGCTCAGACGTATAATATTCTTGAACGTGTTGAAAAAGTGCTGGAAGATTTGAATGTTGGAATGAAAGATGTAATCAGAACGCGCATCTTTACCACTAATATTTCAACTTTTGAAGATGTTGCCAGAGCACATTCTGCTTTTTTTAAAGATGTAAAACCAACAACCGGTTTTTATGAAATCAGTAAATTGGTTGCTCCGGAATATCTAGTTGAAATTGAATTTACAGCTGTAATACAGTAAATGTTTTTTTGCCACGAATTACACTAATTTTCGCTAATTATTTTTTACTACAATCTATTAATTTGTGAAAATTTGTGCAATTTGCGGTTAAAACTTTTCTTTATTTTTTGCTACAAATTAAAGATTCAAAAAGATACCTTTTTTTTCTCAATTAAAAACTATTAATTCGTGAAAATTCGTGAAATTCGTAGCTAAAAAACTTTTCATAAATTAATGACTTCTCAAAAACTAAAAAAAATATTCCTGAACATTTTCAAATGGATTTTGATATGCGTTTTGATAGGTGTTTTTTCAGGATCTGCATCGGCATTTTTCTTGGTTTCTTTAGAGTTTGTAACACAATTTAGAATTCAACACGAGTGGATTATCTGGCTTTTGCCTTTCGGCGGATTATTGGTTGGATTGAGTTATTATTACTGGGGAAAATCAGTTGTAAAAGGCAATAATTTATTGCTGGAGGAATACGAAAATCCTCAAAAGGTGATTCCGTTTAAAATGGCACCTTTGGTTCTTTTCGGAACTTTAATTACCCATTTATTTGGAGGTTCGGCAGGTCGGGAAGGTACTGCTGTACAAATGGGCGGTGCAATTGCAGATCAATGCACAAAAATCTTCAAACTAGACAATTCCGAGCGCAAAATTTTAATCATTCTGGGAATTAGCGCAGGTTTTGCTTCTGTTTTTGGAACACCTTTGGCAGGCGCTATTTTTGCTTTAGAGGTTTTGTACTTTAGTAAAATAAATTTCAAAAGTATTATTTTATCCTTTTTAGTTGCTTATGCTGCTTACTTTACGGTTGAATTTTTGCAGGTAAAACATACGCATTATAGCATTCCTGAAATTCCTGAAATTTCAATTCCTACATTATTTTACACCATTATAATTGGAATTTTATCCGGCTTTGCTGCTTTATTATTTTCAAGAACTACGCATTTTTGGGGTTCACTTTTTTCAAAAATTAAATATCCGCCTCTTCGACCTTTTATTGGCGGAATCATTTTAGCGATTGCATTTGCCGGTTTTGGCTTTACAAAATTCTCAGGATTGGGGGTTCCGCAAATTGTCAATTCATTTTCAAATCAAAGTCAATGGTACGATTTTTTACTCAAAATACTTTTTACGGGATTTACTTTAGGAGCCGGATTTAAAGGCGGTGAAGTAACGCCGTTATTCTTTGTTGGTGCCGCTTTAGGAAGCGCTTTATCTACAATTATTCCAATGCCAATTGCGCTTCTGGCAGGTTTAGGATTCGTAGCTGTTTTTTCGGGCGCGACCCACACTCCTATTGCCTGCACTATTATGGGACTGGAATTATTCGGTCTTCAACCCGGAATTTTTATTGCAATTGCTTGCATAGTTGCCTATTTTTCTTCGGGTTCTGTTGGGATTTATAAATCGCAAATTGTAAAAGGTGCAAAATATAGGTTGTATCGAGGATTAAATTCCAATTTTTAAATTCCAAACTCCAAAACCTTCGTGAATCTCTGCGAAATATCAAAATCTAAAATAAATCCGCCTAATCCGCGTTTTTGCTTTAGCTAATCCGTTTCAATTAGATTTCAATTAGATTTCAAACTCCAAAACCTTCGTGAATTCTTTGCGAATCTCTGCGGAATGCCCTAAAATAAATCCGTTTAAATCAGCGTTTTCGCTTTAGCGAATCCGTTTCATCCGCGTTCCCTTTTTTCACAATTCAAATAAAAAATTAACGCTTTAAAAAACTTTTAACCAATAACCCATAACATCTAACTTTATAAAATATAAAATGATTTCAACTTTACATTAAAAAAATGTAAATTCGCACACTATGAAAATACAAGATATTCAAGCGATACAATTGTTGCTCGCAACCCCAAAAAAAATCGCTATAATTCCGCACAGAGGTCCAGATGGTGATGCCATGGGATCTACGTTAGGTTTGTACCACTTTTTATTAAAAAACAATCATCAGCCAACGGTGATTGCACCAAATGATTTTCCTGATTTCTTAGCCTGGCTGCCAGGTTCTGAAACAGTAAAAATATTCGAAAAAGACACTGAAAACTGTACTAAAATATTAGAAGAAGCTGAACTTATTTTCACGCTCGACTTCAACGCTTTTCATCGCACAGGCGAAATGGAACATACTTTAGCAAAGCTAACAGCTCCGTTTATTATGATCGATCATCATCAAAAACCGGATGATTATGCCGCTTATATGTATTCTGATACTGCGTTTGGTTCTACCTGCGAGATGATTTATAATTTCATTTCATTTTTAGATAAAAAACAAGATTTAGACAAAACTATTGCCACTTGTATTTATACTGGAATTTTGACTGATTCCGGTTCGTTTCGTTTTCCGGGAACAACAGGAAATACACACCGAATTATTGCAGAATTAATCGATTTAGGCGTTGAGAACACCCAAATTCCGGTGCTTTTATTCGATAATAGTTCGTACAGCCGTTTACAGTTATTAGGTCGCGCTTTGCAGAACCTTAAGGTTTTTGAAGAACATAAAACTTCGTACACAACGCTTACACAAGCAGAATTAGATTCTTTTAATCACGTAAAAGGCGATACCGAAGGAATTGTTAATTATGGATTAAGTATAAAAGGAATTGTTTTTACTGCTATTTTTATAGAAAATAAAGACGAGAATATTATTAAAATATCTTTCCGTTCACAAGGAGGATTTGATGTAAATCAATTCGCAAGAGATCATTTTAATGGCGGAGGACACAGCAATGCTGCCGGCGGAAGATCTGAAATTTCAATGGAAGAAACCGTGAAAAAATTTGAAGATTTAGTAACAAAGCTAAAAATATAACCCAAATGAACTACCTAAAACTGAGCATTTATACTCTACTTTTTGCTGTTTTACTGGTTGGCTGTAAACAACATGAAGAAGCAAGAAGACCTATTTCGAGATCATCGGGATCTTTTATGAAAAAATCAGCCGATCGAAATAAAAAACTGGTTGCCAGCGAAGAAGATGTTATCAAAAAAATCATCAAAAGCAATCCGAAAGTAAAATATTATGCCACTCGAAAAGGCTATTGGCTTTCGTATGATGAAAAAAACACAACTGATACTCAAACTCCAAGAAAAGGAGATATTGCTTATTTCAATTTAGAAATAAAAGATATTGAAGGCAAAGTGATTTATTCTGAAGCAGAACTTGGTCCGCAGACCTATTATGTAGACAAACAAGATATCATGATGGGATTACGCGACGGTATCAAATTAATGCATAAAAATGAAACTGTAACGTTCTTGTTTCCATCGCATATTGCTTACGGATATCATGGCGATAACAAAAGAATAGGAACAAACGAATCTTTGATTTGTACTGTTACACTTCGCAATTTTGTACCGGATCCGGCGGCGGCACCAACTTCAACAGCAACTCCGGCAACTACAGGTACAACTGCAGCTGCGACAAAAACTACACCGGTTCAGCCAACAAAACCGGCTGTTAAAAAACCTGTTACTGAAACGAAAAAAGACACTGTAAAACCATAAAAACAACATTTTAAAAATGAAAAAAAGTATTTTATTATTACTATTAGCCGTTACCTCATTTTATTCTTGTAAAGACGAGCACAGCAATTTGCCTGATGGTTTATATGCAGATATTGAAACCAACAAAGGTCATATTATTGTTGAATTAGATTATAAAAAAGCGCCTATTACAGTTGCAAATTTTGTGACTTTGGCAGAAGGAAAAAATGAATTTGTTACCAAAGAATACCTAAAAGGAAAACCGTTTTTTGATGGTTTAAATTTTCACAGAGTTATTGAAGATTTCATGATTCAGACCGGAGATCCTGAAGGAACTGGTTCTGGAGATGCAGGATATAAATTTAAAGATGAGTTTAGCGATTTAAAATTTGATAAAGCGGGTATTTTGGCAATGGCCAATAACGGTCCGGGAACAAACAGCAGTCAGTTTTTTATCACGCATGTTGAAACACCGTGGTTAGAAGGAAAACACACGATTTTTGGACATGTTGTTGACAAAGGACAAGAAGTGGTAAATCAGGTAAAACAAGGAGACAAAATTGTTTCTGTTACGATTATCAGAAATGGTGAAGCGGCTAAAAAGTTTGATGCTATAAAAGTATTTCATGATTATTTTTCAGACATCGCAAAAGAACAAGGCAAATTTGCCGGAGTTCAAAAAGAAAAAGTCGATTATTATGCTGCTTTAAAAGCAAAAGCAACTAAAACTTCATCTGGTTTAGAATATGTTATTACTGAAAAAGGTGCCGGTAAAAAACCTGCAATCGGAACTCAGTTATACATTCATTATGCAGGATTTTTAGAAAACGGAACTTTGTTTGACACCAGTTTAGGAGATGTAGCACAGACTTTTGGAAAATATGATCCGGCAAGAGCAGAAGCAAAAGCATATTCGCCAATTCCTTTTCAGGCAGGTAAAAAAGACGGCATGATTCCGGGGTTTATTGAAGGTATTGAAAAACTTTCTTTTGGAGACAAAGCGGTTCTTTTTATTCCGTCTCACTTAGCTTATGGAGCTGCCGGAGCCGGAGGAGTTATTCCGCCAAATGCAAATATTATTTTTGAAGTACAATTATTAGAAAAACCGTAATAATATTCTTATTTTCGAACCGTTATTTCAGACTTAAATTCTAAACACAATGAAATTTAAATTTCTATTTTTATTTTGCCTTGCAATGATGAACATTCAGGCACAAACAAAAAAAACAGTTGCTAAAAAAACAACTACAACAAAAGCTATAGCGCAGACAAATCCAAATGACGGAATTTTTGCTACTATTGCTACAACTAAAGGTGATATCGTTTTGTCATTAGAATATGTAAAAGCTCCGGTTACAGTGGCTAATTTTATTTCTTTGGCAGAAGGAACAAATCCTAATGTAAAAGTGGAAAGACTAAAAGGAAAACCATTTTACGACGGATTAAAATTTCACAGAGTTATCAATGATTTCATGATTCAGGGTGGAGATCCGGACGGAAATGGTTCTGGAGGACCAGGATTTTCGTTTAAAGATGAATTCGTAGAAGAATTAAAATTTGAAAAAGGCGGTGTTTTGGCAATGGCAAATTCCGGCCCTGCAACAAACGGAAGCCAGTTTTTCATTACACATAAAGAAACACCGTGGTTAAACGGAAAACATACTATTTTTGGTCACGTAGTTTCAGGAATGGACAATGTAAACAAGATTGTTCAGGATGATATTATGACTAAAATTACCATTACACGCAAAGGTGCAGCCGCTAAGAAATTCGACGCATTAAAAGTTTTGGCTGATGATGTAAAAAAAGAAGAAGCTAAAAAAGGCGAAGCTAAAAAAGTAATTACTGCAAAAGCTGCTTATTTTGCTGCAACAAAAGCAAAAGCAACAACAACTGCATCTGGCTTAAAATATGTGATTACACAAAAAGGAACTGGTGTAAAAGGTGCTGAAGGATCTAATATTTTCTTCCACTATGCAGGATATTTTGAAGACGGAAATCTTTTTGACAGCAGCATGGCCAGCGTAGCAAAAGCGTATGGTAAATATGATGCCAACAGAGATGCTCAAAAAGGTTATCAGGCTTTTCCTTTTACTGTTGGTAAAAAAGATGGAATGATTCCGGGGTTTTTAGAAGCATTAGATATGATGACTGACGGAGAAAAAGCAATATTCTTTCTTCCTGCAAACTTAGCTTATGGAGAAAAAGGTGCCGGAGGCGTAATTCCGCCAAATGCTACTTTAGTTTTCGAAATCGAAACGTATCAAAATCAACCTGTGAAATAATTAATATTATTTTAGGACATAAATTTCAGCCCGTCAAAAAAATATTGACGGGTTTTTTATTTTTATAATTCTGTCAAATCCACAATTTTACGATATAAATCCATCTAAAAATCAAAACAACAATAACGTTTAACATTGTTTTCTATTAATTCCCAAACAAAATAGCTTACCTTTGCCGGCTTTATTTTTTAATCTAAACAAGTTAAGATGTCACAAAACAACATATTAAAAGGAGTATTTTTTGTTGCCCTTGGAGCTACAAGTTACGGAATGTTAGCCACTTTTGTAAAAATGGCTTATTCTGAAGGTTATACAACAGCTGAAGTAACTACATCTCAATTTGTATTAGGAATTTTGGGTATTTTATTGATTAATGCATTTCAAAAAATAAAACACAAAGAAAACGTAGTAAAAGCTACTCCAAAAAACATATTCAACTTAATGCTTGCCGGTACCTCATTAGGAATGACAAGTTTGTTTTATTATCTGGCTGTAAAATATATTCCCGTTTCAATAGGTATTGTTCTTTTAATGCAAACCGTTTGGATGGGTGTTTTATTAGAAATGATTTTAGAAAAAAAACTTCCTTCAAAACAAAAAATTATTGCAGTATTTATTGTTCTCATCGGAACTGTTTTGGCAACCAATTTAATCAATAACGATATAAAACTGGATTGGCGAGGAATTGGCTGGGGTATTTTGGCTGCAGCATCTTTTACCACAACAATGTTTACTGCGAATCGTGTTGCCACCGAAATTTCATCTGCACAACGTAGTCTTTATATGCTTTTAGGCGGTGCTGTAATTGTATTCTCTTTTGCTTTGGCTACTCAGGAAACTACTTTTAATCTTGCCATTTTCATGAAATGGGGAATTATTTTATCTTTATTTGGAACTATAATCCCTCCTATGCTTATGAATATTGGGTTTCCACTTACAGGAATTGGTTTAGGAAGCATTGTTTCGGCACTTGAATTACCGGTTTCTGTAATGATGGCGTTTATTTTATTAAATGAAAAAGTTATCTTTTTACAATGGGTTGGAATTGTTTTAATTATTCTTGCCATTATTATAATGAATGTAAATTTTAAACGCAAAAATTAACATATTTTATGAGGTCTTAAAAAAAAGATTCTTGTAATTCAATTTTTGTTAATTTTTTTCATAATTTCGTGATAAACAATTGTATCATGAATCTACCCTGGCATTTATATTTGATGGCTTTTCTTTATATAGTTGCAGGTATTAATCATTTCAAAAATCCCGGAATGTACATCAGAATCATTCCGCCTTATTTTTCAAATCCCAAATTATTAAATATTTTAAGCGGAGCTGCCGAAATCATTTTAGGTATTCTCTTAATAGTTCCTTTTACAACATATTTTGCTGCCTGGGGTATCATTGCATTATTAATTGCGGTGTTTCCTGCCAATGTTTATATGTTTTGTAAGAAAAAAAGAAGTTTATCTTTGTTAAAAGTTATTTTATTAATACGTTTGCCCTTACAAATTGCACTGATTTTTTGGGCGTACTTATATACTCTTTAATAATCAAGCTATTAATTAAAATTATTTATTATGAAAAAATTATTTGCGGAGTTCTTTGGAACTTATTGGCTAGTTTTTGGTGGTTGCGGAAGTGCAATATTTGCAGCCGGATTTCCTGAGCTGGGAATTGGTTTTGCCGGTGTTGCTTTGGCTTTTGGTTTGACTGTATTAACAATGGCATACGCTGTTGGACATATATCTGGCGGACATTTTAATCCGGCTGTTTCATTTGGTTTATGGGCTGGCGGAAGATTTCCTGCAAAAGATCTGGTGCCTTACATAGTAGCACAATGTGTGGGCGCAATCGCTGCCGCAGGTACTTTATACACTATTGCATCAGGAAAAGCAGGCTTTGTAATTGATAATACAAAAGCCGGAGCATTTGCTTCAAATGGATTTGGGGCTTTTTCTCCTGATGGATATTCTTTATCATCTGCTTTTATTGCAGAATTTGTACTAACCTTATTTTTCTTATTGGTGATTTTAGGAGTTACAGATAAATTTGCAAACGGAAAATTTGCAGGAATCGCAATTGGTTTAGCCCTAACATTAATTCACTTAATCAGTATTCCAATTACGAATACTTCGGTAAATCCTGCCAGATCATTGTCTCAGGCTATTTTTGTTGGCGGAGAACCTTTATCACAAGTCTGGTTGTTTTGGGTTGCGCCAATTTTAGGAGCAATCGTTGCCGGATTTATTTATAAAACATTACTTCAAAATCACGACGAAGCATAATAGTACAATCAAACTTTTATCAACATTAATAAAATTATTTACTTATGGAATTTCTGTATTTTTTACTTATTGGAGCAATTTCTGGATGGTTAGCAGGCCAGATTTGGAAAGGAGCAGGTTTTGGAATAATTGGTAATATCATCGTTGGAATTATCGGTGGAATCGTCGGTGGATGGATTGCCGGTAAACTTGGTATTGGCGGTGGCGGGCTTCTTTGGCAAATTATAATAGCCGTAGGAGGTGCATGGGTTTTACTATTTATAATTAGCCTTATCAAAAAAGGATAAGTAATTACTACTATAATTTATTTAAGAGAATATCAGATATATTTATATTTGATATTCTCTTTTTTATGAAATAGTATTAACTTTAATTTACTTTTAAAAGCGAGAAAGCCTATTCAAATTAAATTGATTTTCGTTATGAATGAAATTATTGATTATTTCAGTACTATTCCGTCTTCACACCGAAGTTTTATTTTGGTTGGAGGAATAACTATTTTTTGGATTATAGAGAATACATTTCCTTTATTTCAGATGCAATATAGAAAATGGCATCATGCAGGAATAAATATCTTTTTTACAATTACGACTATTATTGTAAATTTTATTCTGGCTTTTATCCTTATTAAAACTGCTGGCTGGACAACTGAAAACAATTTTGGAATTCTGCAATGGCTGCCTCAAATTCCTATTTGGTTATATACCATTATTGGTTTGCTTTTATTAGACCTAATAGGTGCCTATTTAGTTCATTTTATCGAACATAAAGTAAAATTTTTATGGCGATTTCATCTTATCCATCATACAGATACCTGGATTGATACCACAACCGCAAACAGACATCATCCGGGAGAAAGCATAATTCGTTTTGTATTCACAACTCTTGGCGTTTTAATTGTAGGAAGCCCAATGTGGATGGTATTTTTATACCAGACTTTATCTGTAATCGCAACACAATTTAATCATGCTAATATTTCATTACCCAACAAATTAGATCATATTCTGAGTTATTTTATCGTTTCGCCAAATATGCATAAAGTACACCATCATTATGTATTACCCTATACGGACAGTAATTATGGAAATATTTTTTCTGTTTGGGATCGTCTTTTTGGCACTTTTACAACTTTACCAAAAGAAGAATTAATTTACGGTGTCGATACGCATATGGCTCCCGAAGAGCATAATAAACTGAAAAATCTATTGCAAATTCCGTTTAAAAAATCAAGATCCGTAAAAAACTAGTAAAATCATTAAAAAAAACAGCATTAATAGAACCAACTAATTATTTTTTTTATTAATATTGATACTTAAATTGAAAATCAATCTATTAATCAGTAACCCCTATTTTGAATTAATTTTCACGTGATGAAAAAGAGTAACCGCAAAGAGTTGAGCTGGGAACAAACCGAAAAACTTGTTTCGTTAGCCTTGGAAGAAAGAAATCCATTTGAAATTATTAAAAAAGAATTTGGATTGGCAGAAAAAGAAGTTCTGGAAATCATGAAAAAGAAAATGCCACTTGAAAAATTTGAAATGTGGAAAAAGAAGGCAATTGCAAATAAACCAAAACCAAAACCTGTTAAAATAGATGATTTTGATGAAGATTTGGATGGAAAATATTATATAAAAAACAAACTAGACTAACATACAACTCCTGTGAATCGGGAGTTTTTTTTTATTTTCAATTTTGTGTAACATAATTACATTTTGTAAGTCAAATACATATAACTAAACATAAATAGATGAAAAAAATATTTTACACAGTAGCTCTTGCCGTTACGTTTTGGAGCTGTAAAACCGGTACTACATCGGGAGGCGCAAAAAACAATACCGTTGAAGTCAACATTAATCTTGTTGATGTAAAAGATGATAAAGTACTGGTAACCGTTACTCCACCGGCCATAAAAACAGATGAAGTTGTTTACAGTATTCCAAAAACAGTTCCAGGAACTTATTCTACAGATAATTACGGTAAATATTCTGATGATTTTAAAGCTTTTGATGCTAAAGGAAATGCTTTAACTGTAAAAAGAATCGACGATAATTCATGGTCTATTTCAAATGCAAAAACACTTAAAAAAGTAACTTATTTAGTTGGCGATACATTCGACACTGAAAAAGGAACAGGTTTTGGAAATGATGATGTTTTTTCTCCAGCAGGAACAAATATTAATGCCGGAATCAACTTTATGGTAAATACACACGGTTTTGTGGGTTATTTCCAGGATAAATTAGACACTCCGTACAAAGTTACGATTACACATCCTGAAACGCTTTGGGGAGCAACTTCTATGAATGATGAAGATGCAAGCAAAACAAGCGATGTTTTTAGTACACAACGTTATGCCATTCTGGTTGAAAACCCAATTATGTATTCTAAACCGGATTATACAACATTCAACGTTAACGGAATGGATATTTTGATTGCTGTTTATTCTCCAACAGGAAAATTTACTGCAGAAAGTATTACTCCTGAAATGAAAACGATGATGACAGCGCAGAAAAACTTTTTAGGAAAAGTAAATGCGACTAAAAAATATACGGTTTTATTGTATTTGTCAAGTATGGCAAAAGATGACGCGCACGGTTTTGGAGCTTTAGAGCACCCAACGGCTACAACAGTTGTTTTACCTGAATCTATGCCAAAAGAAAAATTGGTAGAATCAATGAAAGATGTGGTTTCTCATGAGTTTTTTCACATTGTAACTCCGTTGACAATTCACTCAAAAGAAATTCAGTATTTTGATTATAATGCACCAAAAATGTCTGAGCATTTATGGATGTACGAAGGTGTAACAGAATATTTTGCTAATCTTTTCCAGATTAATCAGGGATTAATTGACGAGGCTGAATTTTATACTCGTATTGCAGATAAAATAGAACAGGCAAAAGGCTTAAATGATACGATGTCATTTACTTTAATGAGTAAAAATGTTTTAGAGCAACCATATAAAGATCAATACTTAAATGTATATCAAAAAGGAGCTTTGATTGGTATGTGTATTGATATTATTATTAGAGAAAAAAGTAATGGTGAAAGAGGAATTCTTGACCTAATGCACAAATTAGCAAACGAATATGGTGTTGAAAAACCATTTAATGACAGCGAACTTTTTGCAAAAATTACAGAATTGACATATCCTGAAGTTGGTGAATTTTTGAATAAATACGTAGCAGGAACTACTCCTATTCCTTACGATTTTTATTTAGCAAAAGTTGGTGTGACTAAAGCAGCTGAAAAAGTTCCTGGATCAATTTTTATTAAAGGACAAACTCCATACATAACTGTTGATAAAGCAACGAAAGCAATAAGTGTACGTCCTGATGTTGATCTAAACGTGTTTTTTACTAGTTTAAATCTTAAAGCTGGTGATGGAATAGCGACTGTAAATGGTAAAGCTTATTCTTTAGATAATATCTATGATTTAATTACAGAAAGTGAAAACTGGAAAGATAACGATCCAATTACACTTCAAATAAAACGTGATGGTAAAGAACAAACCATAAAAGGAACTGTGAAATTACCTTATGAAGAAAAAGAAACTTTTAAAGCTACGGATGCTTCAAAAGAGAAACTAAAAACTGCATGGTTGAAAGGGCAATAATTCTTTAAAACATAAAAAAACCGACAAGTGATTGTCGGTTTTTTTATGTTTTAGTTTGTCAGACTGACAAATATTACGCTTATTTCTTGACAGGAAACTTCCAGTCAAATTCGTCTTTATCATTGATAATCGCACCAACTTCGAACTTTACCACCTCATCAAATTCAGTTTGAAGAATAAACCAATTGTCTTCGTTGAAATAATTTTCGAAAGTATCAAAAGTTTCCTGAGTGTATTTTGTAATTCCTTTTGTTACAAAATCTTTCTTTACATCAGCAATTTTCCTTCCAATTAATTTGAATCCAAAAACTTCTAAATCATCGCTTGAAGCTACTAAATATCCTAATTTCAAATCTTCTTCCTCATAAAATGTCAATCTGATTTTATGTGCATTGTACACAAAAATCACATTATCATCTTCGTCTTTATAATTTTTATCAGGTTTTCCTAAAGCAGCCGTTACATCGTTTTGCTTCATTCCGAAAAGCAATTTATCAATTCCTGATTTTAGATTTATTTTCATATTGTTATCTTTAATTTAAAGTGCAAATTTCGTGAAGTTTTTATAAAGTTGGGTATGTTTCTCTTTTTATTAATTATTTTATTCGTCCAACTTTTTGAGCAACTATTAAATAATCTTCTGATTCAACAAATTTTATAGCTTCTAAAATTATTCGATTCAAGGAATCTTTTTCACTTTTAGATATTTTTGTTCCAAATTTAGCAGCTTTAATTTCTGAAAGTATTTGTTTCTCCAATGATGACCGTATTCCAACTTCTTTTCTGTTTAACAAAAGGCTCCCTGGAATAAGGCTATTTTCAATTTCTCTTTTACCTTTGTCTAAAATAACTTTTTGTACAAAATCAATTTCATAAAAAATTGAATTCTTTTTCATTTTTAATGTGACTGTTCCACCATCCATCCAAACACCAACATTTTCAATTATAATTTCCTTTTCCATTTGAAACTAACTACGAATAAAATTCTTCTTATTCGGTTTACTACTCATATAAAAAGTAATTTTTCCGCCATTTACAACGTCAGAATGTTTTAAGAAAGGTTTTGAAAATTCTTTTCCATTCAAAAGTACTTTACTCACAAAAACATTCTTATCCGATTGATTTACGGTTTCGACTTCAAATTTCTTTCCGTTTTCTAAATTGAAAACAGCATTTGTAACCAATGGGCTTCCTAAAGCATATTCGTCAGAACCCGGTGCAACTGGATAAAATCCTAAACTACTAAAAATATACCAGGCACTCATTTGTCCGAAATCGTCATTTCCGCCCAAACCGTCGGCTCCATTTCGGTACATTTTTTTCAGGATCATCCTGATTTTGTCTTGCGCTTTCCAAGGCGAATTTGTCCAGTTATACAAATAAACGACATGATGTGAAGGTTCGTTTCCGTGAACATAATTCCCTATGATTCCTTCTCTTGTAATATCTTCTGTATTTTCAAAATATTTATCCGGCAAATGCATATTGAATAAAGAATCTAATCGAACATTAAATTTGTCGTTTCCACCCATCATTTTAATCATTTCTGCAGGATCCTGCGGCACATATAAACTGTAGTTCCATGAATTCCCTTCGATAAAACCCTGTCCGTGCGTATCTAGCGGATCAAATTCTTTTTTGAAAGTTCCGTCGTTTAATTTCGGACGCATGAATCCTGTTTTTTCGTCATAAACATTTTTATAGTTTTTAGACCTTTCTATAAATTCATTATAAATTTCGGTTTTACCTAATTTCTTAGCAGCCTGAGCAATTGCCCAATCATCATAAGCATATTCTAATGTTTTAGAAACAGACGATCCGTTTTTATCTTCGGGAACATATCCCATTTTCATATAATATTCTAATCCATCATAATACGGAACTTTTGCCGTATTTACGCAAGCCTGAAGCGCTTTTTCAGGATTAAAATTCGTATTTCCTTTCACAATTGCATCTGCAACGACAGAAACCGAATGATACCCAATCATGCACCAATTTTCATTGGCATAGTGCGACCATATTGGCAGCATTTTATGTACACTTTGGTCTGAATGTGCCAGCATCGAACTAATCATATCTGAATTTCGCGAAGGCTGAACAATATTAAATAAAGGATGCAAGGCGCGATAAGTATCCCACAACGAATAACTGGTATAATTTTTAAAGTTTTCGGCTTTATGAACATTCATATCTAAACCTTTATAATTTCCGTCTAAATCCATATATTCTGTTGGACCTAAAAAAGCGTGATACATTGCGGTGTAAAAATTCACTAAATCTTCTTTTTGGATAGTTTCAATCTGAATTTTATTCAATTCTGTATTCCAGATTTCCTGACTTTGTTTTTTTACTTTTTCGAAATCCCAACCCCGAATTTCTTTCTTCATATTTTCTAATGCGCCTGCAGAACTTACGGGCGAAAGCGCCATTTTAATTTTAATCTTTTCTCCTTCTTCGGTATTAAAATCAAAAAACAATTTCAAGTTTTGACCTGCCATTTCGGGAAAATTTTTGGTTTGATCAAATCTTCCCCAAAAACCTCTGTAAACGCTTTTTTCCTGTGCAGCTTGTCCGTAGCTTTTAATTGGTTTGCTAAATGACAGCGCAAAATAAACCGTTCTCGTTCTTGCCCAGCCATTTGTCTGGCGATATCCTGTAATTAAAGTATCGTTTTCTACCCGAACAAATGTCCAGACATTCTTTTTATCATAATTATAAATTCCCGAAGTTAAATCGAGAATAATATGTGCTTCATCAGATTTGGGAAATGTATATTGATGAAATCCAACACGTGTTGTTGCCGTAAGTTCAGCCTTTATCTTATGATCTTCAAGTAAAACGCTGTAATATGCGGGTTCTGCTTTTTCTGTCGAATGAGAAAACGAAGATCGATATCCTGATAATGGTTTTGAAGCTACTCCGGGATTCAGTTGCAATTTTCCTGTTGTTGGCATAATTAAAAAATCACCTAAATCAGAATGTCCCGTTCCGCTAAAATGGGTGTGACTAAAACCTACAATCGTTTTATCTTCATATTGATATCCTGCACAATATTTATAGACTTCGCCATTGTATTTCCCGTTTAAACTATAGGCAATTGTGTCGGTTTCAGGGCTTAACTGCACACTTCCAAACGGAACTGTAGCTCCAGGATATGTATGTCCCATTTTCGCCGTACCAATCATTGGGTCAACATATTGAATCAGATTTTTAAAGTTATCAATTTTCTTTTGCGCGGCCATTTCATTGGCAAAACCAAAAAGTAGAACTGATAATCCAAAAAGAAGGTGTTTTGTCTTTACAATATTCATTCGTCTATATTTAAACATTATTTGTAAAACTGAATTAATTTCAATTTCACGTTAGAAAATTACGATAAAAATGGAATTTAAAAAATATAAAAATTCTTAAACTGAAAAGGTTTTGAATATCTTTGATTTGCAATTAAATGTACCACATGAAACGATTTATTTTATGCTTGCTGCTTTTGTATACCGTCTTTGGCTTTTCGCAAAAAACAGAGAGTTCTATTTTAAATAAAGAAGAAATAAAACAACGCGAATTAGAAAACCTTTCTGATTTTCCTATTTATAAAGCTTACGAATTTCAGGATAAAGGCGGCGTTTTTGAATTGGTTTTATGCGAAAATCAGTCAAATAAAAAAGATACTTTAAACACTAAAATTCAGGCGATTTGCGGGATGAACGATCACGGCGGTTTTCTTGAAAAATGGAGAATTAACGATTTACTTGAAGATGATGTTCCAAAAGAAACCAATATCTGGTTCTGGACAAAATATTGCAGCACCAAAGATATTGACGGCGATGGCTACATTGAACCTGTAATTGTTTATGGAACACGAACTGAAAACGACGAAATAAGACGTGTCAAAATTATCACGGTTTATAAAAACAAAAAATATGTAATTCGTGCTGTAGAATGCGATCTGGATATTTGCAGAAGTTTTGAAAAAGACAAAAACTGGAATTTAATGCCGCAAAAAATAAAAACTTATATAAATTCATTAGTTGAAAAACTAAGAAAAGATCAAGGTCTTTTATTGAAAGATGGATAGTCGGGCTAAATTCCAAAACGGAAATTCAACTTGAAAGTAACTATATAGCCGCGTAATAACAAACAACATCACATGAAATCAATTATACTCCTTTTATCAATTTTGATATTTGCCACTTCTAGTTGCCAAAAAAAGAATATTGAAAACAATAAAAATGAATTTGAAGGAAAAATCACTTATGAAGTTTCTGTAGTGTCTAAAACAAATAATATATCCACACAAAATCTTCAAAAATTATACGGCACCAGAATGATTAAATACTTTAAGAATGGTAATTTTAAAATGTCATATAATGGAGAAGATATAAATACTGTATATTTTATTAAAAATGAGAATAGGGAATATGATTATATAAATAGCATTGATACGCTTTTTATAACACCTTATAATGAGGAAAAACGAAAGTTGCTTAACTCTAAATTTGACAATTCTGAAAAAATAATTCTTAACAGAAAGTGCAAGTTATTAATTCATGAAATGGAGAATACTAAAAATTATTATTGGTATGACCCTTCATTATATATAAACCCACAAAACTATAAACACAGTAAATTCAGTTTTACTGATATATATTTTAAACAGGCAAAAGCACCTTGGTTAAAATATAAATATGATGGAGAAAATATTACAATAAATTATACTGCAATTGAAATAAGTGAGGAAAAACTAGATGATAGTATATTTTCTTTACCTAATTTGCCGAAAAGTTACTACCACTAATATTAGACTAAAATTTCCTCATTAAATTTTCTTTTACCTCTTCAAACCATTCCTCTTTTAGAATACTCAAAACTATCGAATCACGGCGAACATTGCCATTTGCTGTTGGCATGTGGCTTCTTAAAACGCCTTCGACTTTACAGCCTATGCTTTTCATTGCGGCAATGCTTCTTTCGTTATTATTATCAGCCCGAAATTCTACTCGTTCCATTCCTAGGGTTTCGAAAGCAAATTGAAGCAATAAAAATTTACAATGCTTATTGAGTCCGGTTCCTCTAAAAGCAGATCCGTACCATGTGTAGCCCAATTGCAAGGTTTTATACGCCAGCTGAATATCATAAAAACGAGTTGATCCGGCGTATTTTTGCGATTTTTTATCAAAAACAATGAATGGAAATTCTCTTTTTTCTTCTCTGGCTTTTATAGCAGATTGGATATAATTGATCAAATTTTCTTTCCCATCTGCACCAACCAAAGAGTATTTCCATGTTTCTGGTTCATTAATAGAAAATTCTAATAAATTATCGAAATCTGATTCTTGCAAAGAACGCAATAAAACCAAATCGTCTTCTAAAATAATGTTGTCTGAGAAATTGAAATTCGATGTTGAAGCCATATTTTTTTATTCTTTGTGTATCTCTGTGGAATTTTTGTGTGCCTTTGTGTTATAATTATTCCGCAGAGATTCACGGAGATATCGCAAAATTTCACAAAGTTTTAAAAGAGAAAATTACTCACTCATTTCGTCGTAACGCTCCGGAACCTGCGGATCATAAAGCGGACATTTGAATTCTTCCATCAAATCAACTAATTTGTCCATGGTTTTTCCTTCGGTTCCATAACAGTCAATTTTAATACTTTGTGGAGTTGAAATTACCTGAAAAGCACCTTTTCCTTTTGCATTTTGCCAGCTATTTTCATCGACTTTTTCCCAATCAGAAAATACAGAAGCGATTCGGTTCATGATTACTTCAACCGGAAGTTTTTCAAGTCCTTCAACTTCTTCTTTCTCAATAAGAGCTTCATAAACCTCGTGATGGTTTAAGTAAACCTCTTCTAAATATCTCCAAAAAAGTAATTCGTACATAGCCTGGTGTTTTTTAAACCATATAAGTAATATAAACTTACTCTCAATAGTGTCATCCTGAGCGGAGTCGAAGGCTTGAAACCTGGAACGTGGCTTCGACTCCGCTCAGCCTGACAATTGAATGCGTTTAATTATAAAATGAACTTATATTACTTATATGGTGAAATAAAAATTAATATTCGAATGTTCCGTACTCGCTGGTAATTGTTAATTTCTTAGCATCTGCCGCTTCTACTCTACCTACGATTTGTGCATCGACATTGAATGATTTTGAAATGGCGATAATATCCTGAGCAATATTTTCAGGAACGTAAATTTCCATACGATGACCGCAATTGAAAACCTGATACATTTCTTTCCAGTCTGTTTTTGATTGTTCCTGAATTAGTTTGAACAATGGCGGAACCGGAAATAAATTATCTTTTATGATGTGTAAATTCTGAACGAAATGTAGAATTTTAGTTTGCGCGCCTCCGCTGCAATGCACCATTCCATGGATTTCGTTTGGTGTATATTTATCTAAAATTTTCTTGATAATTGGTGCGTAGGTTCTGGTTGGAGAAAGTACCAATTGGCCGGCATTTATTGGGCTGTTCTCCACTTCATCGGTTAAATTTACCTGACCTGAATAAATCAATTCTTCAGGAACAAGGGCATCATAACTTTCAGGGTATTTTTTGGCTAAATATTTTCCGAAAACATCATGACGTGCAGATGTTAAGCCATTGCTTCCCATTCCGCCGTTATAGCTTTTCTCGTAAGTTGCCTGACCAAAAGAAGCCAAACCAACGATTACGTCGCCGGCTTTAATATTTGCGTTATCTACAACATCGCTGCGTTTCATTCTGGCAGTTACGGTAGAATCTACAATAATCGTACGCACAACATCGCCAACATCGGCAGTTTCTCCGCCCGTTGAATGAATGGTTACGCCGAAAGATTTTAATTCGTTAATTAATTCTTCTGTTCCGTTGATGATTGCCGAAATAACTTCTGCCGGAATTAAATTTTTATTTCTTCCAATAGTGGATGAAAGCAGGATATTATCTGTTGCTCCAACACATAATAAATCATCAATATTCATGATTAAAGCATCCTGAGCAATTCCTTTCCAAACTGAAATATCTCCGGTTTCTTTCCAATACATATACGCCAAAGACGATTTTGTACCAGCCCCGTCAGCGTGCATAATTAAGCAATGCTCTGAATCCTGAGTTAAATAATCAGGAACAATTTTGCAGAATGCCTGGGGAAATAAACCTTTGTCAATATTTTTTATGGCGTTGTGTACGTCTTCTTTTGATGCCGAAACACCCCTTTGTGCGTACCTTTTGCTAGAATCTGAACTCATGAAAATTAGTTTGTGTTGATGTGGTGCAAAGATAATCCCTTTTTTTAATTCTTTGAATGAATCGGATGTTGATTGTGAAAAAGTTTTTTGCCACGAATTGCACTAATATTCACTAATTAAAATTATTTTATGGATTAAGGGATTGCGTAGAATTTTTTACCACAAATTACACAAATTAGCACAAATTTTTATAAAGCAAAAATCATCCTTAGAGGATGATTTTTGAGTATTTAATATTTCGAAATAAAATTCGTGATAATTCGTGCAATTCGTGGCTATGAAACTATTTCGTAAATAACAATTCTCTGTATTTAGTCAATGTCCAGCTTTCGTCATCTACCAATAATTCCAATTTATCACAATGGTTTCTGATATCTTCAAAGTATGGTTTTACTTTGTTGCAATATGCTTCGGCCATTTCCTGTGCATCTGTTAAGTGATTTGCAATTCTTCTTTCATTGGTCATTGCCAATACTTTAGAATTAATTCCTTCAATATGACCAGAGATTTCTTTAATCAAAACAATTTGCTCTTTTGCAATCGTTTCAAATTCTTTTCCGAAGATTTCTTTTAAGCCTTTTACGTTTTCAATCAACGTATTTTGGTAACGAATTGCTGTCGGAATTACGTGGTTTCTTGAAATATCACCTAAAACTCTTCCTTCAATCTGGATTTTTTTAGTGTATTCTTCCAATTCAATTTCGTAACGCGCCTCAGCTTCAACGTGATTTAGAATTCCTAATTCATCAAATAAATCAAGCGCTTGTTTCGAAACTTTAGCTTTAATTGCTTCCGGAGTAGTTTTAAAATTACTTAAACCTCTTTTTGCTGCTTCTTGTTCCCATGCATCAGAATATCCGTCTCCTTCAAAAAGTATTTTTTTCGATTGTTTAATGTATTCTCTTAAAACATTAAAAATAGCATCGTCTTTTTTCATGTCTTTCGACTCGATTAAAGTATCTACTTCTAATTTAAAATCTTTTAATTGTTTGGCTACAATTGCATTCAAAGTGGTCATGGCGTTCGAACAATTTGCATTTGAACCAACCGCTCTAAACTCAAATTTATTTCCTGTAAAGGCAAAAGGCGAAGTTCTGTTTCTGTCTGTATTGTCAAGAAGAACGTCCGGAATTTTTCCAACTACATTTAGTTTTAGATCTGTTTTTTCCTCTGGAGATAATTTTCCAGTCGTTACACTTTCTAATTCTGATAAAACTTTGGTTAATTGCGCTCCAATAAAAACCGAAATAATAGCCGGTGGTGCTTCATTTGCACCTAACCTATGATCATTACTTGCTGTTGCTATTGAAGCTCTTAATAAAGTTTCATAATCGTTAACTGCTTTTATCGTATTGATAAAGAATGTCAAAAACTGCAAATTGCTCATTGGCGTTTTACTCGGACTCAATAAGTTAACTCCTGTATCTGTTGCCAACGACCAGTTGTTGTGTTTTCCTGATCCGTTTACTCCTTTAAATGGTTTTTCATGAAATAATACTTTAAAATCATGACGCTCTGCCACTCTTTGCATCACATCCATTAATAAGGAGTTGTGATCTACGGCAAGATTGGTTTCTTCAAATATAGGTGCCAGCTCAAACTGATTTGGCGCTACTTCGTTATGACGCGTTTTTACCGGAATTCCCAACAACATACATTCTTGCTCTAAATCTCTCATATATGTTAAAGCACGCGTAGGAATTGATCCAAAATAATGATCATCAAGCTGTTGTCCTTTTGCAGATGTGTGTCCTAATAAAGTTCTTCCCGTCATCATTAAATCCGGACGTGAGTTTGCCAAAGCTTTATCAATCAGAAAATATTCCTGCTCCCAGCCTAAAGTTGCCGTTACCTTTTTTACGTTTTTATCAAAATATCTACAAACTTCTGTCGCAGCTTCGTCCATTGCAGATAAGGCTCTTAATAATGGAATTTTATTATCTAAAGCCTCACCGGTATAAGCAATAAAAACAGTTGGAATACATAAAGTTGTACCATATATAAATGCCGGAGAAGTTGGATCCCAGGCTGTGTAACCTCTGGCTTCGAATGTATTTCTGATTCCGCCATTTGGGAAACTTGATGCATCCGGTTCTTGCTGTACCAATTGCGCTCCGCCAAATTTTTCTACAGGATCACTTCCGTCATAAGAAGTTTCAAAAAAAGCATCGTGTTTTTCTGCAGTTGTTCCGGTAAGTGGCTGAAACCAGTGTGTATAATGTGTAACTCCTTTTGACAAAGCCCATTCTTTCATTCCCATGGCGATATAATCTGCCAGTTTTCTGTCAATTTTAGTTCCGTGTTGAACCGCATCCCTAACTCCTTTTAAAGCATCAGAAGTTAAAAATTGCTTCATTGCCTTCTCATTAAACACATTTGAACCAAAAATGTTAGATTTTCTATCAATTTCTTCAAAATGTACCGGCTTTCTTGTAGAAGCTTCTTTTAAAGCTTGGAAACGTAATGTTGACATGTATATAATTTTTAAAAATTTGTATTATTTTTTTATTAAAAAAAGAAGAACAAATATAAACAATTAAAAAGCCTGTTTGAAAGATAAATAGTAGATTTTTATGCGAAGATTTTTCAACAGAAACAGCATTTTACAAAGAATAATTAATTCGAATTGAAGAAATATAACAAAACACATCAGTATTATTCATTAAATAAACATTTTTTCATAATTACATAACCTATAAACACAGAAAAAGTACGTTATTTTTACGAATTTATTTTTTTAAGGTGTTAAAAATTACTTTTTTCAAAATATACCCCTATCAAAATTGCGCTTCTCTAAAAAATTATAGTCCGCCTAACAAAATAGCCCCCTAATTTTTAGGACTAAAAAAATAAATCTATATTTGACCCAGCGAAAAAAACAAAAAAAATAAATTTATATTATTATGGCTAAAATTAAGTTAGAGTACATTTGGTTAGATGGATATGAACCAACTCAAAATCTTAGAAGTAAAACTAAAGTTGAAGAACACGAAAATTTCAAAGGAACATTAGAAGAACTTGGAAACTGGTCATTTGATGGTTCATCAACAAAACAAGCCGAAGGAGGTTCTTCAGACTGTTTATTAGTTCCTGTTGCAATTTACCCTGATCCTACTCGTATTAACGGATATTTAGTTATGTCTGAGGTTATGTACGCTGATGGAACTCCACACCCTTCTAACGGTAGAGCTACTATTGATGATGATAATGAAGATTTCTGGTTTGGTTTCGAACAAGAATATTTTATCATGGATACTAAAACTTTATTGCCATTAGGTTTCCCTGTTGGAGGTTATCCTGCTCCACAAGGTATGTACTACTGCTCTGTAGGTGGAAAAAACACACACGGAAGAAAATTAGTAGAAGAACATGCTGATTTATGTATCGCTGCCGGACTTAACTTTGAAGGTATCAACCAAGAAGTGGCCTGCGGACAATGGGAATTTCAATTATTTGCTAAAGGTGCTAAAAAAGCCGGAGACGAAATTTGGGTTGCCCGTTACTTATTAGATCGTTTGACTGAAAAATATGGTTACTATATCGAATATCACCCAAAACCACTAGGAGATACAGACTGGAATGGTTCTGGAATGCATGCTAACTTCTCTAACGAAGTACTAAGAACATGCGGTTCTAAAGAAACTTACGAAAAAATATGTGAAGCTTTCCGCCCTGTTGTTGAAGAACACATTGCAGTTTACGGAGCTTACAACGAACAACGTTTAACTGGTAAACATGAAACTGCTTCTATTCACGATTTCTCTTATGGAGTATCTGATAGAGGAGCTTCAATCAGAATTCCTTTATATACAGTTCAAAAAGGCTGGAAAGGATACCTTGAAGACAGAAGACCAGCTTCAAACGGTGATCCATACAAAATTGCTGCAAGAATTATCAAAACTGTAAAATCAGCGTTGTAATTTTAAGCTTATATTATACTAAAAGTGCCATCTTAATTGATGGCACTTTTTTTTTGACGTATGGTTTGTCATTCCGAGGAACGAGGAATGACAAAAATGCGATGATCGCAAATTAAACCCGACAGGTTTTAAAACCTGTCGGGTTTATCCACAAACACCTAAATCTTAACTAAAATTGAAAGCAATTTTCTAATAATTAATTTTTAAGTTAAACATCAAAACTTATCTTTGTAAATCATTTAAAAATATCTTATAATGGTTTGGATTTTATTTTTAGTAGGCGTTGTACTTATTCTTGCTTTAGATTTGGGAGTTTTCAATAAAAACCCTCATATTATTAGTACCAAAGAGGCAAGCAAATGGACCCTGATTTGGGTTACACTTTCATTTTTATTTTCCGGAGTAATCTACTGGCTTTATACTACAGATTATATTGCAAACCCTGATGGATTGAAACCTGCTGTTGCTTCTATGAAGTTTATTACAGGTTATTTAATTGAACTTTCTTTAAGTGTTGATAATATTTTTGTTATTGCTATTATTTTCGCTTCTTTCAAAATACCACAAAAATACCAGCACCGCGTTTTATTCTGGGGAATTATCGGTGCCGTAGTTTTCCGCGGATTAATGATTTTCTTCGGAGTTATGCTGATCAATAAATTTACGTGGACCACTTATTTATTTGGTGCATTCTTATTATTTACGGCAATAAAAATGTTGTTTTCTGGTGATGATGAAGATTTTCACCCAAAAGATTCTTTCATTTATAAAGCTTTAGGGAAAGTTGTTCCGATTACTTCTGAATTCGACCATGAGAAATTTTTTATTTTAACCGAAAAAGGAAAAAAAGCAGCTACTCCACTATTCGTTGCTTTAATAGTAATTGAAGTTATGGACGTGCTTTTTGCGGTAGACAGCGTTCCGGCGATTCTTGCTATTACTTCTGACCCGTTTTTAGTATTTAGTTCGAATATTTTTGCCATTCTTGGTTTGCGCTCTATGTACTTTTTCCTGGCGAATATGCTGGCAAAATTCAGTTATTTAGAATACAGCTTAATTGCTATTTTAAGTTTCGTAGGATTAAAGATGTTACTGCACGATTGGATTCATATTCCGGAATGGGCTTCTTTAGGATTCATTGCACTTTCACTTTTAGTAGGAATCTTGGTTTCTCTTAAATTTGGAGAAGAAAAAGAATTAACAGATTTAGATCAGGAATAGTTTTTTTAGATATATTTAAAAAAGGAAATCTCAAAAGATTTCCTTTTTTTGTTAGAATAATTAAAATAACAAAATAAACCTATAATTTAACTATTAAAAGTAAGTTTATACCTTATTTATTGGTATGTTTATCTCATAATAATTATAAAATTTTATCATGAGAAAAAATTACATTTACCTCGTTTTGCTTCTTCTATTAAACATTTCGGTGTTTGGACAAAAAGTTACTTTGACACCAACAACAGTAAATGGCCAAAACGTTAGTGCAGGGCCAATTAACTTAGGAGGCACTCCCAGTTCAACTGTATCATTAAATGTCACCGTCGAAATGCCATCAATACCAGGAAATAATGGTACAATCACAATTCATTCAATTAATGGTTTTAGTGACAACATCGTTGCCGGAGGAAATGGAGGCAGCCTATTTTTTGGTGAGGGAAAATCTGCTTCACGTAGTTTCCTGGTAACTTTACAGTGGAGTTCATTTGCTACTTCCGGCAGCTATATCTATGCTGAATATAAAACAAGTACTAGCGTAGCATACAAAAGTTCTTATCTTGCTGTTATAAAGAATCCTACACAAAATGGAGGAGGAACTTTAAACCCACCTGCAGATGCACCAAACCCATCGAATATTGTAAATACGCTTTGCTGCAATCAAACTATTAGACAAGGAGATAAACCAGCACCTATAACTGGATCACAATATTTAAATCCTTACGAAGGACTTCCCCATGGAATTAACAGTAGATGGAGTGTAGCAAACGGTACAACTATAAGTTTAGATAACTCAAACAAAATTCTAGATATAGATTACACTACAGATTTAAAAAATCTCACAGTTACTAGAGAACTAGGCTATGTTTATGGAGGTCAATTCCCAAACAAAAGTAATACTGTAACAATTACAGTTCTTCCTACTCCTATAATTAATGAAATTACAATTGATGGAGGAAAAGACGTAAATGGTTTTGTTGAAATTATCGATGCAAATCCCAAACCAATATATAGTGAAAGAACGTCAGCAGCAAGGGTAAATTTAAATATTCTCGAAAATCCATATCATGTGCCAGTTAGAGGTGATAGTTTTGCCGCAATAGAGCGTTATGAATGGGAATATACTAAAACAAATTATGCATTGGGAGGATTTAGATACTGGAAAACTCTTGAAGGGGAAAATTCATCCTCGTTAAACTCTTTTAATCCATCCGATATGGTAAATAATGAAGATAATTATTATTTAGTAAGAAGAATTACCTTTTATAAAAATATAAAGAATGCTAGTAATATTATAGGAATAATACCTAGAATGCTAAAAAATAATAATATAATTTGTTGTGATCAAATTTTAGGTGAAGACCCTACTTTGAAACAAATAGAAAAACCATCCATAATTACTGGTTCAATAGCAACCATTGAAAACATACCAGGTGCACAAATTGCATATACTAATTATCAATGGCAAAGTCAAGCAATAACTAATGAAAGACCAAATCAATATAGTGGGTGGACTAATATAGCTGGTGCAACAACTAAAGATTATCTTCCTGCACCTTTACAATATGTAGTTGGCAGCAGAGGAAGTCTCGTAGTAGCAACCACTTATAATTATAGAAGAATTGCAACTATTAATTACCAAATTAATAACACTGGAAATTTTACATCAAAATCATACAGCAATGAAATAAATGTAAAATCAGGCAGAATATATGGTCCCCAAACATTATTTGCATACCCAAATCCTGCATCTTCTTTAATATATATTGAAAACAAAGGAACTGATTATATTCTGTCCAATACTACAATAAACATAGCAAACACAATGGGCACTATAGTAAATTCAAATAATTTTTCAATAATAAATCAAAACTTAATAAGTATAGATGTCTCAAACTTCCCCATTGGAACATACTTTATCAATATCCAAACTGGAGTAGGAACAAGAGACAATGCTCAGTTAACATTCATAAAAAGTAATTAAAAAATTGAATTAAATAAAAAAAAGGAGATCTTAAGATCTCCTTTTTTTTATTTTAGTTTAAATTTTTCACCTTAGTATCATCAATATTATACTTTTTGATTACTGCATTATAATCTGAAAAATCTTCCTTATTAACTGACTTTGCCAAGCCATTTGCAGATCCAGGTACGATAACAATTCTAAAAGTTTGATTATTCAAAAATTGAGGGGTCGTAGCTAAATTATAAGTACCAGCAGCATAAATTGTAAAATCTTCATCACTAAAATCAAAATCATAATCAAGTTCACCTTGATCTAAATAAAGAGTTCTTGGTATTTGTTGCCAAACTGGTGCATTTGAACCATTTAGAGCCCCAACTTGACGATAAATTAAAACAACATCCCTTTCAAAAAGTAAGCTACCAAACTTTTGATAAATAACATATCCATCAATATTATCGTAGACAAAACTAACATTGTTAAGTTGAAAAACACTACTAATTGTATCATTTCCTATTTCATCATCATTTGAACATCCCGAAAACGAGAATAATCCAACAGCTGCGAAGAGTATAAATATCTTTTTCATAATTTTTTATTTTTTAAGGTTTTATATATTAAAGGTATTTCAAAAATTAAACCAAAAAAAGTTTTTAGCCCATTCTTTCGTAAAAAAATCACTATTTTTTTGTAACAGCTTGGTTCTTAAGCAGAATTTTGTTAAAAAACAAGACATGATACGGTAATGAATTTTCCCAATAATCCCAAGTGTGTGCTCCTGGTCTTTCGGTATAATCATGTTCTACCTTATTATATACTAATCTTCTGTGTAATTCTTTATTTGGTTCAATTAAAAAGTCGTCTACTCCGCAATCTATAATTAGAGGTAATTTATTTGCTTTTATTTTATCGAGCATATTGATAACGGCATAACGCTCATACATATCAGAGCTATCACTTTTATCACCAAAAACCGGCTGCATTAGTTTTACCACTTGTGCAGATGATTCGCGGTTTAGCATTACACTCATATCTACGGCTCCGCTCATACTTCCGGCAGCACAAAACAAATCAGGATGTTTGGCAGATAAATACAATGCACCGTGTCCGCCCATAGAAAGTCCGGTTATAACTCTTCCGTTTCTATTGCTAATCGTTCTGTATGTTTTATCTACTTTCTGAATCACTTCCTGCGTGATAAAAGTCTCAAACTGACTTCCTTTATTTACCGGACTGTCTAAATAAAAACTAAACACCTCACCTTCAGGCATTACAATAATCATATTATATTGATCTGATAAGCTTTGTATTAGTTTTTTATTGGGAGTATTTTTTAACCAGTCGCTAAAATGTCCGTAAGCACCATGTAATAAATACATTACCGGAAACGCGGTTTTACTTTTGGTATAAGAATTTGGCAATACAACAGCTGCTTTATACGTTTTGCTCATTGCTGTACTGGCAATTTGCAATGTATCTACTTTTGCAGCGTAACTCATAGAAGAAACACACAGTAATGCGGCGAATACAAGGAATTTAAAGTTTTTCATAATGCTATTTTTTCTGATTAGGGATTGTAAATATACCTTTTTCAGAATAAAATATATGAAAAATCCGACTGGTTTATCAATATGTTTGATTATCCAATTTAGTCTATGTTTTTTTGTTGCCACAGATTAAAGATTAAAAATTGTTTGCCACGAATTTCACCAATTTTCTCGAATTTAATTTCGTTGTCTTTATTTAAACACACATAGAAACATAGATTCATAAAATGCTAAAAAAGGCGTTTCACTTGCATATAAACACATAGCTATGTGTTATCACAAAGTGAAACGCCTTTATTACTTATTTGACAAAGAAAGAATCTATGTTTCTATGTGTTTTAAAATCATTCACTATTAGATAATTAGTGAAAATTTTTGAAATTCGTGGCAGACAAAAAAAATTATTTAATAATAATCTTGTGTTCGTTACGGTATTGCGAAGCACTTTTACCTGTATATTGTTTAAACGATTTACTAAAGTGACTGAAATTATTAAATCCGCTTTCGTAGCAAACTTCGTTGATTGTTATAGGTTTTTCGGCCAAAAGTTTTGAGGCGTGCACCAAACGATATTCGTTAACGAACTCTGTAAAGGTTTTGTTGGATATTTTTTTGAAATAACGGCAAAACGATGGCGTTGTCATACTAACCAAGCTCGAAACCTCATCAATAGCAATAGATTGTTGAAAGTTATCTTTTACGTAATTAAAGACTACGTTAATTCGGTCGCTATCCTGCGCGTTGAGTTCGATAGCAAAGCCATCAGCATTTAATATAGTATATTCTTCAGAGGCTTCTAATTCGTCTAAAATACTTAAAAGTGTCAGCAACCGTTCAAACGGAAGTTGATTTTCCATCATTTCGATTTTCTCGCCAATTCTCTTCTTGGTTTCTCCACCAAAAGCGATTCCGCCTTTTGACTGACTTAGAATATTCTGAACCTTCCTCATTTCAGGCGCGACAAAAAATTCACTGCCTAAAAATTCTGGTTTAATATGGATTACCGTTTCGTTTAGATTTCCGGTTTGTTCGTTAGTAAAACCACAATGGGGTAAATTAGAACCTATCAAGATCAAACTTCCGTTGGTGTAATAAGAAACATGGCTTCCTATCTGTCTTTTTCCCGCACCACCATTGATGTAAACCAATTCAATTTCGGGATGGTAATGCCATAAGTGAGACTTAACGTTCGTCTTTTCAGCATGTTTCGTGTAAGTAAAAGAACTTCCGTATGAGGGAGAAATCACTTCTAGGGCCGGGGCGATTGTCTTCATGATAAAGTCTTTAAAAAATAATAGCAAATTTAACAAAAACACCTACAATAATTCATATTTTAACCTATAACGGTTTCGTAACTGCGAATATTGCATGAAAATCAGCAAATCGAAAAGCTTGAAATTAGTGGCATTTCCTTATTTTTTTAACAACCCATATTTTTATCCCTGAATTTTTTAATATATCGTATTTAATTCCATCTTTTTATACACATACCTCACGATTGTAAGAATTTTAGATGTTTTAAAAAAGTGTTAACAATTAGAAATATTTGAAAAATAATAGCTGAATTAACAAAAACACCTAAAATAATTCAAATTTTAACCTATAACGGTTTCGTAAATGAGAATATAGCATATAAATTGGAAAATAGAGTTGTGCAATAAAAGCAACTACTAAACTAATTTTACATCACAGAAACGAACTAATAATTTAAAAGAAAGACAGTAATGAAAAAGATTATAAAATTAAGTTTAGTATGCGCAGTGCTTTTTTCAGGAATGAGTACTTACGCAATTGATGGAAATGAGGATTTTAACCTTCACGTATTGAAAAACGGAAGAGTAATTACTTTCGGTTTAAACCAGATACAAAAAGCAAATTTAGCTATATACGATAAAGATGGTACTTTGTTCTACTCTGAAAACGCTTCAGGAAAAGATGGAATTTTAAGAACTTTCAGCTTGCAGGATTTCCCTGATGGAACTTACTTCTTAGAAATTGAAGATAATTCTAAAAAAGTGAGATATGAAATTAAAGTAAATGATAATGTGACAACTTTATCATCTAAAGCAATTTCTTCAGTTTACAAGTCATCAGATAAAAATACAAGCGTAGCAGTACGCTAAAAGAGTTTATACTTTTTAGTATAAAAATGAGGTTAGATAGTTAGTAAAGTAAAAAACGTGATTGTTTTGAAACAGGTCTTTGTGGTTATTGACCTGTTTTTTTTATGCCTTTTTTTTCCGAATTAACCACAAAGTTCGCAAAGCATAATTATTAAAGCTTTGCGAACTTTTGCGTAAACCTGGTGGCCTTTGCGGTTAAATCTCAAAATACTATTTTGTAAGAAACAGAATTAATTTTACCTTATCTTAACCTAAACAAAACGTTATAAAATAATAACCATATTAACAAAAACGATAAATATAATTCAAATTTTAACCTATAACGGTTTCGTAAATGAGAATACAGCATCGAAATTGGAAAATGCAGTTGTGCTAAAATCTGTAATCCTGAAGTAATTTAGCATCAGAGAATTAGAACTATTAATTTAAAAAAACTAATGCTATGAAAAATTTAAAATTAAGTTTAGTATGTGCAGTGTTACTTTCAGGAATGAGTACTTATGCAATTGATGGAAATGCAGATTTTAACCTTCATGTGTTAAAAAATGGAAAATTAATAACGTTTGGTCTTAACCAGGTTCAAAAAGCGAACTTAGCTATATATGATCAGGACGGAAATCAGTTCTATTCTGAAACTGCTTCCGGTAAAGACGGAATCCTAAGAACTTTTAGTCTACAGGATTTTCCTGACGGAACTTATTTCTTAGAAGTTGAAGACAATGCAAAAAAAGTAAGATACGAAATTGTGGTAAACAATACGATCGCTACTTTATCTTCAAAAGCAGTTTCTGCGGTTTATAAATCATCAGATAAAAATACTAGTGTAGCAATACGCTAAAAAAGTTTATACTCTACATACAGTATAAAAATGAGGTTAGATAGTTAGTAAAGTAAAAAACGTAATAGTTTTGAAACAGGTCTTTGTGGTTATTGACCTGTTTTTTTATGCCTTTAATTTACCGTAAGACGCAAAGGTTACGCAAAGTTCGCAAAGTTATTAATTAAGCTTTGCAAACTTTGCGTTTTTTCATATCGCTCTTTGCGGTTAGATTCGGATATTTATTTGTAAGAAATTGGTAAAAACCATATTACTTAATTTTAAACAAAACATTAAAAAATAATAACCATATTAACAAAAACAATAAATATAATTTAAATTTTAACCTATAACGGTTTCGTAAATGAGAATACAGCATCGAAATTGGAAAATGGAGTTGTGAGAAAAATAGAATAACATAAGTAATTTAGCATCAGAGAATTACAACTAATTAATTAAAAAACTAATGCTATGAAAAATTTAAAATTAAGTTTAGTATGTGCGGTACTTTTTGCAGGAACAAGTACTTATGCAATCGACGGGAATGAGGATTTTAATCTTCATGTATTAAAAGGAAACGGTAAGCTAATTACTTTTGCACTTAACAAAGTACAAAAAGCAAACTTAGCCATTTACGACACAGACGGAACTCTTATTTACTCTGAAAGTGCTTCTGGTAAAGATGGAATTTTGAGAACTTTTAGTTTAGAAGAATTTCCAGAGGGAAAATACTTTTTAGAAGTTGAAGACAGTGTAAAAAGAGTAAGACACGAAATTATTATTAATAACGGAACTTCGGTTTTATCATCAAAAGCCGTTTCATCTGTTTACAAAGCAGGTTTTGCTAAAAATTCTAGCGTAGCAGCCCGCTAAAAAAGTTATACTTATATAAGTATTGTGACGTTAATTTGAAGAAATTGTTTAAAGACAGCTCATTGTGGATATTGGGCTGTTTTTTTATGCTCAAATTTTAGTAAAAAAACCAGTCGTTATTTTTTTTGAAAAACTATTCTTAATAAATGTACAGAGCTTCTGTAGAAGGCATTAAAAAAAATTTAAACCAAAACATCCAACAGCCCAATAAATACGTACATAGTTCAAATAAAGTACAGAAAGAGTTTCAATTCAGCAACTTAAGTCTTTAAAAAATAGATTTTTTTGCACAAAATTCAATTTGTATTTGTTAGTTTTACACATCCACGATTAATAATTAATTTAAAAAAACATGACAAAATTTACCAAAATGGGCCTGGTTGTTGCCGTATTTTTAACAACTATCTTTACTTATGCAATTGACGGAAAAGGGGATTATATCTTGTATATAAAAACCGGAAATGGAAAAGTAGTAAGCTTTACTTTAAATACCGTTGAAAAAGCAAATTTTTCAATTTTAGACGAAAACAATACTTTGTTATACGCAGGAGTTCCATCTTCTGATGAAGACAATTTAGAGGTTTCAAAAACTTTAAGTTTAGAGGCTTATCCAGCCGGAACTTACTATTTACAATTGAACGAAAATGGTAAAGTAGTGAAACACAAAATTACAGTTTCAACTAAAAAGGTAAAAACAGTTGCGTTGGATGAATCAGTAAACGAAAGTCCTGCATTTCGTCGTTAATCGTTGTTTGCCTCAAACGTAAAGCATCCGCCGCGGCGGATGCTTTTTTTATTTGCTAAATCCAAATATTTCATCTTTTGTTTTTATTTACAAATACACGGAGTATTTATCAGCGCTTTTTGGGTGTCCTGGCTGAATTCAGTAATTTCATATTTTTTATTATCCTGTTCTAAAAATAAATTTGAGATTGATTCATTCTCAATTTCTACTTGAATTTTTGCGGGTAGATTTTTATCTATTTTTTCTTTAAATAGAACTAAAATTGAATTTCTTTCGAAATTTAACGGCAATTCTTCCTTCCTGTTATTGAAATATTCCTTCAAGCCTCCATTATTCATAAAAACAATATTACTGTTAAAGATCTGTCCTTTTTTATTTTTCCACACTATTTTAATAAGATATGGGATTGATTTTTTCTCTATATTATGTATTGAATTACTAATTATTTTTTTCTCCCCATTGCACATTTTTATATTAATACTAGAAATTTTAGAGCCTTCTGGTACAATGACTTCTGGGACCCAAATATATTTCTCTCTGTATACATCGTAAATTATTGATGAAGGATAACCGTATGTCTTAATTTTTTCTTTAATATCTGGTGAAATAAATTTTGAATCAGCTAATTTTTTATCCATGAAATCTGTTTCAAACATAAATTTTGAACTATCGGATACATCATTTGATTCTAAAACAATTTGTGTTGCCTGATATCTTCCTATTTCTATTTGTATTCCATTTTCTCCTAATAACCATACTATAACAAGACCCTTTGGAGCAAGACCAATTTGTATTTGGTTATAATTAATCTTTTTATTTCCGTAATTATAACCATTCTCAAAATACTCTTTTATTTTATTCTTAGGCAATATCCATTTACCTTTATAGAACTTTCTTTCTACCAGAGAAAGCCATGTTATCTCGAAAGTATCCGGAAGATTAAACGCGTGCTTTTTTGCAACTTCAATTCCCATTCCCCAACTTGAACTTATACAAGATGGACCAAAAAAAGATTTACCCATAAAACCTCTTTGTATTACTACAGGATATTCTTTGGGTGCAGAAATACTTGTTGACCAATCATATCTTTTTTCAACACATGAACTTACTATTGCAAAAAGCAATAAAATGCTTATTTTTTTCATTATTTATTTTTCTTTTCCGTGAATTATAATTTTTCTGCCACCTGTCAATTTTAAATCACATTTTGTAGCTTCATAATTCAATTTATTGGCACTTTTTTCAAGTTTACCTCCAATGTATAATTGATAAATATCTGTTACTTTTATTTGAATATTCTTAGCTTGTTTTGTAATTGCCATATTTAAATTAAAAAAGATTTGATTTTCCACACTATTAATATCAACCTGTTTACTTTATCCATTGTGTACTTTCCTTTTGTTGCCTTATTAATAAAAATTACTCATACGATTCTTTAAATACCTGATCACTTGAATAAACTCTTTTATTGACGGTTTCTAAAGTTTCATTATTTAATAATACCTGAAAATCGCTATTATCGTCGTTTATTTTTATTTGGATTTCATTGTTTCCTGTACCCTCGTTTTTAAACTGTTCGTTGGTTTTTTGCCAATCAAAAAAAGCTCTGCCCTTGTATTTTTCTCCTTTTCCAGTCTCCCAAAAAAAAGTAATAGCTCTAGGGATAGCCCTTTCTCTTTTAGCAGGGTTTAATGATATAGGTCGATTTGCAATTTCAGATTCTGCATTAAAGTATCCAGTTATTACCTCAAAAAGTCTGAAATTTGGCTTTGTAGAAGTTATGGCAGGACGCCAAAAATACTTTGTACAGTAATCGTCCCATTTTGTAGAACTTGCATCTGGAATAAAATAATTTTCACGCACTTCTTTTCGGTTCATTGACCAGGATGCAAATAACTTTTTTTCTAGAGCTGCATCATCTTTTACTACCTCTGCCTGGTAACGTCCCAGTTCTTTTTGAGTAGCACCATATCTTAACCAAACCACAACCATCCCTTTTGGGGCAAAGCCAAAAACAAGGTCTCTAAATTCTGTATAAGCTCTTTGATGGGATTTCCTTTCATATACATATTCCTTTACATCTTCGTTATATTCTAAATCTTCATAATTCGAATAAAATCTTTTCGTTAAATTCTGCATGGTTTCTACTGGGAAATCTACATTTAAGCGGTAAAAGGTATCTTCATACCCTGCATAATAGGTAATATCAGCCCCTATAGGAGTACCGTACTGTTCTGTCCAGTGCGCATGCGAAGCACCCCATTCGCCCGAAGAACTTCCATATGGAAAAGAAGCCTCTCTCCCTTCGAGTGTTTTTATCTTATCATAAACAGGTTCTATTAAATATTTACTTTCGGGGTGGCACATCTCTACATGAAATTGTGGTAATTCTTTTTTCATTTGGCAACTAATTAATTGGGTAAAAACAACAGCTAATAAACTACAATGTGATATTATTATTTTTATTTTATCCATGATGTATTTCTCTTTTGCGTTTTTAATAATCAGCTCAAAAATTGTCAATTAAAATGTATAAGACCCCTTATATCCTACCGATCCTTTATAAATACGAACACTATCAACTTCTACACGTTCATGGTTTAAAAACAGTTCGAGTTTTTGATTGTCTTTACTTATTTTAATTTCGAACTCCTGTTTGTCATCTGTTTTAAAATTTTTGAATACCTCGAATATCACTTTCTCATTGAGAAAAATATTTCCTCGAAAGCGTTCGTATGCGCTGGTTTCCCAATCAAGCTCCAGTATTTGTGGCAAAGCACGATTATCATAACTGGTAGCAGGTAGCGGCGGCATAAAAATAATATCCTGTTCGCCATTGTAATTGGTAAAACAATATTGAAACAAACGTAAAGCCGGGTTTTCGTTCTCCATTTTTACCCTAAAGGTGTAGCGCTTGCGGTACATATCCCATTTTTTGCAAGAGGCATTGGGCATAAAATCCCTTTCTTTTACTTCTTCACGGTTCATTGACCAACCTCTAAAAAGTCTTTGTTCGAGTTCTTTATCGTCAGGAATTACCTGTGCCTGATATCGTCCGAGCTCGATTCTCATAACTCCATATTCTTTCCAGACTACGACCATACCCTGTGGGGCAAAACCAAATATTAGGCCTGAAAATTTTTCCTTGACATAATCATTGTAGCGACGAGTTGTATCTACGGCTTTTTTCATTTGCTCAACCGGAAAATCAACTTTAAGGTGGTAAAATTTATCTTCGTAACCGGCATAATAAATCACATCGGCTCCTATAGGCGTACCATGCTGCGAGGTCCATGCCGAACCGGTATATCCCCAATGTCCGGAAGACCCGCCAAAAGGCAAACTCGCAGAGATTCCCTCGAGCGTTAAGATATCGCCTCTTACAAATTCTACACAATATACATTTTCATTTTCTTTTACTGATAGCAGTGGCTGGCAGGTATAACTATCCCATTCGTATGTATTTCTCATTTGGCAGCTGGCGTTTAAGTTGATTATTAAAATTAAAATCAAAAATTTGTTTACTTTATCCATTGTGTATTTCTCTTTTGCGTTTTTCGACAGGTAGAATTTCTGTAAATCGGGGCTCTAGTCCAAATTGATCTGCTTTTACCGACCAGTGCAAGTATTTATTGCGTAATTTTTTTAAATCTTCGGTATCTATATAATCGAGATAACTTATTTGTTTCGATTCTGTAATATATTGATCAACCGTTTTTTCTCCTTTTATAGCCTTATTTCGGTGTGCCATAACTGCCTTGCTATAGTTCGTTAACTGAGTAAATACATCAGCTATAAAAGGATCTGAAATATTGGTTTTTTTCTTTTCTTTTCCTGAGTCGTAAAGTACCCCAAATTGTTCCTGTTTCGAAACCATAATCATTTTATTGAGGGCAATTTTATCGTAGGTATTTTCTAATTTCCTAGTGCCCACCAAATAGGTTTTCTTTTTATCGTATTTATATTCCGGTAACAACTCATGGCTTTGATACCATCCTTCGTTTACTAATAGTTCTTTGAAAATGTCAGTATTTTTAGTATACGGCACAAAATTATTATTTTGATCACGGATTTCCATATAGGTTTCTGCATATACAACAGAACGTTCTACATCAAGCGCCAAATAAGAACCTCCAATATCTGAATGTACACCTGGAAATGTTAACTCTAACCCTTTAAAACCGGCACTATCAATATTGGTTAAATCAAAATTTTCGCGATATTCATCGGCTGCTGAAATCTGAAAAATCATTTTGGCTTTCCTTACAGCCTTAAGACCTAAATCTTTAACATCATTATTATGACTAAAACCATGGGAAGAAACAGTATCATACAAGCCTACAAAGTTGAAAATGAATTCCTTAATCTCAAAAACCCCTTGTTCCGCAAGATATCTCCCAAAAAGACCAAATTTCACTCCAAAACTTTCGGGATAAGGAGGTTTAGTTTTGTCTTCAATATTTATTGGATATTGCAAAGGCATCATAGCTCCCGGTAGTAAAAATTGCCCCTTATCCGAAACCTTTACAGTATAAGGAGCACTATCGGTAATACTTAAAAAATGTCTTGCCGAAGCTGCCCCTCGACTAAAACCAAAAACATTGATCGTTAGTGAGTCAATAGGTTTTCCTTTAGCTGCTTTCTTAACTTCTATAGCGCCTTTTTCACATGCTTTTCTTACCTTGTCTTTTATCCCTGTACTCCAGAAACCCGCACTCTGTGCAATACCCACAGGCAGCATGTCATCTGATTTCTCATCAGTAGTCCCAACTCCTTCAACATAAACTCTTAACTGTTTATCGACGTCAATTAAATCATAAGCTTTTGCAATATTTGTATAATCATTTTCGTAGCTATCATCTTTTTTGTTCGATTTTCTCTGATAGATGCTTGTGTCCTTTTCTCTTTGTTCAGTATTATTTCTATTATTTGTCGTACCATCAAAAAAGAGGTTTAATGTCAAATCTAATATATTGTTCATAATATCAGCAGGATGTGGCGCTTCATAATCATGATATACAATTCCGTTTTCCTCACCAGACCAATTATTATGAGTTGCTGCGCTTAGATTTACATTACCATTAGTTGCGTGCAATTCAATATTTCCTGTGGCGGTCTTTGTTAGAGTTCCGCCAATAATTCTTGTAATACTCATATCTAGTAATTTCTTGAACTTTCACCACTATGGCTGTTTACATCTTTTGAACCTTTTAGGTTTATACTTTTTTCGGTGCTGTTTAAAAATACTTCCTGAGCCATTTCTTTAATACCTTTACTCTCTGTTTCTTTATTTCCTTTTATCCATTCGAGCATATTGCCCACAACAGTTAAAACAAAATTTATACCTATCGAAAGAGTTTTCGAACCCGTAATCGTTTCCGTATAATCACCGCCAACTGTATCGGTTTTATTAAGACCAATCGCTGTTGTCATGTTTTGTCCGGCATTTATATTGATGTTTTCGCCAGCATTTAAGGTGATGTTTTTAGGTGCATCCAGATGGATACTTCCCTTCCCATCCATAAAAAATTTATTCCCACTTGGGTCTTCTATTAAAAGGCTTCCATCAGCATCGTTGTAGACTATTAGGATTCCCGAGCGTGTTCGCATCACTTTATAATCATTATTTGGTGTGCTGTAACCGCTTTTTTCATTTCTGTTGGTTAGTGTTCCCGTTACAATGGGCATTTCGGCATTGCCACCCTGAAATTCAACGTAAACGGTTTCGCCAATTTCAGGAATCCAGTGAAAACCTTTGCCGGCACCGCCATGGATCTGAACCATCGGAACAAATGGTGTTGTTTCTCCCTTGGCTTCCTGCCACGGCATTTGTATTTGAATTCCGCTAAGTCCGTCGGGATCTTCGGTTGCTATAACTTTGGCAGTCTGACTCTGGCATTGCGGCACCAAATCAGGATTGGTTTGGGGTGAAAATACCGAACCACTGAAATTTACCGCCGTAAAATGGTTCACATAATCACCTCCGTCATCACACGTATGTGTAATTTGAGTAACCCTGTAAGTACTGTCAAGCTGGGTGTCAGTACCTGTTATCATTACATTGTTGCCCAGAGTAATGCCTGGCACCTCACTCATCCCTTTTATCTTCATTAATTCACTCATTTTAGAGCGCATTTTGTTTTTGGCATATTGTTCAGCAGTATTTCTTCCCGATGCTCCTACCGAATTCTGATTGAGTTGAATAACTGTCTCCTTGCTAAAAACCTTATTGGATTTGTTGACAAAATTTTGATGAAAACCATCAATTTCTTTTCGATAATTTAAGGTATTGTCTGAAACAGAAACTCCGCTTCGATTGTCATTTTCTATTATTTTAAAAAGTAGCGGCTTTAATTTTATATCATAAACAAAGTCATGAAAGTTAACACCATAAACCAATGTAACCTCTGGTCCATGACCACCCGGACTGCCAAAAATAATTGTACGTCCTGTATAGTAAAACCATTGCCCGTAACGTTTTGCCAAACGATTCAGGAAATCAAAATCGCTTTCATTGTATTGCACCGTATAAGCCAGAATGTCTTTATAAAAAGGTAAAACCTGCATATCCAGATCATAACCTGACTTTATTTTATTAATAATATCCCCCAAAGACATTTTGGTAAAAGAGTTCGTTTCCGGACCGTTTTCCAACATAATCGAAGAACTGTAACCGCTTATAATCATCGTTTCTTCCATATCTTTTATACGGGATTTTTGAATTCTTACTTGGGTTACAATGCCATAAAACTGCAGAATATAATCGTTTGGGTTTGTAATAATCATCAGATCATCAAGATTCGGAATTGGTTTTATTTCAATGCTTACTTTTTCTCCACTAAGATTTTGAGAAGTTGGCATCACACTTTTAAATTCATCTACCAATAGATCAGTCCGTATTTCGAGCGAAAATGTATGATGATTGTGAATTTTCTGGTTGACTTTTAGTTTAGTGAAATTTCTAATTATTGTTTCACCAATTTTTATGGTTGTATCTGTTTGTAATGCCATTACTTATTGTTTGGTTTGTACAGTTTGTGTTTTTGGGATTCACGCCTTCACTTCGAAAATTTTTATGAAAAGAAATGCAGTAGGCTTTTTTAAAAGTTACATTTTTCATAGTGCTCATGGCGTCGCGGCGATAAAAAATAACTTTTCCGTCTTTGATACTGGTTTGCGAAACCATCCAGTCTGAAAACAAATCGGTTTGGGTACTTTCGACCACTAGCCTTATTTGTCCACCTTTGGTTTTATTGGCCGGTTTTCCATTGTTGTCTACATTTTGGGTGAAAGTCACATCAAATTCCAAAACATTAAAAACTTCATTGTCTAATTCTAATTTTGCTAAAAAACTCATATGTATTTTTTTATTTTATCTGAATAATCACTATTTTAATGATTCCGTAAAAATGGGTTATTGATTTCTTTTTAACGATTGATCTGATATCGGCTAAAAAGCAATTTTGAGTAAGATTGTCAGTAAAATTAGAACCGAAGCCCATAAATAGCCGGCCTAAATAAGTTTAAAAAATAATAGAATAAGACATTTGGCAATAACAAATACGCACAAAAAAACCTCTCGTTTCCGAGAGGTTTTAAGCTATTAATTATTTCCATTTAATTAATCACAATTTATATGGGCGGGGGATGCTTTTAAATTTTACTTAAATGTTATTTTAGGTGGCAAATTATCAAAATCCCATTCTAATTCTAGGTACTTTGAAGCATGTTGTTTCATATCATCAAAACCATCAAGCAAAATTGCAGACCCTCCATTTTTGACTGCTTCTTTTACCGTTTTAAAAATAAGTTCTGCTCCTTCTGGTCCTACTCCAGCCATATCAAATACGATATCTTTTGTTTTTGATAACGCTGCATAAATACACAAAAGTCTCCGTGATGTATTATTATTCATCTTATTCAGCGCATTTATTTTTGTTTTATTGGTAATCCATTTTTCTTCAAATATTTTTTTTGAAAACGGATCACTAAGGTTTGCATTTTTCCTCAAATACTCCCCAACCGTTGTTGGATAAAAAATCCTTCTAAAGCTTGATTCTTTAAAATGTTCAACAAACGTCATCTTTTTATGCAGGGTTACATTCTTCTTTTTGGTAATGCCACAAAAAATATCCTTTAGAAACATTTCAGTATCGTAGTAATAACCTCCATTATGCAAATACAAAACAACTACTTCACCTTCGTATAAATCAAAAGGCGGTACGTAAAAATTATCTGTCTTAATTCCTTTATTTTCTAATACCATTTTCATTATAACTTCAGCATTTGTTTTTTAATATGCACTATAGATACTTCTAAACAAAAAAACACCCGCCGCGGCTGATGCTTTGTATAAATAAACTTTTTAAAGAATATTATTTCCTTTTTAATAATTTTTCTAAATATTCGATTTTATCTTTTTCCGCCTGAAGCAAACGTTCGTAAAGGTTTTTATTTTCTTCTACCGTTTCCATTAATTTATCTAATGGATTAAAAGTGCAATTATTAAGTCCAAAATAATTATTAGGACTGTCATTAAAAGTATTGAAATAATTAATCACTCCTTCTTCCGAAAAATTCTTAATTGCTTCCACCGTTACACCAAGTGCTTTTGCAACTTCAATCAATTTTTCTTCATCAATCGTTTCGCTATTTTCTATAGCCGAAATTGCTTGCTGGTTGGTTCCTAAGCCTGTGCCAAAGCTTCCTGTTTCATATCTCGAAGTTCACGAATACGGCTTATTTTTCGCCCTATATGATTTGGTTTTGTTAGTGTGCTCATAATTCAAAGATAATAATTAAGTGTAATAACCGACAAAATGTAAAAAACATATTTCCTTCTGTACAATACGGCAAAAAATGATTTGGTACCGTACAATCTATTGCTTCCTTCGCCGAGTTAAACAAAAGTACGATTTTTCTTTCTATAATAAATTTTGAAAGTGAAATTGTAAATCATTAATTGATACAATTTAAAAAACATACACGCCATGGAAAATGAAATTAAAAAACTGGAAAATCTTAAAATATTAACTGCCCGATATTGCAATACGCTAACGCCATCTCCTGACAAAAAAGGAACTTACACAGCTAAAATTAACATGCTAAATTATTATGAACTTGCAGCAACAATTACAGAAATCCTAAAGTTATGTATTATAGCATTAGATTATGATGCACATAAACCGGAAACTACAAAATATTCACCTATTAATGTGGGGCTAATTTTAGAAATGGTATTAGAACTGTTTCCTACGGATGAATTTGAATTGATTACTGAGATTAATGAGATGCTTGGTGGCGATTTTGAGTGAATGGAAAATTCTACTCTTAATTAAGTATTCGTAGTTGCTGTCGCGAGCGTCTCGCTCGTGCACGCATTGGGTTCACGAGCGAGACGCTCGCGACAGCAGGGGATTTTGAATGATTAGAAATTCTCTTTCAATTAAATATTGTATTGCTAGCGCGAGCATCAAAACAAAAACTGATCATCCCAAATCTTATCATATTGAATTTTATCTAATGCTTTATAATTATTTTTTTTGTATTCTTTTATAAGATTTTCCATTCTTAATAATTTTTCTTTATCAATTTTATTAATATATAGTTTTGATGTCCGAACCACTTCTAAAAATGAAAGAAGATTTTCCCAGCCTTCTTGTTCTAATTTTTCAAATAAATTTAAGTCTTGAGGATCTTTAAGCAATAAGTCTAAAGTTTTAGGATTTGAAAATATTTGAGGTATTAAAAAACTAGGTTGATAACCCATAAGTTCTACTGTACTTTCATCTAGACGTTCAGTTAATGATAAAAAGAAAGGAGATTTAAAATACTCTGAAAATCTTAATTCAATATTTTCTCTTACAATTTTATTTGCTTCTTTAGATCGTACAATTCTTTTATCCGCAGCAATAAGTTCGACATGTAAGTTATATAAAGCGAAAATGATATTTGGTACTTGATTCAGAGCAATTGCATTTTTTAGTTTATTAATCAGCAGTAATTTTAAATCATCCGAAGTCAGTTCATTATTTAAGTAGTAATTTATCCCATCGATATATTCGGATATACTTTCTTTTCGTTTTAAATTAATATTAATAGAGCTAAATAAATTATCTAAATAGCCTAAAGAAGAATCATTTATAATAAGTTGTAAATCATCTAAGAAAGTTTTCTTAATTCCATTATAAAAGGAATTATAACCTTTTCCAAGTATTTCTATTACTTTCTCATTATCAGCAACATTACTATGAAATATTATAAAATTTAAAGTTTTTAAAATATCTTTAAACTGCTCAATAGTACTAAAACCATTATTGAAAATAAATTGCTTTAATTCATTTGTAACTTGTAATTGATATTTTTCTGTGGACTTTGACAATTTCTTAGCAATTTCAAACAATTCACTTTTTCCAAATGCACTTTGCAATTGAGTAATGGAAATTTGACCTCCTACAATGTTATTTTTAATATAAATGTCTGTATAATATATTTTAGATATAGAATTTTGTTTCTTTTTATAAAATTGGGCTGTCTTTTTTCCAAATAATATACAAAGAGCGGCGTTTATTATTTCTCTATCTTCTAATGGATATTTGCTAAGTATGTTACTAACTTTTTCTTTAACATCTTGATCATAAATGTAGACATTATTAGCACCTGATCCTCCAAATTGTTGAACTGTAATATCTTCATCACTAATAAATCCTTTACTGAAAATTGATTTAATTGATACAAAAATTTCATTTTGCAATTCTCTGTATTTATATGTTAACAATTTTAACAAAACATATTCTTCAGTTATAACGTCATCTTCATTATCAAGAAATGCTGCATTGAATTTAAACTCATTAATAAAGCGTTTTACATCTCGATATGTTTTTAAAAAATCTTGATATTTTAATACATAATTGGTACAACTAAATTTACTTTCAATTAAAAAACCTTCTAAATTCGCATCAGATATAGTTTGGCTTTTATTGAAAATATTCTTAAATGCATTATTAAAACCAACAAAGTCCGTTTCTTCTATTTTCACGGGAAAAGCTAAATCAACCTGCTTAAATAATTCATCAACAATTAGTTGCTCATCAAACGGGAGTAAATTTATTTCCACATTAAAAATCTTATCTAAATAATTATCCTTTGGCATTTCGATAGTTTCAACAATGTATTTTCTATCGTATCCAGCAATAAATATCACATTATTAAAATCTGACAATGTTCTTATAAGTTTTAGGGTATTTAATATTTCTGGCTTTTCTAGTCGATCTAAATCATCTAATAAAATAACTATTTGTCTATCAATTTTTTTAATATTTTCATTTATATCATCATAAAATTTTTCTAAAGTAGTATTTCCCGATAAAGCTTCCTTACCAACATTGATAATTTTTTTTAAATCTGAGCTAGATAAACTTAAAATTGACTCTACATATTTATTGATATCTTCTGAAATTTCTCCAGAAAATGGTTTTAAATTATCTTTTAATTCTTCAAAGAAATTCTCGATAATAGCAACTGAACCTTTATTTTTCCAAATTCGATTCCAAAAAATTATTCCATCTTTATTTCTATTTTTATATTCATCTTTAAACCTATGCAGAAAACTACTTTTACCGTATCCCCAAACTGCATTTACACCAATACTAAATGCAATTCCTGGTTTAAAATCGGAAACCACTTCTAATAATTTCCTTAAAATTTTCTCATTGTCAATTTCCTTGTCACTAAAGAGATTATCTTCTAAAAAGAAGGATTTCTCTCTTTGGCGCTTTTTTATCTCAATGTATTTTATGTTTAGAAAAAATAAGTTTCTAAAATGCAATCCAGTAATTACAATGATAATATCTGAATATTTAATAGAACCATCTAAAGGAATAAAAAAAATATAATCAATAAATACAAATCTCAAAAGAATGTATACTATAAATATATATAATATTAAAAAGGTAATTTTTGTATTAGGAATAAAATTCTTGGTAAATAGAAAAATATAAGATCCTATCAATAATAAAACAATTAAAAGATAACCTATTTGAAATGGGTCTGCTTTATAATTTATATTTTCCCCTATTTTCAAAAGTAATTGACAAACTTGTTTCACAAAAATTAGGGTTAATGAAAAAGAAATTATTAAAACCCTAAAAAAATGTATGTTCTTATTTATAAATTTCATATTTATAATATTTATTCTCTGCTAATATATAGAAACATTTTCCTATAAAATTGAGAAAAACCGTAAACTGCTAAAGTTTATGACAATCTAAAAACAAAAAACCTCCCGTTTCTGAGAGGTTTCCTAAACTATAAATAATAAAAAATTACATATTCCTTCTATACTGCCCGCCAACTTCAAACAATGCCGAAGTAATCTGTCCCAACGAACAAACCTTTGTAGCTTCCATTAAATGGTCGAATAAGTTTTCGTTTTTAATGGCGGCTTCTTGTAGTTTATTTAAATGCTCGTTTACTTTTGCTTCGTGAAATTGGTGTAAATTATCCAGCATTGTAATTTGATATTGTTTTTCTTCTTCGGTGGCGCGAATTACTTCTGCCGGAATAACCGTTGGAGAACCTTTTGAACTCAAAAACGTGTTTACGCCCACAATTGGGAAATCACCGTTGTGTTTTAAGGTTTCATAGTACAAACTTTCTTCCTGAATTTTAGATCTTTGGTACATCGTTTCCATTGCACCAAGAACTCCGCCACGTTCTGTGATTCGGTCGAATTCCTGCAAAACGGCTGCTTCTACTAAATCTGTTAATTCTTCGATGATAAACGATCCCTGAATTGGGTTTTCGTTTTTCGCCAAACCTAATTCTTTATTGATAATCAACTGAATTGCCATTGCACGACGTACAGATTCTTCTGTTGGCGTTGTAATTGCTTCATCATAAGCATTGGTGTGCAATGAATTACAGTTGTCGTAAATCGCATACAAAGCCTGCAAAGTAGTTCTAATATCATTAAAATCAATTTCCTGTGCGTGCAAAGAACGTCCGGAAGTCTGAATATGATATTTTAGCATTTGCGCTCTTTCGTTGGCTCCGTATTTGTTTTTCATGGCTTTCGCCCAAATTTTACGTGCCACACGACCAATTACAGAATATTCAGGATCAACTCCGTTGGAGAAGAAGAATGATAAGTTTGGCCCAAAATCGTTGATGCTCATTCCGCGGCTTAAGTAATATTCCACGTAAGTGAAACCATTCGATAGTGTGAATGCCAACTGCGTAATTGGGTTCGCTCCTGCCTCTGCAATATGATATCCTGAAATTGAAACCGAATAAAAATTACGAACATTTTTGGTGATAAAATATTCCTGAACGTCGCCCATTAATCTTAGAGCAAATTCTGTAGAAAAAATACAGGTATTTTGCGCCTGATCTTCTTTTAAAATATCAGCCTGAACGGTTCCACGAACTTGTGATAATGTTCTGGCTTTTATCTCATTATAAACTTCCTGAGGCAAAACCTGATCTCCGGTAACACCCAAAAGCATTAATCCTAAACCATTGTTTCCTTCCGGTAAATCGCCTTGGTATTTTGGGCGTTCTAATCCGCTTTCTTTATATATTTTGTTGATTTTTGCTTCAACTTCTTTTTCTAAATCGTTCTCCTTAATATAATACTCACATTGCTGATCGATTGCCGCGTTCATAAAAAAGCCCAACAACATTGGCGCTGGCCCGTTTATGGTCATACTTACCGATGTTAACGCATGAACCAAATCAAAACCTGAATATAGTTTTTTAGCATCATCCAGACAACAAATCGAAACTCCGGCATTTCCAATTTTTCCGTAAATATCAGGACGAATATCCGGATCATTTCCGTATAAAGTTACACTATCAAAAGCGGTCGAAAGTCGTTTTGCCGGCAATCCTGCGCTTACATAATGAAAACGTTTGTTGGTTCTTTCCGGTCCGCCTTCTCCGGCAAACATTCTTGACGGATCTTCGCCTTCACGCTTAAACGGATATAATCCTGACGCAAACGGAAATTCTCCCGGAACATTTTCCTGTAAATTCCAACGTAAAATATCACCCCAGGCTTCGTATTTAGGCAACGCAATTTTCGGAATCTGAAGGTGCGATAAGCTTTCGGTATGTGTCGCGATTTTGATTTCTTTATCACGCACTTTAAATGAGTAAACCGGATTTTTGTATTTGTTTACTTTCTCGTCCCAATTCAGGATAATTTCCCAATTGTACGGATCTAAGTCCATTTTTACTTTATCAAACTGATTTAGTAAAAGATTCAGGAAAATTCTATTTTCGTCGTGTTCCTGAATTCCAGCCGGTAAAACAGTTGAATCGTCGATTCCGGCTTTATTGATTTGCGGAATTTTCCCAGAAACCGATTCTATCGTTTTAAAAATTCCGTATAGTTTCTGCGCTACTTTTTGTTGCGAAAGCGCACTTTCATCATAACTTCTGTTGTTTTCTGCAATTTCAGATAAATAACGCGTTCTGTGTGGCGGAATCACAAAGATTTTCTCGCTCATTTCACGCGTAATTTCAAAAGTCGAAACTAGATTTGAATCTGTTTTTTCGACAATTTTATCCATAATCGCTTTGTAAAGCGTGTTCATTCCCGGATCGTTAAACTGCGAAGCAATTGTTCCGAAAACCGGCATTTCGTCCGGATTTTTATCCCATAAATTATGGTTTCTTTGATATTGTTTCTTAACGTCACGAATCGCATCAAGAGCACCTCTTTTATCAAATTTATTCAAAGCCACTAAATCAGCAAAATCAAGCATGTCGATTTTTTCTAATTGTGTTGCGGCACCAAATTCTGGTGTCATTACATATAAGGATACATCGGAATGGTCCATAATCTCGGTATCCGACTGCCCAATTCCTGAAGTTTCCAAAATAATCAAATCGTATTTTGCGGCTTTTAAAACCTGAATTGCTTCGGCTACATATTTAGACAAGGCCAAATTCGACTGACGTGTTGCCAGCGAACGCATATAAACACGTGGGTTATTAATGGCATTCATACGAATTCTGTCTCCTAAAAGTGCGCCTCCAGTTTTTCTTTTCGAAGGATCAACAGAAACTAACCCGATTGTTTTTTCCGGAAAATCAATTAAAAAACGACGAACCAATTCATCCACTAAAGAAGATTTTCCGGCTCCACCTGTTCCTGTAATTCCCAAAACAGGAATTTTAGAATCGGTATTATTGGTATGAATCTGATCAAAAACTGGTTTTGCAATTTCCGGGAAATTCTCTGCTGCCGAAATTAATCGTGCAATTGCCGTTGGTATTTTATTTTCAATATGATCGATTTCTCCGTTTAGTTTATCTCCAATAGGATAATCAGAACGTTGAACCAAATCATTGATCATTCCTTGTAATCCCAAAGAACGGCCATCATCCGGAGAATAAATTCTGGTAATTCCATATTCATGCAGTTCAGAAATTTCGCTTGGAAGGATTACTCCGCCCCCACCGCCAAAAATCTTAATGTGTCCCGCTCCTTTTTCATGAAGCAAGTCATACATATATTTAAAGTATTCATTATGACCGCCTTGGTATGATGTCATCGCAATCGCATTGGCATCTTCCTGAATAGCGGTATTCACCACTTCTTCAACACTTCGGTCGTGGCCTAGATGTATTACTTCGACTCCGGTTGACTGAATAATACGTCGCATAATATTAATCGCCGCGTCATGTCCGTCAAAGAGTGAAGCTGCAGTAACAATTCTTACTTTATTTTTAGGAATATATGGTATTTGTTGTTCCATTTTATGAATATGATAATTTTAAGGGAGCAATTTACAAAATATTTTAATATTTGTTTATCCTTGAAGCTTTATGTTGATAAAAAATTCAAATTTATATTTTCATCTCTCTTTAATATTTTCCATTTCTCATTTTACATATCATATTTTACACTCAAAGGGTAACAATTTTTACAACTATCGTATTTATCTTATATAAGTCTTATAAAAATGTTAATAACATGGCAATCTTGAAATATTTAAATAAAATACAACAACCTGTTTACCAGCATACTGAAGTAATTTAGCATCGTAGAAAGCCCCCAAATTTTTACCTGAAACTTTTACACCAGTAGTAAACGTAAAAATTTAAACACAATGAAAACATTACATCCATTAACACTAATTATAGCTGCAAGTTTTTTCGCTTTATCGTTTAATAAACTTGACAAAAACGACATTCACTCTTATAAAAAAGCTTCAACTACTACAGCTGTTTATAACACTTCAGATTCTGATAATCTGGAGGAGGTTTCGAACCAATTTTTCAAAAGGTATTCGGATTTAAAAAAATATAAATCTGATGTAATGTCTTTATACAAAAACAGAACATTGGGAACTATTTGGTTTGATGAAGATGTTGTCAATGAATTTGGTTCTGTATTATATGAAAAAGCAAAAAAAACAAATGATCTGATTGTTCCTTATCAAAAAGAAATTGACGAGCTTTTTTCTTCATCAGAAACAAAGCTATCCAAAACAGATGCTGATATGCTTTTAAGTTCTTTATATATTATTTATACCAAAAAAACCAATTCAGATAAGAAAAAAATACATTATGATGAGTCGTTAAAAGATTTCCTGAACTATAGCACTATCGAACAAGCATTTGCTTCAACTACAACTGAAGATGCTAAAGTAGAATACGATCAATATTACAAATTACAGGACGTTCTTAAAAATTATAAAAAATTAGACCGTTCAAAAAAATGGAAACCTATTGTTCCTGAAGAAGTGCCTTATAAAGATTTACGTCCGGATGCTGTTTCCAGCACTATAGCACAAGTCAGAACTCGTTTATTTTTGTTAGGAGATTTAAAAAATGATTCTAAAAGTAATATTTACGATCGTGAATTGATGGATGCCGTAATGAAATATAAAGTTCGTAACGGGTTTAAACCTAACTATATTTTATCAGAAGATCATATTAAAGAAATGAATGTACCTATTTCTGATAAAATAGAAACGCTAAAACTTAACATGGAAAGATGTCGCGCTATTTCTGCTCAAATCGCCGGCAGTGATGAGTATGTTTTGGTGAATATTCCTTCGTTTGAATTAGTTTATGTTAAAAACGGAAAGGTAGAATTGATCTCGAATGTATTTGTTGGTGCGCCATTAACTAAAACAACCATTTTTAATAGTGAAATTGACAGAATCGTTTTCAGCCCCTATTGGACAGTTCCGCAAAGTATTGTGAACAATGAATTGAAAAGTAAAATAGCTGCAGATAAAAATTATTTAGCTGAAAAAAATATGGAAATAGTAAACGGTCAGGTAAGACAAAAACCAGGGCCGGAAAACTCTTTAGGTTTAGTAAAATTTATGTTTCCAAACCCAGATGACATTTATTTGCACGATACACCATCTAAAACTTTATTCGATTTTGAAAAAAGAACTTTCAGCCACGGTTGTATCAATGTACAAAAGGCAAAAGAATTAGCTGTTGCGATGCTTAAAGATTATCCTGAATGGACTCCAGAGAAAATTGATAAAGCCATGGCGGGTCAAAAAGAAAACAGTTTTAAATTAGCCAAAAAAGTGCCTATATATATTAGTTATTTTACTTCATTAGTAAATGAAAATGGTGAAGTTGGTTTCTTTCAGGATGTTTATGAAAAAGATGCCGAATCGAAAAGTATTTTGTCTCCTGTAGAAACTGTTGCCACTAAATAATTATTTATACGTCAAAACTTAGACGATTTAAATTTTAAATACAGAAAGCTTTTTGTTACACCTTTTAGAAATTGATTTTTGAAAGGATAACAAGAAGCTTTTTTATGCTCTTTATTTTATTGAATAAATAATGTCTTAAACTATAAGCTTTAAAACTTTTATAGATAATTGTTCTAATCCATTACAAAGATCTTTGCTGAAATTTTCGAATATAATTTTGAAAGTAATTTTAAGTCTAAAAATGCGAAACCATCTTTTAATTTTCAGTTTTACGGCAATTTTCTTTTCTTCCTGTAATAAACATACTTCTACTACAAATCAGATAACATTTGAAAAAAATATTCCGCATCCTATTCCTCCAAAAGCAAGTGGGCCTCCCCGCATATTGTTTATCGGAAATAGTCAAACAGAGTATTTCGTAAGTGCTCCGGTATTGTTTGAAGAATTTTGCAGAGCAAACAATCAGCAAATAAATGTTGATCAGTTAATAACAGTAGGTGCTTGCTTAAAAGAAGTATTCAGTACAAACAAAACAGAAGCAAACCAAAATTTTTCTAATCAGGATAAAGATCGTAATTATTACGACTATGTCGTTATTCAGGAATCAACGCCTATAGCCTTATCCAAAATTGACAATTATAAAGACAACGTAAAAATGATTATCGAAAAAATACATAAAAACAGTCCCAATGTAGCCGTTTACATTTACCAGGGAATTCCTCCCGTACCATATACTGATCCTAAATATATCGAATACCATAATAAGATGCGCAGAAATGCTATTTCGGTCATGGGCTCTATAAAAAATGCCGGTTTATTAAAAGTTGGCGATGCTGTTAAAGACGCATATGATGGTAAAAATGGGTATAAATATTTGATGGCAAACAAAGACAATTTACGTTATGGAAAACATACGCTTCATCTTATAAACGATGGTGGATTTATGCAGGCGATTTTACTTTATACTACTATTTTTGATAAAAAGCCTGTCATTCCAAAAAAGCTTTTACTAATTACGGGAACGGGATATTTTGATTCTATGAGAAAACAAGAAGTTGTTAAGGCAATTAGTAACCCAAAAGCCTTAAACGAAATAGCATATGATAATCGTTAATTTAATTTCATAATAAAATACTCTTATATAATCTGGACTGGCAAAAAGCTTTTTTAAAACATTATATAATCTATTTACTACAAAAATATATTGCAATTCAAAAATAACCTAACTTACTAATTTAAAACCTTTTAGAGGTAAAAAAAGTTTTAAAACCGACGGAAATTTGCATCATAATAATACCACTAATTTTTCAACTAAAAATTAAATTATCATGAAAACAGAGAATATCGAAGGATTAACACTTTTTGAAATAAATCTATTAATTCAACAAGGCGGAAGATTTGTAATGTTTCCAAATTTGATGACCAAAACTAAAAGTTCAACCATCTATTTTGTTAGACCGGAAGAAAAAACATTTAAATACAGCCTGAGACATTTTTTAAAGAATTTTAAAAACGCCTGGCGTACATTGCCCTTAAGACCCTTTTATGTTTCCAAATCTTTGTTTTATTTAGCCATTGGCGGTAGAGATTACACCCATAATATATTAGCAGATTTAAAACAAATAAATCCTATTTACAATCCTAATTTATACTGCCTACAATATGTATAATTTTAGATTTTAATATTAAATTCAATTCAATATAAAATCCTACTGGTAAATCCCATTGCTTTAATTAGTGATGGGATTTTTCTTTTTATAAAATTTGATACGGAAAAATGATCCGCTAAATCTAATAAATTTCCATACATTTATTTTTTATTCCCAGCAAAAACAATAAATAATTATATGGAAAATTCAAATAAAGAGCCTGTCAAAAAAGACTGGTTTACAAGAAACTGGAAATGGCTTGTTCCAACGGGATGTTTAAGCATTATTATAATTACCGGTGCTTTTATTTCAGCTTTATTTTTTGGCGTTAATTCATTAATGAAAAACTCTGATGCTTATGCTACTGCAATACATATAGCACAGAAAAACACTTTGGTTATCGAAAAATTAGGCACACCAATTGAATCTGACGGAATTGCATCAGGAAGTATAAATACCACTTCGTATAAAGGAAATTGTAATTTAGAAATTCCGATAAAAGGTCCAAAAGGAACTGCTGTTTTATTTGTAGTGGGCGAGAAAAAAGTAAAATGGAAATACAGTGAAATGTCTGTTTATATTAATGCCACAGATGAAGAAATTGATTTATTAAAAAAATAAATCATTCTAAAACATAAAATACACTTATGAAATTTTCTTTTCTTTTTTATTTATTTCTTTTACAGAGTACAGTATTGTTCGCCCAATCTGATGCCAGGTATCACGGTTATGCAGACAAGGTTTTGCCGTTTTCAAAACCAGGCAGAGTTTTATACAACAACATTAATGCTGAGGGAAATGGTTATATCGAATACACAAATCCAAAAAAGCAAATACTGCGTTTTCGAGTTCTTAATCATAAACTTCAGGTATTGCATGGCGGAATTTCTTTTCAATTGTTTACTTATGAAAATGATTTTCTCCAAAAAATTATAACTTTTGATGCCAACGGAAATTTAACCGGCGAAAGAGAATCTCAAAATGAAGCTGTTGTTGAATTTATTATCGAAAAAAAAGCAGAATATCTGCAAAAAAAGAAAATATTAGACGATGCCGAAGGAAATATTGATATAAAAGATGACCGCAAAGAACAGATTATCAGAATAAAATTATTTGATGTAAATAATCGACCAATAATGGTTTTGCATTCCAATTATATTTCGAGTAAAGAGTATTATAATTATTCTCATAGAATGTATTGGCCGTGAGAAAGGGGCTAAGGTTCTGATATACTAAGAGGCTAAGATTTTGTGTGACACGTGTCAAAAAGAAAAACTTAGCATCTTAGCATCTTAGCAACTTTGTTATCAATGAAACAAAATCTTTCTGCTCCTGAAATAAAATTGTGGCTTTGTTTTTGAATAAGTAGTATTTTTGAAACTTATATAACCCCCATCTATGAAAAAGATTTTATTATTGACGATTATTACATTTTCTCTTGCTTCTTGTGCGCAAGTACAACAAACTCTAAATCAGTTGCCACAATTGGCATCACAATTTCCTACCGGAAGTGTTGATATTGCTTCTGGATTAAAAGAAGCCCTAAACAAAGGAATTACACAACAGGTGAGTAAATTGACCGCAATGGATGGTTTTTATAAAAATGAAGCTGTAAAAATTTTAATGCCTGCCGAATTGCAAAAAGTAGATGCTACCTTGCGTAAAATTGGTTTAAGTTCATTGGCAGATGAAGGTGTGAAAATGCTAAATCGCGCTGCTGAAGATGCTGTAAAAGAAGCAACTCCAATATTTGTATCGGCTGTAAAAAATATGTCGTTTACAGATGCTAAAAATATCTTATTAGGAAATGACAGTGCTGCAACAACTTATTTGCAAGGAAGTACAACAACGGCTTTGTACTCAAAATTTAATCCGGTGATTAAAAGTTCTTTCGAAAAAGTGGGTGCTGATGTGGTTTGGACAAAAATCATCAACAAATACAACACGATTCCGTTAGTAAAAAAAGTAAATCCTGATTTAACAGATTATACAACAACTCAGGCTTTGTCCGGTGTTTTTAAAATGATCGCTGTTGAAGAAAAAGATATCCGTAACAACATTAGCGCAAGAACAACGCCTTTATTGAAAAGTGTTTTTGCTATGCAGGACGGAAAATAATTTTTTATGTTGACTGTTTAATCGTTTTATTGTTTAATCGAAATTACTCGGTAAGACATCCTAAACGATTGAACAACTAAACAATTAACCGATTAACCAACCAAAAAAAATGCAAAAAATTACCATTCTGATTCATTGCAAAGACCAAAAAGGAATTATTGCCGCAGTGACTACTTTTATCGCTAAAGTAGAAGGAAATATTACCTATATCGACCAACATGTTGATGTGGAGCAAAATGTATTTTTTATGCGATTAGAATGTGAATTAACCAATCACCATATTACAATCGACAGCCTGAAAGAAGATTTTAATCAAACCATAGCGACCGATTTTAATATGTCGTGGGATTTGTACAATCAGGAACAAAAACCAAAAATGGCTTTGTTTGTATCGAAATATGATCATTGCCTTTTTGATATTTTAGGACGTTACAGCGCAGGAGAATTAAATGTCGAGATTCCAGTAATTATCAGTAATCATAATGATTTGCGATCGATTGCAGAACGTTTTGATATTCCGTTTCATTGTGTGCCTTTTACAAAAGATAACAAAGAAGAAGGCGAAGCCAAACAAATTGAATTACTAAAAAGATATCAGATTAATTTTATCGTTCTGGCGCGCTATATGCAAATTATTACACCCAATTTAATTGCGCTTTACGAGAATAAAATTATTAATATTCATCATTCGTTTTTACCGGCGTTTCCGGGCGCAAAACCGTATCACTCTGCTTTTAAACGCGGTGTGAAAATTATTGGTGCAACAAGCCATTATGTTACGGCAGAATTAGACGAAGGTCCAATTATCGAACAGGATATTGCAAGGGTTTCGCACATACATTCTGTTGATGATTTTATCATGAAAGGACGTGATTTGGAGCGTATTGTTTTGGCAAGAGCTATAAAATTGCATGCTGAACGTAAGACAATGGTTTATAGTAATAAAACTGTTGTGTTTTCTTAATTTATTCTGTGCGTTTTTTTTATAGCAAAGAGCGCTAAGTTTTCTTACAAGCTTTCATAATTTGAACTAAAACAAAATGGTGGAAAGTTTGCAAAGCTTGTAAATATCAAAACTTTGAACCTTTGTAGCTCTGAACTTTTGCTTCTTTTTTAAAATAGCAAACCCGACAGGTTTTTAAAACTGTCGGGTTTTATTATATAATTTGATTTCATTTTATCAATTTTGACGAAGAAGACCCGACAGCCACAGAACAGACGATTAATCACATAACGTAACCACGCATCGTTTTCAGGGATTAAAGTCCCTGGCTACAACATAAATCGTTCCTCCGGAACTTTAGAATCTGTCGGATTACTTTGAGACAAAATATAAAACCTTAGAATCTTTTTCTACACTCTTGGATCAGCAAAACTGTGCACTTGTTCCATTGTTAATCCTAGTGCGTTTGCAACGCCTTCTCCATACGCAGGATCAGCTTTAAAGCAATTGCGAATATGTCGAATTTGGATAAAAAGCTGTGCTCCTCCTACTTGTCCAGCTGTGTTTTTAAACAGTAATTGTTTCTTTTCTTCGGTTAATAAACGGAAAAGCAAACCTGGCTGTGTAAAATAATCGGTATCGTCTTCTCTGAAATTGTGTGCGTATGCGTCTCCGTGAAGTGCTAACGGCGGTTCTTTAAACTCTGGCTGTTCCTGCCATTCGCCAAAACTATTTGGTTCATAATGTTTACGAGATCCGTTATTTCCGTCTACACGCATGGCTCCGTCTCTGTGAAAAGTATTATACGGACATCTGGATGAGTTTACCGGAATTTGATAATTGTTTACTCCCAAACGATAACGATGTGCATCGCCATAAGAAAACAAACGTGCCTGAAGCATTTTATCCGGAGAAAAACTAATTCCCGGAACAATATGCGCCGGATTGAAAGCCGCTTGTTCAACCTCAGCAAAATAGTTTTCAGGGTTTTTATTTAATTCGAATTCTCCAACAGGAATCAAAGGAAAATCGCCTTTTAACCAAACCTTTGTTAAATCGAATGGATGAAAACGATATGTTGCAGCTTGCTCTTCAGTCATGATTTGAACGAACATTTTCCATTTTGGGAAATTTCCTTCTTCAATAGCATCGTACAAATCTCTTTGATGACTTTCTCTGTCGCCACCAACTAATAAAGCAGCTTCTTCATCAGATAAATTTTCGATTCCCTGTTGCGAAACAAAATGGAATTTTACGTAATGTCTTTCGTTTTGTGCATTTAGAAAACTAAAAGTATGGCTTCCAAATCCGTGCATTTCACGATACGATCTCGGAATTCCCCTGTCGCTCATTACGATCGTAATTTGGTGTAAAGCTTCTGGCAATAAAGTCCAAAAATCCCAATTGTTATCAGCACTTCTCAAGTTGGTTCTTGGATCGCGTTTTACAGCATGATTTAAATCCGGAAACTTCATCGGATCACGAAAAAAGAAAACCGGCGTATTATTTCCTACCAAATCCCAGTTTCCTTCATTTGTATAGAATTTCATCGCAAAACCGCGAATATCCCTTTCTGCATCAGCAGCACCTCTTTCACCCGCAACAGTTGAAAAACGAACGAACATTTCTGTTTTTTTTCCAATTTCCGAAAACAAATCGGCTCTGGTATATTTTGTAATGTCATGAGTTACAGTAAAAGTCCCGTAAGCTCCGGATCCTTTTGCATGCATTCTTCGTTCCGGAATAACCTCACGATCGAAATGAGCCATTTTTTCTAAAAACCAAAAATCTTGTAATAAAACAGGTCCACGTGGACCAGCTGTTTGAATGTTTTGATTGTCTGGAACAGGAGTTCCTGTAGCAGTTGTTAATTTTTTGTTTGATCCCATGTTGCTGATATTTAATATTTTATCAAATATACAAACTAAAACATACGATATTCATAAACAAAATTGATTGTTATTATATTTTAATAACCAGAAGCTATTTAACGCAATAGAATCCTCAAAATGCAGTATTAAAAAATCTTAACTTAAGTCCAACAAAGTAATAACAAAACCTTAACAGCAGAACATTCATATATGTCGGATCTTTGTAATGTAATAAACTGGTTATTTATTATTTTGGTTTTGGTTAGTTAAATGATGCCGGCGTCTTCGAGATGCCGGCATTCTTTTTTTATATCAGTTTTGTTTTTTTTGTTTCAGGTTTTAGGTTTCAGGTTGTTATACATTGAACATAATTTTACCGCAAAATTCGCAAAGGTTTTTCGCAAAGATTCGCAAAGTTTTATTTCTAAGTATTTGAAGTTCGCAAAGCTAATGACACAAAGCTTTGCGAACTTCTTAGCTTCTTTAAAAATCCATCTATAAAAAACTTGCGAACTTTGGGGTTAAGTCAACACAATCCAAAACCTGAAACCTGAAACAAAGAAAACCTGAAACTTTTTTACCTTCAATATGGATACAACTACAAGGGATTTGGCTACTTTATAATTTTATTGTTGACGGATCTTTGTGTTAGTAATTTGAAACACAAAAATCTAAACAACGTATGAGCACAATACAAAAATTTAAATTAGGAAATCAGGGACTTATTGTTCCGAATATTGGTTTGGGATGTATGGGAATGACACAGATCGCCGGAATGGATATTTATGGGAAAGCTGATGAAAAAGAAGCAATTGCGACAATTCACCGCTCACTTGAATTGGGCGGAAACTTTCTGGACACAGCAGATTTATATGGTCCGTTGTTAAATGAAAGATTAGTAGCAAAAGCTATTAAAGGCAATCGTAACGCTTATAGTATCGCTACTAAATTTGGTTATGAAATTGATGATAATGAGCAGCTAACCTGGAGCTTTAACGGTAAAAAAGAGTATGTAAAAAAAGCTGTAGAACGTTCCTTAAAAAACTTAGGAATAGATTATATTGATCTTTATTATTTACACCGCCTTGATCCAAACACGCCAATTGAAGAAACGGTTGACGCTATGGCTGATTTGGTAAAAGAAGGTATAGTTGGTTACATAGGATTATCTGAGGTTTCATCAGAAACGATTCGAAAAGCGCATAAAATTCATCCTTTAAGTGCTGTACAAACCGAATATTCTTTATTTGAAAGAACGGTCGAAGAAGCCGGAATTTTAGATACTTTAAACGAATTAGGAATTGGTTTTGTGGCTTATTCACCACTTGGAAGAGGTTTTATTTCCGGAGATATCAAAACACCGGACGATTTTCCTGAGAATGATTTCAGAAAAGCGATTCCGCGTTTTCAGGGAGAACAATTTTATAAAAACATAGAATTGGTAAATGAAATCCAGAAGATGGCAAACGAAAAACAAATTACGGCTTCGCAATTGGCACTTTCGTGGATTGCTTCAAAAGGTATTTTATCGATTCCGGGAACAAAGCGAGTTAAATATGTAGAACAAAATATTGCTGCCGCGCAAATGGTTTTAAGTGCAGATGAAATAAATCGATTAGAAATGATTATTCCGCTTGGTACTCAAACCGGTGCAAGATACGATGCTGCTAATATGGCCGGAATCGATCAATAAATTACTAAACTAATTGCCTGAATAAATTTAATTGGAAAAGTTATCTTTACGATAGCTTTTCCTCATTATATCGCTTTAAATATTTCGTCATGAAAAAAGAAGTTCATATTCCGCATACGATTCAGTCTATTTCAGAATTACATTCGTTGCTAAAAATCCCAAAACCGGAACATCCTTTAGTAAGTTTTGTCGATTTAAGTAAAATAACCTGCCATTTTGATGATAACCTGAAAAGTGTTGTTTATTCATTTTATACGGTTTGTATTAAAAAAGGTTTTACGGGAAAAATGAAATACGGTCAAAACACGTATGATTTTGATGAAGGCGTAATGACTTTTATGTCGCCGGGTCAGGTAATTTCTACCGAAGTTTCGGTCGATACTGCCGTCTATGGCGCAATGCTAGTGATTCATCCTGATTTTATTCAGAATTATGCTTTGGCCAAAAACATAAAAGATTATGGCTATTTTTCGTATGCCGTAAACGAAGCTTTACATCTTTCTGATAAAGAGCAAATTATGATTACGGGAATTATGAAAAATATCGAGCAGGAATATTGTTCTTCGATCGATGCTTTTAGTCAGGATGTTATGATTTCGCATATCGAGCTGCTGCTAAATTATTGTAATCGTTTTTACAACCGTCAATTCCTTACAAGAAAAAGTGCCAATAACACGCTTTTAAGCAAATTAGAAACTTTATTAGACAATTATTTTAAAGGCGATAAAGTCCAAAAATTCGGATTGCCAACCGTAACTTATCTTTCGGAAGAATTAAATGTTTCGCCCAATTATTTAAGCGATATGTTACGCACCTTAACCGGACAAAGCACGCAGCATCATATTCATAATAAAATTATCGAAAAAGCAAAAGAACTGCTAACGACCACTTCGTTAAGTGTGAGCGAAACTGCTTTTCAATTGGGATTTGAATATCCGCAGTCTTTTAATAAATTATTCAAAAGCAAAACCAATCTTTCGCCGTTGGAATTTAGAAGTTCGTTTAATTAAAGTGGCTTTGTTTTAGGTTTTGTGACTTTTGAACTTAATTTTCTACCACAGAGATTCACAAAGGTTACGCAAAGTTTCACAAAGGAAAAATAATTTACTTTGTGAATCTCTGTGGTAAAATCTAAATCCAACAAACCTGGATTTAATTCTTCAATCTCTCGTGAAGTATTTTAAAATAAGGAAAAGCCTTTAATAATCTACTTCCGTGCCAGGAGAACATTTCGCCGTCGACGAAAATAGTTTTGGCGTGATGTGTGAAACGTCCAATTTCGAAAGCGTCTTCTTCTTTGAATGGATATGGTTCTGAGGAAAGAAAAACCAGATCGGGATCGCCTTCTAAACGCATTTTTTTGAGCTCGATTTCCGGATAACGGCCTTTGTCTGCGTAGATATTTTTAAAATTATTCAGTTTTAAAAGTTCATTGATGTACGTATCGTTTCCGGCAACCATATAAGGGTCTTTCCAAATAAAATAAGCGGCTTTTTGTACCGGAATTTCCTGAATATATTTTTTGAAATCGCTCAAGGCGAAGGTCAGTTTGTCGTTCCATTTCTGGGCTTCGGTTCTGCAATTAAAAAGCTGACCGAAGTCTGAAATCATCTGGAAATTATCTTCTACAGAAACTATATTCGTTACCCAAACCGGACAAATAGTGCTTAATTGTTCGACTATTTCCTGTGTGTTTTCTTCTTTATTGCAAATGATAATATCGGGCTGCAATAATTTTATTTTTTCGAAATGAATCTTTTTTGTACCGCCGACAACTTTTTTGGTGGATTTTAAGTGATACGGATGCACACAAAATTTGGTGATTCCGATGATTTTTTCTTCTAAACCTAAATCATACAACAACTCGGTTTGAGATGGCACTAACGAAATGATTCGTTTTGGGGCTTTCTCAAAAGAATGTAAAATGCCTATTTGATCTTTGAGTTGTTTCATTTAATTTTTGTTTCAGGTTTCAGGTTATGGATTGTGTTTTTTAACCGCAAAGTTCGCAAGGGTTTACGCTATGAACGCAAGGCTTTGCGAAAAAACCTTTGCGAACTTTGCGGTAAATTATGTTCAAAGTAAAACCTGAAACTTTAAATCTGAAACTTTAAGCTTAAAATCCCTTCCATTTCCTGCTGAACTGAAAGCGCTTCGTACCTAGCCTTTTCTGCAAAGTCTGTTCCTTTTGAAGCGTAGATAATGGCTCTTGCTGAGTTTACCAATAAACCAACTTTATCGTTCATTCCGTATTTGCAAACTTCAGATAAACTTCCGCCCTGAGCGCCAATTCCCGGAACTAATAAAAAACTATCCGGAACAATTTTTCTGATTTCTGCGAAGTATTCGGCTTTTGTCGCACCCACAACATACATTAAGTTATGGCTGTTTTTCCATGTTTTAGAGGTTTCTAAAACTTGTTTGTATAATTCTTTCCCGTTTACATTTAAAGTCTGAAAATCAAAAGCGCCTTCGTTTGACGTTAACGCCAACATTATAGTGTGTTTATTTTCGAAAGCCAGAAAAGGTTCAACAGAATCTTTTCCCATATAAGGTGCAACGGTTACACTATCAAACTCTAAATCTTCAAAAAAAGCTTTTGCATACATGCTCGAAGTATTTCCTATATCGCCGCGTTTTGCATCGGCAATAGTGAAGATTTCAGGAAAATTTTTGTTGATGTAATTGATTGTTTTTTGCAATGAAAGCCATCCTTTTATTCCATACGCTTCAAAAAAAGCAGTATTTGGTTTGTATCCAACGGTTAAATCGTGGGTTGCATCAATTATAGCTTTATTAAATTCGAAAATTGGATCTTCGGTTTCTAATAAATGAGGCGGAATTTTAGTTAAATCAGGATCTAAGCCTACGCATAAAAATGATTTTTTTTGAAGAATTTGTTCGTGTAGTTGTTGTGTAGTCATTCTTGTTTGTTTAGTTCTTCTAATTCAAAGAAATGATTCTTTTTTAAAAGTATGCAAAAATAAAAAAAGCCACTCAATTAAGAATGGCTTTTTGGTATTATATTCGGTACAATTACAAATTGCCCAAGTAAACAATTTCTGTTCTTCTGTTTTCTGCTCTTCCAGAAGCGGTTTTATTTGACTTAACCGGTTTTGAAGCTCCAAATCCCTGAGAACTTAAATTAGCAGGATTTACACCTTTTTCGATTAAAAGATCCATTACCGCTTTTGCTCTTGCTTCAGATAACTTTTGGTTTGCTTTTGCATTTCCAACATTATCAGTATGACCGTTAATAGCAAATTTAGCATTTGGATAATTCTTCAATATCTCTTTTATGGCGTCTAATCTTCCTGAAGTTTCTCCTTTTTTAGCATCGCTTAAAGTCGCTTTTCCTGTTACAAAGAAAATTGATTTTGCCTGCACTTTTAATTCATCTAAAGTCGCTTTTGTTACTTTAGGGCAACCTTTGTTGTCTGCCGGTCCTGCAATTAACGGACAATCATCTTCTTTATCAGAAACGCCGTCTTTATCAGCATCAAGATCCGGACAACCTTTGTTTTCAACTAAACCTGCAACATCCGGACAAGCATCATCTTTATCTAAAACGCTGTCTCCATCTGTATCCGGCCAAGGACAACCTTTGTTTTCAACCGGACCGGCAATGGCAGGACAAGCATCAACATTGTCTAATAAGGTGTCTCCGTCGCTATCTTTCCACGGGCAGCCTTTGTTTTCTTTTGGGCCTGCAACAGTTGCACAAGCATCATCTTTATCAAAAACACCGTCTGAATCTGTATCTGGCCAAGGACATCCGTTATTTTCTGCCGGACCAGCTACTTTTCTGCAGGCATCTTCTTTGTCGATTACGCCATCTTCATCGGTATCTTTAAATTTCTTTTCGTAAACCGGAATTTTTAATCCTAAATAAAAATCTGCTGCTTTTGATTCTTTCGAAACCAAATTACTCAAAATAGATCCTGAACCTACGAAGAAAGTTCCCACGCGTAATCCTGAACCCACTTGTGTTCCACTGTATTCCATCCAGGTAACCGGCAAATAAAAACTAAACCATCTGCTTTCGTAACGAGGCGACAAACTTACTCGGTTTGCAATACCATTTCCGTTAAGTTTTCCTGAAGATACCATATTGATATCTCCGTTAAGATTCAGGTAAAACTTGTTGTGAATGTTCCAGTCAACATCTGGATGAAGTGCTGTTGGCAGGTTTGTTTTTAATCCTTTTGAAGTCGAAACTTTTGTATAATGTTCGTTTAAAAAGTCGTATAAATTATCTGCATCATCAATCATTTCCTGCGTGATAGAACCATTTACATTGTAAACGTCTTGTTTTGCATTTTTATAATTGATTAATCCAATATCTGTTACAGACAATCCAAAACGCACTTTGTATTTATTTAAATCCCTGAAATTATTATCTGCAGGTTTTGCTTTGCTTAAATCGTATTTGTCGTAATCAGGTCTCCATTCGTATACAAGTCCCAAGTCAAAACCAAAACCTCTTGAATTAATATCAAAGTCGTAATCTTCATTGGCTTCCCAATCCTGGCTTGCGCCGATGGTAATCTGACCTTGAGAAATTAAATTTCCAGCTTCGGGATTCATAGTATTTTCAACATACTGAACGCTTACGTTATCTGCCTTAAGATATCCGTTTGTTCCTCCTTGCAAATATTTAGCCGTAATACCTCCTTTTAAAAAGTGCTGGTCTTTTTGATATAAAACTGCTGCATAAGAAATACCCAGTTCACCCCATGAATTTGAAGATCCGTTTGCATTTCCTGCATTAAAATTAAAATTGCTTGCTTTGTCCAGACCTTCTTTAACCTGATCAACAAGATTTCCGTTTATGTTTCTCAAATTACTCACAGATCTTGCTCTTGTAAAAACAGCAATAGTATGTTTTGGCGCAATATTAAACATAAATGACGGTCCCATAATATCAAAATTAACCACTGCACTGTTTGCATTTGTTGGTGTCATTTTCGATTGGCTGTCAAAATCATATCCGTCTTTATACACATCAAATAGCTTTACACCGTACAAATCATTTTGCACAGATCCGCTTATAGAAAATAAATTGATATCTGTTTTAAATCGGGAATCAGCAATCGATGCGGGATTAAAAAGTACACTTTGAACTCCAGCATAATTATCCGGAAAATACCCTAAATAAGATTGGGCAGTTATAGTTAATGTTGATGTAAAAAAAAATAAAAGGGGTAATGTTTTTTTCATTTAAAATTGGTTTTAAATTTAAGTTTCGCGGCAAAACTACAATAATACATTTGCAAATGTGTTATGATAACATTGAATTCATGTAACATCTTTAACAAATTATGTAAAATAAAAAACAGGTCATTTTTTAATTTTGCTTTAAACCCTAAATAAGAGGATTATGAGCCCAAATATTGGAATTACGCCAAAGAATTTAAAGAAAAGTACAAATATATTAGCCACGATTTTATCTAACGAAATGACCTTATATGTAAAAACCAGAAAATTTCACTGGAATATTTCAGGAAACAGTTTTATGGAATTGCATAAATTATTTGAGGATCAATACCGCCTTTTAGAAAATAATATTGATGAAGTTGCAGAACGCATCAGTCAGTTAGGAGAAAAAACAATTGGAACGATGAAAGAATTCATCGAAAACTCAACTTTAAAAGAATCTCCTAAAGAATACACTTCGCAAAAAAACATGCTGGAAGAACTTTTAGAAAACCACGAACAACTGGTTACGGAATTTAGGGATTATATTCCGGTTTTTGAAAATGACAACAACGATATAGGATCTGCTGATTTTATAACCGGGTTATTACAGCAACACGAAAAAATGGCCTGGATTTTACGCCGTTATCAGGTTTAAAAGGCAAACTGTGAATTATGCAACAATCCTAAAAATGGATATAACAAGCCATTGCAGATTAATGTGCAACTTTACAATACTATAAATTACTAAATAAAACTATCATGAATACTACAGAGATAAAAGGAAATTGGAATGAGTTAAAAGGGAAATTAAAACAAAAATACGCTGATCTGACAGATGATGATTTGATGTATGCTGAGGGTAAAGAAGACGAAATGTACGGAAAGCTTCAGCAAAAATTAGGTAAAACTAAAGAAGAATTTCATCAAATGTTATCGGATTTGTAATCCTTTTTGACCCAATCAAGATACCGTCTAAAATTTTAAACTTAGACGGTATTTTTTTGATTTGTTCAGGAAACATTGACAACAAATTTCATTTAAAACTACAATTTGAGTAAAAAAAACAAAAAAATTAACTATCTTTAACCCTATTTCGATCCTATGAAACTATTTATAAAGTTTGACATCAACACAATTTGTTCTCTATTTTTAAAAGAAAAATTAGAAGAGCAAAATTTGAATTTTACCACATTAGGTTTTGGCGAAATTGAACTGGATGAGAATCTGAGTGTTGAAGCGCTGGAAACTTTAAAAAATAATTTAGGCCCATTTGGTTTTGAAGTTGTCGAAAACCAAAAAAGCGTTTTAGTCCAAAAAATTAAGGATGCTATTATTGAGCTTGTTTACATGGATGACAATAATAATTTTAAAAGTTCAGTATTTTTAGCAGAGAAATTAAATCACAGTTATGGTTATTTATCGAATGTTTTTTCGGAAGTAACTTATTCTTCTATTGAAAATTTCATTATTTTGCAAAAAATAGAAAGAGCCAAACAGTTGATGCTAGTCAATGAAATGAGTTTGACCGAAATTGCGTTTTTACTTAACTATTCGAGTGTTGCTCATTTAAGTACCCAGTTTAAAAACACTACCGGAATAACTCCTTCGGCTTTTCAGAGAATTATTAAAAAGAGAAGAGAGAATTTAAAATAAGATTATAAAACCAAACACCCACTAATTCGATGCAAAAAAACGCATTACACATTTTACTCGCAGATGACGATGAAGACGACCGCCTTTTCTTTAAAGATGCCTTTGAAGAAGTACGGGTTCAAACTAAAGTAACGTTTGTTCATGATGGTCTTCAATTAATGGAACATTTAATGCAACCGGATGTAAAATTACCTGATATTTTATTTCTGGATTTGAACATGCCTAAAAAAACGGGAAAAGAATGTTTGATCGAAATCAAAAAAACTGAACATCTAAAAAATATAATTATTGCGATTTATTCTACTTCATCTTCTGAAGAGGATATTGAAGACACTTTTATTGAAGGTGCCAATATTTATATTAAAAAACCAAGTGATTTTAATACTTTAAAGAAAATTATTAATGAAGTCGTAACGTTAAACTGGCACTATCACACGTCTGGTTTAAACCGTGATAATTTCCTGTTACGCCTAAAATAATAATGCTTAATGAAATGGATACCCAAGTTTAATTCTTCAAACTCTTTGAGAGTTATTTTTGTAATCGCAGTTTTCATTCTGTTATTTCTTTCCTCAATTGCATACAAACACAACCAGGATTTAAACGAATCCAGTAAGCTGGTCATGCATACGTATGAAATAAACATTCAGTTAGAGCGATTAATGTCTGCGATAAAGGATGCTGAAACCGGTCAGCGTGGTTACATAATTACACGCAACACCCGTTTTTTAACTCCTTATATTTATTCTCGCGACAAGGTAAACACCTCTTTTATTACATTAAAAAAGCTTACCGCTGATAATCCGGTACAAAAACAAAATCTTCAAAAGCTGTTTAAGGTAATCAAACAGCGTTTTACTTCATTCGAAAACTGTTTTAAATACAGTAATCCCAAAACATATGATAAAAGAAAACTCGACAATCATATGTTTGGGGGACGAATTTTAATGGAAAACATTCGTTTTCAGGTAGACGAAATGAATGATATTGAAAAAAAATATCTTCAAAAAAGATTAAAAATCTACGATCAGGAAATTTCTTTAAGTCCTGTTTTTTCTATTTCATTATTTTTAGCCGCTTTAATCTTTATTATACTGGCTTACAGACAAATTAGTAAAGACATTAAACGTTTAATTATATACAATAAAAGACTTTTAATTTCATCACGATTAATGGCCGAATCTGAAATTATTGGTAAATTCAGTACCTGGCAATGGGATTTGGATGTGAATAAAATTGACTATTCAGACAATCAGTTTCGTTTATTAGGTTTTAAACCAAATGCATTTGTTCCTGAAAAAGAAACATTTTTGAATTTTGTACATGCTGATGATAAAGAGGCCGTTGCAAAATCTATGGAAGGTATTATCAATAATAAACAACTGCCTTTCATATACTATAAGATTGTACTTCCTGATAATGAAATCAGATATTTTAAATCGACAGGTAAATTACTGACTGACCAGCAAGGAAGTAAAATTCTCCTCGGAATTAATTTTGACATTACCGATGAGCATTTATTAAATATAGAATTACAGGAGCGTAATAAGGAACTGGAAAAAAGCAATCAGGAACTGGCTTCTTTCAACCATGTTGCAAGTCACGATTTACAGGAACCGCTTCGAAAAATCCAAACCTTTATCTCAAGGGTTTCTGATGCTGATAAAGCTGTTTTATCAGACAGTGCCAAAGATTACATCACAAAGATTGAAGTTTCTGCAAAAAGGATGCGTGTATTAATAGACGATTTACTTTTGTTTTCGAGGACCAATACGACTAAAAAAGAATTTATAAAGTCTGATTTGAATGAATTGTTCGAAAACGCCAAAGCTGAACTAACAGAAATGATCGAGGAGAAAAAAGCGGTAATTACAAAATCTAAATTGCCAAAGCTTAATGTTATTCCGTATCAAATCGAGCAGCTTTTTATCAACTTAATCGGAAATTCTTTAAAATATAACCAGCAGGGTATTCATCCGGAAATTATTATCGAAACCGAAAAAGTTTTATCTAAGGATTATCCTGATTTACTCGAACAAAATATTAAGAAATTCTACAAAATAAGTTTTTCAGATAACGGAATGGGATTTGATTCTCAGTTTAAAGAAACCATTTTTATTTTATTTCAGCGTCTGCATTCTAAAACAGATTATCCGGGAACCGGAATTGGTTTGGCGATTTGCAAAAAAATTGTAGAGAATCATAAAGGTCACATTACCGCAGACAGCACCTTAGGCAAAGGCTCTGTATTTACGGTGTTTCTACCAGAATAAACCCCTCCAAAAAACTACATAAAAACGTTATATAAATCCATTATGGGAATTATATAACGTTTCTTTTTTATGCTGTAAAGTAAAATCTTTCATTCGTTAGCATCTTTGTAATGTAATACTTTAACAAGTAATTAATGAAAGCAATGCCCATATTGAGAGCAACAATTTTAAGGTCTTTTTTTTTATTTCCGATTATTTTCACCACGTCGTGCATCAAAAATAATCCGATAGAAAATAGCCTGAAAAGTGAAACTTTCAATACGAATGACAAAGAAAAAATGGAAGCTTATTTTTTTATTGCGACGGCAAATTTAAGTAAGGTCATTATTTCAAAAAGTCAGATTGCCCAACAAAAAGCTTCGAAAAGTATTATTAAGCAATTAAGCAGGAAAATAGAAAATCACCAAGGTATATTGTTGCAGGATGTAGCAAAAATGGCTAACAAAAGGCTGGTGATTGTTACAGAGATAAATAACTCCAATAAACTGGAATTATACAAATTAATTGACGCCAGTAATATCAGTTTTGAGAAAGCTTTTATGAATTCTTTAGTAGAATCATTAATCGAACAAATTGAAACACTGGAATCAATTTCTAAAGAAACAAATGACGAAGTGATTTTAAAATTAGTATTGCATTATTTGCCGGAACTGTATCAGTTTTTGAGAGAGACTGAACAAATTAAACAACAAATTAATTAAATGCCTGTAGAGCAAATTTTAAAACTTAAATTATCAAAATTATGAAAATGCAATCAAAATTTTTATGCGCCGTAGTCCTTTTTATGACAGCTTCTTTTGGAATGCTACAAGCACAAGAAGAAAATGTAACAACCGAGTTTGGTGTAAAAGGAGGTTTTAATATGTCTAATTTCTTATCAGACGACGATGAAGCAACTGACGAAAATATCCTGTATGGTTTTAATGCCGGTGTTTATGCCACATTACCAATCTCAGATTTTGTCGCTATTCAGCCAGAGGTTTTATTTACTACAAGAGGTTCAGAGTTAGAATATGACACTGCTCTTGGTAGCGGAAACACAAAATTCAAATTAAATTATATCGAAGTTCCATTATTGGTAAGAGTAAATATTACTAAAAACTTTAACCTTCAGGCTGGTGGATATGCATCTTACCTGGTAAGTTCTAAAGTTACCGGAGACGGAGCTGTTGAATTTGATGAAGAACTTGATACAGATGACTTAAACAAGTTTGATGCAGGTATCGTAGCTGGTGTTGGTGTTGATTTTAGCCCAATAAGTATTGGTGTTCGTTACAACTATGGTTTAACAACTATTGGTAAAGAAAGAACTATTGCAGGAGAAACTTTTAGAGCTCCGGATGCAAAAAACAGTAACTTATCTGTTTACTTATCATACAAATTAAATTAAAAATAAATCAAATTAATTATTAACCATAAATAATAAGACCATGTCAAATTTATTATACACAATCGCAGTAATTCTGGTTATTCTTTGGGCCCTTGGGTTCTTTGTATACAGCGCCGGAAGCATTATACACATATTATTGGTAATTGCCGTAATCGCAATTCTATTCAGACTTATTAAAGGTCGAGAAATTTAAAAACACAACAAATTAATTAAATAAACATTAATCCATTAAATCAAATATTATGAAAACTAGTAGCACACTTTTAGGAATTTTAGGAGCCGCAGCGGCGGGAGCATTTTTAGGAGTTTTATTTGCACCAGATAAAGGTTCAGAAACAAGAAAAAAAATAAAAGATAAATCAAAGGATTACGGAGATAACCTAAAAGGTAAATTTGACGGAATTGTAAGCACTATTACTTCAAACGGTAAAGATATTATTGACGAAGGAAAAGCAAAATTCAACTCTGTAAAAGAAGACTTCAACAATGCAAAAGATGAAGCAAAAGCTGTAAAAACGAACTACTAAAAAGTGATTTTTTCAAACCATAAAATACCTTTATCATGGAAACAAATGCAACAACAAGAGACGACGAAAACATTTTTGAAAAAGCTGAAAATTATACCCGAACAAGTATTGAATTAGTCAAACTTAAAACGGTATCTGCATCAGCAGATGTTCTTTCAACATTAACATCTAAAATTGCCGTTGGCGCTGTTGTTGCATTTTTTACCTTGTTTCTTAATATCGGGCTAAGTTTATGGATTGGAAAACAGCTTGGAGAATATTCTTATGGCTTTTTTATATTGGCGTTATTTTACCTGATTGTTGCCGTTGTATTGCACAAATTTCAACATTCGCTAATAAAAACACCAATTGGAAATATGATTATTTCCAGCATTTTAAAAGAAACTAAAACTGATTCGCACGAAAGTGACAAAGCTGTAAATTAAACTGTTATGGAAACCATTAAAGATAATGTTTTTACTGTTGATAGATTAAATCAGATGATTCTTGAAACAAAAGCGCAACAAAGGCAGGATTGGAATGCAATTAAAGATGAAGTTGCAGAAATAAAAGAGAATCTCAAACCGCTTAATTTAATTAGAAATACGGTTGAAGAAATCAATGAAGCAGTTGGCGTTAAAAGTCATTTGGCACAGTCAGCAATCAGTATTGGAATTGGTTATTTAGCAAAAAGATTGGTAGTAGGAAAATCCGATTCGACGTTTAAAAACATCTTTGGATCAGTAGTACAATTGATTATAACCAATTTAGTTTCAAAACCTCATGAATCATCACATGAAGATTCATTACAACACGAACCATCACAAGAGTAATTGTAGAACTTAAATTAATGTATTATGGAAAAGTTAAGCGAAATAGTATTAAAAAATGGTGTATACGTTTACTCTAACCTATATAAATGTTTTGAATTTACGAGAGTATTTTTAGGTATCTAACTTGATTATACGTTTTATAAACAAACGGTTAATCAGTTAATATCCTTCACTATATTTTTAAGGTGCCAAGGCTCTAACTTGCTGAGATGCTAAGAAATTAACATCAAACAGAAATCTAAACCTTGACCTCAATTTAAAAAAGGAAGAGACTGCTTCACAATTGTGAGGACAGTCTCTTTTTTAGTTTCTAAGTTGCTGAGATCTGAGATGCTAAGATGCTAAGTTTGTTCTTTATCTAAAAAAATACCAATTAAGCGAAAATTAGATAATCTATATAAGAACATAGCCAACGGTTTCAACCGTTGGAACGCAATCCATTTTCCCGGTATATTTTTATAATAATTTTTATAATATGTTTTTCACAATGCGTGTCCCAAGGTTGAAACCTTGGCTATGTTTTAAATGCGATAAAATTTAAGAGGGATTAAGAAAGATAATTTTTCTTTCAATAAAATTCATCCATAAAAAAAGACTGTTTCACAATAAGTGAAACAGTCTTTTTATAATCTATAGAAATCCTTTACTTTGTTCTTCTGAACCTTTGCCCTAAAAAACTTAGAACCTCAGCAACTTAGAACCTTAGCACCTTAGCACCTTTTTCTTTAGAAAACCTCCGACGCTTCTTTCAATTTCTCCATATTGTTTACCAACTGTAATTCGGCAACAATTTTTTGGATATCACCATTCATAATGTTTCCTAAATCGTATAAAGTTAAACCAACTCTGTGATCTGTTACACGACCCTGAGCATAGTTATACGTACGAATCTTAGCCGAACGGTCACCAGAACTTACCTGAGAAGTACGTTTTGTAGCATCTTCCGCCTCTTTCTTAGCCAATTCCTGTTCGTATAAACGAGAACGTAAAACGTTCAGCGCTTTATCCTTGTTTTTATGTTGTGATTTCTGATCCTGACATTGCGCAACCAATCCAGTTGGAATGTGCGTTAAACGTACCGCAGATTTCGTTGTATTAACCGATTGTCCTCCAGGTCCAGATGAACAGAAGAAATCCACACGAACATCATTCATATCAATTTGTACATCAAACTCTTCCGCTTCTGGTAAAACCATAACGGTTGCTGCAGATGTATGCACACGACCTTGTGTTTCTGTTTGCGGAACACGTTGTACACGGTGAACACCAGCTTCAAATTTTAAAGTTCCGTAAACATCTTCTCCCGAAACCTCAAAAATTACCTCTTTGAAACCTCCCGAAGTCCCTTCGTTCATATCAACAACCGAAGTTCTCCAACCTTGATTTTCACAATATTTAGTATACATTCTGAATAAATCTCCGGCAAAAATACTCGCTTCATCCCCACCCGTTCCGGCACGAATCTCGACCATTACGTTTTTTGCATCTTCAGGATCTTTAGGAATCAACATAAATTTGATTTCTTCCTCAAGTTCCGGCAATCTTTCTTTTGCTTCGTCTAATTGCATTTTGGCCATTTCGGTCATATCTGCATCACTTCCATCCGCAATAATTTCGTTTGCCTCATCTATATTAGCCATCAAAAGCACATATTCATCACGCTTTTCAGCCAATGCTTTCAGGTTTTTGTACTCTTGATTCAATTGCACATAACGTTTCTGATCAGAAATAACATCCGGCTGGATAATCAAATCTGAAATCTCGTCAAAACGTTGTTTTACTATTTGAAGTCTATCTAACATTTTCTAATTCCTTTTATTGGAGTGCAAATTTACGAAATTTTTGTTGAAAATTCTATTATTGAGTTATTGTGTTTTTTAGGTAGAAATTTTATTGGAATTATGATGGTTTTTAGGAGCTGTTTCCTGCTATCCGTTCCAATCTTTTGTTCCGCTAAAGCTTCACAAAAGGATTTCCACTTCTATCAGGGCTAGGAATTTTTGGGTTTTAATTGGCTTTTATGGTTTTCCGTAAAATTGTTAAAATGAAAGGTTTTAGTTTTGGAAATAAGTTGAAGCAATTAATCTTATCATGAAAAAAATCTTATTTATTTTAACAATTCTAGTAGTTATGGCTTGCGAAAAAAAATCAAATCTTCCTGAAGATGTAAAATGGGAAATTACAAAAGAAAATCCAAACGATATTCTAAGCAAAAATAATGTCGAAGTGCATTTGAATAAAAAAATTAATAAACAAGTTCTTCAAGAGATTGCAATGAAAATTCGCGAAGATCGTACTGAATATGACAGACTTTGGATTTTTTATTATATTCCAAATATGACAGAAGGAATGGCTTGGGCTACAACACACTTTACACCAAATTTAGAAATCAATATAATAGGATCAACAGAAAATCAAGATATTCAAACTTCAAAAACAGCGGATATAGAAGGAGAAATTTTAAATAAATGGCGTAGCGAAAAAAGTTTAATGGGCGGAACTTTAGTCCTTTTTAAAAACCGTTCTCAGAAAAAAATAATGAGAATTACATTCAAAGACGGCAGTAAAATGGATAGTAAAATTATTGAATCAAATCTAAATGGAAAAGTAAAATACCAAGATGAAAACGAAAACGGAGAATATTACATTTTAGAATCAAATGGAAATTTAGGTTTATATGGGCAAAATGAAAAATTTGATGAAGCCGTAAAAATTGAATAAAATATGTCTTTCAATCTTCTATCCAAAAGATTTGTAATTATGCATCTCAAAAACTATGATCACAAGTTCACCTAACTAAATTTCATTTTCCTAAAATAAAAATCAGGTGTTTTTACTTGGTGATTAGTTTAAATTAAAGACGATGTTTGTTTTATAATAAATATCTAAATCTGTTAAAGAATTTAAGCAAGTATCAAATTTTATGAGTTTAATATTTACCGGCTCATATTATTTTCATTTTTTATTATGTGTAGATTTTAATAAATAACAAACAAATATGACAAAGAAAATAGCAATGTTTAATCACAAAGGAGGGGTAAGCAAAACCACAACAACTTTTAATCTAGGCTGGAAACTTTCTGAACTAGGACATAAAGTATTAATTATCGACACGGATCCACAATGTAATTTGACCGGATTATGTTTAAGTTTAACAAATGATGCCAACTTCGAAGAATTCTATGAAAGAAGTGGGGTATCTAATTTAAAACAAGCATTAGATCCTATTTTTAGTGGAACTCTTCAGCCATTGCAACCGGCAAATTGCTATGAATTTCCAAATAGGCCTGGATTATTTTTACTTCCTGGTCATATTAATGTATCAGAATTTGATGTCACAATCAGTATTGCTCAAGAATTAACAGGAAGTTTAAAACTTGTTCAAAATGTTCCAGGCGCAATTAATGAACTGATCAAAATAACATCTGAGAAGTATAATTTTGATTATGTGCTTATTGATATGAGTCCAAGCGTTAGTGCTACAAATGCAAACCTTTTAATGTTAAGCGATTATTTTATTATTCCTTGTAGCCCAGATTATTTTTGTAATATGGCAATAAGCTCATTAACAGAGGTATTACCAAATTGGTTTGCAACGTATAATACAATTAAAACACACTCTGCATTTAATGATGCTGTTTATAAATTTCCTGAAACCACTCCAAAATTTATTGGCACTATCCAACAAAGATATAGACCAAGAAATGGAGAACCTGCGAGATCATTTCAAACTTGGATAGATGTTATAAATCAAAATGTAATATCTAGACTTGTTCCCGCTCTTAGAGCAAATGATATGATTATTAATGAAGAAATATTTAGAAATATAGCTATTCCTGAAGAACCATATAATCTAACAAATATTGCAGACTTCAATAGTCTTATTGCGCAAAGTCAAGTACACAACACTCCTGTTTTTCGTTTAACAGATGATCAAATTGGGCAAGTTGGACAAGTATTAGATAATATGATAATATCCAGGAATAATTTTAATGACACTTTCACAAACTTCGCAAATGCTGTAGTTACATTGACCAATTAAAACTAAATAATAAGTGAATTATATTTAAATGCAAACTAATTTTAAAATAGACATAATGAAGCTAGAAGAAAAAGACAGGTTAATCTTAATTAATCAATACAAAATATTATCAAGTTTAAACAAAGATGATGAAAAACATTATTCAGAAAAAATTGAGATACTTGAAAATGGTTATGAAAAGATTTATGAAAGTTTAATAGAAAACTTTGCAAGTACTCCATTATCAGTTGATGAATGTAATTTTGTTATGGATGTACTTGAAATGTATGGTACTGGAATAACACTTTCCTTCCATAATTTAAAATCAAAAACGTTAACAGAACTAGATATTCATTTTCCCGGCTTTAATACTAATGAGGAAATTAATTACTACTCTTTCGCATTGTATTGGTTAGAAACTTTAGATAGATATGGTGAAATCCAAGAAATTTCAAAAGGAAAATATAGAGGCATCGGTCAAAATGCTGATAGATACAGAACTATGATTAAGAAATGGAAAGAATTTGAAAGATATAACTTGAGTGAAGAACAAATAAGAGAATTACTAAATCTAAGATAAAAAATATTAAACCCGATCACGCAAATATATATTCACGATCGATAGCGCGGATTTGCAATCCGTGCCCGCAACAGTGAGACGCAATACTTTGTGCGTTTGAAAAAGATGATTCTCTTTGCGGGCACGGATTGCAAATCTCCCCGCTCTGCGAAGTGTTCCCATGTTCCCGTCATCGCCATCGCTGTGCGAAGTCTCCCGACTTCGTACCCGTTCCTATAAGCAACAAAGATTATCAAATATCTATTTGTAAGAAAAATAATTATATTTGAATAAAAAATTGTGCAAGGAGGATACAAAATAAGAGACCAAAAATTACCACATTTTATTACAGCAACCGTTGTAGATTGGGTTGATGTTTTTACAAGAAAAAATTACAGAGATATAGTTATAGAATGTTTAGATTTCTGCATTAAAAACAAATCTATGCTATTGTACGGTTATGTTATTATGAGCAATCATATACATATGATCGTACAATCTGATGATGAAAATTTGTCTGATTTATTGCGGGATTTTAAAAAATTTACTGCTACAAAAATTATTCAGAAAATAAAATCTGATCCGGAAAGTCGAAGAGAATGGATGCTGGAACGTTTTCAATTAGCAACTGAAACTCATTCCAGAAACAAAAACTATCAGTTTTGGCAGTACGGAAATCATCCCGAAGAAATTTACAGTAATAAATTTATGTGGTCAAAACTCGATTATATTCATTTAAATCCTGTTCGTGCAGGTCTTGTCGAAAAAGCATCTCATTATATTTATTCCAGTGCCAGTAATTATGTTTCTGATGAAGGATTACTAAAAATTGGAAAAGCCGACATGCCTATAGTTGATGTACTAAATTTGAATAATTTTACTCGATATAATGAGTATTGAATTTGAAATTTGAAACGGAATATTGGAACGGGTACGAAGTCGGGAGACTTCGCACAGCGCCACTCAGACGTATTAGCTTTACAAACAAATCTTATGCAAATCATCCAAAACTTCCATCTCATCTTCTGGTAAAAGTTGTAAAGCAATTTCAAGCAAAGTCATTACATTATTATCAGCTTCATTAAATGAAAAACAGGCCTGACTTCGGGCATCGTCATTCAGCAAAATAATACTAGCTTTTAAAAGACTTGAAACAATTAAATTTAATTCGTTATAACCAGATACTTTTAGTTCTACGCTAAACGAATTGTCACTATTATTCTCTGATTTTATCTTTTTGAATTTATTTAATCTTTTCATTGATTCTAGAAATTCTGTTACTTTTTCTTTATGTTTTATTTCCATGATTGAGGTTAGCTTTTTAATAAATAGAAAAACAAAAATACAAAATAATCGGTTATAAATAACCGATTATTTACAATCGTATAAAAACAATCTATTCCTTGTAATTTCATCTCCATGAATAAGACAAGAAAAAGTGAAATTCCAGAAGTTGTAATACAATTAGGAATCAAGATAAAAGAGATAATTGAAGCAAATCAACTCAAACAAAGAGAGGTTGCTCATGATGCAGAAATGGACGTAGAAAATTTACGAAAATACATCAAGGGTAATCAGGAAATGAAAATTAGTACTTTGTTTAAAATTGCTAAATCTTTAAAAATTAATCCAGGCGATTTAATTAAAGACTTATAAATCCAATCATTGTAAATGAAATTAAATAAAGAATTTGGAATAATTTTCGCTATTGCTTTTGTTTTCTTCATGTTTTACAGCCCTGCAATTTGTTTCTTGATGTTAGGCACATTATCATTGTTTTATGCAATTTACAGTCTTTCATTTTTAATTCAGATTAACAAAACCGGAATCGAAAATCTTGGAAAAATTGTCTCTTATGAATCAGATGCAGAAGGTTATAAAACCCCTATTATTGAGTTTCAAATCTCCGAAGGAAAAAATTTTACGGGAAAACCTTTTTTACATACATCTTCAGATTTAGACAAATTTCAGTCTTACCAGAGAAAAATAAATAAAACGATTAAAATAATCTACGATCCAAATTATCCGGAAAAATTCATTCTAAAAGATAATTCTAACTATTTTGGCTTAGTACTCATGATTATTGTTGGTTTAGTTTTTAGTGGTATTTCAATTGGAAATTTGCTCGGATATAATGATATATTTTAGTAAACTAAATTAAAAACTTAAAAGTAGTCATGAGCGGGAAGTTCGCGCTAGCTTAAAAACGATTTTACACAAATCCTTCTAAAAAATAAAACCAACCAAAACCATGGTCAAAAAAATTACATTTCTTCTTTACATTGCTTTTGCTTTAAATACAAATGCTCAAACTGCTACAGATTTCTCTATTGTAAAAACAAAAACTGGTGATGTGAAAATTCCAGGAAACTGGAATCAACTGAATACTGCGGATGATTCTGGTCAGACGTATTTAAAAAATAATGACGGAGTAATCATTGCAATTGCTCAAAATCCTAAAAAATCATATCCTTTTTTTAAAAGTAAAAAATCTGATTTCGAAAACGTAAAATTATTTTATGTCTGGGATTCCGATTATATGAAAGAAAGTAAATTTAAAACAGACAAGATCAAAGAGAATTCTAAATCAGAATACATCATTTGGAAATATAATGATGGAAAACTAGAAAATGTATTTCTATTTGGTTCTGCCAAAGATAATTTCTTAAATCTGCTCGTTTGCACAACAGTTTGGGATGAAGACAAAAAGGTGCTGTTTTTAGAAAATTTATATGAATTAAATAAATAATCAAGCAAGCATAACGTCCGGTTCTTGAACGTAATCTTGATAAATTAAACTCAAAAGCAGTAATAATTCAATAGCACCGCATAAAATAAACTAAGCATGAATAAAATTTTCTTACTTCTAATGTTTTGGATTACCTCTGCCTCTATCGGGCAGAATAAACTCGAAGAAGTACTTGTTGATCCTAATGGAAAAGTAATATCTAAAACCAAATTAAAAAAGTCTATAACCAGATCTCCTGAAAAAACTATTGAAATATTTTATAAAAATCAAAATAATATTAAGATCATTGATCCTTTAATCAGTTTTAGATTCTATCAAAAAACGCCTTACTATAAGTTAAAAGAAATATTAGCAGAAAAAGATAAAACCTGTGGCAAGTTTATTAAAAATACTTTAATTAAAACCAAAACATCAGAAGATAAAAATTCAATTGCCTACTTATACAATGTTACTTATCAAAATTTAAAAACTATTGAAGAAATTATTCTTAAAAGAGAATCGATAAATGATGATTTTCAGGTTTATGTTTATAATATCAAAAAAGCTGTAAATTAAACTCAAATCCTCTAAACGTTAGCTTCTTAAAACACAAGAAATGACTAAACAAATATTATTTTTAATCTGCATTATTATTGGAGCTTTTTATGCCAGAAAATATGGAAAAAAAGCAAAAATCGATATTGAAAATTACAATAAAAAGAGAAATAACGAAGCCGCAGAAACAAAAACTGATTATTTGAACATCAATGTCTTTTATAATCTTAAAAACAGGAATAACGGTTTTGATGCTGAATCAATATATTATTTTTCTCAATCTGACTTTGAAATTATTATCAACAGAATTGAAAAACTTGGCATTGGAATTTTAGGAATTGAACCTTGGCTCAATGGTGAATTTTATGACATTAAAGTTGTCGAAGATTACGGAGGGATTTCTTCTGATTCAAAATGGTACAGAAAAGCATTTGGAGAGTTCAAAAAAGAAAACGAAAATCTTTTATATGCAGCGAGTTATGACATTAAAATATAAAATGAAGATTATTTTAGAAAGAAATTTAGATTTTAAGCAGTTTCAAAATTTAACTATTTTGACTTTTATTACAGGAATGATGTTTCTTGGAATGATCAATTCGGTAGATTTTAAATCTTATTATAAGATTGAAATAATTTTATTCTTTTTGAATCTTATATTCTTAGCCATTTTATTTACTAAGAAAGGTTTATTAATTGAAAATCAAAAACTATATAAGTCCATTTTTTTATTTGGATTTGGGTTAAAAAAGACCATCATTGAAACATCCGATTTTCAGCAAATTTTAATAATACAAGGAAAGCTTTCAACGAATTATGCCTATTCGTATAACATTAAAGAATTTCATAATTGGGAACCCGATTTAAATCATTCAGTGGCTAGTTTTACTTTATTAATGATTGACGAAAATAACAGTAATAGAAAAAAGATTTTGACCTTAACTAAACCTGATAAGGTAAAGCTTGCAATTGATTTTATCACTAAAAATACAAATCTCACTATTTAAAACTATAAAAGATAAAGTCTGCTTTTGAAAGTTTCGTACCTAAAACTCGTGATTATTTAATTTACGAAACAAATCTTATCTGTTACTTTCCTGAATCAAGCAACAGCAGCACATTCAATCCCCTTTTCTTCGGCAATTTGCATGTCAATTATTTTTTGGGCGACAGTTCCTTTTTCAAATAAACGGATGAATTTAAAAACGGCACTAACAAAATATCCCGGGTTCGAAACTAATCTGGCAATTTCTGTTATTCTTTGATCTCTTAGATGTAAACAGGCTTCTCTTTGGTCTTCTGGAGTCGCCACAAATTCATTGGCAAATTTCCAGGCACCGTTTCTGGCGGTTTCCATACTAAAATCAATAAAGAAATTATCTATTTTACCTGTAAATTTAAGTATCCATGTGAGCGTTGGCCAAATTTTGATCAGGCACTTTTCTACACCCCCAACCAAATTGCTCAGAATGGCATTTATTTGGTCGAAATCATGTTTTAAACTTTCAATGTCTTCTACTGTACTTACCTGAGCTGAAGCTATTCCTAAATCAAGGTTCACATGCGCATTAATTCCGAGTAGTAAATGCTGAAGCACTATTGGCCAAAAATCTTCTGCCTGCTCAAAGGCAAATCCCCAACATTCTGATGGTTTTTCTTTGGCTATATATTGGTAATACGCTTTCAAATACCGATTGGCAAAAATGACATCGAGTTTTTCCATTCGCTCGCCATTTTGAAAAGAACCATTACGGATACCTTCTTTTACTTGCACAGTAACTTCCCGATATAGCATGGTAAACAAACCTATAGCGCTTTGGTCTAATTTTGCTTTTTCTATTATTTCATCTAATAACTGAATTACTTCGTCTATAGTAGTGGCTTGTTTCATACTCATTTATAATTAGTTAGAATTAAATTAAGAAGAACGAATATAATTATTTTAATTTTCTAAAAGGCACTTTTTGAAGCAATTATCTTGTTATTTTTTAATTTTATTTATTTCTTAATCTGCCTATTTTTTTTGTGTTGTTAAAAACTATAAATTTGGTATAAGTCTCTGGCTTATTTATCTAATAAAACAATATTAATACCAACCGCAAATTAATTTTATGGGAATTGTGTGTGAATTTTATCTGGTCGATGATAACTTTATCGATGAATTTTTAGAAAGCCCGGAAGCAACTGAAAGATATTTTTATGATAACTATGCTAATCCAGATGGTGAATTTCATGATGAAGGAGAAAATAATTTTTATTCTGATAAAGCCTGGGAAATTGCAAGTTTTCTAATTCGTCAGAACGATACCTCTCAAGAAAAAATATTATCTGGTTTATTAGGTCAGCCTATAGAAAATTTAGAAGGCTTAAGTTATATCAAAAAAATTAATGTTGCAGAAATGAATCAAATATTGAATCAAATTTCGTTACAACAAGTTGAAGAAGCTTATGACGAATCAAAAATGCAAGATCCTTACGTATACAATGCCGGATATATAACTAAAGAAAAAAGTTGGAATTATATTTTGCATCATGTAGAAATCATCCTGACAGCATTTAAAAAAGCTTCTGAAAAAGGCAAGGGAATTATTGTGTGTAAAGGTTAATTTGGTACAGTTCTAAACTTATATAAAATTTAAAAAAATGAAAACATATTTTGTAGACTCATTTACAAATGAAAAATTTAAAGGAAATCCGGCTGCGGTTTGTTTACCCGATACAGAACTAGATAGCCAAACCATGCAAAGTATTGCAATAGAAATTGGCTTTTCTGAAACGGCTTTTATAAAACAAATCTCAGACAATAATTATAGCATTCGGTTTTTTTCGCCAAAAACTGAAATTCCGTTATGCGGTCATGCTACATTGGCTTCGTCAAAAATTGTTTTCGATACGACTTCATTTCAAACTATTAAATTTATCAACTTCGAAAATGTAGAATTGCTTATTGAGAAAGTAGGAAATAAAATCAAAATGCAATTTCCTGTTTACGACACCGAAGAAACCGAAGTGCCTCAAAAAATGATCGAGGCTCTTGGAATTTCTGAAATTGTAAATAAAAGATACAGTTCTAAAAACCAAATAATTTTAATCGAAATTGAAAGTGCGGCCGAACTTGCCAATTTAAAACCTGATTTTACAGCTTTACTAAATTCACACACCGGAATAAGTGGCGTTTTGGTAACGGCCATTTCAGACACCGAAACTTTCGATTTTCATTACCGCTATTTTTGGCCTTGGGCAGGAACAAACGAAGATCCTGTAACCGGAGGTATTCAAACTTTCCTGACTAAATATTGGGCAGAAAAACTAAATAAAACAAAATTGAATGCTTTTCAGTCTTCATTAAGAACCGGAACGATGAGTACGGAACTTGTAGATGACAAAGTTTTTATTTTAGGAGAAGCGGTAACGGTTTTAAAAGGGGAATTTGTTTTGTAATTTCTCCCGTTCGCAATTAAACTTCATTATACATCGATTTAGAGAAACAGAATTAACTTATAACAATATGAAAAATCCTTATTCAATATTTTTCCTTTTATTACTTTTCTTTATTAGCTGTAAGGAGAGCGAGGAAAGCAAAATTAAAAATGTCTGCAATGATTTCATAAAAGGGCGGATAGCCTTAGAAAAAGGCGATAGCATACTGCTAAAAGCAGTTACGGAAGACTCTCTTTATAAAATAATCGTGCTTAATGAAAGATATGCGAAAATGCTGGATGCTGCTATGATTAAGGCTAATTTAAATATTGAACCTGTATTAGTTGAAATTAAGGGAAATACTGCAATTTGTCAAATGAGCGGTGACGAATATTACAAGATTCATTTGTATAAAACTAAAAACATTTGGAAGGTAAATGGGGAAAATAATATTTTTCCTGATTCGAAAATGATAATGTCATCTCAAAAAAAATTGGATAATTATAAAGTATTTTTAAAGAAAAAACCAGCAATAGATTCTATACTGTCTGTAGTAAATCTCTTTTTTGCCGAATCTAGAACATATTTCAAAAACAATGATTCAGAGGCATTTAAAGAAACCTGTACTGATGATACAGTAATTTATCTAAAAAACCTTTTTTCGTATGCAAAAAAAAGAACCGGAGAAAAATTGTTAACAGAAGAAATGGAACAACAAAACATTATGGTTGGCGATGTTGAATTTGAGGGTGATAAAGCCACTTTTAAATTTAGCCATGAAAATATTTTTATACTTTTTAAGAAAATTGAAAATTCATATAAAATAACAGGTTTTAACGGACTGAATTCTAAAAATATCAGTGAGCAAATCATAAAGAAAAACTATTTAGATTTACTTCGGGCAACTAAATTAATTAGGCCCGAACAGTATAAAAATAAAGAAATAAAATAAGGATGGATTATATTACTAAAATCAGTTTACCTTCAATTTACTTACAAGGGGTTAGATAATTTGCAATAACTAAACAGGAAACAGAAAACAAGACAAAATAATTTTCAACAAGCTTTACGTGACATTTTCCATAAAAAACTTAAAATACAATTATGAAAAAACTATGTTTTTTTCTTTTATTCGGCTTATTTTTTAATGTAGGTTTTTCTCAAGAATCAAATTGTGAAAGATTTAAAATTGGAAGATTTCTCTATACCAGCGAAGGGCTTCCAAATATAACTGTAACAAGAACTGAAACTATTCAAACTGAAACTATTAAAGAATCGATCGATGAAATTCAAGGCACAATTGTTTGGAAATCAAGTTGTGATTATGAATTTACCTTTTCAAAATGTCCTATGAAAGAACTTTTAGGAAAAACTATGTCAGTCGAAATATTTGATGTAAAAGGAAATATGGCTAAAGGGAAAGCCTTGTTTGAAGGAACCAATATTAATTTTAATTTAGAAAAATTGAATTAATTCGATGTGAAGTATTCTTCTTAAATTCGCAATTGTTGTGTGAAGATTTTTTTACAATAAAGTTAAAATACAATGGATAACTACCTAATAGATATAATTGACAGAATGTTGGATATAAGCGACCAAAATAAGGAAGCTGGTTATGATAGTTCTAAAACAATTTCCTGGAAAGCTTTAAGGGAAGCCGAAAATGTGGAAAACACAGAATACATTCCACAGCTAATTACATTTATTGACAATGAAAAAGACAAAAAGAAACGAAGCAGCTCCTATTTTCTTCTTGGTCATATTGCAAAGAATACAAGTGATTTAAAAGCACTAGATTACTTAATTTACCGCATTCAAAAGGAAACAGACAAATATATAATTTCATCTTTGCTCGACAGAATTGCAGCTATTAAAAAACCAATTGGAACAGATTTGCAACCATTAATTCAGGCAACAAAAAGTGACAAATGGTTAATTCGACATAGTGCCATACGCTCCTTAAAAAACTCATTTGATAGCGTGGCAGAAACAGCATTAATTGAAATTCTTAATGATTCAGATGACCCATACGACTTAATTTATACAAATGCTGTGATAAATAGAATAGGCACTCTAAGAGCTATACCTTTTTTAGAAAAACATTTAAAAAGCAGGAAAAGAGATATAAAGGATTCTGCAAAATACGCCATTGAGGAAATAAAAAAAAGACATGAATGATCATGTTCTTCATGATTGTTACTAATTTTATATAAAAAACAATTATGGAAACAAGATTTGAAGCCGGAATCAATATTGCAATTAAAATTCCCAAACAAAAATATAACGAAACTGTAGCTTTTTACCGTGACATTTTAAAACTCGAAGTTAAAGAAGTGGCAATAGATAATCCAACCGTTTCAAGGACACATTCGGTTCAATTTGGAAATAATGTGATTTGGCTGGATTGTGTAGATAATTATACCCATTCTGAAACCTGGCTGCAGTTAACCGTTCCTGATGTTGACGAAGCAACCAGCTACCTAAAACAAAATGGCGTGGGCACCTGCGACGAAATCGAAGAAATTCCTAAAAACATGCATTGGATTATGGATCCTGCCGGAACAGTTTTTAACTTGCAGAAAAAAAGTGAATAGAAATAACCGTAATAAACAAATAAGTTGGTGGAGCGAGAATTGAAATCAAAAAATAAAAAAAATTATTGGGGATCTTATATTCTTGGCATTGTTGCCTGTTTAGGACTATCCTTCTATTGTTATACAAAATTTATAGCTTTAAAATATCCCAACTATTTTGGCTTACTATTTTCATTGCTATTTTTAGCTGTTGCGCTCCTCATTTTTTACTTTTTAATTTCGATAAAAACATATATTGTCATAAACAACAAATTAATTGTAGCATCATTTGGCAAGGAGCAAAAAAGCTATAATCTTAATGAAATTGAAAGCTGGACTGAAATTCAGGTAAAAGGGAAACATGACAGAGATGAAATTTTTACATTGTACACCAGAACTGGTGGAAAAATTAAAATATCAAGCAGAAACTATGATAATTATTTTGAAATAAAAAACGAGCTGACCAAAAACAAGGAGCGAAATTTAAAACTTGAAGAATTAAGCCGAAACAAAACGGGTTTGGTTATTTGTATTATCTTAATAACAATCAGTATATTATGTTTTATTGGCGCTTATAATTCGTTACAAACTAAAGATCTTGACGACAAAACAATTAGCGTTTTTGGTGACAAAACTTCTAGCATTCAATATATCAATCGTAAACATGATTTCGTTTTAATAAAACTAAAATCCTATCCTGACTTAGAGTTTAGAATTCAGGGCAACGAGTTAAAAGCTACGTTTGTAGAAGAGTTGATAAATGAAATTAAAACAGGAGATTCACTATTTTTAGGCATTGACAAAACAGAATACAGAACAAAATTAATAAAGGCAGATTCCCTGTCGTTTCCCGACAATTATTTTTTTAGTGACGTAATTAGCGTCGAAAGTGTACAGTCAAAAAAGAATGATTATCTAAAATTATCAGAGGTTAATGTTATTCGATCTGATGATAAATATTGGGATTCTGGATTATTTGGCGTTTTTGGACTACTTTTAACTATTTCAGGTGTTTATGGAATAAAAACATCATTAACAAAAATGAAAAATGAACAATGATTTCTATTATAAAGCTATAGAACCAGAAAAATCACTTATTGACTTTGTAGAAAATATCGGAATGTTTCATAACAAGTCAGACAAAGACATGGAAGTGGTTTTAATGCCAGACGGAAGAATTGATTTGTTTTTTATGAAATCTGAATCGGAGCCATTTCAAATTGCGCTTATTGGTTTGGAAAATGTGCCTGAACAACAAGTTATTCGTTCCAACACACTGGCTTATAAAATTAGTTTTAAACCTTTGGGAGCCGAATATCTTTTACAGACTTCGATTGCCGATATTTTAAATAGCGCCAAAGTTTTACCTACAGACTTTTGGGAAGTGAACGACAACGATTTGAAAAATTTTAATGCTTTTCATTCCAAAATATCCACAAAACTAAAAGAACTTTTCCCTGCTAAAATAGACGAAAGAAAACGCAAACTTTTTAAACTCGTTTACGAATCAAACGGCGAAATTAAAGTACAGGAACTTTCCGAAAAAATATCCTGGAGCAGCCGCGAAATCAATCGGTATTTCAACAAACAATTCGGGCTTTCGTTAAATGCATTTTGTAAAATTTTACGTTTTAAAGCTTCATTAGAACATATCGCAAAAGGCAGGCTTTTTCCGGAATTAAACTTCACAGATCAAAACCATTTTATCAAAGAAATCAAGAAATTCTCCGGCGTAGTTCCCAGTGAATTATTAAAAAATAAGAATGACCGATTTATACTATTATCCGTCCTGAAAGCGCAATAATTTTGTCCCGACATAAGGCTGAAAAGCCAATCGGAATTAAAATTAATTTAAAACTTCTAAGGAATGTTACTAGAAAATAAACAGGTTGCCATCATCGGCGGCGGTCCGGGCGGACTTACATTAGCCAGACTTTTACAATTGCAAAACGTAAATGTAAAAGTATACGAAAGAGATTTAAACAAAGATGCACGCGTTCAGGGATCACCTCTTGATATGCACGACGGATCTGGTTTGGCAGCGATTCATAAAGCGGATTTATTTGAGGAATTCAAAAATAACTTTCTACCGGGTGCCGATAAAACCTTAATCTTAAACGAAAAAGCAGAAGTATTTTTCAGCGATCACGAAACGAATGTTCATGAAGATTTTGGTAACGAATATTTCCGTCCTGAAATCGATCGCGGTGCATTACGCAAAATATTATTGGAATCTTTACAGCCTGAAACGGTTATTTGGGATACTCAATTTATTTCCATGGAAGTCAAAAACGAAGGCTGGCTTTTGCATTTCAAAAACGGCACTTCGGCTTACGCAGATATTGTGATCGCTTCTGATGGCGCCAATTCAAAAATCCGACCTTATATTACAGATATCAAAGCTTTTTATACCGGTATCGTAATGCTTGAAGGCAATATTTATGAGTCGGCAAAAAATGCACCAAATATTGCTTCGCTAATCGATGGCGGAAAAATAATGGCTTTTGGAAATACTCAAAATATCTTACTCGGACAAAAAGGCGGCGGTGATCTTGGTTTCTACGCCAGTTTTAAAGCCGATGAAAACTGGGCTAAAACAAATGGTCTGGATTATGCTGATAAAAAACAAATGTTGGAATGGTTTAAAACCGAATATCCTCAATGGAGCAGCATTTGGTATGAATTATTCGAAAATGTTTCAGCACCATTTATTCCGCGTCCGATTTATTGTGTGCCTTTAGATCAAACCTGGGAATCCTTACCTAATTTAACCATGATTGGCGATGCCGCACACGTAATGCCTCCATTTGCCGGCGAAGGTGCTAATATGGCAATGCTGGATGCTTTGGAATTAAGCGAATGCCTAACATCTGAAAAATATAAAACCGTTCAGGAAGCTATTTCCGGTTATGAAACTATAATGCGTAAAAGAGCTTCTGAAGCAGCACAGGAATCTATTGAAAACGGCGAAAAAATGCATTCTAAAGAGGCGTTGAAAACAATGTTGGAGTTTTTTAATCACTAAACTGCTGAGGTTCTAAGATTCTAAGAAAAAACTAAAGTCCTCGCGAGGAAGAGTTTTCAACGAGATAAAGCAATATCGCTATAAAAAATTAGTATCAAATTTTCGCGCAAAGACACAAAGGCGCAAAGTTTTTTGTGTATTATTCTTAAACTTTGCGCCTTTGCGTCTTTGCGCGATTAAAAAAAAGAAACTTAAAAAACTTCATATCCAGCTCATTAATGACAATACAAAATCTTAGCATCTTAGAACCTTAGCCACTTAGTAACTTTCTTATAATAATTCCCTAATTTCGCTCTTCAAATGTAAAAGAGAAAAATGAAGGTCTGTATTGCCGAGAAACCAAGTGTAGCACGAGAAATCGCATCCGTTTTGGGTGCCAATACCAAGCACGATGGTTATTACGAAGGCAATGGGTATGCTGTAACGTACACTTTTGGACATTTATGCACCTTAAAAGAACCCAACGATTATAAACCACACTGGAAAAGCTGGGATTTGAATAACCTGCCCATGCTTCCTGAAAAATTTGAAACCAAAGTAGTTGAGAATTCAGGAATCCAAAAACAATTCAAAATTGTAAAAAGTCTATTCGACAAAGCAGATGTCGTTATAAACTGCGGGGATGCCGGACAGGAAGGAGAATTGATTCAGCGTTGGGTGATGAACGAAGCCAATTATAAAGGCGAAGTACAGCGTTTGTGGATTTCATCTTTAACAACAGAAGCTATAAAAGAAGGTTTTGAAAACCTAAAACCATCAACCAATTACGATAATTTATTTTACGCCGGATTTTCGAGAGCGATTGGCGATTGGTTATTGGGTATGAATGCTACACGTTTGTATACCGTAAAACATGGTGGTTATAAACAAGTTTTGTCTATTGGGCGAGTGCAAACGCCAACATTGGCAATGGTTGTAGACCGATTTAAGGAAATTGAGAACTTCAAACCTCAACCTTATTGGGAATTGCAGACTTTGTATAGAGAAACGCTTTTTAGTTATGAAGAAGGACGTTTTCTAAAAAAAGAAGATGGAGAAATCCTTGCTAATAAAGTCAAAGAAAGTGAGTTCGAAATTGTTTCTGTCGAAAAAAAGAACGGAAACGAATATGCGCCAAAGCTATTCGATTTAACTGGTTTACAAGTATATTGCAATACAAAATTTGGATTTTCGGCAGATGAAACGCTTAAAATTGCGCAAAGTTTATACGAACAAAAAGTAGTGACATATCCCAGAGTTGATACCACTTTTTTACCAAATGATATTTACCCAAAAGTGCCGGGAATTCTGCAAAAACTGACTAATTATAGTGCATTAACGCAGCCGCTTTTAGGAAAAAAGATAAAAAAATCTCCTAAGGTTTTCAACGATAAAAAAGTTACGGATCACCACGCGATTATTCCAACCGGAATAGAAATTAATTTACCATACAATCAGCAACAGGTTTATGATATTATTGTAAAGCGTTTTATTGCTGTTTTTTACGATGATTGTTTGGTTGCCAATACCACAGTTGTTGGAAAAGCCGCTGATGTAATGTTCAAAACCACAGGGAAAGAAATTCTGAAAAAAGGTTTCAGAGTTGTTTTTGAAGATCCGAATGCCAAGGAAAAAGAAGCTGATATATTACCGAGTTTTATTGTGGGAGAAAAAGGTCCGCATGAACCTTCGTTTTTAGAAAAAGAAACGAAACCACCGAATCAGTTTACGGAAGCAACTTTATTGCGTGCGATGGAAACCGCAGGAAAACAGGTTGATGACGAAGATTTACGCGAATTGATGAAGGAAAACGGAATCGGCCGTCCGTCAACACGTGCAAATATTATCGAAACGCTTTTTAAACGCCAGTATATTGTTCGAAACAAAAAACAGGTTTTGCCAACACCAACAGGAATTCAGCTTATCGAAACGATTCAGAATGAATTAATCAAATCGGCTGAACTTACGGGCTCCTGGGAAAAACAATTAAAAGATATCGAAAAAGGAACTTTTACCGCCGGAGCCTTTATCAAAAACATGAAACGCATGGTCGAAGCTTTGGTTAATGAAGTTCGAAGCGAAACCCGACACGCCAATATTTCACATGCCGGAAATGTGCAAAAAGAAGCAGTAAAAGTCGAAAAAAAGAAAGCCGACGGAATTTTGGCGGAAACCTGCCCTAAATGTAAAAAAGGAAATTTTATAAAAGGAAAGTCGGCTTATGGATGCAGCGAATATAAAGTTGGCTGTGATTTTGTATTGCCTTATGTTTTTGCTGATAAAAAAATAACGGAGAGTCAATATTTAAGATTGCTTCAAAAAGGTTCTACCGTAAATATAAAAGGATTTAAAACCGAAGACGGTACAGTTGAAGGTTTGATTCGTTTTGAAGAAAATTACAAACTTAAATTAGAACCTAAAAAAACGGCTTCGAAAAAAACATCTGATCAAAAACCAAACGCAACATCAGATTCTTTAACATGTCCGAAATGTAAAAAAGGAAAAGTTCTAAAAGGAAATACTGCTTATGGTTGTGACGATTATAAATTGGGTTGTGATTTTAAAGTTACTTTTGATGAAGTGAGAGCAAAACTTCAAGATCAAAAGCCTACTAAAGAATTGGTTTATTCTATTTTACAGGAAGGTTTTTGATTTTTTTGCTAAAGATTAAAAATGATTTCTTTTCACCACAAATTTTGCGAATTTTCGCAAATTCTTGTTTCACGCAGATTAAAAAGATTTAGGCAGATCAATTTTGATTTAATTATATAAATCTGTTTACATCTGCTTAAATCTTTTTAATCTGCGTGAAATAATCCTTTCGTTGGCATTTTTTTTTAGCCAATGATATTAAACATTCTCAATAATAATTCGTGAAAATTTGTAAAATTCGTGGCTAACTTTTTCATAACTTAGCGATACAATCTAACCAAAAAACTCACCAATATGTTTCAAAAAACCACCGTTTTAATGCTTTTGTTAGCATTTGTTTCCTGCAAAAAAACCGAAACTGTCGAGAAAGATAAAATCAAGACCGCTGATTGGCTTATCGGAACCTGGGAAAATAAATCTCCGGACGGTGTACTTACCGAAAACTGGAAAAAAGTAAACGACAGTACGTTTAGTGCAACATCTTATTTCATAAAAACTGATGACACTCTGCATTCTGAAAAAATCACTCTGTCACAAAAAGGCGAAATGCTTATGTACAGCGCCACCGTAAACGGGCAAAACAACGACAAGGCGATCGATTTTGGTTCTACCACAGAAACAGAAAACAAATTGGTTTTTGAAAATCCATCACACGATTATCCTCAAAAAATTACTTATACAAAAGGAGCTAATAATACTTTAACAGCTGAAATTACTGGAAATTTACGTGGAAAGAAAACTACGGAAAGGTTTATTTTGGTGAAGAAGTAATTTTTTTATTAAAAAGAAATAAGAACATCAATCCAATTAATTTTATAGATCTGGATTTATTAGTCTATTTTTAGCTTATCAAAATAAGGGTAACATTTTTAAAATCAAATATTTTATTTATATTTAATAATCTAAATTTTTACGAATCCAAATATGAAAATTAATAGTATCTTATTTTCTACGCTAATTTTAGCAGCCTTTGTATGTTGTAAAAAAGAAGCCAAAACAGAAGCTCCTGTAAAAATCTATTCTAATCTTGCTAAAGCCGAATGGTTTATTGGCGAATGGGGAAATAAATCGGCCGAAGGTGAACTTACAGAACGCTGGAAAAAAGAAAATGATTCCGTTTATTTTGGTGAATCGTATTTTGTTGTGGGCGAAAAGGACACCGTTTTTGCAGAACATGTGCGTCTTGAAGAAGCCAAAGGCAAATTAACTTATATTGTAGCTGTTCCCGGGCAAAATAAAGAACTTCCAGTAGGGTTTGAAATGACTTCAGCAACCAATAATCAAATTGTTTTTGAAAATCCAAAACACGATTATCCAAACAAAATTACTTATAGTCTAGTCGAAAAAGATTCCTTGATTGCAGAAATTTCTGGTTTAAAAAAAGGAAAACCTTACACTGAGAAATTTGTCATGAAAAAACGATAATATCCTGATGAAAATGTATTGTATATAAATAAACAAAAAACTTAGAATCTCGGTAAATTCAAAAAAAAACTATTCCTTCTCCCCGATTTTATTTACCATAAAAATCATCAAAATTCCTAAAAGCGCCATTATCAAAAAGGCAAATTTCATACTTAGATATTCAGAGATAAAACCTACCATTGGCGGAACAAGTAAAAAACCAAGATAACCAATTGTTGATATAGAGGTTAAAGCAGACCCGCTGCTTAACTTTGAGGATCTTCCGGCAATACTAAATACTAAGGGAACTACACAGGAAACCCCAAATCCGATTAAAACATAACCAAAAATAGTTGGGTATACATACGGCAGAAGAAAACAAATTCCAAAACCTACCGTGATTAATATTCCGCTGTAAAGCAGAATTTGTTTAGTACCAAATTTCATTACTCCGTAATCTCCAAACAAACGTCCTAAAGTAACAGCTGTTGCAAAAAATACAAATGCAGCACTGGTTAGCTTTGGCGAAGCATGCAGTATATTTTCAAAATAAATTCCGCTCCAATCGTACATGGTGTTTTCGCAGGCCATAGAAACAAAACAGATCAAAGCAAACTTGACCAAATTTTTTTCAGGCATCGAAAAGAACTTCTTTTTAACGGGCACAGGCTGATTGTGAATACTCATTGGGTAAAAACAAGCCGTAAGTCCCATCATAAAAATACTGACTCCCAATAAGTGATAAGAAGGTGCAATATGCTGTGTCACCATTATATATCCTAAACCTGCTCCTGAAAAAACGGCAATACTCCAAACCGCATGAAAACGAGTGATAATCGATTTGGGATATAATTTCTGAACCTCAAGCGATTGTGCATTAATAGATAAATTAAAAATATTTCGAGAAGCTCCAAAGATTAAAAGTATCATAACCAACTGCCATACAAAAGCAGCTAAACCGGGCAAAGACAAGGCAATATTAAACATAATTGCTCCCAATAGCATGATATAACGGCTACTGTATTTGTTTAATAACATTCCTGTAAAAGGCATAGTAAGCATTAAACCAATAGGAAATGCAAATAAAACAGCGCCAAACTGTGCTTCAGATAAATGCAATTGTGCTTGTATGTGCGGAATTCGGGATACCCACGAAGAATAGCCAAAACCGGAAATGAAAAAAAATACAGTATTGGCTATTCGAAATCCTTGTGGTGAATTCTGGATTCTTTTAAAAAAAGGGAGAATCATTTATGTACTATTTATTTGGCTGCAAATTTAGGCCTTTTAAACCAAATTCTATTCTTTTAATTTTTTTCTTACGAATACAAAATCACTACTGCAAATCATAATAAAATGATTACCAATAAGATAAAACATCATCATTAAAATAATAACAAAATCACTGCCATCTATTTGAAATAATATTTGTTAAAGAAACAATAATATTTACATTTGTATTATTTTTATTCATTCTAAATAAAAATATACCTAACCAAATTTACAATTATAATGAAATATCTTAATTTGAAAACGTCTCGTTTTCTATCTGCAATCTGCTTACTATTTTCAATTAGTACAGCACTGGCCCAACAATCAAACGGAAAAATAAAAGGAACTATTACCACTTCTGAAGGAGATCCTGCCGCTGGCGTAAATGTTGTTCTTAAAAATTCGAAATACGGAACTGTTACCAATGAAGATGGTACTTTTGAACTTAACAGAGTAAAACCAAATACGTACTCTTTACAGATATCTTTAACTGGCTACGAAACAACTGAACAAGAGGTTGTTGTTGCAGAAAGTGAAACTGCAAACGTAAATTTGCAACTAAAGGTTTCTAATAAGGAATTAAAAGAAGTGGTGATTAACGGCAAAAAAAGCATCCTATCTAAAAAAACAGATTATGTTGCCAGAATGCCGCTAAAAAATCTGGAAAATCCGCAGGTTTACAGTGTAATTCACAAAGAGCTTTTATTAGAGCAGGTGGCTGTAAATATTGAAACTGCTATACGAAATTCACCTGGTGCTATACCTGTTACTTTTCCTTCTGGCGGAATTGGTATTACATTTAGAGGTTTTACAACGGGAGTGAATGCCAGAAATGGTATGGAAACTGTATCTGGCCGTTCTTCTGTAGATCTTTCAAATGTAGAAAGAATAGAAATCATGAAAGGACCATCCGGAACCTTATTTGGATCTTCGGTATCTTCTTTTGGTGGTGTTGTCAATCTGGTTACTAAAAAACCTTTTGAAACTGCAGCAAACGAGATTTCATATACCACCGGAAGTTTTAGCACAAACAGACTTACTGCCGATATAAATACGCCGCTTAACAAAGATAAAACGGTTTTATTCCGAATCAATATGGCAGTTAACAGAGAAAAAAGCTTTTTAGACTATGGTTTTAATAATACGGTGGCCATTTCTCCAAGCTTAACTTACAAGGCTTCTGATAAACTTACTTTTAATATTGATGCCGAATTATTTAATGTTAATAATACCAGACGCACTTATAATACTTATACTCCTACCTCTGGATTAATAAATCCTACTGATTTAAAAATTGATTATAGAAAATCGATGTTTCATGATGATAATGATGCTAAAACTTCTGCTACTAAAATTTTCGCGCAGGCAGAATATGAAATTTCTGAAAACTGGAAATCTACAACTGTATTTTCTTTTGTAGACGAAAATGTAGAACGCAGTTACCAGAGTTATGCGGTTTGGAGCTCTCCTACTCAGGTGGCGAGAAGAGTTGGTTTATGGGGTCCTGTTTTTAATACTTATACTAATATTCAGGAAAATATTAACGGACAATTTGCTACCGGAAGTATCAAACATAAACTTTTAGTTGGTGGTAATTACAGATTGTACAGTTCTAATTTTTCTGGCGGTACTACTTTTACTCTTGATAATATTGATGTAACAACAAACTTTGCTCCTATCAGAAGAAAAGCTGTTGATGCCGGTTTAGTGTTAACTACGATTCCGGTTGCAGATCAGGAAACAATTAGTTTCTATGCTTGTGATGTTGTTAATTTTACTGATAAATTATCAGCTATGCTAAGTTTGCGTTTAGATAATTTTAACCGTGAAAAAGTAGGTACTACAGAAGGTTATCATCAAACGGCATTATCTCCAAAATTAGGTTTGGTATATGAGATCATTAAAGATCAGGTTTCTGTATTTGGTAACTACATGAATGGTTTTCAAAATTCTGCTCCGGTTACGCAGCCTGATTTAACGCAGTTAGTTTTAGATCCAATTTATGCCGTACAATACGAAGGTGGTATTAAAGCTGAAGCTTTTAATAAAAAACTAAGTGCTACAGCAAGTTATTACAATATAAAAATTGATAACGCTACAAGAACAGACGCAGCCGGAGTTACTTATCAGGATGCCAAGCAGGAAAGCAAAGGAGTTGATTTTGAATTAATAGCCAATCCGTTTTCTGGTTTAAACATTGTGGCGGGATATGCTTATAACGAAAATAAAATCTTAAAAGCATCTGATGCAACTATCGAAGGAAACATCGCTGCGGGAGCACCAAAAAATGTTGTCAACTTTTGGACTACTTATACTTTACAAAATACATTAAAAGGTCTTGGTGCCGGTTTTGGAGCCAATTATGTAGATAAAAGTTATTTTGCGACAGATAATAATTTTTATATGCCATCATACACAACTTACAATGCTACTGTTTTTTACGATCAGTCTTCCTGGAGAGTTGGTGTTAAATTCAATAACATGAGCAATAAAAAATACTGGGATTTTTACGGAAATTCTCAGGCGCCAAGTAATTTCTTAGTGAACTTAACTATTAAGTTTTAAAAAATACTTTTGGATCAAACAAACACCTCTTTCTTAGGAACAGAGGTGTTTGTGTTTTTAAATAAATAATTTATTTTTAAAAATACTTTAAATGTCTTTTAAAAAAATCATTCTTAAAATTCACTTATGGCTGGGCTTAGGATCTGGTTTAATTATATTTATTCTGGGCATTACAGGCTGTATTTACGTCTTTGATGAAGAATTAAGACCTGTCGTTTATCACAGCCGATATTATGCTGATGAAACAAAAAAAGATAAGAAAAACGTAAGTGAACTTTTAAAAATCGTACAGGATTCTATTGGAAAAGATAAGTCAATCGGCGCTATTCGAATTCGAAATGAAAAAGACGCCACAGTAACCTTTTTTACCAGCAAAGAGAAAGAAAACCCAAATGCCATTTGGTATTGGGATACTCTGGAATATAATTATACGATTTACGTAAATCCCTTTACAGGAAAAATTCAGAAGATTGAAAATACGACAACTGAGTTTTTTAACGTGATCGTATTCTTGCATTGGAGTTTGCTGCTTACAAACGATATTGGAAAGCCCATTGTGGGAATAGCAGTAATTATTTTCATTATTTCACTTATAACCGGACTTATTCTTTGGTGGCCAAAAAACAAAAGTGCAGCCAAACAACGTTTTTGGTTTCGATGGAAAAACACCACGCAATGGAAACGAAAAAACTATGATTTACACAATATTCTCGGATATTATGTACTGCTTTTTGCTCTCGTTATTGCTTTTACAGGATTGGTCTGGTCTTTTAAATGGTTTGACAATAGTATAAAATGGATTGCCAACGGAGGACAAACTATTGAAAAGAAGAAAGAAGATTTTGCCTCTGATTTATCTAAAAAAAATAATCAGATTGTAATTGATAAAATTTCGAATACGGCACAATATTCTTATCCTGAAGCAAACAATTATACCATTTCGTTTCCCGAAGATTCTTTGCAAACACAATCGGTATATATTGAAAATGGCGGAAACTTCGACAGAATCAATTTGCAGTTTGATCAGTATACAGGGAAATTATTGAACACTAAAACCTTTGCTGACAAAAACAACGGAGAAAAGATCCGTTCGCTCAACTACGCCATTCATTCTGGCGGAATATTAGGTTTACCTGGAAAAATATTAGCTTTTTTTGCCAGTTTAATTTCTGCAAGTCTTCCTGTCACAGGTTTTTATATTTGGTGGGGAAGAAATAATAAGAAAAAGAAAAAAGTGACAAGCAAATAAATTGGCTCAAAATTTAACGAATCCTTTTTAATATTTTATTTTTAATTGTTCTAAATAAGCGTTAAGTTTGTAGAAAATATCATACTTAACATTTTTAAACCTGATCTTATGAAATCAAATACTTTAAAAAAAATCACCCTTTTTCTTTTTTTGTTAGTGGCGACTCCACAACTGTTTGCTCACGCACTTTGGATCGAAACTAAAGCAACGGGAACAAAAGGAAAAGCACAGGAAATCTCTGTTTATTTTGGAGAATTTTCAGATAATGACATTACAAAAGCTGATAAATGGTTTTCAGATTTAAAAGATTTTACATTAGTTGTTATTAGCCCTTCTAAAAAAGAAACAAAATTAACTCCTACAGCTTTAGACAATAAATATCAGGCCTTTTTTACTCCGGATGAAGACGGAGTTTATACGGTTGTAATGCACCATACCGTAAAAGATGTTTACGGAACTATGAAATTAGATTATAATTCGAGTGCAACCATCACAGTTGGAAATGCTGCAAAAGGAAATGAAGCTGCTGCTAATACCAACATTATTAGTGTATTTGCGAAAGATGTAGTGGCTGCAAAACAAAAAACGAAGATAAACGTAAATGCTTTATATGAAGGCAAAGAAGCGAAAGAGCAAAAAATTAAAGTGATTGCTCCAAACGGATGGGAAAAAGAATTATGGAGTAATGACAAAGGAGAAATCGCTTTTACACCAATCTGGCCAGGAAACTACATGGTAGAATTTGCGTACACTGAAAAAGCTCCGGGAGAACACAACGGAAAAAAATACGATGAAATCTGGAAAATGGCTACTTATTTAATTTCGGTTAAATAAGTAAATACTATAATTTTTAAAAAGCCTTGTCGTAAAACAAGGCTTTTTTTGTGCTAAAAATTATTGTTCTTATAAATAAAATTTAAAATTAATAACCAAAAAATTAAGCTAATCTTAAGCAATAATTAAGCAAATATTAAGGAAGAATATCATTCAATAAATTTTGTTAAACAATCGATGTATTTATATTTGCGTACTTATTTTTATTGAATCCAAATAAACACCATGAAACAAAATTTACTTACCGCTATCTTTTTTTTGATCGGTTTTGCGTCTTACAGTCAGCAATTTACAAGTACCGAAAACACAGTTATTCAAGATACTGTAAAAAATAAAAAAGGAGAAATATTAAACGAAGTAATTGTTACCAAAAACAAGGAACCTAAACCTATAACGGCTGTTCGTTCTGGTTTAAAACCAATGGATAATCCGCAAACGATACAAGTTATTGGTGCTGAGATTATCGAACAGCAGCAAGCCATCAGATTAAGCGAAGTTTTAAAAAATGCTAATGGTATTTATGTAAGTTCTGCACGCGGCGGTGCTCAGGAATCTTTTTTCTCCAGAGGTTATGACATGTCTGCTAATAATATGTTCAAAAACGGATTTCGTTATAATGCAGGTTCAATCCCAGATATTTCTGGTTTAGATAAAGTAGAATTTCTTAAAGGAGGTTCGGCTTTATTATTTGGAAATGTAGCTCCGGGTGGAATTGTAAATCTTGTAACAAAAACACCTCAATTCAAAAGTGGCGGCGAAATTTCAATGCAGATGGGAAGTTATGCTTTTTACAAACCATCGATCGATTTTTACGGTCCTTTAAGTAAATCAATCGCTTTTAGATTTAATGGATCTTACGAAAATTCAGAAAGCTTTAGAGATGTTGTAAAAAATGAACGTTTATACATTAATCCATCTTTGCTTTTTGTTATTAATCCTAAAACACAAATCACAGTACAGGGAGATTATTTATCAGCTGACTGGACGCCCGATTTTGGAACCGGAATTATTGGTAAACAAATTTTAGATTTACCTCGTAATACTTTCTACGGATCTCTTTGGTCAAATGGTACAACTAAATCTGCCAGCGCATCTGCTTTAGTAAATCATAATTTTAATGACAATTGGAAACTAAACTTTAATGCTTCTTTTCAAAACTATGATAGAGGAAGTTATTCTACAGCGCAATTATCAGGATTAGAAACCTATGCCATTCCTGGTGATTGGAACAGAGGTTTGACTAAAAACAAAAACTTAGAGCAAATATTTGGAGACCAGTTGAGTTTGCAAGGAAACTTTAATACCGGATCTGTAAAACACCAAATCTTTACAGGCGCAGATTGGGAAAACTCTTTTGCTACAGCTTACACTTTCACATTTAATGAAAAATATGTCGAAACGGGAACAAAAAATGGTCAGCCCGTTTACGGACCAACGCTTTATGATACCATAAATCTATTTACATTTGATTCAAATAATCAAAGAATGGATATCCCTGTAACAGACAGAGCAACTCAAATCACAAAAACAGACACCAATCGTTTTGGAGTTTTCTTTCAGGATTTTATATCAATTACAGATAAATTTAAGGTATTGGCAGGTATTAGATGGTCATGGCAAGAAGCAGAAGTTAGCACCTACAAAGAAACAGCAGCAGGCGCAGGAAACCCGGAAAATGCCGTTCCAACGATTACACCAAAACGATTAGACAATGCATTTTCTCCAAAAGCCGGATTAGTGTATCAGCCAACGAAAGCTATTTCATTATTTGGAAGTTATTCTACCTCTTTTACGCCAAATACAGGAACGACAGTAGATTTACAACCTATACAAGCATCTATTATAGATCAATATGAAGCCGGAATAAAAACAGATTGGTTTAAAGGATTATTGAGCACGAATGTTACTGTTTATCAAATCACTAACAGTAATTTGGCACAAATGGCGCAATTTAAGGCTGACGGAAGTGATAATTTAGATACCAACATTAAAGTGTTAAGCGGAGAAACCAAAAGTAAAGGTGTAGAAATTGACGTTACGGCAAAACCTGTCGAAGGTTTAAATATTATAGCTGGCTACAGCTACAATGATATGCGTTACACCAAAACTTCGGGATTAAACGGAAGTTTTATTAAAGGAGACCGTGTAGCAAGAACACCTTTAAACACTGCTAATTTAAGTTTCTTTTACACTTTACAAGAAGGATTTTTCAAAGGTGTTTCTGTTGGAGCAATCGGAAATTATATTGGAGACAGAATTGGCGGGTGGAATAATCAATACGATTCGACAAGACCGGGTGGAATTTGGGATAGAGAAGTTCCCTTAACAGGTTACACTACAATTGATGTTTCGGCAGGGTACGAATGGAAAAAAATCTCTATTCTTTGTAAATTATCAAACATTACAAACGAGTTAAATTATACAGTTCACGAAAATTATAGTGTCAACCCAATTGCACCGCGTCAGATCATGACAAGTTTGAGATATAAATTCTAATAAAGCTATAAACAGAATTATGAAGAAAATAAATTTTAGAAATCTACACCGCGACTTAGGTTATTTTTATATTGGATTAATTGTTTCTTTTGCCTTTTCGGGACTTATGATGAACCACAGAGAATATTGGCATCCTGAAAAATACACTACCGAAACAAAGCAAATTCAGGAAAATCTTCCATCTGAAGAAAATTTAAATGAAAAATTTGCCGAAGATTTAGGCAAAAAATTAAATATTGACGATAAAATTCGTCGCCAGGGAGTAAAAAAAGGAACTTATAAAATCTCTTTTGAAAACCACGATGTCGAAATTGATTTAAAAACCGGTAAAGGCGAAATTGTTTCTTTCAAGAAAACGCCTATCATCAGCCAGTCAATGAAATTGCATAAAAATACTTCCAATTTTTGGATTTACTATTCGGATATTTTTGCCATAAGTCTTATTATTATAGCTTTAACAGGAACTATTATGATCAAAGCCGGAAAATTCAGCTGGAAAAACAGAGGCTGGAAATTAGCCGTGGCCGGAATTATTTTTCCATTACTTTTCTTGTTTTTACTAGGATAGTTTTTAAAGTACAACAAACCACAAAACCTCATCTGGCAATAGACGAGGTTTTGTGTTTTAAAGCAAAAAGTGACTTAATTATATTTACTTTTGTCGCATTAAATATCAAAATAAAATTCCACAAATGTCAGATTCCAAAAAGAACCAATTAAAAAAAAGTTTAGGACTAAGTTTTAACATAGCTGTATTAATTGGAGGAACAATTGGTGTTGGAATTTTACGCACACCGGGAACGATCGCCGGAATGCTTGACAATTACTGGCTTATTATCGCCTCGTGGCTTATTGGCGGGATTTATGTTTTAATTGGCGCCAATTCTTATGCAGAACTGGCCACAATGCTGCCAAAAGCCGGAGGATCTTACAATTACATCAAAAGGGCTTTTGGCAATTATGCCGGTTTTCTTTCGGGTTGGTTTGATTATATTACCAATGCAATTCCACCTGCTTTTTATTGCATTGTAATCAGCGAATATATTATTATACTATTTCCGGATCTGGCTAATTTTTCTACTGCTATTGCTATTTCGTTATTAATTGCTTTTGTATTATTGCATTTAACCGGGGTAAAAAACGGAAGCGTCATTCAGCAAATTACGAGTTTCTTAAAAGTGATTTGTTTCGTGGCTTTGGTTGTCGCTTGTTTTATGTATTCGGGAGTAAAATTAGAGCCAATTCCAAAAAATAATACTGTCTTTCAAATTGGGTTAATCTTTGGATTTTTCAAGTCGCTTCAACTTATTATCGGAACTTATAATGGCTGGAACAGTGTTTGCTTTTTTGCAGAAGAAAATGAAAATCCGGGTAAAAATATTCCGAAATCATTATACAGCGGTGTATTATTGGTTATCGCCATTTACGTTTTAATAAACATTGCTTTTTTCTATGTTTTACCCATACAAACTGTGGCAAAATCTAGTTTGGCTGCTGCCGATGTTGCCAATATTATTTTTGGAAAAAACGGAGCAATTATCGTTACGGTAATTTCTATTTTCTCACTAATCAGTATTTTAAATGCTTTCATGATGATTCCGCCAAGAATTCTATACGGATTAAGCCGTGATGGTTTTTTTATCGAAAAAGGAACCATCGTAAACAAAGGCGGAACCCCAATTGTTGCTCTTTTGGTTTCTTCCTTATTCAGTTTATTTTTAATTTGTATTGGCTCTTTCGAAGTCTTATTTTCATTTGCTGCCTTCACCTCTATTATTGTTTGGGGACTGGCTTATTTTTCTCTTATCAAACTAAGAAATTCAGAACCTGATTTGCCAAGGCCTTATCACTCCATTTGGTATCCTTGGAGTACCATAATTGCCATTATAACTTCATTAGCATTATTAATAGGATTTATTTTTAGCGATCCTAAAAGCTTTGTAATTATTGTTGGAATTACAGCCATTTCTTATCCATTGTTTTTGGTTTTAAATCGAAAGAAAAACACATAATACTATTCTGAATCTTTAAAATAAAATTAGAACCGCTTCTTCATTGAGGCGGTTTTTTTTTGTTCTTTTTTGAAGCTGTATCTGTGTTTTCCTGTAAAAAAGAAAAATTCATCGTCTTATATATTGATTTCAGGAGATTTTTTAACTAAATATCAACAACTTAAAAATCAGGTATTTATACGCTATTTCACTTCATTAACTTTAGCGAGATTTGTTATTGTTAAAGTAAATTCATACAAAATAGTATTTGTTTGTAAATAAAATTACAGAAACAATTTTTTAAGAGTATTTCTTACTAACCTTTAATTCTCAGAATTATGAAAATGAAAACCACTTTGTTTTACGTATTCTTTCAAATCACAAATGACAGAAGTCCGCCCGTTTTTTTTCAAAGAACGATCATGAAAAAAATTATCCCTTAAAATCAAAAACCTTATGAAAAATTTATACAAAATTATTCTCTTTTTGGTATGTGGAATGATGTATTCCCAAACTCAAAATGATATTGAAAAGATTAAATCTGAAACAAATGTCGCAGAACTCGAAGCTTTAAGTATACGATACAAAGCCGAAGCCGATAAAAATAAAGAACGAGCAATAAGTCTTGCCCGAATTAATGGCTGGAGCCTGAACATTATCAATAAAGATGGAACACAAAGTGAGTTAATGGGCATTTCTGAAGACGGTAAATCTCCAATTTATTTTACGCCTGAAAATGCAGATGCAGCAAAATCAACCCGAACTAATTATTTAAATTCCGGTGGCGGTTTAGGCCTTACACTCAACGGGCAAACCATGACAGCGTATGTTTGGGATGGTGGCGCAACACTTCCTACCCATAACGAATTTGGCGGAAGAGTTTCTATTTTGGATGGTGCAACCGTTATTAATCCGGCAAACAACAACAGCCAGCATGCAAATCATGTTACCGGTACAATTGTTGCTGCGGGTGTAGTTGCCCAGGCAAAAGGAATGGCTTATCAGGCAAACGCTAAAACCAACGACTGGAATAGTGATTTATCTGAAGCAACAGCAGCTGCCAGTTCAAGCGGAATGTTATTATCCAATCACTCTTATGGATGGGCAACAAGAAGTTCTCCGGGAGGACCTGTTTTAATTGCTCCATGGCAATTTGGTGCTTACCAAACCATTGCAAGAGACTGGGATAACGTAATGTTTAATGCGCCATACTATTTAATGGTAAAAGCAGCAGGAAATGATGGTAATGACAATACTGCAAATCCAAGTCCCATAGGAGGCGCAAGCTACGACAAGCTTACCGGCTTTGGTACCTGCAAGAACAATCTCGTTATTGCAAATGCTAATGATGCTTTAATAAGCAGTACGGGAGCATTAACAAGTGTTTCGATAAATAGCTCGAGCAGTCAGGGTCCTACAGACGATTTAAGAATCAAGCCCGATCTTACCGGAAACGGAACTTCACTATATTCAACCGCTACTTTAACAAATCCAATAACGCCTTTAGCGAATAATAGTTACGGAAACGCAACCGGAACGTCGATGGCGTCTCCTAACGTTACCGGAACATTGCTTTTGCTGCAACAGCATTTTAAAAACAAGACTGGCGGGTTTATGCGTGCTGCAACTCTAAAAGGATTGGCTTTGCATACCGCAGATGATGCCGGCCCGGTTGGTCCTGATGCTATATTTGGATGGGGTTTACTAAATGCTAAATTTGCAGCCGAAACCATTACAAAAAAAGGAACGAATGCCATTATCGACGAAAATACCCTGAATAATGGAGCCAGTTATAGTTTTACAGTAACATCTGATGGTGTAAATCCGTTAATTGCTTCTATTTCATGGACAGATCCCGCAGGTCCGGCTAACTTTGGATCTGTTGTCAATGTTGGCACAGCGAGATTGGTAAACGATTTGGATATTCGCGTAACCAATTCATCAGGAACTACTTTTCCTTACAAATTATTAACCGCCACTACAAACGGATTAGGCGATAATACCAGAGATCCATTCGAGAAAATCAAGATTGTTGGGGCTGCTGGTACTTATACGGTAAGTATTTCTCATAAAGGAACTTTGGTTAACAGCCTTCAAAAATATTCTGTTATTGTTACCGGAATAGTACCTTCGCTGGCTGATCTTTATATAAAAGACAGACCATACGATACTGGTGTACAACCAAATCCGGATTCAGGACCTATGTGGATAAGTGAGGATATTTGGGTAAGACAAAATATTGATGCTGGCCTTGTGCATGAAAATCCTGAATATAAAACAAGTTCGCCAAATGCAGTATATATCAGAGTTTACAACAGGGGAACCGCTACAAGTTCTGCTTCAAAAGTAAAACTATATTTTGCCAAAGCTTCTACGGGACTAACATGGCCTACGAACTTTATTAATTTTAGTGTGGGACCTGTATTGCATGGCAATCTAATTGGCGAAGTTAATATTCCAGCTATAACAGCAGGCAACAGCGCGATTGTTATGATTCCGTGGTATCCGCCAAACCCAGGTGATTTTACATTTGACCAGCATCATTTTTGCTTAGCGGCCAGAATTGAATCTTTTGGTGATCCAATGTTTAATGAAGTTAATGGTAGTATTGCTGCAAATGCTAAAAACAACAATAATATTGCCTGGAAAAACCTGAGTGTTTATAATTTAAATACTACCGATGTTTTAGCACCAACAGCTGTTTTTATTAGAGGAATAAAATCTAAATCTGTAAATATTAGATTTCTGGATAAAGGATTTAATGAAAACCTTAAAAACAATTTCTTCGAATTAGGCGGAACTATAGAAGCTACTCTTGATGAACGTTTATTTGAAAGAGCAGAATCTAATGGAAGTTTGAGAGGTGTGAAAATTATCGATAAAAATAAAATTTTGATCACTTCGGCAGAAGCGGCAATTACAAATTTACCTATCGATAATGGAGAAACTTTCGGGATAACATTTGATTTTAGGGTAGCGAGAGACTTTCCTGCCGATGAACAAATTACTTTAGATGTCATTCAGGAAGATGCCTTAAAAGGTGAATTAGAAGGCGGTGAACGTTTTGCTCTTGTAAAAGCTGACAAATCTAACACTAAAACTGATGAAATCGTACTCAAAGAAGCAGAGGATTCCAGAGTATTTACAATTTATCCTAACCCAACAAACGGCATTTTTAAAATTAGCATCAACAATGCAGAACAGGGAACTTTAAAAATATCAGGTATTTATAATGGTGTTGTTTTTGAAGAAAAAACCACTAAAGGAACAGAATTTAATGTAAACATCGCGAAACAAAATCCTGGAATTTACATTGTTCAGTTTGTTTCTGAGAAAGGAATTGTAACCACAGGAAAAATCATTAAAAACTAATTTCTGAGATTCAAATTATTTAAAAAAAAATCCCAATACTAAATTTAGTATTGGGATTTTATATTTAAATGAAAATCTGATTTCTTACTTTAAACCTGCAATACTTTGCTCGATTGTAGCGATCTTCGCCAAAGCATCAGCTTCTTTTTGTTTTTCGTTTGCTAAAACTTTTTCCGGTGCTCCGGCAACAAATTTTTCGTTAGACAATTTTGCCTGAACTGATTTTAAGAAACCTTGTGTATAAACTAATTCTGCATTCAGTTTTGCAATTTCTTCTTCCACATTGATATTTCCTGAAATCGGAATGAAATATTCGTTAGATTTTACACGGAAAGATAATGCTCCGTCTACTTTAGCAGCAACATATTCGAAAGCAGTAATATTTCCTAATTTCGTTACGATTGAATCAAAATAAGTCGAAATGTTTTCGCTGTTGGTTGCTTTCAATTCAATAGCATCTTTAAACGGAATATTTTTATCTTTTCTGATCGTTCTGATTCCAGAAATTACTTCAATTGTATTATCAAAATCAGCAATTAAACTCGCGTTAAATGGTTTTAATTCTGGCCATGTTGAAACAATTAACGCTTCTTCCGGAGTTCTGTCAGCAATTAAATGCCAAATTTCCTCGGTTAAGAAAGGCATAAACGGATGAAGCAATTTCAAGTTACTTTCTAACATTTCGATTGCTTTATCAAACGTTGCTTTATCAATTGGCTGTTGGTACGCCGGTTTGATCATCTCTAGAAACCAGTTACAGAAATCATCCCAAACCAATTTATAAATGGCCATTAATGAATCTGAAATTCTGTATTTTTCAAAATTATCTTCAATATCTGCCAAAGTTTGTTGGAACTTTGCTTCATACCATTCGATCGCTACTTTTGATGATTCCGGCTGCGGAATAGTTTCTGAAACCTCCCAACCTTTGATTAATTTAAGAGCATTCCAAATTTTGTTCGAAAACGCTTTTCCTTGATTACATAATTCTTCATCAAACATAATATCGTTTCCGGCAGAAGCACTTAAAAGCAATCCTACACGAACTCCATCAGCACCAAATTTATCTATCAAATCTAAAGGATCAGGAGAATTTCCTAATTGTTTAGACATTTTACGACCTTCTTTATCTCTTACTAAACCTGTCAAATATACATTTGTAAATGGTTTTTCACCTGCATATTCGTAACCTGCAATAATCATTCTGGCAACCCAAAAAAATAAAATATCCGGACCTGTAACCAAGTCATTTGTTGGATAATAATATTTAAAATCTTCACTTTCAGGATCCATTATTCCGCCAAAAACGGACATCGGCCAAAGCCATGATGAAAACCAGGTATCTAATGCATCAACATCCTGTCTTAAATTATTAATTGTTAATTGTTGATTGTTAGTTTTTTTCTGTGCTAATTTTAAGGCATCGTCGATGTTTTCAGCCACTACGAAATCTTCTTTTCCGTCTCCGTAATAATAAGCAGGAATTTGTTGTCCCCACCATAATTGACGGGAGATATTCCAATCGCGAATATTGTTTAACCAGTGCGCATAAGTGTTTTCGAAACGTTTTGGATGCAATTTGATATCTCCCGTTTCTAAAACCGATTTAATCGCCGGTTTTACTAAATCTTCCATTTTCAAAAACCATTGGTCTGATAATCTTGGTTCGATTACCGCTTTAGTTCTTTCAGATGTTCCCACTTTATTCAAATGGATTTCGGTCTTAGCCAAAGCTCCAATTTTTTCTAATTCTTTTGCAATTTCAGTACGAACCACAAAACGGTCTTTTCCCTGATAATGTAATCCGAAACTATTTAGCGTAGCATCTTCATTAAAAATATCAACGATTTCAAGATTGTGTTTTTCTCCTAATGTTTTATCATTCATATCGTGCGCCGGAGTCACTTTCAAACATCCGGTTCCGAATTCTACATCTACATATTCATCTTCGATAATCGGAATCACTCTTCCACAAATAGGAACAATGGCGCTTTTACCTTTTAAATGTGCAAAACGTTCATCATTTGGGTTGATACAAATAGCAGTATCGCCAAAGATAGTCTCAGGACGTGTTGTGGCAATGGTCAAAAATTCCTCAGTTCCCTCAATTTTATATTTTAAGAAAAATAATTTTCCTTGTTGTTCTTCGTAAATAACTTCTTCGTCAGATAAAGTTGTTTTCGCTTCAGGATCCCAGTTTACCATTCGGTATCCTCTGTAAATCAAACCTTTGTTATATAAATCAACAAACGATTTAATTACAGATGCCGACATGTCAGGATCCATTGTAAATTTGGTTCTTTCCCAGTCGCAGGAAGCTCCTAATTTTTTAAGCTGATCCAGGATTACTCCGCCGTATTTATCGGTCCATTCCCAGGCGTGCGCCAAAAATTCTTCGCGTGTTAAATCATTTTTATTGATTCCTTCTGCTTTTAATTTTGCTACAACCTTTGCCTCAGTTGCAATTGATGCGTGATCCGTACCCGGAACCCAGCAAGCGTTGAAACCTTTTAAACGCGCTCTACGAATTAAAACATCCTGAATTGTATTGTTCAACATGTGCCCCATGTGCAGGACTCCTGTGACATTTGGCGGCGGAATTACAATTGTATAAGGTGTTCTATGATCTGGTTCTGAATGAAAATAATTGTTTTTCATCCAGTAATCATACCATTTATTCTCGATCGTTTTAGCGTCAAATTGTGCTGGAATACTCATTTACTGTAGATATGTTTAATCGTTAATTCGTTGATTTGTTAATCGTGGTTATGTTTAACTGTATAATTGCTAAAAACGAATTAACGATTAAACAAATAAACAGTTAAACAAAAACTTGGTTCAATTTTTGTAATTATAACTGACAGCAAAAGTAAATAATTAAGTACACTATAAAAAGAGAAATAATAATTTGTGTATTAATTAAAAGAAAGTATATTTACTTACAACTTAAAAACAATTTCAAAATGAAAAATGTTGCCGCTTTTATTGCAATAGTATTATTTAGTGTTATTGGTTATTCACAAAATGGACCTAAAATTGAATTTTCTGCTCCGGACAATACTATTGATTATGGTAAAATTTCGAAAACTGATAATGGAGTTCGATCTTTTGAATTTACAAACACCGGAGATGCGCCTCTTATGGTTACATCTGCCGAATCGACTGTAAGTTCGATCGTTGTTACAAAACCTGCCGCTGCAATTATGCCGGGTAAAAAAGGAAAAATTGATGTAAAATACAATATGGCTGCCGGTCCAATTCGTAAAACAATTACCGTAGAAACCAATGCCGTAAATTATCCTGATGGCAGAGTTGCCCTTAAAATTAAAGGGGAAGTTTTATAAAAAATTAAATTCTAAAAATAGCAAAGCCGCTTTCTTATTGAGAAGCGGCTTTTTTTATTATTAAATTTAGATTGTTAAATCTTTGTCAAAGTTTAAAACTTTGACAAAGATAATTACGCGTAGCTAACTCGACAGGTTTTAAAATTCCAATCACGTTTATTTTGCGCACTCAACGGTTGTAAATTTATATTTTACGCGTTCAAAATCGATAGGTTCATCTTTAACTATATACGTTACGCCCATTGTTGTCTGCATTTTTGCGTTACCTAAAATAAGCTGTGTCTCTTTCTTTAAAAATGCCATTGGGTTTTTGAAGGTTTTGTTTTTTCCTTCAAAAAAACTATAATCTACAAATAAAGTATCACCATGAAATTCTCCCTTTACTTTACCAACTTTTTCGGGAGAACCGGCAACTCTCATCTTCATATCTCCTGATATTTTTCCGTTTTTTAAAGTGTTTAATTTTAAATCAATTGTATCTGCTTCATATATTGCTTTATAGCATTGTACGCTTACAATTTTCTCCTCTTCTTTGGAGACTTTAACTTCTTGCTTGTTTTCTTTTTTACAGCTTTGAAATCCAATGCAGGTTAAAAACAAAAATGGTACGATTAGTTTTTTCATAATTGGTATATAATAAAATTTAAGTCTCTTTGAGAAACATAAATCTACAAATTTTTAATTACAAATTCACTTCTTCTGTTTAATTCGTGTTCTTCTTCTGAACATGAATCGTCTGTTTTGCATTTTATGATGGGAACAGATTCTCCATAACCTTTTGCAGTAACCCTGTTTGCATTAATGCCGGATTGCATGATAAATTCTCTGGTTGAATTGGCTCTTTTTTGAGATAAATCTTCGTTGAATTTAGCATTTCCTCTTGAATCTGTGTGCGACCCAATTTCAATAACCATTCCCGGATATTTATTCATCAAAGCCACAACTTTGCCTAAAACAACTTTAGATTCCTTACGAATATACCACATATTATAGTCAAAATAAATCGGATCTGTTTTGATGATTAATCTGTTTTTATCATCTCTTATAACATCTTTTTCCTGTTCTAAAATTTGTTTTACTTTTTCATTCTTTTTGACTTCAGCCGCAACAATTGCGGCTTCTTTGGCTTTTTTATCTTTTTCTTTTATAGCGATTACAGCCAATGCTTCTTTTTTCTTATTTTCTTCTTCGATAAAAATTTCCTGCTTTCTCTTGTTTGCTGCAATCTCTTTTTCTTCCAGTTTAATGGCTTCTAAAGATTTAAGTGCCAATGATGCATCGTTTGTTCTGTTTCTTGTTTTGTCTAAAACCAATGATTTTGATTCGTTGGTATATTTTTCTTTAAAAGCCGAAACTTTATACGAAGCCTCACAGGCAACTGTAAAACTAAATTTTCCATCAGCAGAAGTCGTAATTGTATTCAGGGTTTTATTCTCTGAATCCTGCAGCATTACTGTTGCATTTTCGAGCGCTAATTTTGTATCAATATCTGTAATTGTTCCTGCAATAAACTGTTTGCAATCTTCGACAATTAAATCTTTGATTTCTTTAAACTGATAAATATCGTCGCTTCCTTTTCCGCCTTCACGATTTGAGGCAAAATATCCTTCTTTGGTATTTGAATCGATGTTAAACGAGAAATCATCCAAATTTGAGTTTAACGGCAAACCTATATTTGTTGGTTTCGAATATTCATTTCCGTTAATATCAGAAACAAAAACGTCCAACGAACCGTAACCTAAATGTCCTTCTGAAGAAAAATAAAGTTTATTATCTGCTGAAATAAACGGAAACTGTTCTCTTTTATCTGTATTGATAATGGGTCCGAGATTTTTTGGTGTATCAAAAGCGCCTTTATTGATGTTTACCGCATAAATATCAAATGAGCCCAAACTTCCGGGCATGTCTGAAGCAAAATACAATACTTTTTCATCGGCACTTAGAGCGGGATGTTCTACAGAATAATTCGGGCTATTAAATGGAAGTGACACTATATTGGTCCATTTTCCTTCTACCAATTCGCCTTTAAAAATTTGAAGATTCGAAATTTTCTGGTCGTTCTTCTTCTTACTTCCGTTTTTAGAATTATTACGGGTAAAATAAATCGTTTTGCCATCTTTTGTAAAAAAAGCATTGGCTTCGTGTACACCGGTCTTTAATTCATCAGCGAAATAAGTTACAGGTTCTTCGGCAGAATTAGTATTCTGAATTGGAACTTTCACCAAATTCAAATAAGTTTCATTGTCCCATTTATATTTTTTATCGAATAATCCGGGTTTTAATTTTACTCCGGCAAAAACCAGATTGTCTTTATATTTTACCGCTCCAAACTCAGAATTTGGTGTATTTATTGCCAGATTTTTAATCTCAAATCGGTTACCAATTGCTGATACGTTTTCGAGTTCTTTTAGTTCTTTTTGAAAATAAACCGAATCCTGACTGTTTGTTGATTTGGCATAATATTCTTTTAAAACAACATTGGCATCGGCATAACTGTTACTTGCTTTTAAGGTTTGAGCGTATCTAAAATAATAATCCCTATTTAAATCATTACTATAATTGGCAATCAAAAGTCGGTAATACCGCTGTGCTTTTATTAAGTCGTTTGTGTAATAATAAGAGTCGGCCAGGTTTTTAATTACTTCCTGCGAAGGTTTTGTTTCGGCTAGTTTTTCATATAAAATAATGGCTTCGCTGTAATAGGTTTTGTCAAAAAAACGCTTTGCTCTAATCAATTCCTGATCCTGAGCGTTTATAAACTGTATTGAAAATACGAATATAATAACGAGTAGTTTTTTCATATTTTTCATTTTAAAAGAATCTTGGTGATTTGTCAAATCCTTTTCCTAATAAATCCAGATCAAAAAGCAGCATAATTTCGTGTGTTCCCGAATTGAACTGACCTAAATTTGAAAGTGTATAATCATACGCATAACCCACTCTTAAAGTTGGCGTTATGTTGATATTTACCAAAGCGCTTATGGCATCGTCTAATCTGTAAGCGGCACCAAATTCAAATTTATTATTGTAGAGAATGTTTGCCGTAAAATCTATAGAAAGCGGTGCGCCGGTCACATATTTGGTCATGAAGGCCGGTTTTAATTTTACCTTTTCATTGATTTGAAAAACATAACCGGCTGTTAAAAAAATATGAATATCTTCAGATCCATAAGCGTTTATTCCTGATTTTTCTTCAATATGTTTTGAACTTAATAAGTTTGGAGCTGATATTCCGACATAAAAATTGTTTCTAAAAAAGTATGCCCCTACTCCAATATTGGGTTTGGTTACATTGACATTTTCGGCGAAAGCCAAATCTGTAGCCACATCTCCACTTTGCAAAACAAACCCGTTAAAGTTTGTCTGCATAGATGTAAAACCTGCTTTTAAACCTAATGAAAGTTTATTTTGTCCTCCTAAATTTAATACATAAGCAAAATCGGCGTAGACATTATTTTCTTTTTTGGCTCCGTCTCCAATATCATCAGATACAAATGACAAACCCACTTCGACCTTATCCGTTATCGCTGTGTGACCAAAAAAGGTAAACGTTTTAGGGGCTCCAACTGCGCCAACCCATTGCGTTCTATATAATCCTCCAAGATTTAGCATTGCCGGTGTTCCTGTTGCATACGCAGGATTTACAATACTCATATTATACATATAATGCGTGTATTCAGGATCCTGCTGTGCAGAAATTGAGGTCATGCAAAAGAAAAAACTTATAAAAATTATGATGTTTTTCATTGAATTTATATTTGTAATGTGAAGGAATTATCTATTTAAATAAAGGCGGCCTTGTTTAGGAGGTTTATTGTCTTTATTAAAATTGAGAATATAAAAATAGACTCCGTTTGGCGCCATTCCGCTTCCAATTCCTTCTCTTTCATAATTTAATCCATCCCATCCCGGTTTGCCATTATAGCCTTTGTACATCCCGTTGCCATACCTGTTAAAAATTTCAATTGTATAATTGGGGTATAAAAATTCAATATTCGGAATCACAAAATAGTCGTTTACACCGTCTCCGTTTGGCGAAAATCCATCAGGAATAAAAAAGTCATTTGGCGTATTATCGCAATTCGTCAGCGTTACGGTAACTTCCAGATAATCATCAGAAAGGCAATTATTTGTAGTTGAAAAATCAAAACCATAATAGCGTCCCTGTTCGATTAAAGCCGTTGTTGAAGACAGTAAGTTGCCGTTGTTTGGCGCATCGTACCAAACTATTGATGAAGGTACATTTGTATTATTGGATAAATTTGCAATGGTAGGATTGTTTAATCCACAGAAATTTTGCCCTTCTGGATTTAATACCGGTGCTGGTACATCGTTTATAGTAACCGTAATCATTGCTGGTTCTGAAATACAATTTAAAGTTGTTACGCGCACCCAGTAATTTCCTGACTGCAAAAGATAGGTATCTGGAAAAGCCGTTGTAGAAGTAGCAGAATCATACCATTTATACTGCGCTCCGTTTGGAACTAAATTAGCAATCGTTGCACCATCTATTTTACAAAATTCCTGATTATTAACTGTTGGTGCCGCCGGAATTGGATTTATCGAAAAAGCATCGCTCACGCCTGTTACAGCAACACCACAAGTAGTAACATTATTTTGCAGGTTTGTAACTGTTATTGTGTTTGATCCGGTATTTACTAGTAACGTTGAAGGAATTACAAAGGCAGTATTTCCGTTTGTGGGATTTAAGATAATAGTTTGTACAGTTGAAACATTACTTCCCGAAAGTCTGTATGACAAGGTTACATCGGTAAGATTTCCTAATCCTGAGACTGAAGCTGAAACCGGATCTCCAAAACAAAAATTATTAATTTGTATTCGCAAACCATTCGTATTGGGCAGAGGATTTATAATAATATTTCCCTTTAAATCAGCACCGCTTGGACAATTTAAATTTATAATGGTAATGTTAGTAATTGTAATGACACCGTTTCCACTTTGCGAATTTAAAATAGCAGGTATTGTAAAACTTGCGTTGCCTCCTGTAAATGTTACTCTTGCATTTTGAGAAGCAGCAGTATTGGCCCCCGAAATATTATAACGAAGATCATAAGTTCCATCGGCAATTTTTACCGCATCAGATATTACTACTAATGCAGAACTGTTTTGGCAGGTTTTTATCTCCTCAATTTTTGCTCCGGTTAAATCCGGCAATGCATAGATATGCAATACATCTGATAAATTATTGATTGTATTTCGACACGCCCTTTCGCTATTTATTGCAAAAATATTTGTGATGGTGATCGTAAAATCTCCGGCCTGTTTAAAATAATCTGATTTTAATGGAAAGATAAGAATCCCGTTTGCAAAATTTGCCGTAACTCTTTCTGAGCCGCCATTGGGTCCTGAAACGGTACAATCTACATTGTAAGTTCCATTTGGAATTGCTGCCGGCCCTTTTGCAATTCGGACAGAATAGGTTGCGGTAGAAATATCGGTTTCACATATATCTGTATTCACTACAACGGTTGCACCGGTAAAATCAAGTTTTCTTTCAATTAAAATTCTGATCGTTGTTTCTGCAGGATTACAAACTTTATCTGTAGATGGCACTCTGTAAGTGAAATAATAATTACCTTCTCCAAACCGATTGTAAATTCTTTCTATGTCTATATAATGATCGCCTGCAAAGGTTAATTCTCCTGTAGGCCGAAGATTAACATCTCGCCACGTACCATCCGCATCTGCACCTGTAAGCATATTTTGCAAGTCATAATTAGTATAATTTGACACGACATCACTACAAATTTTTAAAGGATCATTGGCTTTACCGGATTCTGGAGCCCTGATAACCCTTACCGATATAGTAGCAGGAGGTGGGGCCGGACATGTCCCTACAGGATCCATAGTATAAGTAAAAGAGTAAAGTCCGTTTAAATTCTTGACATTAACAAAAGACCCGTTAATATCCTGATTAGTTGTATCATTATGCCATTGTCCATTAAAATGAGGGCTTAAATAATTACCATCAAAAGGCTGAAAAAGATTGTAATTTTCTAATGAAGAACAGATTATTGCCTGAGAAGGTTTTCCTGTATAGCCGCCAATTATAACGGTTACTATAGCCGAATTATCAGTACATCCCGCTATACCTTCAACTGTATAGGTATATTGATAAAATCCGCTGCTGGTAATAGCATGTGCATTTAAAATTCCTGTCGTAGGATCCAATCCACCGGATTCATCGTCATCTGACCATATTCCACCGGGAGTGGGTGATCCTAATAAGGCAAATAAATTGATAGACTGGTTTGCGGAATTAGCATAATCACAAACTGTTAATGATGCATCGGTTCCGGCACATTGACCATAACTTGTATGAGATAAAAAAGATAAACAAACAAAAAATAAGACAACTTGTAAGAAATTAGAGTGTTTTTTAGTCATATTTCTATTTTTTATTAAACATAACAAAAAATAGCCTGAAAAAGAAGAAAAAACCTAGTTTTCTTATTAAAATCTGACAAAAAATAATTATAAATGACTGTAAATCATTTATTAATAGATCACCAATAAAATTCTACAATTCATCTTCTAATTTAAATCTGAATTTTAAGACGAGACTATTACGCTCAATTTCCAGATTAATCCAAATATCCTCTTCCGATTTCAAAAGATTATTTATTTGCTGTAAAGAATATTTATAAGGCAAAGTTTTATTAATACTTACTATAATATCGCCTGTTTTTAGTCCGCATTTTTGAGCAGCAGAATTTTTACGAATATTCACAATTTCATAAACCGGTTTTAATAAAAATTTGTACCTGAAATTATTATTCTCTTTTTCTTTTAAATCGTCTATAGATTTCGCAACCTGTACTGTTTCTAAATGAACAGTTTCCTGAACCCATTGCAAACCATTATGCTGAATTGTAATTCCACTTTTATTATAAGTAAAGGGTTCATAAAATTTAGTGTTTTTTTTAAGATACAGCTTTTTATCTGCATAATCTAAAACTAAAGTAAAGCGTTTTAGGATTTCGCCTCCAACTGAACCAATACGATCCGGAACCATTTTTACATTTTTAATAGAGCTAGAATCAGGAAAAGAAACAATAGGATTTTTAAACTCAAAATTAGCAATAGAAAATTTTTCAAGTTTAGCACGATGTCCTTCAATATCACCACTAAAACCTTTTCCTAAAAAATCAGGAAAATTCTTTTTTGGCAATTTTATTTTATTGTTTTCAAAAACCCAAAATGCGTCGCTGTTACCAATGTCTATCAGCATTTTGGCAGGAATTTCTACACCATTAGAAACTGCAGTTGTATAAATATAAGGTTTTGATCTTTCAATCGTTATGGGAATCGTTGTGAACTTCTTGTCTAATTTTTGTCTTGTTTCTTGATTATTAAGATGTATGATAACCTTTTTTCTTTGGTAATTAATTTCGACAAGATTATTCTTAAAAAATTTATGCCCTATTATTCCGTTTACCGGAATTCCGATATGTGAGGATAAATTAAAATTTTGGTCTAAAATAATATAAACCATGTGGTTACTGGATTTTATTCCATGCGTTTCTAAAACATTATTGGTCGATTTTAATCCTTCAATTTCCTCTTCGCTTCCTAAGCCTCTCAGTTTTATTTTTTCGACATTGTTAAAGCTAACTTCCTGTCTTTCTTCCATACTAAACAAGATGGTTTCTTCAACCCCTGAATCAAGTAAAAAATTCAATTCAATTCCGTTAACTTTTATGGGAATAAAAATGAGATTATTTATCAATTTAAAAGGTATAGTGACTTTTTTATGATTCCGTTCAATTAAAAAATCACTTTGTGCTTTTAGTGAAAAAGATATCAAAAGCCCAAAAAACAACACAATATATTTTTTCATTGACAATATTTTATTATAAAATTAGCAAATATATTTATAATTGTTACATTTTCATAAGTACATGCATTGTTTACGTTAAATTCGAAAAAAAAATGCAAATTTGCACTTCAATAATAAAACACATGCCAACAATTTCAAGCAAAGGCAGAAACATGCCCGAATCACCGATACGTAAACTTGCTCCTTATGCAGATCTTGCAAAACAAAAAGGACATAAAGTGTATCATTTAAACATTGGTCAACCGGATATTAAGACACCCGAAGTGGCCATCGAGGCGGTAAAAAATATTGATTTAAGTATTATAGAATACAGTCCATCAGCTGGATATGAAAGTTATAGAAAAAAATTAGCTAAATTTTACCAACGTCAAAATGTAAATGTTAACCCAGAAGACATCATTGTAACAACCGGTGGTTCTGAAGCTTTACTATTTGCACTGGCCACAATTACAGATCCAGGAGATGAAATCATCATTCCGGAACCGTTTTACGCTAATTATCACGCATTTGCATCATCAACAAGTGCAACCGTAGTTCCTCTTGTTTCGACTATCGAAACAGCATTTGCTTTGCCTAGTATCGAAGAAGTCGAAAAATTGATTACTCCGAAAACGAAAGCAATCCTAATTTGCAATCCGGGAAATCCAACAGGATATTTATATTCAGAAACTGAAATTAAACAACTTGCAGGTTTAATTAAAAAATATGACTTATACTTAATTGCTGACGAAGTCTATCGTGAGTTTTTGTATGATGGAGATGACGTACATTATTCTGTTATGAATTTAGAAGATGTAGATCAAAACGTTATTATGGTCGATTCAGTTTCAAAACGTTACAGTATGTGTGGCGCGAGAATTGGCTGTTTGGTTACTAAAAACAAAATGGTTCTTGCAACTGTAATGAAATTTGCCCAGGCACGTTTAAGTCCGCCCACTATCGAACAAATTGCTTGTGAAGCTGCTATAGATACACCTCAAAGTTATTTTGACGAAGTTATTGCAGAATACAAAAGCCGTCGTGATACTTTGATTACCGAATTAAATAAAATTGAAGGCGTAATCGTTACTAAACCAAAAGGTGCCTTTTACTGCATCGCACAATTGCCTATAGAAAATTCTGAAGATTTTGCTCAGTGGCTTTTAGAAAGTTACGATCTTAACGGAGAAACTGTAATGGTAGCTCCCGCTGCCGGATTTTACTCGACTCCGGGAATGGGATTAAATCAGGTACGAATTGCTTATGTTCTAAATAAGAAAGATTTGATCAGTGCCGTTAACATTTTAAAAGAAGCACTTTCAGTTTATAACAGCAGAAAATAACAACTAAATAAAACTATAACCATTAAAAGACAATAACTTATCTGTTATTGTCTTTTTTCTTTAAATTGGTTTTGATTTGAATTTTAAACTATATCCAAAAAGCATCAATTAAATAGTAAAAACGATAGAAAATGTTTCCTTTTTATTAATTATCTTTACCGCCTTAAAAAGATATACCCATACTAATAGTAGTTTTTAATGATAAATAACGAAGATTTTTTAGACGAAATAGGAGACAATCATTTCAGCAGTAACGCTAAAAACCCTGTAAGACAGGATGCTTTTGACTTAACTGATGATGAAAAAATAGAAAAAATAAAAAAAGATGTCGAAAGCATTCTCCAAACTTTAGGAATGGATTTGACAGATGACAGCATAAAAGGTACTCCAAACCGAGTAGCAAAAATGTTTGTAAAGGAGATTTTTGGTGGTTTAAATCCTGCAAAACAACCAAAAGCTTCAACTTTTGAAAATAATTATAAATATGGCGAAATGCTTGTAGAAAAAAACATCACTGTTTATTCTACTTGCGAACACCATTTACTGCCAATTATTGGTAGAGCTCACGTTGCCTATATTTCCAGCGGAAGAGTTATTGGTTTATCTAAAATGAACCGAATTGTAGAGTATTACGCAAAAAGACCTCAGGTTCAGGAGCGTTTAACCATGCAAATTGTTCAGGAATTACAAAAAGCTTTAGGGACTGAAGATGTTGCCTGCGTAATTGATGCAAAACACCTTTGTGTAAACTCAAGAGGAATTAAGGACATCGAAAGCAGTACCGTAACTTCTGAATTTGGTGGAAAATTTAAAGATCCTCAAACTAAAAGAGAGTTTTTAGATTATATTAAATTAGAGACTCAGTTCTAGTTTTATACGATATTTCTATTATATTTATGTCTAGCCCTGATAGCAGCGGCATCCTTTTATGGTGGGGTTCACCATAAAAGATACAGCGGATAGCAGGATTAGCTCCTAAAACATCAACAAACATTTAAACAATGCCATTATATACAACACAGCCTCTAAAAATATACAATTCACTTTCGGGTGAAAAAGAAAATTTCAATCCAATTCATGAAGGAAATGTTGGAATGTATGTTTGCGGACCTACAGTTTACAGCAATGTACACTTAGGAAATGTGAGAACATTTATGTCGTTTGACGTTATTTTCCGATATTTTTTACATCTGGATTATAAAGTGCGTTATGTTCGAAACATTACTGATGTTGGCCATATTGTAGATGATGTTGATGAAGGCGAAGATAAAATTGCAAAAAAAGCACGATTAGAGCAATTAGAACCAATGGAAGTGGTGCAGCGCTATACGGTAGATTTTCATGATATTTTAAAATCATTTAATTTTTTACCACCAAGCATTGAGCCAACAGCTACCGGACATATCATTGAACAAATCGAAATCATCAAAAAAATTATTGATACCGGAATTGGCTATGAAGCCAACGGGTCTGTTTATTTTGATGTTGTAAAATATAACGAAACCAACAATTACGGCGTTTTAAGCGGTCGAAATATCGAAGATATGCTTGCCAATACCCGTGATCTTGATGGTCAGTCAGACAAAAGAAACCCTCAGGATTTTGCACTTTGGAAGAAAGCAGAACCAGAACATATTATGAGATGGCCTTCGCCGTGGAGCGATGGTTTTCCGGGCTGGCACTTAGAATGTACTGCTATGAGTACAAAATACTTAGGCAATCATTTTGATATTCACGGTGGTGGAATGGATTTGAAATTCCCGCACCACGAATGTGAAATTGCACAAAATGAAGCTTGTACAGGCCAATCGCCGGTAAATTATTGGATGCACGCTAATATGCTTACTTTAAATGGTAAAAAAATGGCAAAATCAACCGGAAATAATATTTTACCGGGAGAAATTTTAAGCGGAGACAACAATATTCTAAGTAAAGCTTTTTCAGCATCTGTCACACGTTTTTTCATGTTGCAGGCGCATTACAGAAGTATTCTGGATTTTTCTGATGATGCTATTGTGGCTGCAGAAAAAGGATATAAAAGATTGATGGAAGCCGTTGATGCTTTGTCTGATATCAATACTAGTGCAACCAGTTCGATTGATATTGCATCCTGGAAACAATTGTGCTACGACGCGATGAATGACGATTTCAATACACCAATTTTAATTGCTCAATTGTTTGAAGCTGTTCGTTACGTCAACTTATTGAAAGAAGGAAAAGAAACTATTTCTGCCGATGATTTAAAAACATTTACAACAGCAATTAATGCTTTTGTTTTTGATGTTTTAGGTTTAAGCGATGAGAAAGCTGCCGATAGCAATAACGATAAATTAGAAGGTGTTGTAAATATGCTTATCGGAATGAGAAATCAGGCCAGAGCCGATAAAAACTTTGCGCTTTCAGATCAAATTCGTGATCAGTTGATTGCTTTGGGCATTCAATTGAAAGACGGAAAAGAAGGTACGAGCTTTTCAATATAATAAACTCAATTTCTAATAAATCATGAAACTAATAACTCCATTTGTTTTATTAGTCCGATTTTATCAAACTGCCATTTCGCCCTTTACACCGGCAAGCTGCAGATTTGAACCAACCTGTTCCAGCTATATGATTCAGGCGCTGCAGATTCACGGATTATTTTACGGCGGCTATTTGGGAGTAAAAAGAATTTTGAGCTGCCATCCGTGGGGAAGAACAGGTTACGATCCGGTCCCTGAAAAGAAATGCTCGCACAAACATTAACTTTAAATAAAGATTTACTCTGTTTTAAAGTTTTATTTTTACAATAGAAAAAACAATATAATTATATGACACAAGCTTTAAATTTCATTTGGAATCCATCAGAAGGAATCGATTTAGGATTTTTCATGATTCGTTATTACAGTTTAATGTTCGTAATCGCCTTTGGATTAGGATGGTTTTTAATGAAGAAAATTTTCGAACGCGAAAATGAACCTTTAGACAAATTAGATTCACTTTTTGTATGGACTGTTTTAGCCACTTTAATTGGCGCACGTTTAGGCCATGTTTTGTTTTATGATTGGGAATATTTTAGAAATCATTTACTTGAAATTTTCCTTCCATTTAAATTCGAACCAAAATTCGAATTCACAGGTTTTCAGGGATTAGCTAGTCACGGTGCTGCAATCGCCATTATTATTGCAATGTATTACTACAGCAAAATGATCTTAAAGCGTCCGTTATTATGGATTTTAGATCGTGTTGTAATTCCGGTAGCGAGCGGTGCAATATTTGTTCGTTTAGGAAACTTTTTCAATTCAGAAATTATTGGACACGAAACTACATCAGCGTTTGGAATTCGTTTTTTACACGACCAATTCAGCAAAGGTGAAGCCGTAAATGCGACTCAGATTGCAAACCCTAAAGATGCTTATACAGCAATCGCAACAGATCCAAAATTTGCTGATTTATTAGCACAGGTTCCAGCAAAGCACCCAACACAATTATACGAAGGTTTCTGTTATATTTTTGTATTTGCCATTTTGTATTTCTTATACTGGAAAACAAATGCAAGACTTAAATCAGGATTATTATTTGGATTATTTTTAGTTTTACTATTCGTAGTACGATTCATAGTTGAATTTGTAAAAGAAAGTCAAGGCGGAATTGAAGCCGAATTAGGTTATTTTTCAACTGGACAATGGCTAAGTATACCTTTTATCATTATTGGTCTTTTCTTCGTTATTAGAGCACAAAGAAATCCTTTAGCAGTTTCTTAAAAGTTAGCTTCAAAATATAAAATGCCCGATAAGTAATTTATCGGGCATTTTTTTTATAATGAATATGAAATTCCAACTTCTATATTCTTAGTATTGTATCCGGCGTTTTCAGAACCCAAACCCGCATTCGAAACATGCCTTACACTCGGTCGCAAATCAAACTGAAGCTTTTTTACGTTTAGCGAAAAACCTACTGCCAGAACATCCGCGAAAGCAAAACCGTCAGACATTCGTTCTGTTTCTGTATCCGCAATCATCGGGCCAATGCTTCCCAAAACATAAAAAGAACACTTTTTTCCAACTGGCTTTCTGACTAAAAAACCAACATTTAAAACATATTCGTGAACATCTTTTAGTTTTGTGTACTCAGCTCTTTTCTCAATATAATCTGGCTCTTCCGGCTTAACAAAATAAAAATTCAATAGTTGGTGAGCACCAAAATTCACTTCGGGCTGAACTAAAATTTCATATTGAAAATGTTTTGTTTCTTTCAGTTTATAATATAGCTGCAGTTTATAAAAGTGGTTTGTAAAAGTGTAATCGTTATTATTAAATTCACTTCCAAAACCATAATTAAAACCAATCGATAAACGGGACTTTTCTTCTTGTGCAATCACCTTTAATACACCAAAGAGAAGCAATAAACATAAAAGGAATTTTCTATCCATAAACTATCTTAAAGTCATTAAATATAAGACAAAAAAAAGATCCAGCTTTCACTGGATCTTTTTAATATAATTTAAGCAATTAATTATGCTTTATTGTGCTTGTCTTCGATTGTATGTTTATCATCTTTAGAAATCGTGTCAACCAATACCGGTGTTGCGATAAATAATGAAGAATAAGTACCTACAACAATACCAACCAACATTGCGAAGATAAATCCTCTGATTGATTCTCCACCAAAGATAAACATTGTCAATAATACAATGATCATCATTAATGACGTATTCAACGTTCTTGATAATGTAGTGTTAATAGACGCGTTTACGATATCTTCAAAAGATCCTTTACGGTTTCCGATGATGAACTCTCTAATTCTGTCAAATACAATTACAGTATCGTTCATTGAGTAACCAATTACGGTAAGAATCGCAGCGATAAAGTGCTGATCCATTTCCATGTGGAAAGGCATGAATTTATAACATAAAGAGTAAATTCCTAATACAAAGATAACGTCGTGCGCTACAGCTGCAATCGCACCTAATGAATATTGCCATTTACGGAAAGATACCATTAAGTATAAGAAAATTGCTGCCATTGCACCAAGAACCGCCCAGTAAGAGTTTGTTTTAATATCTTCAGAGATAGAAGCTCCAACTTTAGAAGCTTGTAAAACTCCAACTTTTTTACCATTGAATGAATTTGTAAATTGGTCGTATGAAGTATTAGTATAATATTTCTTTAATGCAGCGTATAGTTTTTGATTCACTTCTTCATCAACTGCTACTCCATCTTCTTTGATTTTGTATTTTGTTGTGATTTTCAACTGATCATCATCACCTAAAATTTTAGCTTCAACCGGAGTTCCGAAAGCAGCAGATAATTCATCTGAAACTACAGTTGCATCAACTGGTTTTTCAAATTTAACCTGGAATGTTCTTCCTCCAACAAAATCAACACCTTCATCTAATCCGTTAACGAAGAAAATAGAAGTTAAACTTACTACAACTACAATAGAAGAGAAAATGTATGTGAATTTTTTGATTTTAATAAAGTCAAAGTGGAAATTAGTAAACCAATTTTTAGTAATATTTGTAGAGAAAGTTAAATCAGCTTTTCCAGCAATATTTCTGTCGATAAAGATTCTCGCAATAAAAATTGATGTAAACATTGAAGTTACGATACCAATTAATAATGTTAAAGCGAAACCTTTAATAGGTCCTGTACCAAAGATAAAAAGAATAGCTCCTGTTAAAACGTGCGTTACGTTTGCATCAATAATAGAACGCATTGCACCATGCCATCCGTAAGATGCTGCTACAGCTTCTGACAATGATTTACCTTCACGTAATTCTTCTTTTGCTCTTTCAAATATAATAATGTTGGCATCTACCGCAGTACCTAATGTTAATACGATACCTGCAATACCTGGTAATGTAAGTACAAAACCAAAACTTGCCATAATTCCGAATAAGAAAAGTAAGTTTAATAATAAAGCTAAGTTAGCATACCAACCTGCTTTACCATAATAGAATACCATCCATAAACAAACTAATAAAAATCCTAATACAGATGAAATTGTTCCAGCATCAATTGCAGCCTGACCTAAAGATGGTCCTACAACTGTTGACTGAATAATATCTGCAGAAGCCGGTAATTTACCTGCGTTCAATACGTTTGCTAAATCTTTAGTTTCAGCAACATCAAATGAACCTGTAATTTCTGATCTTCCTCCTGCGATTGGACCACTTGTAACTCCAGGAGCAGAATAAACAATGTTATCTAAAACAATAGCGATATAACTTTTTTGAGAAAAAGCTCTTCCTGTTAATTCTTCCCAAACTTTAGCTCCCTGACTGTTCATTTGCATAGAAACAGCTGGTTTTCCCATTTGGTCAAATGTATCTTTTGCATCAGTTACAAGACCACCGTTCATAGCTGGTACATTGTCTCTGTTTCCTTTTAAAGCGTATAATTCTACAACTTCAACATCTTTTTGTTTTGCATCTTTAATTGTAGTTGGTTTACTCCATACAAATTTTGCATAATGTTGGTCAGCACCCAATAAAATTCTGATGTCAGCTCTTTTAAAATATTCATTTACAACAGCTGTATCTTTTGGAGCAAAGTACCCTAAAACTGGTCCGCCGCCTTGTCCTAAAATTTTATCAAATAAAGGATTATTTCCTTTTTTAGCTTCAGTTGAATCTTTAGTATTATCAGTCAATAAAGCATTCAATGAATCTTTAGCAACTTCCTTAGTTTCTGTTTTTTTAACTTCAGTCTTTTTTAAAGCTTCGTTTGCAGATACTAAAAAGTTTCCGATTTCTTCGATTTTATAAGTTTCCCAGAACTCTAATTGAGCTTTTCCACCTAATAATTTTTTAATTCTATCCACATCTTTAGCACCCGGAAGCTCTACTAAGATTCTTCCTGTAGCACCTAATTTTTGGATGTTTGGCTGTGTAACACCAAATTTGTCAATACGCTCTCTTAATACTTTGTAAGCACTTTCGATAGACTCATCAACTTTTTTTCTAATTACTTTTTGTGCTTGCGCATCCGTCATTTCGAAAGCGATTCCGCCTTCTCCCTGTAAGTTTCTATTAGCAAAAATTTCAGGAGAGGCTAATCTTGTAGTACCGTTTGAATTTGCATCAAAAGCCTCAAAAAATTTATCTAAATAACTCTTATTTCCTTCTAAATTTGCAGTTGCATCAGCTAATGATTTATTAAAAACCGGATTTTTAGAATTGTTTGCTAATCCTTTTAAAACATCTTTAATAGAAATTTGAAGAATAACGTTGATTCCTCCTTCTAAGTCAAGACCTTTATTGATTTGCTTGTTTTTTACTTCATTATAAGTAAAATCAGTAAACCCAAGATTCAACACTTTCTCTTTTCCAATAGAATCTAAATATTTTAGCTCTTTGTCAGGATTAGCTCCTGCAATAGCTTTGGCTTCACTTTTGACATTGCTTGCCACGTAAGTGAACGAAAGTTGGTAAATACTTACCAATGCAAATAGAATTGCGAAAAATTTAATAAGTCCTTTATTCTGCATTATTACTAAAAATTAATTATGTTTTATTGTTTGTTTTTGTTTTAAAGTACCATAAAATAAGCCCTGACATCATTTTTATAAAACTAAAAAACTAAATCACGAATTACCACATTTTTTTTAAATCGAGCAAATATATAATTAACGGAAAGATTAACCAATTTATTTATTAATTAATCTTAAAAAAAAGACTGCAAAAGTGCAGTCTTCTCCTTTTTTTACGGAAATATTTATACTAAAATCGATTTTAGAGCATGATTCATCCCTCTAACTGCATCTGCACTTTTAGCGAATAAAGCCTTCTCCTGCTCGTTTAAACGAATGTCTAAAATTTCTTCAACACCGTTTTTACCAATTATACAAGGTACGCCTATACATATATCGTTTTGTCCGTATTCGCCTTCTACGAAAACAGAACAAGCAATCATTTTCTTTTGATCGTTTAAAATACTATCAACTAAATACGCTACAGAAGCTCCAGGAGCATACCAGGCAGATGTTCCTAACAATCCTGTAAGCGTTGCTCCGCCAACCATTGTATCAGCAGCCACTTTTTGAAGTTCTTCTTCTGAAAGAAATTCTGTTACCGGAATTCCGTTATAAGAAGCCAAACGCGTTAACGGAATCATAGTTGTATCACCATGACCTCCAATTACCATTGCAGAGATATCATTTGCAGGTTTATCCAAAGCTAAAGACAAATAAGTTCTGAAACGAGAACTGTCTAACGCTCCACCCATACCAATAATTCTGTTTTTTGGTAATCCGGTCGATTTTAAAGCTAAATAAGTCATTGTATCCATTGGGTTAGAAACCACAACTATTATTGTATCTGGAGAATGTTTCAATACATTTTCGGCAACTGTTTTTACAATTCCTGCATTTATACCTATTAATTCTTCACGTGTCATTCCTGGTTTTCTCGGAATTCCTGATGTAATAACCACTACATCACTTCCGGCAGTTTTAGAATAATCGTTGGTTACTCCAGATACTTTGGTATTAAAACCTGTATTTGTAGCACATTGCATAATATCTAACGCCTTCCCTTCGGCAAAACCTTCTTTAATATCCAACAACACTACTTCGCTTGCAATTCCTCTATAAGAAATAACGTCTGCACATGTAGCTCCAACATTTCCTGCTCCCACAATAGTAACTTTCATATTTTTTACTTTATCGGTTATTAATTAATTTATTTTATAAACGACAATTCGTTTAATCGTTTAAGTAAATTTAAACAATTAAACGAATTGAAGGTTAAACTTTTTTATTATGCATCGATATTTGCGTAAACAGCATTTTTCTCGATAAATTCTCTACGTGGTGGTACTTCGTCTCCCATCAACATAGAGAAAACCCTATCGGCTTCTGCCAAACTATCAATTGTTACCTGACGTAAAGTTCTGAAGCTCGGATCCATTGTAGTTTCCCACAATTGCTCAGCGTTCATCTCTCCAAGACCTTTATAACGCTGAATAGCAGCACTTCCCCCCATTCGTTCATTCGCCTGATCACGTTGAACATCATTCCATGCGTATTCTTTTTTGTTTCCTTTTTTAACTAAGTATAAAGGCGGCGCTGCGATATAAACGTGACCTTCTTCGATCAATTCTTTCATAAAACGGAAGAAGAACGTTAATATTAAGGTAGAAATGTGACTACCATCGACATCGGCATCACACATGATGATTACTTTATGATATCTTAGTTTTTCAAGGTTTAAGGCTTTACTGTCTTCTGCAGTACCAACGGTAACTCCAAGAGCAGTAAATATGTTTCGAATCTCTTCGTTTTCAAATACTTTATGGTGCATCGCTTTCTCCACATTCAAAATCTTACCACGTAATGGCAAAATTGCCTGAAAGTTACGATCACGACCTTGTTTTGCTGTTCCACCAGCCGAATCTCCCTCGACAAGGTAAACCTCACATCTTGCAGGATCCTGCTCAGAACAATCTGAAAGTTTTCCTGGCAATCCGCCACCGCCCATAACGGTTTTACGCTGTACCATTTCACGTGCTTTTTTAGCAGCGTGACGTGCCTGAGCAGCCAAGATTACTTTTTGGATAATGATACGGGCATCATTTGGATTTTCTTCCAAATAATTTTCTAACATTTCTCCAACTGCCTGAGAAACCGGAGAAACTACTTCTCTGTTTCCAAGTTTTGTTTTTGTCTGACCTTCGAATTGTGGTTCTTGTACTTTTACCGAAATAATAGCTGTTAATCCTTCACGGAAGTCATCTCCCGCAATTTCGAATTTCAATTTATCCAACATTCCGGATGCATCTGCGTATTTTTTAAGGGTTCTTGTTAAACCACTTCTAAAACCTTGTAAATGCGTTCCTCCTTCGTGTGTGTTGATATTATTTACATAAGAAAAAATATTCTCTGTATAACTTGTATTATAAATCAAGGCAACTTCAACAGGAATTTCACCTTTTTCGTGATCCATACTGATAACGTGTGAGATAATTGGCTCACGGTTACCATCTAAATAACGAATATATTCTTTTAGACCTTCGTCTGAATGAAAAACTTCAACTTTAAACTCCCCTTTTTCATCTACTTCTCTTTTATCAGTAAATGTAATCGTGATTCCTTTGTTTAAGAAAGAAAGCTCACGCATACGAGCTGATAAAGTATCATATGAAAACTCTGTAGTTTGAGTAAAGATCGTATCATCAGGATAGAAAGTCTGACGTGTACCTCTTTTATCTGTTTCTCCGATTTGTTTAACCGGATACATTGCTTTACCTCTTTCGTATTCCTGCTCGTAGATTTTACCGTCTCTAAAAACAGTAGATTTCATATGAACAGAAAGGGCATTTACTACAGAAACCCCAACACCGTGTAAACCTCCGGAAACCTTATAAGAATCTTTATCGAATTTACCTCCGGCACCAATTTTAGTCATTACTACCTCAAGTGCCGAAACACCTTCTTTTTTATGTAAATCAACTGGAATACCACGACCGTTATCTTCAACTGTTACCGAACCATCTTCATTAATTGCAACACCAATGGTATCACAATGTCCGCCCATCGCCTCATCAATAGAGTTATCAACAACCTCATAAACCAAATGATGCAGACCTCGAACTCCCACATCTCCAATATACATCGATGGACGCATTCTTACGTGCTCCATTCCTTCTAATGCCTGAATACTATCTGCTGAATAATTGTTCTTCTTGATTTCTTCGCTCATATAATTTATTCTAAAAAAATGTAATTAGTGTCTAACACGCAAATATATAAAAACGCAAATTATATATCCGTTAAATTCCCATTTAAAGCACGTAAGTTATTAACATATTATCAATAAAACTCAATAAAAAATAGAACTATCGGTTTTAAATTCCAATTTTTTATCCCGAAGCATCGGGACCAAATTCCAAAAGCTAGAAATAAAAAAATCCGAGTCTGATTTTAAATATCATCTCGGATTTTATATTTATAGATTCCAACTTGGAATTTGGAATTTGGAATTTCAGTATTGAAATTTATTGTTTTTTTTTGAATTTAAAATCTTAAATCGTAATTCCTGATTTTGAAATTTCAACATCAGCTTTTACGTGAGCCGCATTTGCTCTTCCGCTTGGATCAAGATTTTCCTGCCATTTCGGAATCCATTTTCTAACGGTTTGTGCCGCACTGATCTGTGGGTAAAATTTATGAAAGATAGAACGGTATAAATATGCTTCTTTTGTTGTTGGGGAATTGTATGGAAATTCTGCAGCAGCACCTTCTAATTGTGCATCTGTAACCTGAGTTGCACAATATTCGATCAATTCATCAATCCAGCTATATCCTACTCCATCAGAAAACTGCTCTTTTTGACGCCATAAAATTTCTGCTGGCAAATACGGATTTTCAGGCGTATCAAATGCTTTTCTTAAAATGTATTTTTCGATACCATCATACGTTTTAGGCTGTTTTTCTTCCGGTTTAATTCGGATAGTAGCATCCAAAAACTCCTTGTCTAAAAATGGAATTCTGGTTTCGATACCATTTGCCATTGTTGATTTATCAGCACGAAGCAAATCGGCAGTAAATAATTTCTGAACTCTTTCGATAGTTTCTTTCTGAAATTCTTCTGTAGATGGGGCATTTCTAAAATACAAATGTCCACCAAAAATTTCATCAGCTCCTTCACCCGAAAGAATCACTTTTATACCTTTTTCTGAAATTACTTTTGACAACAAAAACATTGGCACACTTGCCCGTACCGAAATAATATCATAAGTCTCAATATTCCAGATTATTTTTTCCAAAATTTCAACACCTTGCTGAACCGTAAAGTGAATTTCATGATGATCTGTACCTAAAAACTCCGCTGCTTGTCTGGCTGCTTTTGCATCTGGCGCATCAGCATTTAAAGCAATAGAAAAAGATTGTAGTTTTTTACCATTTTCTGCTGATAATCTGGAAGCAATTGCAGAAAGCAAAGAAGAATCCAAACCTCCGGAAAGTAATACACCATAAGGCATTTGACTCATCAGACGTTTACGAACAGCCTCTGTAAGGCTTTCTCTGATTAATTGTAAATCCAGATCCTGATTTGCATTTTCATAATCCTCATATTCAGGCTGGTAATATTTTACAAAACCTTTTTTAGGTGTATAATAATGCCCTGGAGGGAAAGTTGAAAATGTTTTGCACTGATCTGCAATTGATTTCATTTCAGATGCAAAATAAATCCTTCCTCTTTCATCCAGACCGTAATACAATGGTTTTACTCCCATTGGATCTCTTCCCGCAATATAATCGTCTCCATCAACAATTACAAAAGTCCAGTCACCATCTAATTTATTGCAAAAATCATATCCAAATTCTTCATATAAATGCACAATAACTTCAGAATCTGATTTTGTTCTAAACATATGCTCTTTCAGAACTCCGTTTTTCAGTTCCTGATAATTATAAATTTCTCCATCATGAATTACCCATGCATCTTTTGTCCCCTGAATTGGCTGTTTTCCCGATTGTACATCGACAATTGCCAAACTTTCATGACAAATAATACTGCCATTTTTCAGGATTTGAAAATCACTTTCATCAGGACCACGGTGTGACATTCTTTTAGAAAGCTCTCTTACGAGTTGCGGGTCTTTTCCTTTGCCAATAACGGCCAATATTCCAGACATACGATTGTATTTTATTCTTTATTTTTAAATAGTACCAAGTGGCGCAGGTTTAATTCATTCTATGATTTAACAAAAGCTAAATTTAGAATATTCGATTGGGGAATGTCAAATATAAAAAAGAAAGTTAAATAATTGCTAATAATTCTCTTCAAGTAATTGAAATATTACAATTTAACATTTTTAGACAAGAAAAACGCTCTCAGAAACTGAGAACGTTTTTCTAATAACTAATATATTAAGTAATTAAATCCTAAACTTTTTCGTAAGCATCATCGTGCACACTTGCAACTGCTCTACCAGATGGATCGTTCATGTTCTTGAAAGCCTCATCCCACTCCAAAGCAATTTTTGTACTACAAGCAACACTTGCTTCCTGAGGCACACATAATGCCGCCGCATCACTTGGAAAATGTTCTGCGAAAATTGAACGATAGTAATATTCTTCTTTTGAAGTTGGTGTTTGTAATGGAAATTTAAATCTTGCATTTGCCAATTGTTCATCTGAAACTTCTTTAGCTACCACTTCTTTCAAAGTATCAATCCAGCTGTATCCTACTCCGTCTGAGAATTGTTCTTTTTGTCTCCATGCCACACTTTCCGGCAACATGTCTTCAAAAGCTTTACGAACTACCCATTTTTCCATTGGGTGTTCTTTGTTGATCATTTTATCTTGTGGGTTGATGCGCATGGCAACATCCATAAATTCTTTATCTAAAAATGGTACACGACCTTCAATTCCCCACGCAGCCAAACTTTTGTTGGCACGTAAACAATCGTACATGTGTAATTTACCTAATTTACGAACGTTTTCTTCGTGAAATTCTCTTGCATTTGGTGCTTTGTGGAAGTATAAATATCCTCCAAATAACTCATCTGCACCTTCACCCGAAAGAACCATTTTAATTCCCATTGATTTAATAACTCTCGCCATTAACCACATTGGTGTTGAAGCTCTTACCGTAGTGACATCATAAGTCTCCAAGTTGTAAATTACATCACGAACCGCATCTAAACCTTCCTGAATTGTAAATTTAATTTCGTGGTGAATTGTTCCAATATGTTTTGCTACAATTTGTGCTGCCGCTAAATCAGGAGAACCGTCAAGTCCAACTGAAAAAGAGTGCAATTGCGGATACCATGCATCTGTAGTATCATCAGATTCAATGCGTTTTTGCGCAAATTTTTTGGCTACAGCCGAAGTAATAGATGAATCTAAGCCTCCTGAAAGTAAAACTCCATAAGGAACATCACTCATTAATTGTCTGTGAACCGCTGCTTCTAAAGCTTCTTTAATGGCAGGAATACTCGTTTCGTTGTCTTTTACAGCATCATATTCTGTCCAGTCTCTTTTGTACCATTGTACAAATTCACCGTCTTTACTTGTCATATAGTGCCCTGGAGGAAACAATTGAATTTTAGTACAATATCCTTCTAAAGCTTTTAATTCAGAAGCCACATAAAAAGTTCCATGCTGATCCCAACCAATGTACAAGGGAATAATTCCCATGTGATCACGAGCAATAAAATACTCATCTTTCTCAACATCATAAATTGCAAATCCGAAGATTCCGTTCATTTCATCAATAAAGTGAGGTCCTTTTTCCTGGTAAAGTGCCAAAATAACTTCACAGTCACTTTCTGTTTGAAAGTTATATTTTCCTTCAAATTGTTTACGCAATTCTCTATGGTTGTATATTTCACCATTTGCAGCTAAAACCAATTTTTTATCTTCTGTAAATAAAGGCTGTTTTCCCGAAGCCGGATCAACAATAGCCAAACGCTCGTGAGAAAGAATTGCTTTATCATTGCTGTAAATCCCGCTCCAGTCTGGTCCGCGGTGACGAATGATTTTAGACATTTCTAATACTTGAGGTCTTAAAGCTTCTGCTTTTTGTTTTAGATCAAAGGCACATACGATTCCGCACATAATTATATATTTTTATTTGTAAATTTTATTTTGATAGGGCAAAGATGCGGTATTGGTTACAATTGAAAAACATAAATATCTATTTCAGTTACAATTTAAAACCATAAATTGAATTTTACATATAAAATGTAAAATTTTAACACTGAAAAAAGCCTTGAGCTTGAAAATTTTAATTTTGAAGACAAAAGAATGATATAATTCAATGTTTTCAATAGTTCGTTGAATTATAATTTGGAATATTTAAGAAATGATGGAAGATTCCTAAAGAGAAGAACGAAACTGGTTCTGAAATTATTGTTTTACGATTTTTTATCATCTTTAGAAACGAAAGACGGCAAGATTGTATAAAACCTTTGTCAAAGTTTAAAACTTTGACAAAGGTTTTTTTTTCATATTTAAAGGCATTAACCTGCAATTTTACTTTTCAAAAATAATTCTTGAAGAAATATAATTCGGCATGCTGGAAACAGCAACTTGTAATTTAGATTGATTTTGTTTCTTTATATTTTCATCTGTAAGATTGTAATTATAATTATCAAATAAATAATACATCAGGATTCTATTATAATCATCTAACTCATTATCAGCTATCATACTTAAAATGCTTTTTTCAACTAATTCTGGATTTGAACTTTCGGAAAGTGCGCGTCCAACTCGATTAATACTAGAAAAATAATGATTTTTAGATGGATTTTCGATTCTTAGAGATATTCCCAAAATCAAATCTAAAACATTTATATCTAAAACTTCAATCTCTTTAATATAAGTATTTCTTTCCTTTTGGGCATAACTCCCATCACTAACTCTATCAAAGCGATCGTTCATTATATTAAGATGAGATCGAAGAAAAATCTCCCATTTTATAGTTTCTGCAGAAAGCATTGCGATATTCTGAGCATGTATTCTCGGGCTATTATCCATACTGCAGCCGCCTATTACCCGTCTGTTTCTTTTCAATTCAAGTTCAGCATCCTTACTTACATATCGCCCAACATATTCTTCAAATTCATCATCAGAAGTTTTATTTTGTTTCGCTTCTGCTAATGCTTCATTCAACATTAAATCGAAATTTTTATCAACCTTTTTTAAAGAATCTAATCGGGTAAACTTTAGTGACTCCCAGTTTTCCAAATTCTTTTGATAAGCCTCATATTCCTTTTCTACCAGCTCTTTATTTAGAATATCTTTTTTATTCTTTTTCTTTGATTTATTATCGAAAGCCATTTCATCAAAACCATAAATAAAAGAAAGCTTCTCATTGCTAAAATCCGGTTTTTTCAAAACTTTATCAATATACTCTTCAAATTTTTTAGCTTTATTGGGTAAAGTGTCTAAATACCTAACTCCGGAATCCTTTGCATTATCATAAAAAATTTGTGCTGTTGTATCTACTAAACAATCTGAATATTGAATTAATTTAGCATATTTATCTGAAATTGGTTTTGTTGAAAATTCTTCAATAAAGTAAAAAGCACTTAATGATTCTTTTGAGTAATTAGTTTTTTCCTGAAACTCAAAAACCCATTTCCCTTTGAAATTATTTTTATAAGAATCAATATCTTTTTTAGTGGTTACAATTCTTTCGCTTTCACTATTTCCTAGCTGTAAACTAGAGAATTCAACGCTTTCAACATTCCGATAATTGGTATAGGAAGATTTTAAAACAACCAAATTCTCTTCAAACTTTGCCTTTGGATATTTTGCTTTAAATTCTGAATAAGATATATTATTCTCTAAATCTTTTTTAGCTTTTATAACGTCTGTTTTTTCTAGTTTAATAAGGTTTGCTTTAGTTTGTGCATGAGATAAAAAGGTCTTATTAAATTCACACACTTTAAACTTTAAATTTAACGAATCAACAATGTGTTTAAGCTTACTTACAGAGTTTTCAGAGTAAATCAAACCGTTATCATAAACTTTAAATTCAGTGTTTTGCGCAGTTAAATTCACGCAAATCAAAATCATAAAAACAAAAAACTTTTTCATAAATCTTTCTTTTTAATTAATTATTCAACACTCTCAATGGTATAATGCGTTTTATTAATCTCAAAAGTAAACCCAACTTTATTCCCCATTAAATGAGACCCCAAAGGAGATTGTGGCGAAAGTGCAATAATATTTACACCATCAATAGTAATTTTAGGAAGCGCCACACTCAAATACAAAAGAATTCCGTTTGCTTTTACTAAACTTCCTGAAATGATATTCTCTGTTGTTTTTGAAGCGTCAATTTTATCTAAAATCGCTTTTTGGACTATTGCTTCTTTTAGTTTATTGGTCAGTTTTTCCTGTTCGATATGCATCATCGACAAAGCCGTTTCATGTTTATCGCCGGCAGAACCTTTTGCATCGTTTTTAGAATCTTCGGTCAAAGCCGAAATCATATCCCTAAAAACATCTATTCGGTCCTGAACCATTTGTAAATAATAAGAATGTATTTTTTGTTTAAAATCCATAGTGAGGTTTAACTGCAAAGTGCGCAATGTTTTACGCAAAGGTCGCAATTTTTTTTGCCACGAATTGCACAAATTTTCACTAATTATATTATAAAAGCAAAGTTCGCTAAATCTTCAAAAGACTTAGCGAACCTTACGTAAAACTTAGCGTTCCTTGCGGTTAAGAAATCTTAGAAATCGAATTTATAATTTGCTCCTCCTAAAACCTGGAATCCCTGAACAGGATAATTCAACCATTTTTCGTAAGCCTGATTTCCAATGTTATTTAATTTTAAGAAGAAAGTCAAACGCTCGCTGAATTTATATCCTAAATGTGCATTGGCATCAAAATAGCTTTTTAAAGTTACAGGACTTGCAAAAGGATTAATATCTAAATTCGTTTGCATGTCTTTACGTTCTCCCACATAAAAAACATTTACACCGGCGTACCATTGTTTTGTAAAATTAACATCAAGATTTGAACTCAGTTTGATTGTTGGTAAATTCCAGGCTTCTAACTGACCATCCGTTTTATAACTATTAAAAGTTCCGTTGATACCAAAAGTCACGTTTTCAGAAAAATCAGCTTTTAATTCTCCGTAAAAACGGAATGTTCTGATGTCTTCATAAACAACACCAAACGAGTTTCCGTACTCATAATTTTGGTTGGTGATATCTTCTGTATAATCATTGCTTTTAAACAAAGCCTTGTCTTTTTCATTCAAATAAGAACCCGTCAGATTATAGCTTACAGTGTTTGCCAATTTCCCTTTTAAACCTGCAAAAACATTATATTGAGTACTTGATGGCCTCATGTTTAAAGTTGGCGACAAAAACGGATTTTCGGTCACAAAATCAGCGTATGAATTCTGATTTAAACTTCCGTTTACTCCCGTGTAAAAAATCATTAAATCGCCTACTAATTTATACGATGCGTTTACTTTTGGATAAATATAAAACTTGTTTCCGCTGTTTTCAGAATCCAATCCGTAATACAATCCTGCTCCTAATTCTAAAGTCCAGTCATTTTCGTTTACCACAAAACTTGGTTCGATTCCAAAATTAGTCAAACTATATTTTAGAGGTTCAGTATTTGCCTGGAAATACGTGTTTTCAAAACTTCCGCTTACGTGATCAACAATTACATTTGTATTGATTGACTGATCCATTACATCAACTTTAAAAGTTGGTTTTAGGTAAAAACGATTTTCTGAAGAAGAAAAACTATCCGAAAAATGCGTAAATCTTGTTGCCACTTTGCTGAAAATTCCATCTGTAAAATCGATGTTTCCGCCCAAAGAAATAGTGTTATAAGAATGATTCGGATTGATTTTATCTATTAAAATAAAACGATCTTCCGGAAGAAAAGTCGAACCAAATTCAGCCGGTAAACCATACCAATTATAAATTTGGTTTTGATATCCTAAATCAATATTCCACGACATATCGCGGTTGTTTTGTCCGTAACCCACATTCAATGCCGTATCATAAAATTCGTCATTCAAAAACACATCTTTAATTCCGCCTTGTGAAGAATGATGACGAAACATTCCGGCAACATAATCATTGTTTCCTAAATCCTGAGTAACAAACAATTCTGCATTTAGGGTACCATAATTTCCAACACCCAAAGTAGCGTAATTACTAAACAAACGTTCTTGTTTTGATTTTTCTACACCTGCCGCATTTCCTTTTGAAGGCGTAAATGTAGAAGCAACAGGAACTGATAAAATACTATATTTTATTGTTTCTTTAGCCTGATTTCCTGAATCGTCAAGCGACGGAGTTTCTTTTACTTTATAAGCATCTGATATAGTTGGCGAATATGGTTTTACCACATTTACAGTTTCCGTACCAATGGTTTCTTCTTTCTTTTGTGCAACCGAAAGCTGAAAAACAAACAGCAAAATCAAAATGATAGTTTTATTCTGGAAATTAATTTTCATATTTATTTTTTTTGAGAGTATAGAGATTTAAGAGTATAGAGAAAAGAATAAAGAAAATAGACTTTTGCCTACATCTTGATTCTTTCAACTCTTTGTTTTTTTTATTTTTAAATCTATATTCTATTCTCTATGTTTTTTATTCTAAAATCTATTTTCTTTATTCTATTTTCTTTATTCTATATTCTTTATTCTATATTCTTTATTCTATATTCTTTATTCTATATTCTTAATTAAACTTCCCACTCGCCTTTGGCAACAAACTGAGCATTTCCTCCTATTTGAATATCAAAATCATTTTCGGTTAATTTTCCTTTAAAATGAATTTGCGACGGACGGTTTATATAATCTCCCTGATAATTGATTAATTCGAATTCAGGTTTATGGTATTTTAAAAGATAAGCCTGAAGACAAGTACTTGCGCTTCCTGTAGCTGCATCTTCAACTAATTGATTATGTTCAATACATAACATTCTGCTGAAAAGCTTTGAACCTTCCAAATAATAAAAATACAAACCTCTGTGTGTTGTTTTGCAATGATTTTTTAGCCATTCATCGGTTTTATCTTTATCCAAAACCAAATTTTCCAATGCTTTTTTATTGCTTAATCCAACCATTACAAACGCACTTCCGGTGGTAACTTCCTGAATTGGAAATTGATTTTCAAAATCTTCTTTTTTCAGATTACTAAAGAATGCAAAGTCTTCTTTCGAAAAAATATCCCAAAATTTAGGCTGTGCGGCTTTTAACCAAATCAAATCATCAGATTGATGAATAGCAATTGGCCCAATCGGAACATTTAATGTTATGTTTTCTGGCGAATTATTAAATATTTTATTGATCAAAACCCATGAAGTTCCAATTATCGGATGACCCGCAAACTGCATTTCCTGAGATGGTGTAAATATTTTAATTTCTGCTTTATTATTTTCTTTATCCAATTTGGTCACAAAAGTGCTTTCTGCAAAATTAATTTCGCGCGCAATCTTCTGCATTTCATTAGAACTTAAATTTTCAGCATCTAAAAAAACAGCCAATTGATTTCCGGCATATTTTTTATCTGTAAAAACATCAACTATATAAAAAGGTAAACTCATTTCTTCTTTTTTTTTAGAATAAAGAGCAAAGAGTATAGAAAAAAGACTTCCAATCTTTGCTCTTAATCTATTTTCTATATTCTATTGTCTATTTTCTTTACTGTATTCTCTTGCTTCTTTGCTCTTGACTCTTATCTATTAATCGACGAATTGGTTTTTGATTCTTCCAATTTGATTGCGCTTAATTCTCTTTTTGCTTCTTCAACCACATCTGGATAATCTGTAAAATTGTTGATTACGTTATCTAAAATATAAGTTGCCTGATAGCTGTCTTTTAATCCGTAGAAGTTTTTCGCCATTAAAACCAAACTTTTTGCTCCGTAATATTTGTACCCTGAATAGTTTTTTGCCAGTTTTTGAACTGCCACATTCGATGCGTCAAATTTGGCTTCTTTAGTTTTAAAATAAGCATCGTAATACAAGGCTTCTGCTGCCAATTCACCTTTTGATGTTGCAGATAGTTTCGCGTAAGCTGCTTTTGCTTTGTCTTCATCACCCGTTTGCATTGCGGCGCGCGCCACGATAATTTGCGCATCTGATTTTACATTGGCATCCGTTTTTGCATTCTGCAAGACTTTGTCAGCATAAACAACAGAGTTGTCGTAATCTTTTTTGTCATAGTAACATTTCATCAAATTAGCCTGGGCAAAACTTTTGTTTTGTGGATAATCTGCTTCGTTTTCTAATCGAACTAAAACCGGAATCGACTTATCGCAATCTTTAGCTTTCAGGAAAATTTGAGACAATCTGGTTAAAGCCTGTTCTGTAAATTCGTTTCTTGGCTGACCAATTACATATTGATAATTGGCTACAGATTTCGTTTCTGAACCTTCCGCATAAAGCAATTGTGCTAAATAAAAATTAGCTTCAAGCGCATGTATTCCTGATGGAAATTTGGTTACATAACCTGTAAAACCAACAATTGCCTGCTTGCTGTTATTTTGACTGTATTGTTTAAAGGCACCTTCGTAAGTATCATTATCCAAATCAACATCTGTCACGGCAACAAAATCTAAAGTTCTAACCCAGGTTGCATATTCATCTACTTTTCCTGAATCTACATAAATCAATCTGGCTGTAGAAACTGCTTCTAAAGCTTCAGGAGTTTTTGGAAATTCAGCCGCTACTTTTTTGAATTTTACTAAAGCCTGTTCATCACGATCTGAATTGTAATAAATTAAACCTTGTCTTAAAATTGATTTTGAAGTAAACGAACCATTTTTATATTCTGAAATTAACTGATCATAAGTTTTAATCGCCTGATCGTTCTTTTTATCCGTTACATAAGTATTCGCCAATTCAAACAAAACATCATCGCGATATTCCGATTTTTTATACATCAGAAGGAAATTATTCAGCTCGTCGATTTTCTTGTCATTTCTGGACATAAATCCATAAGAAATCGCTTTTTGAAACTGTGCATAATCAGCATCAACACCTTTAGCTTCAATTGCTTTTGCGTAAGCTTCCATCGCCTGACTGTATTTCGAACTCACAAAACGTGAATCTCCCAAACGCAAATACGAATCGTTTAAACGAACTTTATCCGCTTTCGAATTATCGATTTGTGCCTGAAATGAATTCGCAGCCTGATCGTATTCTTTTAGTTTAAAATACGTGTATCCAATATTATAATTGATGTTTTTATATTCGTCAGTTTCTTTGGCTGCAGCCAAACTTGCAAATTGTTTGTAGCTTATTAAAGCAGCCTGAAAATCATCGGTAACATACTCTGATTCTGCTTTCCAGAACGTGGCACGAGCTGTAACTTCAGGATTTTTTTGTTCTTTAACAGCGCCATTGAACATTTTTAATGCTTCGGCATAATTCGATTCATTGTATAATTCTAAACCTCTGTAAAAAAGTACTTTTTGATACGCTAATTTATTTTCGGGAGTTCTGTTTCTCTCTAATAAAATCAAAGCTTCCTTGTAATTTTTAGAAGAAATATAAGAGTCTACCAATAGTTTTTCAACTTCGGCTCTGCTGGAATTGTTTGGGTATTTTTTTAAGAAATCAAGTAAAATTCCCGGAACGGTTTGATATGCATTTCCGATTTCATAACTTAATTTGGCATAATTTAAAGCTGCATCTTCTTGAATTTGAGCATTAAAATCCATTTCAGAGGCATTTTTAAAAGCGTTTAAAGCTTCTTGTTTTTTGCCTGTATTCAAATACGCCAAACCTAAATGATAATACGCATTTTGAGCTACGAAATCTTTTCCTTCAATAATTTTATTGAATTGAGAAATGGCTTTTTCGTATTCTTTTTGCTCATAATAGGCGTAACCTAATTGGTAAAAATCGGTATTGTTCCATTTTCCTTTTTTACCTGCATATTTCTCTAAATACGGAATCGCTTTTCCATATTGTTTTAAGTTGAAATAGCTTTCTCCGATAATTTTATTCAGTTCTGATTTTTCAATTTCATTTGATTTGCTCATGGCAGCCTGCCCCAAATCGATTGCTCTTTGAAAATTTCCTAATTTGAAATTCATATCGGCCTGAAAATACGACAGTTTTTCTTTGTATTTTTCTTCGCCAGAAACCTCATCAAAATATTTGGTTGCTTCTTTATAATCATCGCCTTCGTAAGCCATAAAACCCAGGTAATATTTGGCTTGCGAACCAAATTCAGGCGAATTCACTACTTTATTAAAATAAGTTGTAGCTTCTTTTTTCTTTTTGGCATTAAAATAACTGTATCCTTTTTGGAAATTAAATTTATCCAAATCAGATTTGCTCATATAACTTTCATCGACCCTGTCAAACCATTGCAGGGCTTTTGGGTAATTTCCCTGTTCGAAGAAAAAATGGGCAACCTCAATATAAGCCTGATTTTGTTTGGTGCTAGTTGGATAATCTTCAACGAATTTTTCCATCAGTTCATCGGCATTTGCCTGATTGGTTCTAATGGCGCAATTGGCAATATAATAAGCACAATCTGATTTAACTTCTTCTGTAGTTGCCTGGTTTTTTACATATTCGAAAATATGTTGAGCCGAAGCATATTGTTTGTCATTATATAAAGCCAGTGCTTTGTCAAAATCCTTTAAATCGTAGGTATATATAGCTGATTTTTGTGCCGAAACTATGGTCGAAAAAAGGACAAATTGGAGTAAAAAGAACCAGGAAAGTTTACGCATTTTTATTGTATTTAGTATTCAAATGTATCATTTTATACCGTTTATAACGAAACGTTTCAGGCTTTTATTATGAACAAAATTTTTAATAGTTGTTATTTTAAAGCTTCTGAGGTCTCAAAATATTGGTTTTCAAACTTTCTAAAATAAACATTTACAAGGAATAAAAAAAGAGCTCATTTGTAACTTCTTAAAAAACTGCATCTTTATTCTGTATTTTTTTTGAGGAACTTTTGATCAACAGTACTTTTATGCCTCAGGTTAGATTCTATTTCGTATCTTTATTTTAACAGGGCTTCATCACAAATGATTAAAATTTATTTTGAATCCAACCGTTATCTTCTTACTTTTACCATTAAAATTGAATTTATTATGTCACAAACCGTACTATCTCTTAAGGAAGTCACTATATATCAGGAAGGAAGAAAAATTTTATCTCATATTAATTTAGATGTTCAGCATGGCGAATTCATCTATATTATCGGAAAAACGGGTTCAGGAAAAAGTAGTTTCATGAAAACTTTGTATGGAGATTTGCCTTTAACAGAAGGTGAAGGTCATATTGTTGAATTTGATTTGGCCAATTTGAAAGAAAAAGATATTCCGTACTTAAGACGTAAAATCGGAATCGTATTTCAGGATTTTAAATTGCTTCCGGATCGTTCTGTAAAAGACAATATGCTTTTTGTTTTGAAAGCTACAGGATGGGTTGACAAAGAGGGAATGGAACGTAAAATTGATGAAGTTCTGGATAAAGTGGGCATGAAAGAGTACATAAATAAAATGCCGCACCAACTTTCTGGCGGTGAACAACAGCGTGTTGCGATTGCAAGAGCGTTGCTAAACGATCCTGAATTTATCCTTGCCGATGAACCAACCGGAAATCTTGATCCGCAAACCAGTTCTGAGGTTCTTGAAGTTTTGAAAAAAATCAACAGTAACGGTAAAACGGTTATTATGGCAACGCACGATTATGCCTTGTTGATGAAATTTCCATCTAAGACATTGAAATGCGAGGATGAAAGAATTTTTGAAGTGGTGCAACGTAGTGTATAATGCTTTCTATTTTAATTCCGGTTTATAATTATAATGTTTTACCTCTTGTAAATGAGTTAGTAAAGCAATGTAATATTGTTGGAATTAATTTTGAGATTATATGTCAGGATGACGCTTCAAACTCTCCAGAAAATATTTTAAATCAGGAAATTAACCTTATTCCAAACTGTTTATTTTTTATAAATGAAAATAATTTAGGAAGAGGAAGAAACATCAATTCTCTTTCTCGAAAAGCAATTTACGACTGGCTGCTTATTTTAGATTGCGATACTTTTCCGTCTCAAAATGACTTTATAAAAAAGTATATAGACGCAATTTCAAATTTGAAAAACAAGATCATTTTTGGAGGAGTTATTTATGAAGATAAAAAACCTGAAAGTGACCAGCTTTTGCGTTGGGTTTATGGTAATAAAAGAGAAACGATCTCTATTTTGACTTCTAATTTATTAATTAAAAAAGAAGTTTTTCTGCAATATCCTTTTGATGCATCTATTACAAAATATGGTTATGAAGATTTGATATTTTTTTCTGTTCTAAAAACAAACCTTTTTGAAGTTTTGCAGATTGAAAACCCTACTTTCCATTTGAATCTCGAAACTTCAGAAATATTTTTGCACAAAACAAAAACAGCTTTAGAAAATCTTGTATTTCTTTATAATTTGAAAAAAATAATTAAAGAAGAAAGCAAAATAATTAAAGCTTTTGAATTTCTGGAAAAACTAAAATTAGCCCAATTTTCGGCTTTTCTTTTTATGAAAAATCAAAGCAGAATCGAACAAAATTTGTTTTCACAAAAACCTTCTTTGTTTTTATTTGACCTTTATAAATTAGGTTATTTTTGTACTTTAAAAAAATAATCAAATATGGTATTTTTTTCAATTGTTATTCCGTTATACAATAAAGCCAATCACATTGAAAGTACCTTAAAAAGTGTTCTCGATCAAACTTTTACTGATTATGAAATTATTATAGTCAATGATGAATCTACAGATGAAAGTGAAACTGTTGTAAATAGTTTTGATGACAAAAGAATTCAGATCTATAACCAAAAGAATCAAGGTGTTTCTGTTGCCAGAAATCTTGGAATTGAAAAATCTAAAGGAAAACTAATTGCTTTTCTCGATGCTGATGATTATTGGTTTTCAGATCATTTAGAAGAATTATTTAATTTATATCATAAATATCCAAGTTGCGGTATATATTGTTCAAGATATAAAATTAGAGTAGCTAAAAATCGTTTTCAAATTCCTAAACATTATGAAATCGATAAATCTTTTAGAGGAATTTTAAGGGATTATTTTTTCTCTAGCAGACCTTTTAGAATTACCTGGACATCTAGCTTAGCTATTCCAAAAGAAATTTTACAAAAATTTAGAGGATTTACTCCCAGTATTACTAATGGGCAAGATTTGGAACTTTGGACTAAAATTGGAATATATCACCAAGTTGCTATAACTAATAAAATTACGACTATTTATAATTATGACATTCCGAATAGTGTAACAAAAAACAATATTAACTCCATGAATTTAATGGATTTTGAGCAATTTAAAACCGCTGAAGATCAAAATACTTCCCTCAAAAAATTTCTCGATTTATACCGAATTGAATACGGTATACGCTATTATATTTTTGGATATAAGGATAAAATGAACTTTTATTTAAAAGATGTAGACAAAAAAAATCTAAGTTTAAAGATTCGTTTTCTCCTACATGTACCTTCTTTTTTTCTGCGTTTTTTTCTTAGGATCAAAAATATTTTAAAAAGAATTGGTGTTAATTTTTCTATTTATGATTAGAATAATCAATAAATTCTTCAAAATTCCTAATATAATCTTCTTCAATATAAACTTCTGAAGCGATCACCAAACAAATCGAACCTGAAGAAAAGTTTTGAAGTTCTCTCCAAATGCCGGAATTAATTAACAATCCCTCATACGGCTTATTTAAAGTTATGATTTGTTGTTCTTTGCCATCATTTAAAACTACATCAAAACTACCGCTCAAAGCCACTAAAAACTGTTGAAGATCCTTATGAGCATGTCCGCCTCGTTCTGAGCCCGTTGGCACATCATATAAATAATATACCCTTTTTATATCAAAAGGAATTGTGTCATTTTCTATCACAGAAAGATTTCCTCTTCGTTCTTCTATTTTTGGGATTGATATAATTTGAACTCCTTTATTATTTGTTTTCATATTGTATTCTTTCAAATTTTTGATGACCCTTTTTGGCACTTTTTAGCGCATTCTTGATATTTCTAAATTCTATTTTACGCTGTTTTAAGTCAAAAAATAATTTAATAAAGATCCAAAAAATATAGTTCCTTTTGAAAATTCTTGTAAATAACGCGCCTTGTATATAATATCTTTCAGAAATACTTTTTTTATTTGAAGAAGTAAGATTCTCATGTTTTACAATGATTTGATGTTCAAATAAAAGTTTCTCACTTTTTTTCTTAAAATCAAACAGAAAAATAGCTTCTTCACCCATTTCGAAAATAGCTCCTAATCCAAAATTTTCATCAAACTGAATCTCTTCTTTATTAAGAATTGATTTATTTACCGTTATTTCTATGGAGCTGGTATTTAAAATATCAAAAGTATTCAAATTCTTTTTTGATTGAGAAGGATAATTCTTTATTAAATTTCCTTCTGAATTTATAGCACAAAAATTGATTACCGCTGCATGTGGAAATTTATTGTAAGCATTTGTTATTTTGTCAATAAATCCTGCTTGATATACTACATCATCATCTGCTATTACAAGAATTTTTCCAATAGCATTTTCAAATGCTAAATTTCGACTTTGAGACAAACCTCTTTCAAACGAATTTACAACTCTGACATTTGAATAATCAGAAGTCAAAACTGTTTCATTTGTGGTTTGATTAATAATTAAGATGGTAAAATGAGAGAAATGCGAAAACGGAAACATCGGCAACAAAAAATCTAATGAATCTCTATTCATTGTAGAAATTAAAATTTCGACGTCTGTATCCTTAAAAAAACTACCCTCCGTATGTTTCATATTCAAACAAAAGTAAAAATACTAAACGAAAAAGAGTACATTTTAAAAACATCTCTTTTAATTTTTATTAAAGCTTAATATTAGAATAAATAAAATAGTATCCTAAACCAATATAATATTTCTATTTTTGATCTTTTCAATCAGAAATTTATTTCAACTTTTGATGATTTTTAAGCAAAACCAACCTTTAGTCAGTATTATTTGTTTGTGTTACAATCATGAAAATTTTGTAGTTGAATCTTTGAATTCAGTTATGAATCAAAGTTATGAAAACATCGAACTTATTATTGCCGATGATTGCAGTACTGATGACTCTGAAAAAACAATTAAAAATTGGCTTAAAGATCATCCTAACATAAATTTTATTTCAAACGAAAGTAATTTAGGGAATACCAAAACTTTTAATAAAGCACTTCAAGTCGCCAAAGGAGATTATATAATTGATTTAGCTGCTGATGATATCTTACTATCAAATTGCGTGGAGACACAAGTAAATATATTTTTAAATTCTAAACAGAAAAAATTAGCAATTGTTTATGGAAATGCAGAAGTAATATCAGAAAACAAAAATCATATTCGTTATTACTATAAGGTTGACACTACAAGAAAAGCATTGATAAAGCCGGCATCAGGAGATATTTATTTATCCATGTTAAATCAAAGCAGCATGATCTGCTCTGTTTCTTCAATGATAAAACGAGATGTTTTAGAAAAATTAAATGGTTACGACGAAAATTTGGCTTACGAAGATTTAGATCTTTGGATCAAAATCTCCAGAAATTATAATTTTGAATTTATTGATGCTATTTTAGTTCAAAAAAGAGAAGTTGAAAATTCATTAGGAAATCAATTCTATAAAAAATTTAGCCGCAGAACCAGAAAAATAAATCATTCCAGTTATCTTGTAATCAAAAAAGCTATTACCCTAAATAAAACTAAAAACGAAAACAAAGCGCTCTTAAAAAGACTTCATTATGAAATGACAAAAGCTTATAAAACTTTTGATATCTGGTTGTTTATTAAATATATTCCGTTGGAAATTAAATTACGATTTTTTTAAAACAAACATTTCAACATGAAATTACTTTCTTACCGAAATTTATTTTTCATCATAATTTCTTTTTATTGCCTGATTTTAAGTCAGTTTGGACTCGAAAACTGGGATACCGGTTATATTCCGAGTTTTTCCTGGAGAATCATTAATGGTCAGGACGTTTATCAGGATTTTATCTATAAAGGCCCGCCAGTAACCCTCTACTTTCATGCTTTATTTATGAAAACACTTCCTCAGGAAGGTCAGTTTTTCTTTATTAGGATTATTTCTTATTCACTTTTTTCTCTACAGGTCTACTTTACAGTTTCAGGCTTTGATGCTATTTACAACTTAAAAAAAACAGGAATCGATAAATGGGCTTTAATAATAATTTGCTTTATAGTTTCTATTCATAATTTCGGTCCCTTTCCGTGGCCTACAACAGATGGTTTATTATTTGCTTCAATTGCTTTTTGGCTTATGTCAAAAAATGCCGGAAACACTAAGTTACGACTCTTCTTTATAGCTTTTTGCTCTTTACTATCCGCACTTACGAAGCAATCTTTTTATTTAGTTCCATTACTATTTACTGCATGGGTTTTCATCAATTATAATCTAAAAAAAGCCGCATTTTTTGCGCTCTGTTTAGCTCTTTTATTTGCTGTTTTTATATACTGGATTACAACTATAACTACCATAGAAAATTTTCTGGAACAAATAACCAATCAAACCAAATTTTCTGACTTGATTAAAACCGGATTTATTTATTATATCAAATGTTTTAGAAATAAATGGATATTAATCGCCGTTTTACTATTCCCTTTATTGAATAATTTTATCTCTACACGAAAAGTGCAGCTTCCTAAGATTGGGGATTATTTAAAATGGCTAACATTTTCATTTTTCATAGCAAGCCTTTTGTTTCATTATTTTGATGATCAGCGATATGCGTCTGTAATATTTTTTAATTGCTGTATCGTTGCTTTGTTGTACAACTATTTTGAAAAAAAAGAAACATTAGTGTTTTTTGCTCCTATAGTAGTTTCCGTGATTATTGCCTGGTCAACTTCTATTAGTCTTGGTTATCATTTTACTATTCTTTTTTCAACAGGAATGATTATGAGTTTTATTGTTTTATATTATAAAGATTTAAGAGGAATTTTAAATTCAAAATATTATTTTTTAGTAATTGCACTATCAGTTTGTCTGGTTTCTTTTACTTCTAACAAAAAACCTTACAGAGACGCTTCGATATCTGAATTGAAGTATAGTCTGGATTCTATTTCGCCCAAATTAAAATTTATCAAAACAGACAAAGATACTTACGAGTACCATTTAGAGTTAAAAAAACTGATTCAAAAATATGGAACAAATTTTATCGTTGCGCCAAATACTCCAATGGCAAATTATATCTTTAATACACAAAGTAAGTTACCTGCAGATTGGATTATATCTACCGAAGTATTAAACAAAGAAGATCTATTTATAAAGCTTGCTTCAGATAAGAAAAATTATATTTTTGTAGAGCGCACTTATATTGATGGTGAAAATTTAATGGGAGAAGTGTTTACATACAGTAAGGTTACTCTTTTTATTGTCAATAATTTCAATTGTATTGATCAAACCAAACACTTTGTTATTTATAATTCATTAAAAAATAAATGAAAAACTATCTGAATCTAATTCGATTTGATCAATATTTAAAAAATTTATTTGTCTTTGCTCCTCTTTTTTTTGGAAGAGAATTTTTATATTCCGAAATACTGTTAAAAGTCTTTCTTACTTTTTTATGTTTTTCGATCGCTTCAAGCGGAATCTACATTCTAAATGATTTGTTTGACATTAAGGAAGATAAAGCCCATCCCGAAAAATCGAAAAGACCAATAGCATCAGGAAAAATCAAACCACAGCTTGCCATTTATATAATGGTTCTGTTAATTATAGCTTCTTTATTGTTTTCTTTCCTGCTATCTGTCAATTTGTTCTTTATAATTGTTTCTTATATTTTTCTCAACTTTTTATATTCAAAATGGCTTAAACACATTGCTATTCTTGACATAAACATCATCGCAATTGGATTTGTTTTAAGACTGATGGGTGGAACTGCTGTTACAGAAATAATCCTGTCTATCTGGATTTTATTAATGACTTATCTTTTAGCCCTATTTTTAGGAATTGCAAAAAGACGAACTGATGTAGTTTTGGCTCAGGATGGTTTGAAAATCAGAAAAAATATCGAGGGCTATAATCTCGTTTTTATTGATACTATTTTAGGGATTTTAAGCTCTATGATAATTGTTTGCTATATTTTTTACTGCATCTCTCCAGACGTTCAAAAACATTATAACTCTCAATTATTATATGTATCCATAATCTTTGTTATAAATGGAATTTTTCGATATTTAAAACTTGCACTAGTAAACCAGTCTACCTATTCTCCCACTTTAATTGTTTTAAAAGACCGATTCATCCAAATAATGATCTTGTGCTGGATTCTTTTAATGAGCTATCTATTGTATTTTAACAGATGAAAACAATAGCTTTTTTTGATTTTGACGGAACGCTTTATAAAAAAGACAGCCTACTTGAATTTACTAAGTTCTCGAAAGGAAATATTTCTTTTTACATGGGCTTAATTACGCTATCTCCCTATTTGATTGCATTAAAAATGGGATTATATTCTAATGAAAAAGCGAAGATTAAATTCATTCGGCATTTTTTTAAAGATTATAAATATGAAGATTTTTATACTTTATGCTGCACCTTTTCACTAACAAAAATCGAACAGAATCTTGCTAAAGAAATTTACGCAAAATTCCTGAATCATCTTGAAGAAAATCATTTGGTTTATATTGTAACCGCATCTATACCGGAATGGGTCGAGCCATGGAGCAATCAATTTGGAGTATCGGTAATAGGAACAAAAATTGAAATTAAAGATAATTTAGCAACTGGTAATTTTTTAACCAGAAATTGTTTTGGAATTGAAAAAACAAACAGAATAAAAGAGATTATAAATCTTGATGAATTTGATGATATTCATGTTTATGGCAACGGAAAAGGAGATTTAGAAATGCTGGCTCTTTCTAAATCTTCTGTTTAAGGGCGTTTCTACATATAAATATAAATCTATTATTGCGTAAACTAAATCAAACTCTTTCTAAAATAAACACAAAGCACAAACAAATAAAGAAAATTATCAAAAGCTTGTGCCATAACAACTCCTTCAATCCCGAAAAGACGAATAAAATAGATGCTCGAAAAATACAAGACCGCAAGAGATATTAACTCTGAAATTATAAAAGCTATCGTCATTTTTTTAGCCAAAAACTGAAACCCCAAAATCAAAGAGCATACCTTGAAAACATCTCCTAATAATTGTCCTAAAAACAAACTTTCGACAGAGAGAAAATCTGCTGTAAAAAGTAGTTTTATGATAAAAAAACGTAAAAAATAAATTAGCGTAACACCAATAATAAAAATGGGTAAAATAGTTTTATAATAACTCCAAAATATAGATTTCGTTTCTTGATTTGTTCTTGAATTTGCTAATTTTGGTAAAAAATAAACACTTAAAAGAGTAGAGACAAACAACAAATAATAAGACGAGATTCTAGTCATTATTTCCCAATATCCTGCCTTATCTATTCCTAAATTTTGTATGATATTATTTCGAATTGCCAGTAAAACCATAGGTCCAAAAACAGCCGAGACCAAAGCCATTAAAGAATAAGACGATAAGTTTTTTATGATTTTAAAATCGAATAAACGAAATCGAATTACATCAAAAAAAGGAATCTCTTTATGGATGAAATAAAACGTTACAAAAAACAATAATGTTGGCGAAATAACAACTGCCAATAATGCGCCTAAAGTTTTAAATTTAAAAATTAATAGCACCGAAACCAATAAACCAATCGTATTACCAACACAGTTAATCCAGATTACTTTTTTAAATTTTCCTAAACCATTAATTACGGCAAGTAAAAAAATTGAAATAGCATACCACGGCAAAGCCAAAGCCAATATTTTAAATACTAATGAGAACTCAAAACTATCACCAAAAATTCTGTTATTCCAAAAGGAAGCCAAAAAAAACAAAAGTCCGCTTAAGACCGTTGCAACTAACAACAATGTTATAAAAACTGTGGCTATTATCTTTTGAATTTCGGATTTATTCTTTTCGTTTTCAGCAACATACTTTACAATTCCGCTTTGAAAACCCAACGTCGAAATACTTTCTAGTGAAGTCAGAAAATTACGAAAATTTCCAACCAATGCCATTCCGCTTGGACCAACAAAAACAGCCAATAACTTTGATGTAATTAATCCTATACCTATTTTTAATATTACATTGAAACTATTTAAAGAAGAGATTTTAAATAGGTTATTTTGAGTATATTTTTTAACGAGGCTCAAATTAGTATTTATTTAAAACCTCAATTACAAAACTAACTTCACTTTCCGTCAAAACAGGACTAATAGGCAAACTCAAAACCTCATTATGAATTTTCTCCGTAATAGGAAAAGACAAATTATTCCACTCTAAAAATGCTTTTTGCTTATGTGGCGGAACTGGATAATGAATTACAGTCTGAATATTATTCTTCGTTAAATATTCCTGCAAACCTGCTCTATTTTCAGTTCGAATAACAAACAAATGGAATACATGATTATCTGAAAAATCCCAAAACGGGAGAATGATCTTTTCATTATTAATTTCAGACAAATAACGTTTTGCAATCGCACGGCGTTTATCATTATCAGCATCTAAGTTTGGCAATTTCAAATTTAAAAATGCAACCTGAATTTCGTCTAATCTGGAATTTACACCAATATATTCGTTATAATATTTTTTCTCTGAACCATAATTTCGAAGCGAAAAAAGTACTTTTGCCAATTCCGAATCGTTGGTCGTGATTGCTCCTCCATCGCCCAGACAACCTAAATTTTTTCCTGGATAAAAACTATATGCCTGAGATGATTTTAGATTGTAGTCCCGAAGCTTCGGGATAGATTGTAGATTTTCTGCTCCATGAGATTGCGCTGCATCTTCTATTATTAAAAGATTATTTTGATCTGCAATTTTATTTATCTTTTCCATGTCCGCCAATTGTCCGTATAGATGAACTGCTAAAATGGCTTTTGTTTTTGAAGTGATTTTTTTCTGAATTAAATCTGGATTTATATTGTAGGTTTCTAACTTTGGTTCAACCAAAACAGGAATCAAATCTGCCTGCAAAATAGCCAAAATACTTGCAATATAAGTATTTGCCGGAACGATAACTTCATCGCCTTTTTGGAGTTTTCCTAATTGAATATAACCTTTAAAAATCAATGTTAAAGCATCAAATCCATTCCCTACTCCTATACAGTAATCAGTTTTACAATATTCAGCGAAAGCCTTTTCAAATGTTTCGAGTTCTTTTCCTAAAATATACCAGCCATTATCTAAAACTGATTTCAGTTTTTCCTGAAATGCAGCTTCGTAAGGTTGGTTTATCTTTTTAAGATCCAGAAATGGTATCATTTTATTTTTTTAGATTAAACAAAAATACCATTTAACTTGTTATAATTGGAGGTTTCAACTTCGTAAAAATCATGAATTATAGTTCCTGCTCCAAAACTTTCTTTCCAATACGATAATCCTTCATTGAGATTTTTTCCCTGATTTTCGTTTGAAATTCCGAAATCAAAAAAACGTTTATCGGCAAATTTTTCATTAATCAAATAATGAAATAAATAGTCTAAGCTTCCCAGATTTTCCTGATTTTCCTGATTTTCGTTTTTTGAAATGTATTGACAATGCGCAACAGTTTCTGTTTCAAAAACAGTTGTTCCTGCAACAATTTTATCTTCTGAATAAACATTAAACTGATGAATATTTTTAGGAAAAAAAGTTTTTAAAGAATTCATTTCTTCTATCGAATGAACCGGTTTTGCATTATGTTTCGACTTTAAATTCGGAATCAAAACTTCATTCCAAAATAATTCAAAATCATTTTCTTCCTTTATAATTAATTGATTGGAAATTGCTTTTTGTAAACCTCTTTTTCTGAGTTTTGAGATACTATTTTGTTGTGATAAATCAATAACAGAAAGGGAATCTCGTCGCACTAATTTTGCTTCAGCCAAAAATAAACCGTACAAAATTTC